>Ga0183095_10130_pt1 | contig 347988 bp, 271 predicted proteins | sample BioMet4_FD_130346 | JGI IMG/M metagenome (GOLD analysis project Ga0183095, IMG submission 130346) | Microbial communities from bioreactor (seeded with sewage sludge) at LBNL, California, USA - Biofuel metagenome 4 (v2) (version 3) | ecosystem: Engineered > Bioreactor > Anaerobic > Unclassified ...
CGAGAGCAAGGTCTGCATACATCTGCTTTAGCCTTGCGTTCTCGGCTTCAAGTTCCTTTAGCCGTTTTAACTGGCTTGCATCCAAGCCGTCGTACTTCTTCTTCCACTGATAGAGCGTCGCTCTTGAGACTCCAAGGTCTCTGGCGACAATGTCCGAAGTGATGCCGGACTCCAGTTGATTCAGCGCCTTGATGATCTCACTTTCACTGTGTTTGCTTGTTTTCATTTCGACACGTCCCTACCGCAAAGGTAGCTTTTTATGTCTACTTTTAAACAGTCCTACTAACAGGGATGGCTACACTTTCAGCACACATATTCGTGTATGTTGACATTCACACCAATCACAAGTAAAACATAATATTGAACATGTCGCTTATTGTAAAAAAACATGATCCGAATAGTTCGCGATAAAAACCGCTATGTTTGCGATGAGAAACTATCAAGATAACATCATGAAACTTTCCGAAGGCGCCTACGAAAACCTCATAAACAACAGCTTAGAGGACGACATTAAAGAAGCTAGCAATAACAATCTTGTCTGCAAGACTGAGGATATCGATTCAGCTGAATCTTCATTAATGTTCGCAGAATATCTTGCTGAAATAATTAGGAAGAAACTTGAAGACGATGAGGTCTCTACAGAAGATAAAGTTAAAATAATAAATGGCATCCTATCGAATGTCCAAGCTCCCAATGAGGAAATACTCATTAATACCGATCAAAAGTTATCTGCGGTTATCAAGAAGGAGCAAGAGGCTACTTTGCAAGCAACTGGGAAAGAATTAATAAGGCCTATCTCAGGTTTTAGGGTTAGCAATCTATTCACAGGCGGACAAAGTGCGCTTTCTCTTCACGAAGAGATTCAACGAGATATCGCTTCTGCTGACCAGATCTGCTTTATCGTTTCATTCTTAAAAATGTCCGGTATTCGTTTGCTAATTGAACCTCTGCGGAAATTCTGCAGTCAAGAGGGACACTCATTGCGCATAATAACCACAACATATTGCGGAGTAACTGAAGGTAAAGCAGTTGAGCAACTCTCTGAGCTACCGAATACAGAGATCCGGATATCGTACAACACCAAGATCGAACGGCTTCACGCCAAGGCCTATATTTTTGTTCGGAATTCCGGATTAAGCACAGCTTTCATTGGCTCTTCTAACCTCTCTCATTCCGCACAAACAGATGGACTCGAATGGAATATCAGAGTGACAAATGTTGAGAATCCACACATCATCAAATCTGCTCTTGCTTCATTCAACATGTACTGGGATAGTCAGAATTTTGAAGATTTTAATATAGGAGGCATCGAGAAATTTAATAGAGAAACTAAAGCTGAGCGAAGTGCAAATTCAATTAACGCAGACACATATCAACGTTACACAGTCCTGCCACATCAGCAAGTCATTCTCAATAAGTTAAAGGCAGAAAGAGAGAATAATGACATATATAAAAACCTTATTGTCGCTGCCACCGGCACTGGTAAAACTGTAGTGTCAGCATTTGATTATCAGATCTATAAACGTAATAATACAGATCACTGCCGACTGCTTTTTGTTGCACACAGAGAAGAGATACTTAAACAAGCGATTAGGACATACAGAAGCGTCCTCAAAGACGTTAATTTTGCTGATATTTGGGTTGGAGACTGCCATCCACAAGGTTCACCGGAATACCTTTTCGTATCTGTGCAAACTCTGAATTCTCAGAAAGCCATATTCGAGAAACTTGGATCACATTATTATGACTACGTAGTTATTGATGAGGCACACCATATTGTTGCAGATAGTTATCGTGAGATAATTAAACTATTTGAGCCAAAAATACTCCTAGGACTAACAGCCACCCCAGAAAGGATGGATGGAGAGAGCCTTCTACCAGACTTCTGTAATAAGATAAGTGCTGAGATCAGACTTCCAAAAGCATTGGAAGAAGGATTGCTTACTCCTTTTCAATATCTCTGCATCACAGATCCTACCGACTTAAGAAGTGATGATTTGTGGGAAGGTGAGAAATATATCAAGTCAAAGTTATCAGATAAGCTATGCTACCAAGAAAGAGTGGAATTGATCGTTCAAAAACTAAAAGAGTATCTTAACGATGAGAACAAATGCCGAGCTCTCTGCTTCTGCACTGATAAGAGACATGCTGAGTTTATGAGAGATCAGTTCAGGCTTCGGGGATATAAGGCTGAAAGCTTAACAAGCAACAATGACGAAGACCGTGAAAGGCTAAATAAAGCTCTTTCAAACGGAGACATCAACTATCTATTCGTAGTAGATATGTTCAATGAAGGCGTTGACATACCTGAAGTCGACACAGTTTTGTTCTTGCGTCCAACCGAAAGTCTAACCATTTTCTTACAGCAACTCGGCCGAGGTCTCCGTTTAAGTCCAGGGAAAGAATATCTCACAGTTTTTGATTTCGTAGCTCAAGTCAATAAGCAATATGATTTCAATAGCAGGTTCCGCGCTCTTTGTTTAAAGCAAGACCGAAGTGTTTCGGACCAGGTGAAAAACGGGTTCACATTACTTCCAAATGGCTGCTCTATAATGATGGAGCAAAAGGCTCAACAGATTATTCTAGATAATATTTCGAATGCCATTTACAACATCCCTAGGCTTGTAGCCGAACTTCGGACATATCAGGATTGTCCTTCATTAAGTCAATTCATCGAGAACAACGGGCAAGACATCAGACTATTATACCGCAGTAATAATTGCTGGTCTAAACTAAAAAAGTTGGCAGGGAAATGCAATTACCAAGACGATAGTTATACACAAAAATACGAAAAAGGACTAGGTAATCTTGTGCATATTAATAGCTTAGCTTATTTGAAGTTTATCCAGAAGTACCTGGACAATAATTGCACGGCAACTCCAACTACAGCATCAGAGAAGAAATTTGCTGTAATGCTCTATTATGCGCTATATCAAGAAAAAGCCCCTACTCTAGGATTCTCAAGCATTTACGACGCGCTCCACATTGTCAACCGATATCCAATGTTCAAGCAGGAAATACAGGAGATCAAAAACTATCTATTTGACAACCTTGATATTAAAACTTTCGATGTCGGCAAGGACATGCCAGAGGGACTTGAACAATATGGCTGCTATACTCGTGAAGAAATATTCACACTATTCGGCCGTCAAACTCCAGAAAGGACAATGCACGGAAATGTATCAGGAGTCTTCAACATTGATGAGCTTAACACTGAATTGTTCTTTGTCACTTTGAACAAATCAGATAAAGATTTTTCGCCATCAACACAATATGATGACTACGTTATCAGCGAAGCAAGATTTCATTGGCAATCACAGAATAACGACTCGCACAACGGCAAGGGAAAGCGCTTTGTTCAACAAGCCCAAAACGGTAAAAAGTTCGTCTTATTTGTTCGTGAAAATAAGAAAGATGGCTTCGGCAACACCTGTCCTTTCTACTGCTTCGGCCTGGTTGACTACATTCGCTCGGATAGCGATTTCCCTATGAACATCGAATGGCAGTTCGAAGAGCCTGCAATGCCGCAATTCGTTAAGGCAGTCTAGTATTCAGCAAGGCATAGCAAAGCTTGCCCCCGTCGCTACGAACGATTATTCGATCTCCTAATGCACTTGGCAATGTACTTTGCCTTGGCTTCAGCCTATCTACGATGTTCCTCCCTTTGTCTTTCTGCGTCCTCTCTCTTATGGAATTCATGAACATCTTGGCCGTCAGCCTTATGTACAACCTGCCAAAGTGGTTCAGTGTGAGCAAGATTAAAATCTGCCTTTTCCTCTGAAGTTCCTTTCTCCGGATAATTGTTCATATGCCAACGGATAGCTCTCCGCTCCTGCGGAGTCAATTCGAGCTCGCAGGCTTCAACTATTTTTACAGATCGATAGCCATGTCCGAATGTTCCCAGAGTAGGGAATAAATTATGGGCTTTGCAGACATCGTGGAGCAATGCCGCAATTACGATACTGTCATAAGGTAGTCCATATCCATTTCTTGAAGCGATTTTGTAAACGCCCAAGGAATGTTCGGCAAGCCCGCCCACGTACCGATGATGTCTTGAAGTGAATGGCCGTTCAGTATAAAAACGGGCATTTTCAAGTTCCTGCAAGACTCTGTTCATTCCCGGCCTCTTCACGCTGCCCAGCAGCGATTTTATTTCTGCTTCTTTCTCTTTGATTTGCTCATTAGTCAGCTTCATAATGTATTAATAAATGATTTTCAACCATTCTAAATCCTGCCACTTATCTCTTACGCCCATTTCCTCGCGTACTCCTTCAGCTCCTCCCCTTCCACTATCTCTATCTGGTCGGCGAGGCCGACGTAGAAGCGGCCGACGCCCTGGATGCCGCAGAGGTCCGTGTCGAGGATCTCTTCCCATTGGCAAGCGATGACAAGTCTTGCAGCCCCCGAACTTGCACCCCAGACACTTGCAGTGCCCTGACTTGCACCCCAGACACTTGCAGCTATGAGTCCGAAGAAGTCTTTCCCGCAGGGATCGAGCTGGACACCATCGCAGGACTGCTTGTGAAAGTTCCATTGCAAGGGCTTAAGCTGGAATTAATTACAGGCGAAAGGCCATCGATGGACGACACGACCATAGTCCTTTGCGTTGCCGCCGCGTTCACAAAAGACCGCAGCGGAATTGTCAGCGAGAGCAAGATCTGCGACGTGCACACATCCGCTGGCAAGCTCTATCAAGGCTATCCCGAAAAAGCCGTCAACGGCTCCGTAATGATTGGCGCCCATGGCTATGAATTCGCCGAAGGCACTCAGATGGATATGGCAAAGGCAGCGCAGGAATACGGCGGATCCTTCTTCCAACAGAATCTTGTAATCTTCGAAGACAAGCGTCATCCAGTATGCGTCGCGACCGCGCAAACGCCCAAAGTGAAAATATTTGTTCGATTTTCAAACATTTTTTTGTTAGTTTATAAAACATTTGTACCTTAGCACCAGGCTTTAAACTGAACCATGAACGAAAATGTGGACGAGAAGGGCCTAGGAAGGCATATTGCGGTTGCGAGGAAGCAGGTCGGCCGATCGCAGCAAGAAGTCGCAGATGCCATCGGAATCTCAAGATCTTCACTTGCACAAATCGAATTGGGGAACCGGAGCGTCACCGCCCTCGAGCTCGCAAAACTGAGCTGGGTGCTGCGTTTCGCATTGGAAGACATCGTGACTCCGGGGTTCGGAGAAGGATGGAAAAGTTCAGGTTCGATGCCCCCTTCAGCAGAATTCGGGACTCAATCCGGCATTGAACCATCCTATGGTCAGCGAACCGCCTCATCGAGCTCCCTTTCGATGGAACAAGTCTCCGAAGCCACGCAGCTTGACGCGCGGGGCATTGAAAAGCTTTCGAACCTGATTCTCTACATCCTCTCGAGATGCGCTGGAAAGCCGAACTTCGGAGAGGAAGTCCTCTGCGGACTTCTCTTCTTCACAGATTGCAGGCACAGAGAGATTTACGGGGCACCAATAACAGGCGTCACATATACGCGGACCGAACGCGGAGTTAAACCTGAAGGAATAGGCACCCTCCTTCGCTCCATGGTCGAGAAGAATTTGCTTGGCAGCTACACGGGGACTTACTCGGGACGCACCCTTAACCGACTGATCCCTAACGCCGACTACGACAGTTCTTTATTCAAGGTATCCGAGATGGAAGTCGTTGACTCCGTCATTTCCTCCATCGGCTGGATGAACGCGTCACAGATAGGCGCCTACTCCCGCGAAGAGAAAGCCTAGTACCTTGCAAGCGTCATGAAAGTCTCGCCGGTGGAATCATTCACCAGGACAAGTCCGTCGTCGCTGACCGTGCCGGTCATTTCATCTGGAGCGTAGTCCTGGATGATGCTGGTGCTGGTCCATGAATCGACGAACTCCAGTTTCACAGTAGGATACGAATACGTGTAGGAGTAGTTGAACTGCGAGAATACGCTGTTTGTAATATATGTCAGCAATGCGTTCTTGCCTGAGAATTCGATGTAGACGGTCCCCTCGTCGTCGGACTTTCCCCATTTTGTATCGTTAAGGGAATGCTTGACGTTTGTAACGCATGAAGAGGCAAGCGCGAGGACTGATGCACAGGCGACAGAGAGAAGAATGATACGGAATGGAGAATGTTTCATATAGGAATATAAGGTTACTTTCTAATCATGGTTCGTTTCAGTTCGTTAGAACAGGAAACCGTTGCAAGCTGAGTTCCAAGCAGGAGAGCCATGGTAAATATGGAGGAAAGGATGAATTCAGACTTCATTGCACTTGCTGTTCATGACGCAAATCTAACATTATCTTTATTCAAGTCGTATCAGACGGGCAGTGTCCATCGAGAAAAATTTGCATATTTCATAAGAGATACTATCTTTGCGACATAATTTCCATTGGAAATATTTTAGCACTTACAAAGCAATGGCTTACGGATTAATCTGCAAGATTCACGAAATCTACACTGCCCTCTCGGAGTATGAGGCCAAGGTCGTCAAACTTTATGGAGTCACGCTGAACGAAGGGATGCTTCTCTGCTGCCTTAAGAAAAACGGCACGCTGTCTTCATCAAAGATAGCCGAATATCTGGATCTGACCCCTTCAAACACCTCGAAGATAATCAAAAGTGCCGAAAGCAAGGATTTGATCGTAAGGACCATCAACTCTGCCGACAAGCGCGGGATGCTCTTCTCCATAACTACAGTTGGGGAAGAGTGCGTGAAAGCGGTCACCGAAGACACCATAGACATTCCTGCAATTCTGAAGCAACTGACAGACAAATAGAAAACCGTTTATAAACGATTGAAAACGCTTATTAGAATTTGAATATATCAATAACCTCTTAAAGCAAGGAATATGAAATACGTCATCATCGGAGGAGTCGCAGGTGGAGCCACCGCGGCAGCCAGAATCAGAAGGATCGACGAGAACGCACAGATCATTCTCATCGAAAAAGGAAAGTACATCTCTTACGCAAACTGCGGACTGCCATACTACATCGGCGGAACGATCTCAGATCGTTCGCGCCTCTTCGTGCAGACTCCCGCTTCATTCGGAGGCCGTTTTAAAGTCGAGGTACGCACCGAAAGCGAAGCGGTCGGCATTGACACAGACAAAAAGCAGGTCATGATAAAAGGCAGGAAGCCTGCCGGAGCAGCATCTGAAGACAATGCAACGGGCAGCAACTCCGAAACTTATGCAGAGAGCTACGACAAGCTTCTGCTCTCTCCGGGCTCCTACCCTGTCAAGCCGCCACTGGAAGGCATTGATTACGAAGGCATCTTCACGCTCCGCAACGTCGACGACACTGATGCCGTCAAGGAATATCTCAACTCGCACAAGGTAGAAAGCGCGGTCGTCGTCGGAGGCGGGTTCATCGGCCTTGAAATGGCTGACAACCTGGTTCATGCTGGCGCAAAGGTCTCCATCATTGAGATGGGCGACCAAGTCATGGCGCCGGTGGATTTCTCCATCGCCTCGTTCATTCACAGGCACTTGCTCGACAAAGGCGTGGACCTGTACCTGAACAAGGGGGTCAAGAAGTTCGAGCGGACATCGGCAGACAGCGGAAATGTGGCAGGAGGAATCGTCGCTGGCGGAAGCAGCATTGGAAAGATAAAGGTTTTCTTCGGCGAAAAGGGAGAATCCCTTGACACCGATCTCGTTGTATTGTCGATTGGCGTGCGGCCGAACACCGCCCTTGCAGCATCAGCCGGACTTAAGGTCGGCGAAGCCCGGGGCATTTGGGTAGACGAGCACCTGCAGACCTCAGCAAGGGACGTCTACGCTGTCGGAGACGCCATCGAGTTCCCTAACCCGATAACGGGAAAGCCTTGGATCGACTTCCTTGCAGCCCCTGCAAACCGCCAGGCAAGAATCGTCGCAGACAACATGGTACTGGGCGACAAGGAGATATATGAAGGAGCCATTGGCACCTGCATCGCTAAAGTCTTCGACATGACCGTCGCATCCACAGGCATGCCCGAAAAGAGACTGAAGCAGGAAGGCATCGAATACATCAGTTCCGTCACACATTCGGCGAGCCACGCAGGTTATTATCCTGGCTCAAGGACCATTACGATAAAGCTCACCTTTGCGCCCGAAACCGGCAGGCTTTACGGAGCCCAGGCTGTCGGCTCCGACGGCGTGGACAAGCGCATCGATGAAATCGCACTGATAATCAAGAACGGAGGCTCTGTCTACGACCTGATGTCCATGGAACAATGCTACGCTCCTCCTTTCTCTTCCGCAAAAGACCCTGTCGCAATCGCTGGCTATGCTGCCGGCAACATCCTGAACGGCACCATGCCGATAATAACATGGCGAAACCTCAATAAGCTGGTCGAAGACAGGAAGTCGACTGCTTCGAAAGACGCTGCCGACTTCACGCTCATCGACGTCCGCACCCCGATGGAAAACTCCCTCGGCTGCATACCCGGCTCGGTCAACATACCTGTCGACGAAATGCGTAGCCGACTCTCGGAAATCCCCGCAGACAAGCCGATCGTTGTGTACTGCAAAGTCGGGCTCCGCGGTTACCTCGCCCAGCGCATCCTGATGGGCAGCGGCTTCAAGGACGTCCGCAACCTATCCGGCGGCTACACCACCTACGAATCTGCCGCTGCGCCCCTGGAGAACTGCCCGAAAGAGGGCTGTCCGGCTCGACCTCAAGTGCCGGGCATAGACACTGACACACAGCGCGTGGATTCAATGCAAAGCTCGGCACGGGCCATGAGCTCCGATGCTACAAAAGTAGCAGTCAAGACCGTCAAGGTTGACGCCTGCGGACTATCCTGCCCAGGCCCGATAATGAAACTCAAGGAAAACATGGACAATCTTACCGACGGCGACCGCATCGAGGTCACGGCCACCGATCCGGGCTTCTCCCGCGACGCCGCAGCATGGTGCCGCACTACAGGCAACACTCTTGTCTCCCAGATTGAAGCCAATGGCAACTACACTGCGGTCATCGAAAAGAAGGTACGCCAGGCATCGATCCGGGAGGATCGGAACTGCGACTGCAATGCAGGCAATCAGGGCCCCAAAGGCAAGACTCTGATAATGTTCGATGACGACCTCGACAAGGCCATCGCCACATTCGTCCTGGCCAACGGCGCGGCAGCGACCGGTGCAAAGACATCCATCTTCTTCACATTCTGGGGATTGAACGTCATTAAGAAGGCCAAGAAGCCGGCTGTGAAGAAAGACATTTGGGGCAAGATGTTCTCGATGATGCTCGCCGGCGACTCCACCAAGCTCAAGCTTTCGAAGATGAACATGTTCGGCATCGGCCCGAAGATGATGCGCAAAGTCATGAAGGTAAAGGGTATCGACGCTCTGGAGTCATTGCGGGACCAAGCCCGCAGGAACGGCGTAGAATTCATCGCCTGCCAGATGTCCATGGACGTGATGGGCGTGAAGAAAGAGGAACTTCTCGATGGTGTAACCGTAGGAGGGGTAGCCACTTACATGGAACGCGCAGATCAAGCGAATATGAGCCTGTTCATCTGACAGGCTCAATTCCCATTCGTCCTACCAGTAAGATACAGCGATTTCCTTTTCCGAGAAGTTCCTTCTAGTTCAGTCCCCTACCGGAAAGATGCTGTGGGGTGCCTTCCTCTGCAGGCGTTCCAAGACTCGAAGCAATCAGCATGACCGAGCAGGCAGCCAGAATCGCGGCGACCGCGAGAGGGACTTACCGTAGACTTTAGCCATAGTAGTGATGTCCAATTATTATGTGCGGTTCAGCGGCCTTTGTTCGGCAATGCCTATGCGCTTCAGGAAATACCTGATGTTGTACCTCCCTCGCTTTGCAGCAGCCCCATTGCAGTCAGAAGCTCCTGTAGGACAGACATGTATGCATCCCATGCAATTAATGCACCTGTCTCCCCAGGCAGGGAGCTTCACATTGCCTGAAGCAGGAAGCCTCATTTCAATGTTGCCCACTGGGCAGTTCGAAGCGCAGAGCCCGCATCCGGTGCAGAGGGTTGCATTGACAGTGAACTTTTCGGGACCGACAGGATGGCCAGTGAAGCCGGAGTGTATCGGGCCGCTCTTCAGGTTCGGAAAACTTCCTTCGTGAACATCGTAGACCCCTTTCTCGCAGTTCTTTATCATTTTGGCTATTTCTCCTGCCCTCTCGCGTCCTCGACGGATCTTCCTCACGCAGGAATCTTCTCCGTCCAGTCCGAACATCAGGATATACGTATTGGGCATGGTTACAGACCACGCAGAATCATAAGGGAATATCGTCTTCAACTTCTTGATCGCCTTCCCGGCGTCGTCGCCGCATGTGCAGACGGCGAACTTGTAGGCATCCGGCGAAATCTTCGGTGCAGCAGCCTTTAGGAACTGCCACACCGGCTCAGGCACGCCCCAAGCGTGTATCGGGAACACGACCCCGAAAGTCGTCATCTTCTCCAGTCCGTCAGGCACAGGCATTTCCGACGAACCGCCCTCAACCGCTCCCATTCTGATGTAATCCGAGATATCATCGAGTTTTTCACCGGCCTTCGAAGCGATTTCGCCTGCGACATATTTGGAATTCCCGTTCCCTGAAAAATAGTAAATCATTTTTGTTAAATTTGTACAAAGATACAAACGAAACGACATGAAAGCCAAAACCGCACGCATTGCCGCCATTGTCTCCGCATTGCTTGTCATTGGGGGGTGCGGCGCCGTTCTTCTCGACGATGCCGTCACATACTTCGGAAAAGTCAATGGAGGGCCCTCCGTTGAGCTAGACCGCATATACCACCTCGATTAAGCCTTTAAGAATCATGGAAAGATCCTTTTCCCTTCCAATGCTGCGCTCTGCGTTTCTGCTATGTCTTGCATTGTATTTCAGTCTCCTGCCAATCGCTGCGCAGACCCGCGCGAACTGCGGTCCTTGGGTTACGGCAGTCGGGAACGACTGTTTCACGGTGTGCTGGATCACCTCTCAGACTTCTGCAGGAGCCGTACGGCTTGATTCAGGCATAACGTTCTACGAGAGCGGTCACGCCGGAAAGCTGTCAGGCAGGCTCCACAACGTAAAAGTCACCGGCCTCAAGCCGGGATCGTCATACAGTTATTCCATTCCCGCTTTCAGCCCAGGGACATTCTCCACAAGGACTCTCGACCCTAGAAAGAAGAATTGCAGATTCGTGATGTTCAACGATGTCCACGAAGCAGACGGGCTCATGAAAGACGAGATCGATGCCGGCTCCATCACTTCCGACAGCTGCGACTTCGTGCTCTTCAACGGCGACATGACGTCCAGGGTGGACTCCATCGGCGACATAGTCAACTTCATGTTGCCCAGCTGTCAGACCTTCGCCGGGAGCGTCCCTATCTTCACGGCGCGCGGCAACCACGAATGCAGGGGAATCTATGCAAGCGAGTATCTGGACTTCTTCCCTACATCGAACGGGAAATACTATTACACTTTCCGCGAAGGCCCGGTATTCTTCATAGTTCTCGACGGTGGCGACAACGTAAAGGACAAGGATCTCAAAAAGTCACACAATCATCTAACCTACAACTATTTCCGCAAAGCAGAAGCCGACTGGTTGAAAAAGGTGGTCGCATCGGAGGATTACCTGGACGCGCCTCACCGCGTCGTCGTCCTCCACATGCCGCCCGAGACCAATCGTCAGTGGGAGGGCAGGGAGATGGTCAAGGACTTCGCATCCATCCTCAACGGCACCCACGTGGATCTGATGGTCTGCGGCCATGAACACGAGCATCTGTACTACCCGGCCGGTTCCGAAGAGTCAGGATGCGACTTCCCCGTTTTCGTCAACGACATCCACGCACGCGCCGACATCAAGGTGACGCCGAAGAAAATCGAAATCTCCGCACGCAAGAACAAGCACAAGATCAAGTTCGAAGGAGTTTCCGACGACGACAGCGACGATGGTGAATAGAGACTTTTTCATGATTTTGGCTGTTGAATGCAAATTGCTAATTTTGTGTTGTCAAAAAGAATACAATGAAACAGATACTATCGGAAACAGTCTTCATCCTGGCAACTCTTATTCTGTCGTTCTCCTCTCCTTCTGCGTCAGCACAGGTCAAGTACGACGGCGGCATGCAGAACGTGAGATACTCCGAACAGGACCTGAAGATATTCGACAGGGTTATGGACAGCATACTCCCATATAAGGACCTGCCTTCGGGAGAGCTGATGGTCAAGACGGCTATGCAGTTCCTCGGGACGCCCTACGTCGCATACACTCTGGAAATCGATCCCGAAGAACTAACGGTGAACCTGCACGAGACGGACTGCATACTGTTCGTCGAGATGTGCCTTGGCTTCACACTTACAGCTAAGAGCGGGACTCCGAACTTCGCCACCTACTGCAACATCGTAAGGAGCCTGAGGTACAAGAATGGAATTGTAAACGGCTATCCTTCAAGGAATCACTACACCACAGCGTGGATTCTCCAGGCTGAAGGAAACGGAATCCTGAAGGAAATCAGCAAGGACTTGGGAGGAAAGGAATTCGAGCAGCAGTTCTCATATATGTCGAGTCATCCTCAGAACTACAGGCAGATCAGGGAGAATCCGGCATTGGCCGAAGAGATAATGGCCACCGAAAGATCGCTCGACGGGAAGTACTGGTATCTTCCAAAAGATGGACTGGACCTGACATCAAAAGGCATAAGGGACGGCGACATAATCTGCTACTGCTACGACAGGAACAGGGTTCCCGGCCTGGACATCGCACACGTCACCATCGCATATCACGCGAAGGACGGGCGGCTTACATTCATTCACGCCTCGTCTGCAGACCACAAGGTCGAGGTCAACGACGAACCGGTCATTCCTTACGTGAGAGGAATGAAGAGCCATAGCGGAATCAGGGTGCTTCGAATAAACTGATAATTATATGGACACCAAACGAAATGAAGCTTACAGGCTTGCAGCAGCACAGACGGCGGCGCTGTGCGACGGAGAGACAAACACCGTGGCAAGGCTGGCGAACGCCGCATCTGTAATAAAGGAAGGTCTCGGCTTTTTCTGGGTCGGCTTCTACATTGTGGACCCCGTTGCAGGCAATCTGGTTCTCGGGCCTTTCCAAGGGCCTATTGCCTGCACAAGAATAGCCTTCGGCAGAGGGGTGTGCGGGACTGCCTGGAAAAGAAAGGCCCCAGTTGTAGTGAAAGATGTAGAGCAGTTCCCCGGGCACATCGCCTGCAGCACTCTTTCAAAGTCCGAGATAGTGGTGCCGGTCTTCGCATCGAATGACTCGGGAGAAGTAAGGGCCGTGCTTGACATTGACAGCGAAAACCTCGCCGAATTCGACGACGAAGATGCCGACTGCCTCGAGGAGATTGCCGACATACTGAAATTCTAGGACATAAAGAAGATATGGACATACTCGATTGGGCACAAAAGGTCAACTACGCCGTGACCGTCTGTGATGCAGAAGCCAACATCATCTACATGAACGAAGCCTCCCGCCAGACAAACTCGCACGGCGAGGACATCTGCGGCAGGAACCTGAAGGACTGCCACAGCCCGCAATCCTGGGAAACCATCAGGAGACTCCTCGCCACAGGGGAATCCAACATCTACACGATCTCCAAGAAAGGCAGGGAAAAGCTTATCTACCAGACTCCTTGGCACAAAGAAGACGGCACGCTCGGGGGACTTGTCGAGACATCTATGGTCATCCCGCCGGACGCGCCGCACTTCAACAGAGGCTGAACAGTTACATTAGGAAAACCTCTGCAGCTTCGCATTTCTTGCGTATCTCGGCGCTCCAGGGTGCTGACTGCACTTCTCCGACATGGCATTTGCGAAGTAGCAGCATGCAAAGCCTTGATTGTCCGATTCCACCGCCGATAGTCTGAGGAAGTTCACCGGCAAGGAGCATCTTGTGGAAGTACAGGTCGCGGCGATCGCAGCAGCCGAGCAGTTCAAGCTGTTTGGCGAGCGACGCAGGCGAGACGCGTATGCCCATCGACGAAAGTTCGAAAGAGCACTTCAGGACCGGGTTCCAGACGAGAATGTCGCCGTTTAGTCCGAAATAGCCGTGCTTCCTGTCGCATACGGATGACCAGTCGTCGTAATCGGGCGAGCGGAGGTCGTGGATCGAGCCGTCGGAAAGCTTCCCCCCTATTCCCTGTACGAACACTGCCCCGAACTTTTCGCAGATTGCCTGTTCTCGCTCCTTTGCCGTAAAGGTCGGGTACATGTCCAGCAGTTCCTGGGAATGGAAGAACTTTATCTCTTCCGGCAGGAATCGGGACAGTTCGGGAAACTTTTCCGAAACCAGGTATTCCGTGCGGCGCAGAACCGAATATATGCCTTTAACCGTTTCATGGAGGTAGGCCGTCGTCCTGTCCTTTACAGACATGACTCTTTCCCAGTCATATTGGTCGACATATACAGAGTGCAGATTGTCAGTGATTTCGTCAGGCCTGATGGCGTTCATGTCGGTATAGATGCCGGTGCCTTCCTCGAAATGGTGCGTGTACAACGCAAGACGCTTCCACTTCGCGAGCGACTGCACGATTTCCACCTTTCCGCCGTCCAGCGACTTCAAAGGGAATTTCACGGGGTTTTCAACCCCGTTGAGATTATCGTTTATGCCTGTTCCGCTCTCGACCATGAGAGGAGCTGTGATTCGACGAAGATGGAGTTCCGAGGACAGTTCCGTCTGAAAAGTGTCCTTGATGAATTTGATGCCTTGCTCGGTCTGCCAGAGGTCGAGAGCCGATTTGTAGCCTTTGGGAATGAAAGTGCGTTCCATAAGAATTGAATTGGTTTAAAAATGAAAAACCCCTCTTGTTTCCAAGAGGGGCGTTAATAGTTAATGTATTAGTTGTCTTACTACAATAAAAACGGTTCCCTCTTGCAACTCCTTTGATTGCAATTATTATTAGATCCGTTATTATTGTTAGTACAGTTCATTATCGTGTTTCTTCAGTGCAATGTTAATACATAAGATTGGAATTTCCAAAAATTTCTTCAATATTTTAATGCATCCCGATCGCTATGTCCGAGACCAGAAATGAATCTTTCACCTCTACTCCCGTATCTCGATAATATATATAGCCAGTGCGACCCTGACTTTGCAGGTCATCATTCTGTGGATGACCGGACTTTTCTCGGACTATGTGATTGAAGCCAGCAAAGCGGCCGTTACAAGGTTGCAAGGATGATTCGGTTCATGTCTTCTTCTTATATCGTTCGGATATATTAATTTTTGTCCAAATCGTTATTTAAAAAGTCTTTGTAACTTTATAAGGCTATTAATTTAACCTCCCCCCTTATGAACTCCAACAAAATGCATTTCCACCTTCGCATTTCCGCAGGATGGAAAGAAAAGTATCGCTTCCAATGCATCAAGAAGTTGCTGGAAGATCAAAAACTTTACCTTGACAAGAACCTCAAGGAGAAACACCTGGCCGATACGTTCAGAATCAGCGTATACGACGTCTCCAGTGCAATCATGGCCGTGAAGAAGATGAGTTTCAGTGATTTCGTCAACTCATACCGCGTCCGTACGGCAGCTGCCATCATAAGGAGAAACAGCCGCAAGAAAATGCCGCAAGTCTGCAGGGAAGCCGGATTCGGAAGCATGACAGCATTTTACAAAGCATTCCGTAAATTCTTCGGCACGACTCCGGCCTTGAAGAGAGTCAGGAAAAAGGTTCATATCGGCTCATTATTTGCTAGATTTGTAATCATTAAAGGAAAAACGATAAGCGATGCTGTTTGATAAATACAATCCCAAGGACACCATAGTCTGTATCACAGGCATATTCGGACATCTGGGCTCAGTCGTAGCCATGAATCTTTGCCGTGATGGCTATAACGTTCGCGGTTTCTGCCACCTGTCCCAGCCTGCAGAGCTGCTTGAAGGCCTTCCCATTGAATATTTCAAGGGAGACGTCACGGACCCTGAGTCTCTCGACGCCTTCATGGAACATGAAAGCGGAAAGAAGCTGTGCGTCATTCATTGCGCAGGAATCATTTCGATTATCACAGGCTATCAGGACCAGCTTCACAAAGTCAATGTCGGAGGCACCAAGAATGTCCTTGACGCTGCAATCCAGCACCATGCAGACAAGTTCGTCTACGTTTCAAGCGTCCACGCTATAGCCATTCCACGCGAAGGAGGAGTGATTACCGAGACCAAGGTCTTCGACCCTGGCAAGGTCATCGGGGATTATGCCAGGACGAAGTGCGAAGCCACAGCCTACGTTCTCTCAAGGACTGACTATATGGATATTACCATCGTGCATCCATCCGGAATAATCGGACCTTACGACCTCGGGAGGAACGACCTCGTCGCCCTTGTGGACAGCATCATCAACGGCCGCCGCTACACCGGAGTCCGCGGAGGATATGACATGGTCGACGTGCGCGACGTTGCAGAAGGCACGATATCTGCGATGCAGCATGGCCGCAGAGGTGAATGTTACATCCTCTCAGGCGATTATGCCTCCATAGAGAAAATAATGACGACTTCGCTCAAGGCTGCAGGCATTGAGCACGGGGTCACGATCCTTCCCCTCCGGCTTGCCAGGATCGCCGCCCCTTTCGCAGAAAGCTTCGCCATACTCACGAAGAAGAAGCCTCTCTTCACAAAATACGCAGTGCATACTATTGGTTCGAACGGCTCATTCTCGCACGCCAAGGCCACAGCGGAGCTCGGCTACACTTCCCGCCCGATAGAGCAGACTCTGGAAGACACCGTCGGCTATCTGCAGGAACACGAGAAAAAAGAGCCCAGGAATTAGAACATTTTGTCTTTGCATCTTGCAGGGTTGGAAATATTTATTACTTTTGCAAACCCAAATCACGTGAAACCTATGCTCCTTTCGTCTAGTGGTTCAGGACTTATGATTCTCAGTCATAAAAGGATGGTTCGAATCCGTCAAGGAGTACATGAATAAAAAGGACTTACGATCAACCTTCGCAAGTCCTTTTTTCTTTCAACGCAAAGCTGCTGTGAGAATAGTACTCGCCATAGACTCATTCAAGGGCTGCCTCAGCTCCACCGAAGCGGAATCCGCCGCTGCGGAGGGAGCCATCATCAACAGTCTCAAGAACGAAATCGTCAAGATACCCGTATCCGACGGAGGCGAAGGCATGCTGGACTGCTTCGGCAGCATTCTTGACTCTGAAAACGTTTTTTGCGAAGCCTCTGACCCGCTGTTGCGCCCAATCGGAGTGCCTTACGGAATTGCGGAAATCAATGCAGGGAACGGCGTTCATGTGCGGACCGCAATCATAGAAACGGCCAAGGCGACAGGACTCACGATCATCTCCGAAGATGAACGCAACCCTCTGGAGACCAGTTCATACGGAATAGGACAAATCATTCTCGATGCACTGGACAAAGGCTGCACGTCCATTATCATGGGACTTGGAGGCAGCTCCACAAACGACGCAGGAGTCGGGATGATGCAGGCTCTGGGTTACAGCTTTTACAGTCATCTGGGGTTCAAGCTCAATACTGCTTCAGGCAAGGATCTATCTCACATCGGAAGGATTGATGCTTCCGGCGCAGACCCACGGCTCGCCTCAGTCTCTTTCACAATCGCTTCGGACGTCACCAACCCGCTCTTCGGGGATAATGGCGCGACGATGGTCTTTTCCGCCCAAAAAGGAGCCTCTGCATCCATCTCCAGGAAGCTGGAATCAGGCATGCTGAGCTACTCCTCCGTCTTCGAAAGATTCCTCAATGCCGAAGGCAATGCAAAGCACGGCACCGGATTCTCCACTTCTGTCCCCTACCTGCCCGGCGCAGGAGCTGCGGGAGGCATCGGATCCGCTCTTCTGGGTTACCTGAACGGAAAGATGGAATCCGGAATAGGGCTGCTGCTCGGACTTGCCGATTTCGACAGGATTGCAGCCTCGGCAGACATTGTCATCACCGGAGAAGGCCGTGCAGACATGCAGACATTGATGGGAAAGGTACCTTTCGGCATTCTGGAACGAGTGAAGAAAGGCAAGCCCAAAGTCGGGCCGGTGGACTACTCGCACGCCAGCTTCAATAACCCTCTTTCAGTATCCAAGACTCCGGTCGTGATGATTGCAGGCCAAGTCCGACGCGAAGCGGCTTCAGCTTTGCGCAAAGCCGGCTTCGCCGATGTGGTCTGCATCAATCCTCCGCTGATGCCTCTCCAAGAAGCCATGCAGCCCGATGTAGCAAAGGCGAACATCGCCAGGACCGTCGCGGAAATCCTGTCAGGGAAGAGTCGTAAAACATTCTCGGCCTGACCTCGCCTTGCTGACGGCAATACTTTCCTCTTTCTCCATGCCCCGCAGAGTTGCCAGCACAAAAAAAACGGCTTGATAATTACGCTAAAATTTGCATTTCTCGAAAGTATGCTTACATTTGCAGTGTATTATTCAACTAATACACTACGATAGCAAAGGAAATAGACAACATAAATATTTGATAGACAAATGATCAAGATTGACAATTTGCAATTTGGCTACGGGAAGCAGACGGTATTCACCAATATCAGCCTCCAATTCCACGAAGGCCAGACTTACGGCTTGCTGGGCCAGAACGGCGTCGGCAAGACCACACTTCTCAAGCTCCTTTCGGGCCTGCAGAAAACGGACATGGGAAAGATCGAGATAGACGGCACGAATCCTTGGAGCCGCGACCCCAACCTCTACGAGCAGGAATACTTCCTGGAAGAAAATGCATTGATTCCAAACGAAGTCATCCTGGACTATGCCAAGAGCGTCGGCAACTTCTACCCTCATTTCAGCCTCGAGCAGTTCAAGCAGCTGACCGACATGTTCGAGACAAGAACAGACGCAAAGTACAACAACCTCTCTTCGGGACAGCGCAAGAAGGCCCTCATCTCGCTTGCCCTGGCATTGAACACCAAGTACCTGTTCCTCGACGAGCCTTCGAATTCACTCGACATACCTTCAAAGCTCCAGCTCCGCAAGGCAATCGCAGCACATTCTTCAGACGAGAACACGACAATCATCTCAACGCACCAGGTACGCGACCTCGAGGACATCATCGATCCCATAGTCATACTTGACACAGACATGGTTCTGCTCAACGCAAAGCTTGCACAGATTTCCGAGAAAATTTATTTCAGCTACGAACCGGCACAGAATCCAGATGCACTTTACTGCGAACCGACAATGGGAGGTTTCGTAAACCTCATCCAGAACGCAAACGGCCTCGACAGCAAGGTCAACATCGAAGCCCTCTTCGACGCCTTCCACACCAACAAGGGGCTCTTTACCGAAATCTTCTCGAACGTTCAATCTTTAAATTCAGAAAGCAATGAATAACAAGACTTTCAGCTTCAATCGCCTTGGAAAGGTCCTGAACCAGGACGTCCACGATTATTTCAGCAAGTTCTCCGTCGCGCTTTACACTGCGCTTGGACTCTACATACTCTTCTGGCTCCTTGCCTCCATACTGGTCTGGTCGACTTCGGCTTTGGACTACAATAACACAATGATAATGCCCAACATCAGGCTCAAGATGGCGGAAGGGATGTTCATTCTTTTTTCCATCATAGTAGTCTTCTCGGTCTATGGTCAAAAGAACACGATCGGCGAGGGAATACATTCGATCATGCTTCCGGCATCAGTGCTCGAAAAGTACCTGAGCATGGCTTTCATTACCATAATACTGAATTTTACCGTGATGTACGTAGCATTCCTGACTGTAGACTCCATCCTGGCGGCTCTGCCTTTCGGCGTCTTCCATTGCGGCACCGTATTCACGGTCGGTGACTTCTGGCATATATTCTGGGAATCTCTATGGTTGACATTCGATATACAGTCATTCTTCATACTGACGAACATGATGTTCACGAAACACAAGGTCGGCTATTCGATTCTGGTACTGACATGCTGCTGCATCCTGATTTCCATCATCGTTACAGGCTTAATATCCGCCAAGACAGATTTCGCTCTCGAACTAGGAGGAGCCATCAACAACGGCATCAGCAGGACTTTCACCTGGAACGGAGGTACCAAAATGGCTTCAAACACCCTGGATACCATCCTTCAATGGATAGACTACTTCCTGCCGTTCATTTTCTGGGGAGTCACCTACCCTGTCATGCGCAACCAAAAGTATTAAGCCATGTCAATGGATTTCAACCAACAGACTCCTATCTATCTTCAGATAGCCGACGCCCTATGCGAACGGATCCTCTCAGGCGAATGGAAGCCCGAGGACAGGATTCCTTCGGCAAGGGAATATGGAGCGACCCTGGGAGTGAATCCCAACACGATCATCCGCAGCTTCGACTTCCTGCAGAACCAGCAGATCATCTACAACAGACGCGGGATCGGATACTTCGTCTCCCCCGACGCTGCAGGGCTCATCAGGAAGATCCAGAAAGAACAGTTCCTTGACGTCGACCTTCCCGCAGTTATAAAGCGAATGAAACTCCTGGGATTCACTCCCGACGATTTCATCGCAATCTGGAACAAAGGCTGAACAAAATAATTCTTTCATACTTTTTTAAAGAGGGTGGCTGCACAAGCGCCCTCTTTTTTGTCCGACTAGTACCAGACCAGCACGAATCCGACATGCCCCGTACGTGACCAAAGATAAAGCATGTTCCCGTCCAGCTTCAGGACGGAGACATTCATATATCTCTTGCCATTATAAGAAGACAGCGCGCTCACGCCTGTCTCTTTCAATGTTACGTTCACTGTCTCTCCGACAACCGGAACCTTGGAAAGGACAACGTCGGCATACTGCTTTCCACCTGCACTCTGAATCCTGCAAGTGAGGGAAGCAGGCTGAGTATAGACCTCGCCTCCCGTGAAATCGGCAGTGAATGTGGGAGATCCGTCTACATAGATTCCGACTGCTTCAGTACTCTGCAAGGTCTCCTGCTGTGCCTTCTCGGCCTCAGTGAGCTCCTTGTTACACGATGCAGCTGCAAAAGCGATTGCCGCGACGCTTATTATCGATAATGATTTATTGATTTTCATAATATTCAGCAATCAATCCGTTACTGTGATGAACTTAGTAAGATACTCTGGAATCTTGTCGATTCCCTTAACTATTGCAGTGATTGTATGCCTTCCCTTGGAAAGCTTAAGGCAAGTCGAGCTTGCGATTTCCCCATCGATGTGCCACTCAAGTGTGGAAACGTAGTAGGTCATATCCTTGAGCCTCAACGTTACGTAGTCATTGACCGTGCAGGTGCCTGGTATGTCGCCTAAATTTGGATTGCCGGCTGAAGCCTCAGCCGAAGTTGATGCTGTGGCAGAATAAGCCTTCGTAGCCTCTTTCCCGTCCGACATTCCATAAATGCTGAATGAATACTGAATGTCAGGATGAAGCAGCGTCAAGTTGCAGATGGTTGTGTCGACTGTCTTGGTCATTACGACTACATTGTTCTTCACATTAGTGCAGACGACCTGCCATGAGCTGAATCCTTCTCCTTTCCAAGAGAGCGTGGCGTCATACTGTCCCATATTCTCAGCCATTTCCGAAACGGCCGGCCTTACGGTCACCTTGCAAGTTGCAATGGCCTTGGAATTGAATGTGTTGATTATGGTAATGGAGCACGTTCCGTCTGAAACGCCCGTGACGACTCCGTTGGCGTCGACCTTGGCGACTGTGATGTCCCCCGAGCCGAATACGACCTTTTTGAAAATCGATGTCAGGGGGAGTTGGATTATGCCAATGGTATCGGTGGAATTGATTGCCAGAGATATTGAATCCTTGGCAAGCTGTATCTCCTGCACCAGATCCGATTCGTCGGTAAGATAGAAGCGCACGTCGTTTCCGTCGACGGCTATATTGCCGATCAGGAAATCATTGGCCTTTCCGCTCCATCCTTGAAGCGAAGGATTTGAGCCGGAATTCATTATTTCAGTCTTTTTCGAACTTCCTGGGAAAAACCATCCCGGAATGTAGGAAGTGCCTGAAATTGACTTGACGAGATAGGCACAAGAGTGACTGCCATAGGCATTGACCTGATTGTTCTTCCACTTATCCAACTGAGAGGATGATTCGTCTACATGGAAGAGAAGAATTCCTGTGACAGGAGTGTTTGAGGTATTGAGCAGGTAGTAGTCCCAAATGTTGTTGGCTCCAGCGGCACGGTTGTCCAGAAGGAAAAATTCTCCGTCCTGGTCCGTATTGATAAGGAATCCCTTGTCTTCGTACACAGGCTCCAGGACGTACTCTCCTTTCGCATTGATCAGGGTAGGCTTTGCCCAGCCAAGCATCCATCTCTCCAGCATGCCATAGACCGGAGGGGTGCACCCGTCGTTGAGATAGCATCCGCTGTCCATGACTGATGCGTAATCGAGCCCGGAACCGGTACCGTTTGTAGAATAATCGGTATCATAAAGATCAGGAAGATTGATTACATGGCCGAATTCATGGCAGATAGTTCCGATGCCGGCCATCTTGCTGCCGCTGGAGCCTCTGAGCTCTGACGAGCATGCATATCCGTTGAGCATAACCCCGTCGAAGTATACATTTGCGTCTTTGGGAACGTTGTAGTCTGGATATATAGCCCACTGATGTGGCCAAATGGTATTCTGGCCACCTCCCTCGGCTTCATTGTGACCAGCATAATAGATGAAGATGTTCCTGATGACGCCGTCTTCCGCATAGATGGAGAAATCCACGTCCTGGTCCGCAAGTTGACAAGCTTGCAAGACCATTTCAGCCGGATTCATGTCAGATCCGCTGCTGTCGTTGCCTCCATAGTAGTCCATTGAATTTGGAAGTGTGTAAGGCCCCGCCACATCAAAGACAGGGCTGAACCTGCCATTTGAGCAAGCAGTAAAGTAGTCGTTTGCGCTTCCCGTTCCTCCGTTCTTGGAGTAGCCGGGGGAATTCAGCATCAGATTGAATTCACTCTTTGGATCATTGACTGTGAATTTCTCGTCAGAAAAATTGACAAGGATCACCAACGACCTGAAGTTCCCGCTTTTCAAACCGCCCCATCCGCCGTATTCATCGATGTCCGGAATGTCTGTACGCGAAGGCGCCACCTTAAGGGCGGAAAAAGTGGTTCTTCCCGAAAGTTGAGGGTAATAGGCCATCTTGTTGCGTCCGGAAGGCGTAATCCCCTTACTGGAATAGGCCTTGGCGCGATCCGCAGGACTTAATTGATTTAAGGGACGGACAGAGACTCCGGTCGAAACTGGAAAGCCCTTTGAAGAGAGTTTGGCGAAGCAATAGTCACCATCCTCTCCCTGGACAACAGTGTATCCGTCGGAAGTGCTGGTGTAATGTGAGAACTCGTCGCCAAAGTTTTCAAGAGTAAGGATAGTGCCGTCTTTCTGCCTGACCTTGAAGGTGCCTGGCTTTGCCGGGACTGCACTTGCCGAGATTGCAGACAGCAGGGACAGGACCAGTGCGATGAGAGTTTGGTAATAGCGATGCATATCAATAATAAAGTATACGTAGTTTCTAGTCGTCCTCGTCGTCCATGTCGTCGCCGTCGGAAGTAAGGAACCTCTCCTCTCCCGTCATCTTGAGGGCTCGTTCGGCTGTGGATGCATCAGCCTCGTTCCCCAGGTTGTCGTACATTATCATCATCGATTCAAGGTAGATGGTCATCAGGATGTTGTCCTCGCGGACCGAGAATTCGTCGAACGAAAGGTCAAAACCCTGATGCTTCAGAAAATACTTCAGCTTGTCTTCGCCGAAAATCTCCCCCTCCTTGAAGATATTGATGTAAAACTGGTTTGCGCCGCTTTCCTGGTAAACCGGAATAAGGCCGCCTGGGAAGCAGAGCGGATATACATTCAGCCCGGCGACTCGCGCCAGAAGGAAATACAGTATCGAGACGGAAACAGGATTTCCCTTTCTGCTTTCAATGACAAGGTCCAGTCTTGTCAGGCTTTCTCCCGGCGAGAAGGAATCTGCGACGCCGAAGTGCATGCGGTTGTAGAATATGTGGTTGAAGATGCGCACATTCTCAAGAGCTGTCTTGACTCCGGGCTTCAGCTCGCAAAGGAAGTCTATGGAAAGTTGGGTTATCTTGTCATAAAAGCACTGCTTGCTCCACCCTGGATTGAAGAGTGAGGTCAGTATTGAAAAACCTTCAGTAAGGTCTTCCTGCCCGCTTGCGAGATAAGTCTCGAATTCACTGATCCTGAATTCGGTATTTAAATAGTAGAACTTGCGTTCGATGCTGTCTCGGCGATCGGGCATTTCATTCTCCATTGCAAGCAGGTCGTAAAGCACGGATTCGCCTCGCTTCAGCATCCTGCGGTTCACGGCTTGAGCCACGACCTCGTCCGGATCGTCGAAAAGCTTTACAAGATTGTTAAGTTCGTTATCCTTTGCCATTTCTACTCGGAAAGCTGTTTCAGGACAAGCTGCACAAGCTGGCGCACGTACGGCTTGTAATCCGGCTTGCTCTCCTTCGCGTAGCGGTTAGCTATTACGCAGCAGACTGTGGCAGCGTCGTGCCCCATAAGCCGAGACATTCCGGCGATGGCCGAACTTTCCATTTCAATGTTTGTGATCCTATAGTCACCGTATCTGAAGTTTTCTAATTTAGGTATGTAGTCGTCTATTGCGGCCTGGAGCCTGACTGAGCGTCCCTGAGGGCCATAGAACCCTGGAGCGGATACGGTCATTCCCTTTATTGTCACGTCCTTGAACCTTTCGATTAGCTTCGGTGAAGACTTGACGAAATATGGAGAGGTCAGGACTGGGCTCCAGTTCATGTATTTCTTGAACTTGTCTTCCATGTCCAGTTCAGACACGTCGTCGCGGCCCTTGTACCAGTTAAGCACGCCGTCGAAGCCGATGGAAATGTGCGAAAGCACGAAGCTGCCAAGCTGGATGTCCGGCTGTATGCCTCCGCAGGTGCCCAGCCTCATTATCGTCAGCGTCTTGTGCTCTTCCTTCGGCATCCTCGTAGCAAAGTCTACGTTTGCCAGGGCGTCAAGCTCGGTCATCACGATGTCGATGTTGTCAGTGCCTATGCCTGTGGAGATGACGGAGATTCTCCTGCCGTTATATTTCCCGGTGACTGTATTGAACTCGCGAGAAGAGATTCTTGGCTCCGCCGAGCCTTTGTCGAAATGCTCGGCTATCATGTCCACGCGGCCCGGGTCGCCTACAAGTATGATCCTGTCTGAGATATTCTCAGGCTTGAGATGCAGATGGAAAATGCTCCCATCCGTATTCAATATCATTTCAGATTCTGGTATCCTATTCATTTGGTGATTCCTTTTGGAATGTCAAATATAATTATTATTTATATTTTTGTAGCAAATAAGGTTCAAGCCATGTTCAAGCACTTTGAGAATTATCTGATAATCCTGACAGCAATTTTGCTGGGTTCCATGTTTTTCACCGAATGTTGCTACGGCTTCGACGTCGACGCGTCGGGGAACATGGTGCGGACAGCCATCAAGTTCATCGAGCATCCGGTGTATATCACCTTCATAGCTACGAATTGCGTGCTATGCCTCGTCTCCCTTTTCTTTTGGAAGAAATATCTCCTCCAACTCCGCCTGGAAGTGATTACTTTCCTTCTTCTGCTCATTTTCAACATCATCTTCACCTGCGATTTCTTCAAGATGAAGGACGACTGGTCATACACCGTCTATGCCCTGTTCCCCCTCATCTCCATTATCCTTACAGCTATAGTCATTTACAAGATGGTCTACCCCGAAGGGCCGAGAAAGGGCCGCAGGAAAGTTACCGAAGAAGAGAAGGCGGCAGCTGCGCACACAAGACTCTAATCCTGCTGCATCCAGAGCATAAAATTGAAGATCAGTCTTATCCTGTTTGAAAGCGCAGTATAGTCGATAACCACGGGATCGTCGGTCGGCTTCATCGTGTACCTGTTTATTCCGCTCGTGAACATCATCGCCGGAATTCCTTTCTTCGCAAATTGGATGTGGTCCGCAGTCTCATAGAAGAATTTCGTGAACCTTTCGCTGCCGTAATAAGTGTAGTCGATGCAATAGTTCATGTCCAGCTTTACGTTGATGCGCCTCAGCATGGTCTTGTATGTGCTTGGAACGGCAGGATTGCACAATGAAATGATATAGTTGGGGTTGTCGGTAGGCGGCTGAAGGGATGTGCCGATCTCGTCCAGCTCCATCACGCACTTTATGTCGCGCGGATCGACACCCATGTCCTTCACGAAATACTTCGATCCGGCCTGGTCCAAGTGCCTTCCGTCGAAGGCTATGAAGAGTATGTTCGTATATAGATCCTGCTCCTGCTTGGCGAAAGCGGACATCATTTTAGCCAATGCGAGCATTGCCGCCACTCCCGACGCATTGTCGTCAGCTCCATTGTATATCACATTCCTGATGGTTCCCAAATGGTCATAATTCGCGCAGACGACAATGTATTTTTCGGAATAGAAAGTCGCCGGCAGCAGAGCGACCACATTTCGGACTGTAATGGTGTCGCAGTTGACCATATCCCACTTGTCCCTTGTGTATCTGTAATGAGGGAAGCTCTGTGTATAATTCATGCTTTCAAACGGCTTAAGCCCCAGCGTCTTGAAGGTTCCTGAAATGTAGCGCTCCGTAAGCTGCGCGCCCTTGGTGCCCGACTCCCTGCCTCCCGAATAATCGGATGCGATGCTATAAATGCACCGTTCCAGTTCATTCGGGTACGCCATTTGTAAATATCTGTCAGGATTCGTGCTCTGGGCAAATGCCTGGAAACAGACTAGCGAGAAAACGAGCGCGGACAGAAAACGATTTTTCATTATTGATGATTAGACGGTGCAAAAATACTTATTTTTGCGGTCATAACACTACAAAAGAATTGCCAGAAAGATGAAGCGCAAGTCTGCCCTTACAATAGCAGTCGCTCTTTTCCTCTGCCTGTTGCCCGCAAAGGCGCAGTACGACAGAGAGATGTTTCTGATGAGAGGACGCCAGGCATTGATTGACGGGAAGTACGCTCTTGCCATCGAGAACTTCAACATCCTCTCTAGGCTCGACTCCACAGAGTATAATTCCTATTTCTTCCGAGGAATAGCAAAATACAACCTCGGCGACTTCAACGGAGCCCGCATGGACTTCGACCGCGCGTTGCATTTCAATCCACTGTACACGCCTGCGTACCATTACCGGGCTATCACCCTCAGCCGCCTTGGCAAATATGACGAGGCTCTCCAGGACCTTCAGGAGGCAGTAGATCTCCGTCCCGGATACACCGACCTTTATTTCAGCCGAGGCATCACCTATTTTCTGTCCCAGCAGTTCGACAAGGCCATCAATGACTTCAACATGTACATCCGTCACGTGCCAGACGCCACCGATGCGTACTTGAACCGTGGAGCTTCATATCTATTCCTGAGCGACACCACAAAGGCCATGAACGACTACAACAAGGCAGTTTCCCTCGACCGATTCGACCCTGAATGCTACATCCGCCGTTCAAGGATCTTTGCCCTCCAAAAGAAGGACGACGACGCCATAAGCGACCTCAACACAGCCATCCAGCTCGACAGCACCAACGAGCTGGCTCACTTCAACCGTTCCATACTTCGCTATGAGAAGAAAGACATAAAGGGTTCCCTTTCAGACCTTAACACAGTTCTCAGGGAAGATCCCGGCAACTCCCTGACTCTCTATAACCGTGCGCTGATACTCGCACAGATGGGCGACTATGAAAACTCGCTGAACGACTTCGACAAAGTGATATACATTAATCCGAACAACGTCCTGGCTTACTTCAACCGCGCGTCAGTTTTCCTTGACATGGGGCACTGGGCTGACGCGGCCGAAGACTATTCCCGCGCCATCGAGCTCTATCCCGATTTTGCAAAAGCCTACATGAACCGCAGCTATGCCTACAACATGATGGGAAAGAGCAAGCAGTCGGCCATCGACTACAAGACTGCCCAACGCAAAGTGCAGGAGTACGTCGTCAGGACATCAGATCCGTCCGGCGCTGCAATGTTCGCAGACACCAGCAAGCAGTACAACCGACTGATAGCGATGGATTCCGACTTCTCCAAGAAGAACTTCGACAACGAGCTGCTGCAATACCGCGACGTCGACATCAAGCTCAAGCCTCTCTACAAAGTCATTCCCGGCAACGCTGCAGACGAGGCCCTGCTGCTGAAAGAGAAAATCGATTATCCCAAGCTGAATTCGTTCCTTTCATCACTGCCTGTTCCAATGGAATTCTCCGCAGGAAAACTTGACTACAGCATAAATACTTATGGCAACATGCTTGCGAACAAGATCTTGGGAGAAGGGCGCGACAGCCGCACCCTCTTCACCAAAGCCATCTTCGAATCGGAGCGCAAGCAGTTCAACACGGCGATGGTCCTCTACGACCAGGCTCTTGAAAGCGACAGCACCGACACTTTCATTTACATAAACCTAGGCGCCCTGCAGGCTGAGATGATAGAATTCATTTCGTCAATGGGCAACAGCGTTCCCGTAATCTCTCTTGAAAACGGCAATTCCACCCACACCAGGATTAAGGAGAGCGTAAGCGAAAGCTACGATTACACCTCTGCCATCATGGACATGCGCCATGCATCCGATCTGGCACCCGATTTCCCGTACATTTACTATAATCTGGGCAACCTCTACACGCTCTCGAACGACCTTCCAGAGGCCATCATCCAGTACAACAAGGCCTTGCAGCTATATCCATACATTCCGGAAGCCTACTACAACAGAGGCTTGGTGCTCATTTATCTGAAAGACAAGGTTAAAGGTTGCATCGACATCTCAAAGGCAGGAGAGCTAGGCGTGCTCGATGCCTATCCCGTCATCAAGAAATACTGCGAGGCCGAAGATCAGCAGTAGGATTATCTGCCCCTATGCAAGGCCAATGCAAGTCCCGTTGGAAATTCGGGATGCCTTGCAAGGTCTTCAGGAGTTCCTTCGAAATCAAGACGCCCGCCTTCAGCCCCGGCATCAGGTCCCAGGTCTATCACCCAGTCCGCCGCGTCGATAACGTCCAGATTGTGTTCTACGACCACTATCGTGTTCCCGCAATCGACGAGATCATTGAAAGAATCCAGTAGCTTCTTGATATCGTAGAAATGCAAGCCGGTCGTAGGCTCGTCGAAGAGGAACATTTCAGGACCTGATCCGGAATCCTGATTGCCGCCGAGGAAAGAAGCCAGCTTGATTCTCTGGCTTTCACCTCCGCTGAGCGACGACGAACTCTGTCCCAGCTGGACATACCCCAGCCCTACGTCCTGCAGAGGCTTCAGACGTTCGGCTATCCTCCGCGCCTTTGGGTCGGGATGAGCGCTGAAGAACTCCACGGCCTCATCCACGCTCATGTCAAGCACATCGCTGATGTTCTTTCCGTCATATTTCACCTCCAGCACGTCAGGCAGGAATCTCTTTCCTCCGCAAGCCTCGCAGACCATCTTCACGTCAGCCATGAACTGCATCTCGATCTTTATCATTCCTTCTCCCTGACAGACGGGACATCGCCCGCCGTCGATGTTGAATGAGAAGGTAGAATGTCCGTATCCGTTCAGCTTTGCGTATGGCTGCTCGGAAAAAAGCTTTCGTATGTCGTCGTAGACTTTCAGGTAAGTCACCGGATTGGACCTCATGCTCTTGCCTATCGGATTCTGGTCCACATATTCTATCTGCCTTATATGGTCGATGCTGCCTCGCAGCTCCCTGAACGCACCTGGCCTGTCGCCCAAATCGTTAAGTTGTCTGTAGACTGCCGGATATAGGATGTCCCCGACAAGCGAAGACTTTCCGGAACCGGAAACGCCAGTCACTGCAGTGATGCACCCCAGAGGAAACTTTACGTCTATCCCTTTCAGGTTGTTCTGAGCAGCACCGACGACCTCTATGCAAGAGCTCCAGGTACGCTTGCGACGATTCAGGTCCATAGTGCGCTTTCCGAGAAGATAGTCCGCGGTAAGCGATCTGGTGGCCGTTCCCACGTCTGAGACAGGGCCTTGATAGACCACTTCTCCGCCGAACCTCCCCGCATAAGGACCGATGTCTATCAGCCAGTCGGCCGAACGTATTATCTGCTCGTCGTGTTCCACTACTATCACGGTGTTCCCCAGGTCGCGCAGGCGCTTGAGTACGCCTATCAACCTTTCGGTATCTCTCGAATGAAGTCCTATGGAAGGTTCGTCGAGTATGTACATGGATCCCACAAGATTGTTCCCAAGCGAAGTAACCAGATTGATCCTCTGGCTTTCACCTCCGCTGAGCGTATTTGAGGCGCGGTCAAGTGTCAGATAGGAAAGGCCGACGTCGTTGAGGCAGCGGAGTCTGTCGAGTATCTCCTTTACAGGCCTTGCTGCCACGGAAGCATCGTGTTCGTCCAGCCGTGACGCCAGTCCTTCGAAAAACCCGTAAAGCTCACCTGAAGTCATCGAGCAGAGTTCCGCAATGTTCTTGCCGTCTATCTTGACCCACAATGCCTCCTGTCTCAGCCTCTTTCCCTTGCAGGTACGGCATACCGTCCTGCCGCTGTAGCGCGCCTTAAGGTATCTGAACTGTATCTTGTATCGCTGCGTGTCCACCCAATCGAAGAATCCGAGTATGCCCGTAAAATATTCGTTGCCTTTCCAAAGCATGTCCTTCTGAGCTTCAGAGAGCTCGTTGTACGGCTTGTGAAGCGGGAAATCGCACTTGTAGGCATTCATAGCCACTTCCTGCCTGAAATGGTCCATCATTTCTCCGTGCCAGCAGGCAACCGCTCCCTCATATACGCTCAACGTAGGATTGGGAACCACAAGGTACTCGTCTATCCCGACCATCTTTCCGAATCCTTCGCACGTCGGGCAGGCTCCAAGCGGATTGTTGAAGTTGAACATCTGTTCCGTGGGCTGCATGAAAGTCATGCCGTCGGCCTCGAATACAGTCGAATATGTCCTCAACTCACCGTCGTTCCAGATCGCTATCCTGCCCCCTCCCTTCTGGAAAGCAGTCTGCAGCGAGTCCAGCATCCTGGAAGATTCGTCCTCATCCTCCGGAGCGACTGTGAACCTGTCCACCAACAGCCAGATTGCGCGTCCTGCGAAGCTTTGCATTGACTTCAGGGCATCGTCCATCTTCACTGCCTTGCCGCTTTCCGAATCGAAGAGCCTGTTGAACCCTTCCTCTTTCAATGCCAGGATCCGCTCCACATTCGAAGCGGAGTGCTCCCATCCTATGTCAGCCAGCAGCATTGCCACTGTCCCCTGTTTCAATGCAAGAATGTCGCTTTCGACGCCCTGTGCAGTGTCGCAGCGCACTTCCCTGCCTGTGACAGGAGAATAGGTGCGGCCAATCCTGGCGAACAGCAGCCTCATGAAATCCGCAATCTCGGTCGTGGTTCCCACAGTGGATCTGGAATTCACCGTATTCACCTTCTGTTCAATGGCTATAGCCGGCGGGATGCCCGTAATTATGTCGACATCAGGCTTTGCCATCCTCCCCAGGAACTGGCGCGCAAATGAGGAGAGGCTCTCGGCAAACCTGCGCTGCCCCTCGGCAAAGATGGTGTCGAAAGCCAACGATGATTTCCCGGACCCAGATATCCCGGTGATTACGACCAGTTTGTCGCGAGGGATGTCAAGCGATACGTTCTTAAGGTTGTTGACCCTCGCTCCCTTTATATGGATGAATTCGTCTTCCATCAGTCTTCTATGTTGGAGGCCCTGTTCACAGCGGATACCCCGTGCACTTTCTTCAAAGTCTGAATTACCTTGTCCAGTTCCTTGTTGCTGGGAACCGCAAGTCTGGAAGTGACCACGAACAGCCCCTCCTCGCCTCTTTTCTGCGACGGCACGATCTTGAATGACCTCACCGATACATTGAAGGAGCTTATCGACGCAAGCACCTTGTCGCCGACGCTGTAATCGGATATCACGACTCTGAGCCCCGTCTGGAAAGTAGCCACGCCCCCGTTCTCGCGCCACTTCACTTTCTGGATCCGGTACGGATAGTTCTCTATCAGCCTTGCCGCATTCGGACAGGACATCCTGTGAATCTTTATCCCTCCGTTTACAGTCACGAAGCCGAATACCTTGTCTCCAAAGACTGGGTTGCAGCACTTTGCCATCTTGTAGTCCACCCCGCTCAGTCCGTCTCCTATTATGAGATATTCTCCGGTGCCTTCATGAGTATCTTCTTCCACCTTGTCGTCGACGGCTGAAATCTTGGGTCCTTCCGGCCCGGCAAGAATATAATCCTTGACTTGGGCGAAATCGACCGTTCCGTTTCCTACGGCAGCATAGAACTCATTAATTGTCTTATAGTTGAACTTTTTGGTAATCCTGTTCATCATTTCGTCAGGCAGCTCCAGCTTGGAGTTCTTCAGGCGCCTGTCGATCATCTCCTTCCCCGCCGAAGCGAGCTTGAACTCCTCTTCCTTCAGCTTCTGCCTTATCTTGCTACGCGCCTTGCCGGTAACCACGAAGTTCAGCCAGTCGCCGGAAGGCTTCTGGTTCTTGTTGGTTATTATCTCGACTACGTCCCCTGTCTTGAGCTTTTCTCGTATCGGCACTATCTTTCCGTTGACCTTGCCTGCCGTGCATTTCAATCCCATGTTCGAGTGGATGTCGAATGCAAAATCGAGGACTGTGGCTCCAGCAGGAAGGCTTCTCAGGTCTTCATTCGGAGTGAACACGAATATCTCGTCGAACTTGAATTCATTCAATGCCACGTCCTGCTTGGATTCGGGGGACTCCATCATGCTTCGGACATTTGCAAGCCATGAGTCGAGCACTCCGTCCCTACTTATTCCCTTGTATGCCCAATGGGCCGCATTGCCCTTTTCTGCTATCTCATCCATCCTGATGGTCCTTATCTGCACCTCTATCGCCCTTCCCTCCTTGTCGGAGACGGTGGTGTGAAGGCTCTCGTAGCCATTCTCCTTCGGCTTGGTTATCCAGTCCCTCAGCCTGTTCGTGTCGGGCTTGTATTCCTCGGTGACAAGCGAGTATACCTTCCAGCAAAGTTCCTTCTCCTTATCCGGAGGAGAATCAATGATGAACCTGATGGCAAAGACGTCGTAGACATTCTCGAAAGGCACCTGATGTCCCTGCATCTTTTTCCAGATGCTGTAAGCCGTCTTTGTGCGCACTTTCAGCGTATATTTGATGCCTTCAGCATTGAGCTTGTCCCGTAGCGGCATAATGAAACGGCTGACAAGTTCGTCGCGATCCTTTTTGGTCGCCTTAAGGCTGTTCGTTATCTCCCTGTACTGTTCCGGCTCCGTATATCTGAATATCAGGTCCTCCAGCTCGCCGTTTATCCTGTAAAGGCCAAGCTTGTGGGCAAGCGGGACGTACAGCATCGCCGTTTCGGTCGTCTTGCGCATCTGATTGCTCTTTGGCAGCAGTTCGAGATTCCTCATCACCTCCAGCCTGTCTGCAAGCTTGATCAATGTAACGCGCGGATCCTTGGAATATGAGATTATCAGCTTCCTGTAATTGTCTGCCTGAAGGCCTGTGTCCTTCGGGCGGATGGAGGAAATCTTGTTAAGGCCGTCTGCCATATCCAGAACGTCCTGGGGGTACTTGCCATCCATCGAGGAGCGCAGGTCAGGATTGAACCTTGTGGCTTCATGGATGAACACGGCTGCGATGGCGTCGGCACCAAGGCCGATGCCGCTTTCGACGATCTGGGCAACGCCGATAGGATGCTCCACAAAAGGATGGTTGTTGCCTCTTACCATGTCCTTTAGAGAATCGCAGCATTGGCCGCAGGCCATAAGGATCATCTTCCTGTCCTCAGGCTTGAAGCCTGAAGCCAGCTGTTCGGCTTGCTTTGGAATCTGAACTTGTGATATCTCTTCTGTCATAAGGCAATGGTTACTTGGCGTCCAATATATTTTTCAATGCGTTCATCTCATCACGCGCCTTCGCGGCAGTGACAAAGTCGAGTTCTGCGGCGGCATCCTCCATCCGCTTCTGAGAGGCCTTGATGGCATCGAGAAGCTGTTTCGGATTCATAAGGCTGATGACCGGGTCGTTCATCAGCACTCTTGCGCCCTCTTCCGGAGTAGCAGGCTCATCGTCCGAAGCGGCGTACAGAATGTTCTTGCTGCGCGTCTCTATCTGGTGAGGAGTGATGTCATGTTCCTTATTGTATTCCGCCTGCTTTGCGCGGCGGCGGTTTGTCTCGTCGATGGTCTGCTTCATCGAGTAAGTAATCTTATCTGCGTACATGATGACCTTACCGTTCACGTTCCTGGCGGCGCGTCCTGCGGTCTGCGTCAGCGACCTGTCGCTGCGCAGGAATCCCTCCTTGTCGGCGTCAAGAATGGCGACGAGCGACACGCTCGGCATGTCGAGACCTTCGCGAAGTAGGTTTACGCCGACCAGTACGTCAAACTGCCCGCTCTTGAAATCCTCGATTATCTGCACGCGGTCGAGCGTCTGCACATCAGAGTGGATGTAACGGCTGCGCACGCCTATCTTTGCAAAATATGAATCCAACTCTTCTGCCATCCGCTTTGTAAGAGTCGTGACAAGCACGCGCTGGTCGAGTGCGCTCCTTTCCTGTATCTCTTCCACGAGATCGTCCACCTGATTCTTGGTCGGACGAACCTCTATCGGCGGATCCAGCAGGCCCGTCGGACGGACTATCTGCTCCACCACAAGGCCTTCGCTGGCCTCGAGTTCGTAGTCGCCGGGCGTTGCGCTTACGAACAGCCTCTGTCCGATGATGTTCTCGAACTCGTCGAATTTCAGCGGCCTGTTGTCGGCCGCGGCCGGAAGGCGGAATCCGTATTCCACAAGGGTGGTCTTGCGGCTCTTGTCGCCTCCGAACATCGCGTGGACTTGGGGCAGGGTTACATGGCTTTCGTCTATGAAAGTCATGAAGTCCGATGGGAAATAGTCAATCAGGCAGAAAGGCCTCTGTCCGGGCTTGCGCCCGTCAAAATACCTGGAATAGTTCTCTACGCCAGGGCAATAGCCTATCTCCTTCATCATCTCGATGTCGTATTCCACGCGCTGGCGCAGGCGTTTGGCCTCAGTGAAGCGCCCGTCGTTCTCGAAATACGCCACCTGCTTCAGCATGTCATTGTGAATCTGCACCAAAGCGTTTTTCTGGCGTTCCTTCCCAGTAACGAAATTGTTGGCAGGATAAATCGATATCTCATTGAGGATGTCGATGGTTGCACCGCTGACAGGGTCGATGGTCTCGATGCTCTCCACCTCGTCGCCGAAGAATATCATTCTCACGGCGTAGTCCCCATAAGCGAGGAAGATGTCGACCGAATCGCCTTTAACGCGGAACGATCCGCGCTTGAATTCAGCCTCGTCGCGCGAATACATCGCATCCACGAGAGAATAGAGGAACTTGCTGCGGTTCAGCTCTTCACCCTGCCTGACATTGATTGTGAAGTTGTGGAAATCGTCCGGATTGCCGATGCCGTACATACAAGAGACCGAAGATATTACTATGACGTCCCTCCTGCCGCTCAAGAGAGAGCTGGCAGCGTGAAGGCGCAGCTTGTCTATCTCGTCGTTGATGCTGAGATCCTTTTCTATATAGGTATCGGTAGTCGGAATATATGCTTCAGGCTGATAATAGTCGTAATAGGATACGAAATATTCAACGGCGTTGTCAGGGAAAAAAGACTTGAACTCGCCGTAGAGTTGGGCCGCCAATGTCTTGTTGTGGCTCAGCACAAGAGTAGGACGCTGAAGCCTCTGGATGACGTTGGCCATGGTGAACGTCTTGCCGCTGCCTGTGACTCCAAGCAGGGTAACGCACTTGGTGCCCTCGCTGAAGGCGCCGCAAATCTGGTCTATCGCTTCCGGCTGGTCGCCTGTTGGGCTGTACGGAGCCTGTAACTTGAAATCCATTGGACGGTACTAATTTTGCCAATCGCAAAGATACTTAATTCGCAACAAAATAGTATCTTTGCCGCGGTTTTGAAAAGACATCCGAATCCAATTTTTAATACAAATATTTAACGATTAACATTATGGAAATTTACAGTATTCACGCAAGAGAAATTCTTGATTCAAGAGGAAACCCTACAGTAGAGGTCGACGTAACACTCGCATCGGGCGTCAAGGCTCGTGCAGCTGTTCCTTCAGGAGCATCCACAGGCGAGAACGAAGCCCTCGAACTCAGGGACGGCGACAAGAAGCGCTATATGGGCAAGGGCGTCCTGAAGGCAGTTGACAATGTCAACAAGATCATCGCTCCTGAACTCATCGGAATGAGCTCTCTCGACCAGATTGCCATCGACCGCAAGCTCCTTGCACTCGACGGAACCGACACCAAGAAGAATCTCGGCGCCAATGCCATCCTCGGAGTATCCCTCGCTGTAGCCAAGGCTGCAGCAGCTTACCTCGACCTTCCTCTTTACAGATACATCGGTGGTACAAACGCTCACATCCTTCCTGTTCCTATGATGAACATCATCAACGGCGGCTCACACTCCGACGCTCCTATTTCCTTCCAGGAATTCATGATCCGCCCTGTAGGCGCACCTTGCTTCAGTGAAGGTCTCCGCATGGGCAGCGAGGTGTTCCATAACCTCAAGTCCGTCATAAAGGGCATGGGCCTGAGCACCGCAGTCGGCGACGAAGGCGGCTTCGCTCCTAACTTCAAGAGCACGGAGGAAGCCATAGAAAGCATCCTGAAGGCCATCATGAAGGCTGGCTATGAACCAGGGAAGGACGTTTCTCTCGGCATGGACTGCGCAGCAAGCGAATTTTACATTGACGGAGTTTACGACTACACTCATTTCGAAGGCCCTAAGGCTGCAAAGCGCAGTTCCAAGGATCAGGTTGCATACCTGAAGGAACTCGCCAGCAAATACCCTATCGATTCCATCGAGGACGGCATGTCCGAAAGCGATTGGGACGGCTGGAAGCTCCTCACCAAGGAACTCGGCAAGAAAATCCAGCTCGTCGGCGACGACCTCTTCGTCACCAACGTCAAGTATCTTGAAAAGGGCATCAAGATGGGTTGCGCTAACAGCATCCTGATCAAGCTGAACCAGATCGGCTCCCTGACCGAGACTCTGAACGCCATCGAGCTCGCTCACCGCAACCATTACACCACTGTCACTTCCCACCGCTCGGGCGAAACCGAGGACACCACCCTCGCAGATCTCGCAGTCGCAACCAACAGCGGCCAGATCAAGACCGGCTCGATGTCCCGCACCGACCGCCTTGCAAAATACAACCAGCTTCTCCGCATCGAGGAAGAACTCGGCGACAACGCACAGTACGGCTGGAAAGACTAATTCCCGCCATTTCACATCCTAAAAGAGTGTGGCTAATGTTTTAGCCACACTCTTTTTTCGTTTTTCCCTTACCAACTAAAATGTGGCAATCTTCCAGATTGCCTTAGGTGGCGGCAGAAATCGAGCTTATTCTGCAGCCTTCAGCCTTTCAGCGTTTTCTGCGACCTGAAGTGCGTCGATGCACTCCTGGATATCGCCGTCCATGAAAACCGGAAGGTTGTACATCGTCCAATTGATGCGGTGGTCGGTTACGCGGCTCTGAGGATAGTTGTAGGTGCGTATCTTGGCCGAACGGTCGCCCGTGGAGACCATGGTCTTGCGCTTGGCGGAAATTCCGTCAAGATATTTCTGATATTCTATGTTGTACAAGCGAGTACGAAGTTCGTTCAGAGCCTTTTCATAGTTCTTGTTCTGATTGCGCTCGTCCTGGCACTGAACTACTATTCCTGTAGGCACGTGTGTCAGCCGTATAGCAGAATAGGTCGTATTCACGCCCTGGCCGCCTGGGCCCGAAGCACAGAAGATGTCCTTGCGGATATCGTTCATGTTGAGCTCGATGTCAAACTCTCCAGCTTCCGGAAATACTGCCACGGATGAGGCCGAGGTATGGATTCGTCCCTGCGTTTCAGTCTGAGGCACGCGCTGGACGCGGTGAACCCCGCTTTCATACTTCATAGTACCGTAAACCTTGTCACCAGAAATCTTGAAGATTATTTCCTTGAATCCTCCTACGGCGCCCTCTGAAGAGCTGGTGACCTCTATCTTCCATCCTTTGGCCTCGCAGTACTTTGAATACATCCTGAACAGGTCGCCGGCAAATATGGCAGCCTCGTCCCCTCCTGTACCGCCGCGAATCTCGACTATGGCATTCTTGTCATCCTCAGGGTCGGCAGGAACCAGCAGCAGCTTGATCTCTTCCTCCATTTTAGGAATCTGCTGATCAAGCCCCGAGATCTCTTCACGGGCCATGGCCTTGAGGTCTTCATCCTTTTCGTTCACGAGGATGTCCTTTGCACCCGCATAGTCCGCCATCATCTTCTTGTACTTCTCTCCCGCCTCGACGATGGGCTGCAGGTCCTTGTAGTCCTTGCTGATCTTGACGAACTTCTTCATGTCGGACATTGCGTCCGGCGAAGCCATCTGCCTCTCAAGGTCTTCGTATTTTTCTTTCAGACCCGAGATCTTCTCGAGCAATGTGGTATTGTCTGCCATAAATAATTCTTCTTAAAGTCCGTAAAATTAATAAAAAAAGCAATGCCCCCGCCGGGAGGCGGAGACATTGCCCAAAAGACGCTGAAGTTAGTATTCAGCAAGAATGTCCTTGACCATCTTAGGCTCGAGACGTCCATAGACCTTTTCGCCGATCATGCAGACCGGAGCAAGGCCGCAGCATCCGAGGCAGCGGAGGCAGTCGAGTGAAAACTTGCCGTCAGGAGTGACCTGGCCGACCTGAATTCCCAATTCCTTTTCGAATTCGCGGAGCACATTCTCGGATCCGCGGACATAGCAAGCCGTGCCGAGACAGAGGGAAATAGGATGTTCGCCCTTAGGCTGCATCGTAAAGAAGGAATAGAATGATACGACGCCGTAAACTTTTACCAAAGGAATGTCAAGGTTAGCGGCAACGAGCTTCTGGACATCCGGAGGAAGGTATCCCAAAGTGTTCTGAGTTTCATGAAGGACATTTATAAGCTCGCCCGGCTTGTTGCCGAACTTTGCGCAAATATCTTTGACTGTCTTGATGGTGCAGTCTGTCATTTCAATTTTTGCCATGATCTCAAACGATTAGATTCTGTGTTTGTCAGTATAATGGGTATGGAGCAACTCGTGAGCGCGACCTGTGATAGGCTTTCCAAGGTATTCCTTGTAAAGTTCAGCTAGCTGCTTGTTCTCGTTCGAAGAGCGCAGATTCTTCAGCTCGTCCTCGCGATAGATGGCATTGTGGCGTGCAACCAGAATGCTGGAGTCTCCATGGTGATACGGCTGTCCGGCACCGCCGATGCAGCCGCCAGGGCAAGCCATTACCTCGCAGGCGTGATACTTGCCAGGATTCTCCTTGACAAGCTGGACAAGCTTGCGTGCATTGCGGAGTTCATGAGCGACGGCTACGGTTATAGGTGTACCTGCGAAGTCGATGGTGGCTTCACGGACGCCTTCGAAGCCGCGGACCTGAGTGAACTCGATCTTTTCAGGCTTCTTGCCTGTAACTAGCTCATAGGCAACGCGTACAGCTGCTTCCATAACGCCACCTGTATTGCCGAAGATGACTGCGCCGCCGGTGGATTCGCCGAGAGGCGCATCGAAGTCTTCGTCAGGAAGGGCGTTGAAGTTGATGTTGTTCATCTTGATCAGGCGGGCAAGCTCGCGGGTGGTCAGGACGATATTGATGTCTGAATCTCCGTCCTTTCCGAATTCAGGGCGCTGGCGCTCGAACTTCTTCGCTACGCAAGGCATGACTGAAACGACGACGAGGTTCTTCCTGTCAATGCCGAGCTTTGCGGCATAGAAGTTCTTTGCGACTGATCCGAACATCTCCATAGGAGACTTCGCGCTGGAAGGATAATCCAACATTTCAGGATAGTTGCATTCGTAGAAATTGACCCAAGCCGGGCAGCAGGAAGTAAAGATAGGAAGCTTGACGCTCTTGTCTCCCTTGGTGTAGCGGACAATCCTGTCTACGAGTTCGCTGCCTTCCTCCATGATGGTCATGTCGGCTGTGAAGTCGGTATCGAATACATAGTCGAAGCCTATTCTGCGAAGGGCTGCAGCCATCTTGCCTGTAACCAGGGTTCCCGGTGCGAGACCGAATTCCTCGCCAAGGGCTGCACGCACTGAAGGTGCAGTGTTGACGATGACGGTCTTGGTAGGATCGGCGATGGCCTTGATTACGTCAGGGTTGTTGTCGACTTCCGTTAGGGCTCCTGTAGGGCAGACTGCAACGCACTGGCCGCAGAAAACGCAAGTAGACTCGGTAAGAGGACGCTCGAAAGCTGTAGCAACTACGGCGTTAAAGCCGCGGTTGATGGCTCCGATGGCACCTACCGACTCGACTTCATTGCACATGGTCTCGCAGCGGCGGCACATGATGCACTTGTTCTGGTCACGGTTTATGGAAGGTGAAGTGGACTTCTCATAGGTGCTCTGCTTGAGATTTTCGCCGAAAGGAATCTGATGTACTCCCATTTCAGCAGCCATCTGGCGCAGGTCGCAGTATGCGTTGTTTGCACAAAGCAGACAGTCAGCCGGGTGGTCTGAAAGTATGAGTTCCATGACGGTCTTGCGGGCAGCGATGACGCGAGGGGTGTTTGTCTTTACAACCATGTTTGGCGTGCAGGTAGTGGCGCATGCAGGGAAGAGGCGCGGACCTCCGATATCTACGATGCACATGCGGCAGGCTCCCGGATTGTTTATGACTCCCACGTCAGGAAGCTCCATATAGCAAAGGGTAGGAATGTTTATTCCAACTTTCTTCGCTGCATTGAGGATGGTCGTTCCGGGTTCAACTTGTACCGGAATATTGTCTATTGTAAGATTAATAAGATCCATATCTATATCTCCTATTGAATTGAAATTGCACCGAACTTGCACTTTTCACGGCAAGTGCCGCACTTGATACACTTCGACTGGTCGATGGTGTGAGGAGCGCGCTTCTCTCCTGAAATGGCTTCGGCAGGGCAGTTGCGCTGGCAAGCGCCGCAACCTACGCAGATATCGGGATTGATGTGGTAGCTCATCATGTTCTTGCAGACGCCTGCACGGCACTTGTGGTCTACTACGTGTTCTACATATTCATCCCAGAAGTTGTCGAGAGTGGAAAGGACAGGGTTCGGAGAAGTCTGTCCGAGTCCGCAAAGGGCTGTATCCTTGATGACGTTCGCAAGTTCTCGAAGTTCATAAAGGTCGTCCATAGTGCCTTTCCCGTCGCAGATCCTAGTGAGAATCTCAAGCATTCTCATGTTGCCGATACGGCAAGGAGAGCACTTTCCGCAGGATTCGCCGACGATGAATTCGAGGTAGAACTTAGCCACTGCCGGCATGCAGTTGTCCTCGTCCATTACAATCATGCCGCCAGAGCCCATGATGGAGCCCGCAGCCTTGAGGTGGTCGTAGTCGATAGGCACGTCGAGATACTTCTCAGTCAGGCAGCCGCCGGAAGGTCCGCCGGTCTGCACGGCCTTGAACTGCTTTCCGCCCTTGATGCCGCCGCCAATGTCATAGATGACTTCGCGGAGGGTGGTTCCCATTGGAACTTCGATCAGTCCGACATTGTTTATCTTGCCTGCAAGCGCGAACACCTTGGTTCCCTTGGAGCCTTCGCTTCCGATGCTTGCAAACCATTCAGCGCCCTTCAGGATGATGATAGGAACGTTGGCGTATGTTTCTACGTTGTTGACGTTCGATGGCTGCATCAGGTAGCCGTGAACGGCAGGGAACGGAGGTTTGAGAGTAGGTTCGCCGCGCTTGCCTTCCATGGAGTGGATCAACGCGGTCTCCTCGCCGCAGACGAATGCGCCTGCACCGTAACGGAGTTCTATATCGAAATTGAAATCAGTTCCGAAGATGTTGTTGCCCAGAAGTCCATATTCCCTGGCCTGCTTGATGGCGACCTGGAGACGATGGATGGCCAGAGGATATTCAGCGCGGACATAGATGAGTCCGTATTCAGCTCCTATGCAGTATCCGCAGATGGCCATTGCCTCAAGGACGCTGTGAGGGTCTCCCTCGAGAATGGAACGGTCCATGAATGCGCCAGGGTCGCCTTCGTCTGCATTGCAGATGACGTACTTAGGCTTTGATGTGCTCTTTGATGCGATATCCCACTTCTTTCCCGTAGGGAAACCTGCGCCGCCGCGTCCGCGGAGACCAGACTTCGAGACGATGTCGATGACCTGCTGTGGAGTGTATTCGGTAAGGCACTTTCCAAGAGCTGCATAAGCGTCGCGTTCAACCGCTTCCTGAATGTTTTCAGGATCGATGAACCCGCAGTTGCGGAGAGCGATGCGGACCTGCTTCTTGTAAAATTCCATGTGCTTGTCGTCGGTGACATGCTTGTTCGTGTCAGGATCGAGGTAAAGCAGCCTCTGGACCTTGCGGCCTTTCAGCAAGTGCTCCTTGACGATCTCCTCAGCGTCTTCGGGTTTAACCTTGGTGTAAAAAGTGTTGTCAGGGACCATCTTGACGTTAGGCCCCTTTTCGCAGAAACCGAAGCAGCCTGTAAGGATGACTTTCGCGTCGTTCTCGAGGCCGTAGATCTTGATCTGTTTGGTCAGCTCATCTGCAAGCTCGGCACTGCGGGATGCGTGGCACCCTGTGCCGCCGCATACGAGCAGATAATTCTTGTATTCAGCCATAATTATTTGTTTTCGTGTTCTTCGATGGTCTGGAAACTAACCGGCAGGATTCCGTCGATAAGCTCGCCCTTGACGATGTACTTGTCGACGATTTCGACTGCCTTTGCGGCGTCAACATGTCCAAAGACGACCGGCTCCTTGCCAGGAACGCGGATCTCGACAGTAGGCTCTGCATAGCAGAATCCCATGCAGCCAGTCTGCGTAACGATAGCAGGAACCTTATCCTTTTCAATTTTGTCTACGAAGGCGTTCATAGTGGCCCTCGCGCCGGCGGCGATTCCGCAAGTAGCCATAGCCACGCGAATCTGTGTCATCTTTTCAGGATCAGTACTTTTCTCCCTGATGGACAGATTGTTAGCCATATTCTGCTTCATTTTGCGCAAATCGTCAAGAGATGTAATCTTATTCATTTCGCTATGGTTAATGATTGTTATTAAAAAGTTTTAATTTGTAATCTTTTATTTCGATTTGAGTCCGTAAAAGTATTGACTTTTTGCCTCATTCCCAAATATTACTTAGTATAACTTATCAACAGAAAGTTCATCTATTGAATTTTGTACCAGTCCTTCTATCGGCTTGAACATGTCCGGAGTAATTCCATCGTCTCCAAGAGCCTCCTTCAGGTCATTCGTGCAAATGTCGTATTCATTCTCATTCACAGCATACTTCAACGCCAGATTGATGTAAGGATTCATGGTTGCCAGCATCACGTATGCGTTGGCGATGTTGCCAAGCGGCGGCCTGTCGATGTTGCTCCATCCGAAGGTAGCCTCGACCACCGTCCCCTTCCCTACAGTCGATTCAATGCCAAGCTTCCCTCCGCTCTGCTCCGCCGAGTCCTTCAGGAGAGGAAGTCCCAGGCCCACCTTGCGGGTGGTGCGGCTCGTAACGAACGGGTCCGTCACGCGCTTCACCATCTCGGGAGGCATTCCCTTTCCATTGTCTGATATCCTTATGGTCAGGACGTCCTGCATCAGGTTGATCAGGATTGCAATTTCGACCCATGTCGCATTGGCCGAAATGCTGTTCTGGACAATGTCCAGTATGTGCATCGCTAAGTCGTTCATACTATTTCCACCTTTCTTCCGTTCTCTCCGCGCAGCGCCATCTTCAATTCAGCGAATGTGGGCTCTTCCATCGTGAAGCGGCAGCTTACCGTGGCGAAATCCTCAGGATAATGCGCGTCGGAGCTCCGGATGCAGTTATATCTCTTCAAATAAGCGTTCTCCGGTCTCTCCAGGAATGCCTGCCACTTGCAGTTCTTTGAGAACTCTATGCATTCGATGCTGAGGTCCGGAGGGATGAATCCGAGCTGTGAAATTACCGAATAGCCGGTCCTGTCGACGTGAGCAGGATAAAAGATTCCACCTAGCGAGTGGACGAATTTCTCGCACTCGTCGATCCCGACATCGAGCGCATTGATGAGCAGATACGGAGCCTGATAGAGGATTTCCTCAGCCTCGTTCACCACAAGCTGGTAGCCGAACTTGTCGACGTCGTTTTCAATGTGAGGGAGATGGCCGTCAAGGAACTTCTGCAGTTCCGCGAGCCTTTCCTCGTCCTCCACCAAAGCCACGCAGTGGACCTCTTCGCTGGTATTCAGCTCTGCTCCACAGAACACCTTGATTCCCTCGCGCCTTGCAATCGGCAGTATCTGCTCGCATTGCAGGGTCGTATTATGGTCCGTTACCGCAAAGAAGTCGAAATGCTCAGCCACTGCCTTCAGCACCATGAATGCGGGAGTCATCTCGATGTCTCCGCATGGAGAAAGGACCGTGTGGTTGTGAAGGTCTCCCTTAAAGGTATCCACTGTTATTTTTTCAGATAGTCGTACAATGCCCCTGCAAACTCGAAACATTGTTCGGAAGTGCCCAGGACCGGAATTCCTTCCGACTCGGATGCCTCCACCGTGTCCTGTTCGGGTTGGATGCCCTTGACCAGGACGACTGCGGCAAGTTCCTTCAAGGATGCTACCGCCATGACGTTCTTATGGGCCTGTATGGTGACAAGGACGCTACCGTCCTCGGCGAAACCCATTACGTCACTCAAAAGGTCGGAACAATAGCCGCCCTTGACTTCCCTGTCCAGGCCGGCCGAGCCGGAATAGACCCTGAGATTGAATTTTTCAACGATGTCTTTAACTATCATATTTCTTCCCCCATATTTTTTCCATTATTTCGATGGTGTTCCTGACTTGGAGCGCCCCGCTCTTTTCATATTTGAGCTGCATGAAAATACAGTTTTCTATCTTCCTTTCCCCGTTCACGATATCTTCGGCCAATGCCTCGCAGCTAGGTGCACCGCAGCTTCCGCAATCTATTCCTGGGAGCTCCGCCTTCAACTTTCTAACTTCCTCCATCTTCCTTATGGCCTCTTCGATGTCGGGGCCGTAGCGCTTCAGGTTCCTCGGTTCTATCTTGCCTATCAGCATGTCGTCCTTGCACAGGCGGCGGTAATCGTCGAGCATCGGTATCTTGGCAGGCATCGATTCTGACTTCTTGTGCATGTCAGTCGTTATCTGGAACCTGTTTCCACGCACCAGAATGCCTCCAGAACATGATTCGTCGCAAGCTCTGAGCTCAAGGAAATCCACGCCGTCAAGCTCGTCGTTTTCAGTCTTCTCCAGAATCTCAGTGACGTGCTCGATACCGTCAACCGCCATGGCGTTGATGAACTTCTTCATCGCATGCTTCTCTCCGCGGGTGGTGGACCATCGCATTCCCGTTCGCGACACTTCAAGATTGACCTTGATGTCACTTTCTGAATAGTCCTTATGCTTGTATTGGACAAGCACCTTATTATAAAGAAGGTCCATGTTGATGCAGCCGGACACCGGAGTGGAGTAGCCTCCGACCGGAGCCTTCACCGAAGCGATCTTCGCCACGCATGGAGTGACATAGAAGATTCCGATATCTTTAGGCGGAATTCCTTCCGCTTCATATTTGCGCTTTACGTACTGGGCAGTGACTTCCAGCGGAGGTATGAAAGGCGAGAGGTTCGCGATGAGCGATGGGAAGCGCACTTGTATGAGTCTCAGGACTGAAGGACAGTATGTGGATATCACGGGACGGTCCTCGCAGTCCGGGATGTAGTCGTTCAGCTTCTCCGCTATCAGGTCGCAACCCTGCTCCACAGCCCTAACCTCGGTAAATCCGAGATTGCCCAGAATGTCAGTGATGGTCTTCTGTGGAATGTCGTTCTCGAACTGGGAAAAGAATATCATAGGAGTAAGGAGGACGCGGTGCTTGAAGTCGAAGATGGTGTCGAAGTCGTCGTCCATGACCTTGATGGCCATGTGCTCGCAGACCTGATAGCAATGCGAGCATTCTATGCACCAGTCCAGATGCAGGTGCGCCTTGCCTCCGGAGACCCTCAGGGCCTCCGTAGGACAGCTTCTCATGCAATGCGAACAGCCTACGCAGACGTCCGTCATTATATGTAGTCCTCTGTAATATGGGCAAGATTCGTCCATTTAGTTGAATTTATTGTACATGGTTACAGTAGTTCCCTTCCCCACGACCGACTCGATGTCAAGGGAATCGGTGTTGTCTTTCATATTTGGAAGCCCCATCCCTGCTCCGAATCCCATTTCACGCACCTTGGGAGAAGCTGTGGAGAATCCTTTTTCCATGGCCTTGGAGATGTCCGGAATTCCGGGACCTTCGTCAGCCAGGACTATCTTGATTCCGTCCTTGTCTATATCTGCCGTGATTACGCCTCGATAGGCATGAGCTACGATGTTCACCTCGGCCTCGTAAAGTGCTATGACCACCTTTTTCGTAACCGTAGGATCCACTCCAAGCTGCTTGAGCGTTTTCTTTATCGAAGATGAGGCGTAGCCTGCGCGGGAGAAGTCTCCGCCTTCAACCTTGAACTGCAGTGTCATGACAGTTAATAGACAGGCTTAAGGCCAGCCGCATAAAGGATTCCAGCTGTCTTGAAGACAGAGAATCTTGTGGAAATCAGCATGATGTCGTTATCGTTCGCAAGGTCGAGCATTTCCGGAGTAATCTCCTTGCCGCGTGCGAAAAGGATGTATTTCAAGTCCGACATCTCGGCAGTTCTAATGGCCTGCGTGTTTGCAAGGCCGGTGATCAGCAAGAAATCTGGGTTGCGCAGCGTAAGCACGTCGCTCATCAGGTCGGATGCAAAAGCGAATTCGATCTCTTCATCGAGGTGCCTTTCGCCGCAAACCGCCATTCCTTCCACTAGTTTGACTATTTCGGATATTTTCATTGTTTCAGCTTATAATGCCTCAAAGTTAGGAATAAAAAATCATTTTTGTCGTACCTTTGCCGCCGTTATGAATGCAAACAGGGAAAAACAGATTGAGGCCTTCAACCGCCTGCTCGACGTCATGGACGAGCTGCGCGTAAAATGCCCTTGGGACCGCGTACAGACCACCGACACTCTGCGTCCCATGACCATCGAGGAAACATACGAGCTAAGCGACGCCATACTCCACAACGACATTCCGAACACCGAGAAGGAACTCGGCGACGTAATGCTTCACATAGTCTTTTACTGCAAGATCGCTTCCGAAAAGGGCGACTACGACATCGCAGACATGCTCAACAAGCTTTGCGACAAGCTCATTTACAGGCACCCTCACGTTTACGGCACAGTGAAGGCAGACACTGCCGAACAGGTAGTCCAAAACTGGGAATATTTGAAGACCAAGGAAAAGGACGGCAACAAGACCGTTCTCGCCGGCGTCCCCGAAACCCTTCCGCCTCTAATCAAGGCCTACCGGATGCAGGAAAAGGCACGTGCAGTCGGCTTCGATTGGGAAAAGCGCGAAGACGTATGGGCCAAAGTCAAGGAGGAAGTCGGTGAATATGAAGAGGAACTCAGGTCGATGGGAACCGTTGTGGCCGACGCCAAGGCAGCCAGCAAAGCCGCCGTTGCCGCAGCCATGGACCCGAATGCCAAGCCTGAGGATGTCAATGCCGCGGACTCTGCCCAGAAGGCAGCCACTGCAAAGGCCGAAGCATCCAAGACCAGGGCACAGGGAGAACTCGGAGACGTCCTCTTTGCCCTTGTCAATGCCTCGCGCCTCTACGACTTGAACCCCGACACCGCACTTGAGGCAACCTGTCTCAAGTTCAAGAACCGTTTCACTTATGTGGAGCTCGCAGCACGCGAAAAGGGCCTTCAGCTGAAGGAAATGACTCTCGCTCAGATGGACGAGATCTGGGACGAAGCCAAGGCAAAAGGACTTTAAGGCTCCGAAGCCAAGGATATGGCTGCGCGTAGCATTGAATTAGATATGGTGGACGATTGGAAAGAAAGGACTGGAATGCTCGTGGGGGAATACGGCCTGCGCCGTCTCGAAGAAGCCCGCGTTGCCATTATCGGGCTCGGAGGAGTCGGAGCCTACGCGGTTGAAATGATATGCCGTTCCGGCGTAGGGCACCTGCTTCTGCTCGACTGCGACAAAGTTAGCGTCTCGAACCGCAACCGACAGCTGTGCGCACTCGAAAGCACCGTAGGCAAGCGCAAGACAGAAGTGATGGCAGCCCGCCTTCGCGACATCAACCCACGCGTCGACATCTCCGTACTTGCCGATTTCATCACTCCGGACAATGTGCCCCTCCTGCTCGACCCATACAAGATTGATTTCCTCGTCGACGCCATAGACACGCTATCCCCGAAGATTGCGCTCATCTCTTATTGTCTTTCCCATAATATAAAGATGGTGTCTTCGATGGGTGCCGGCGCTAAGTTCGATGCCACGCAAATCCGGCTTGCAGACATCAGCAAGTCGCGCAACTGCCCCCTCGCCCACATGCTCCGCAAGCGCCTCCGCTACATTGGGATAACCACCGGATTCGACGTCGCATATTCGGAGGAGCTGCCTGACAGGGATGCCATCGTTGAAATCGATCCCCACGAGGAGCGCAACAAGAAGTCGCAGGTCGGCACCGTTTCCTATCTCCCGGCAGTTTTCGGCTGCGTCTGTGCCCAGGCCTGCATCACCTACATCCTCGGTCTTGTCAAGCAGCCTGACGGTACTTACGCGCCCCAAGCCTAGTTCATCATCGAAAAGCATCGATTATTGACGTCGGTGGCTCAAAAAAATTTTGCTGAAAACAAAAAGTATGTATATTTGCAGTCCCGAAAGGGAAATGGTGCGGTAGTTCAGTTTGGTTAGAATGCGTGCCTGTCACGCACGAGGTCACGGGTCCGAGCCCCGTCCGCACCGCAAAACGTATCTGATTTCTTATCGGATACGTTTTTTTATGTGCTTCCGCAGGCACTTTCTATCTTCTGCGCCTTTTGTCCTTATTTAAAGAAGGTAAAGTGTACGTTGGAGTATTTCTTCTCCTTGACGAAATGAGGATGTCCCGTAAAGGAATAGGAATCTGGATGTTCAAGGATGAAATAGCCGTCCTGAGCCGTAATGTCATGGGCAAAGACCCTATCGGGCAGGGTGTCCAGTCCTTCGATGGCATAGGGAGGGTCTGCAAAGACTATGTCGAACTTCTCGTGGCAGATGTCGAAGAATTCGAAGACATTATAATGCACGACTCTCAGTTGGCGGAGATTGAAGGATGCGGCAGTGCGCTTGATGAAAGCGGCATTGTCCTTGTTCATTTCAACGGCTATGACGGACTTTGCTCCCCTGGAAGCGAATTCGTATGAGATGCTTCCAGTACCGGAAAAAAGGTCGAGAACGGTCAGGCCCTCGAAATCCGCTTCATTGTTCAAGACGTTGAAAAGCCCTTCCTTTGCAAAGTCGGTGGTAGGCCTCGCCGAATATTCGCGTGGCGGATTGATGGACCTTCCCTTGAGGATGCCTCCGATGATTCTCATGCCACGTGAAGGATATCCGTCTGCTCGGCGCCGTGGAAATAACCGAGAAGGGCTTCGCGCTGTTCCACGCTTAGAGGAGAGGAGAAATAGAGATTCGACATCTCAGGATTGAACTGGAACTGGCGGATGGCGGAGAAAATGAAATATTCGGCAGTGGTGAAATCAGCCGCAGGAAAAGTATTGCACATCTTCAAGTCGTCGCCTTCGGCTATGACTATGTGGACCTCGCCACGCTCAGGCTCGAAATCCACAAGAATCTTGTTGTGCTCCTTCACAAGCCTCGAATCCACCAGAAGTCCGAAGACCTCCGGCTTCAGTTCCATATCCTGTTCGGAATCGGTAATACAATAAACGAGAACTGCCTTGTAAAAAGGCAGTTCCACGTGTTTGACTATTTCTTCTCCGCTCAGGGGATACAATTCAGCAAGCCTCTTTGCGGCCTCCGACTCCACGAAGAATTCGGAAGGGATAAGAGTGTACTTGGTCACTATTCCCAGTTTCCTGCGTTATTGTTCGGGTTCTCGACGCTGCCCACCATAAGGCCGGGATAGCGTTCGGTGTCAGTACGCTCAGCATTTAGGTTTATGATGAGCTGACGGTCCATTCCGCGAAGGAGTCCGTCGAAGTCACCTTCAGGTCCGCGATGGACGCCGTAAGGCATCTGAGCCTGGAACAGAGGGACGTTTACGCCAGAAACGACCTTTACGACTGCCGATATCTCGACTGGGAGATTGTCGGAGAAAGGAACATACCTCAGGTTGTCGATATTGAAATCGTTGCGACCTTTAAAAAGTGTATCCCTTACAGGGATCTTTATGGTTTCACGCTTTACGAGCTTGTTCGCTACGGCAATGGAGTCGTCGAGAGAACCGATCTGCTTGATGATGGTCATTTCGCCAGACTTATAGAAATCAATAAGAGAATCCACTGCAGGTGCGTAACAGCTGTGTACGCCCTTGTAAGCGATTTGAAGAGTTCTGATGTCCTTCAACTGCTGGATGCCTACCTGCTCCCTCTTAAGCTGTTCGGTGTTGAATTTCGCCGGCTGCATTATGCTTGTGGCCAGGAAATATGCCAAAAGGATAATGATGATCGGGAAAACCGCGTAGGTCAGGATTTTGTTAAGCGTGTTCATACGAATTATTCTGATTTTTAATTATTTCCTATTTATTTCCACTAAATGCCCAAATTCTATTTGAACACACAAAAATAAAAAATAAAATAAGTCTTTGCAACATATTTTTAACTTTGCGACAATAAATCATCTAACAGGTACATATTTCAACAGCCCGATGGACATCAATCTGGACAACATCAAGGAATTCGACTCACTTATAAGCAGCAAGGAAGACATAGCTCTCATTGGCCATTTCAACCCGGACGGTGACTCCATCGGGACCCTCACCGCCATGCACGAATACCTTAAATCGAGAAAAAAGCGATCCACTATGATCGTACCGAGCTCTTTCCCCGAATTCCTACGTTTCCTCGACCCGGACAATGAAATACTGGCATGGTCAGAAAAGCCGATGGAGACAGTCATTGCCATCAAGCGCGCAGACTTCATCATCTGCATGGACTTCAACAATCTCAGCCGCGTCGAGGCGCTTGAGGAGCCTATAAATGAAAACAATGCTCCGCGCGTGCTCATAGACCACCATCTTGAGCCTGAATACTCGGAATTCCAGATTGCCTTCACACGCCCCGACATCTCATCCGCATGCGAAGGGCTCTTCTATGTACTGATGGCAATGCCCGACATCTGCAACGACCCTGCCAAGCTTCCGGGACGCTGCGCCGAATGCCTTTACACCGGCATGATGACTGACACCAACAACTACAACAACTCTATTTTCCCCAGCACCCTGCAAATGGCTTCGCGGCTTCTGGAGACCGGACTCGACAAGGAAAGGATCCAGAGCGCCGTATTCGACAATTTCAGCGAAAGCAGGATGCGCCTGATGGGATATATGCTTCAGAAGAAGCTCGTCGTCCTGCCTAAGCAGCACTCAGCCTATATGACACTCACAGAGAGGGAAAAGCATGAATACGGATTCAGGGAAGGCGACACGGAAGGATTCGTGAACCTTCCGTTTGCCATCAAGGGAGTGCTGGTGACAGCCTTCTTCACCGAATCCGAAAAATATATCAGGGTATCCCTGCGTTCCAAATGCGGCCTATCGGTCAACGACCTGTCCAAGCAGTATTTCAATGGCGGTGGGCACGCAAAGGCAGCGGGCGGCAGGCTCTACATGCCTATCGATAATGCTGGCCGCTACTTTGAAAGATCCATTAAAAAATATATCGAATCCCAGCAAGGCACGCCTTTTGAATAAATCCGTCCGTATCGAATACTCAATGAAAAGATTGACATTAATCCTGACGGCCGTCGTGGCTCTCGCAGCATTCGCTTCCTGCCAGCAGCAGGACGCAGCTAACACTTATGCCACTCAGGAGGAATCCATCGACAAGTACGTTTACTCCAAGTTCGACAGCACGGCTGTCCTGCACAATGGCGGCAGCACCCGCGCCATCCTTACAGCCGCAGCCAAAGGAGCCGATTCGCTTGCCGCAGGCGATACCGCCTGCTTCTATTGGGCAGGCTACATTTTCAGCAACGGCCCCGGAACGCTGTTCGGCACGAACGATCCCAAGGTATCCTCAGCTTATGGCGATACCACCTTCATGAAAGCCGTCATTGGCGACGGAGCACTGTTAAAAGGGCTTGAAAACGGTTTCCCGGGAATGAAAAAGGGTGAAATCTCTTACATAGTATTTTCAGGAAAATTAGGGTTTGGCAGCGATAACGTGTATAATATTACGAAACTGTCCGCCTTAATCTACCACATAAGGTTAACCGACATCATTAAAAAAGAAGACAAGAAGAACCCGCAATAGCGATGAAAAAGATCCACACATTACTTTTCGCTTCATTGGCAATGCTCGCAGCCGCGATTACCACGGCTTCCTGCGAGAAGATCAACAGCAGCACCAGCGACGAGATCCAGCAGAAAATTCTTGACGCATGGATACGAGTCAACCATCCTGGCCTCACGGCCAGCGACAACGGCATCTACACGCTTTCTTCCACCGAAGGCACTGGAAGGCAGCTGGAGGACTCACTGTACGTGTTCGTCAAATATTCCGCAAGGACCCTCGACGGCACTTACACGGATTACAATTATGAGGACCTCGCCAAGCAAATGGGCGCATTCTCATACTCCACATATTATACCTACGACATCTGGTATATCTCAGAATCCACCCTTACCGACGGCCTGAATGAAGTGCTCAAGAAAATGAAAGTGGGCGGAAAGGTAGAAGCTGCCATCCCTCCCGCCATGCTTGAAAGCAATACCACAAGCTACTATTCCCTATATTATTATACAACCGATTCCGACTCCAAGACGAACGTCATATACGACATAGAAGTATTGGGGGCAGTAGACGACATCTACCAATATCAGATCGACTGCCTCGAGGAATACAGGGACAAGAATTTCCCCGGACTCGACTCCCTCTCATACGGATTCTATCTCAAGAAGACGAAGGCCGTCGATTACACTGACAACCCGGAAGACACCCTTACGGACGACACATCAGTGAATGTCTGGTACGTAGGGCGCACTCTGGACGGATTCGTATTCGACACCAACATCGAGGACACTGCCAAGAAATATCGTTTTTATTCATCTTCCGGCACATACACTGCAAAGAGCGTAACCTGGAACACTGACTACTCCACCATAGCATCGGACAACAGCCTGATAGACGGATTCTCAAAGGGGCTCTCCCTCATGGAACGTGGTGAAAAGGCTACGGTATTCTTCTATTCCGGACTGGGATACGGAGAGTCCGGCAGCAGTTCCACGTCGTCTTCGCTTCCGGGCTATCTGCCTCTGGAATTTGAACTTTATATTGCTCCAAAGAGCACTAGTAATTAGCATAATGGAAAAGAAAGACAGGGAAAGAATCATTGAACTCATCCATTCTGAAGTAAAGCCCGCTCTCGGTTGCACTGAACCGGGGGCGGTTGCTCTTGCTGTAGCTGCGGCAGCTGAAAAGCTCCGCGAAACAGGCGTCGAGCCGGACCGGATTTCTGTCGAAGTCAGCCCGAACATAATGAAGAATGGAATGGGTGTGGGAATACCGGGCACAAACGCCGTCGGATTGAAGATGGCTACTGCGCTAAGCTGCGTTTGCGGCAAGTCATCCTATGGACTCGAAGTCCTCAAGGACGTCACCCCTGAAGCCGAAAGGAGAGCAGAAGCGATGCTCGACGATGTGACCGTCAGGCTCGCCGACAACGGCATACTCCTATACATCAGAGCTATCTGCAACGGCTCTTCCAAGAAAGACGGGACAGAGCACGAGTCGAAAGCGGTCATCGAGTACAGCCACGATTCCATCGTCCTCATTGAAAGGGATGGAGAAGTCCTCTTCGCCACTGAGGATTCCAGTCGCACGAGCACGGCAAAGAAGGAAGAGCGTCCTTACACACCCGACATGAAGGCTATTTACGAATTCGCCACGACGGCTCCATTCGAAGATATAAGATTCATCCTTGACGCCGCGCGCATGAACAAGGCGCTGGCCGACGAAGGCTTGAAGGGAAACTACGGCCTGAAAGTCGGAAAGATGATAGCCGCAGGCGACAACGACACTGTTTACGGCGACTGCATCCTGCGTCACGCAATGGCTCTCACTGCCGCAGCTTCAGACGCCAGAATGGCCGGGAGCAAGCTTCCGGCGATGAGCAACTCCGGAAGCGGCAACCAGGGAATCACCGTCACAATGCCCGTCGTAGCCGTCGCCGAATCGATGGACGCTACAGACGAGCAGCTCGCCAGGGCGCTTATCATCGCGCATCTCACAGCCATCCACATCAAGAGCTATCTAGGAAAGCTTTCAGCCCTCTGCGGCTGCGTCATCGCATCTACCGGAGCTTCATGCGGCATCGTTTACCTCAGGGGCGGCGGGCTGGACCAGATTTGCCACGCCGTAAAGAACATGATCGGCAACATCACGGGAATGGTATGCGACGGAGCCAAGACCGGCTGCGCCCTCAAAGTAGCTGCAGGAGTGGCATCCGCCATGGAATCAGCTGTTCTCGCCCTCGACGGAATCTGCATTTCGAGCAACGACGGAATCATCGAGGACGACACTGAAAAGTGCATCGCCAATGTCGGGAGCATCGGATCCAAGGGCATGCAGGTCACCGACAGGATGATCCTGAACATAATGGAGAACAAGTAGCTAGTCCCACTTCAGGGACATCTCGTCCAGATACATCACGCTTGTGGAGCTGCCGGTGAAATAGTCTACCAGAAGCCGGAACTGGCATGTAGTCTCCGCTGTCAGGGAAGTCAGGATCCACGTAGTAGCAGCCAAGTCTGGAAGAAGTCGTGGAGTCGAATGTAAGGGTCGAAGTGACTATAGCCTTGTAAGGCACCTCGCCAAGGTGGTTGGAACCCGCCTTGAGCCTTATTGTCGTTGCCGTCTGGGCATTCGAGAGGTCCAGCTGTACCTTCGTGAAGCAGACCTGGGAGAAAGCCCTTACGCTGCGTGTGAATGTCGCCATCTTCGTTGCACTGTAGACAGTGAATGAAATGGTCTGCGAGGAGACCAATGCCACCGGGCAGATGAATGCATTCGTCATGCCAATATAGTTATTGATTAACTTTGCTAAAACAACAAACTGCATTTTATGTTCACTTTTCTGATATCTGTCGTCCTGCTCATTCTAGGCTACATCTTTTACGGAAAATTCGTCGAACGTCATTTCGGAGCCGACCCGAAGCGAGAAACGCCAGTAAAGAAGCTTCGGGACGGAGTCGATTATCAGGAAATGAAGCCTTGGAGGATGTTCGTCATACAGTTTCTGAACATCGCTGGCCTAGGACCTATCTTCGGAGCCATTCTCGGAGCCGCCTATGGTCCGATGGCTTACCTCTGGATAGTCATCGGATGCATCTTCATGGGCTCCGTCCATGATTATTGCTCTGGTATGCTCTCACTTAGGAACGATGGCACGAGTCTTCCCAACCTTACCGGCAAATATCTCGGCAACGTGGCCAAATGGTTCATGATCGCATTCTCCTGCATACTCCTGATAGCAGTCGGCTCCTCATTCGTCAAAGGTCCTGCCGACCTGATGCACACACTGACCACCTGGAGCACGACAACATGGATTTGCATCATATTCGCTTATTACATCATTGCCACGCTTCTCCCCATCGACAAGATCATCGGGACCATCTATCCTTTTTTCGGAGCAATCCTGATCTTCATGGCTGTCAGCGTGGGAGCGATGATGCTTCACAATGACGCGCAAGGCATCGTCCAGATGGTAGAATTCACTCCGGCCGCCTTCCACAACTACCATGCGAATCCGTCTGCCAACGTCCTCTTCCCCATGCTGTTCATCGTGATTTCCTGCGGAGCCATATCAGGGTTTCATGCCACACAATCGCCGATGATGGCACGGTGCATGGCAAATGAAAAGTACGGCAGGCCTGTCTTCTACGGAGCAATGATTCTCGAAGGGGTCGTAGCATTGATCTGGGCTTCAGCGGCAATGGCTTTCTATGGCTCTCCAGAGGGGCTTAACATAGCTGCAGGACAAGGCATTACACCGGCCATCCTCGTGAACATGATATGCAAGACATGGCTTGGAAAAATCGGGGGCGTCATCGCCATCCTCGGCGTCGTCGTCTGCCCCATCACGTCGGGTGACACCGCTTTCAGAAGCATGAGGCTTACCATAGGAGACGCCTTCAAGATAAACCAGAAACCGATCCTCAACAGGATCCTGATAGCGGTACCGATATTCGCAATCGCATATCTGATCTGCCTTCTTGACTTCTCCACCATCTGGAACTACGTCGGCATAATGAACCAGCTGCTTGCCATGATCACGCTTTGGACCATTGCGGCTTTTTTCAAGCAATCTGGAAAGAGCCACTGGCTGTCGTCGATTCCGGCAATGTTCATTACGGTCGTCTGCATATCCTACCTTTTCATCGCGCCTCACAAGGTAGGCGGTCTTGCCTTGAATCCGACAATAGGCTACTGCGTCGGTGGCGTCGCTTCCATCGCCTTCTTGATCCTTCTGTTGACTGACAAGAGGACTATTTCGCGATGATCACCTCGATTCCCGCATCTTCAAGCATCTTGACGACAGCCGGAATGACGCCGCCATCATTTCACGTGTCATGTGGGCTTCTTCCAGGTTGGAAGTAGTGACTCCGAATTTAGGATTTACGCCATCAGCTCCAATGAATAGTTTGGAGCAGGTGAAATCATTCATTATGACATTTACGCTCTCCAGGCTATTCAGCATTATGGCAATCTTGATGGACAGCGTGACCACATTAAGAGGTCCCATCTCATTTGTGATGTAATTTGCAAAAGCGTGTATGGTGCTGCCGGAAGCGACGATTATGGAATCATTCGGTTCGATGAGCTTGACGGCCTCGCGCCCGATCCTGTCCTTGAGGTCTGCATTGACCTTTTCCTTCACAGGCACGCTCACGTCACCGACCTGCTGACGCACAGGAGTCGAGCTTCCGTGTGTCCTGTAAAGGAGTCACTTCTTCTCAAGGTCCTTGAAATCCTTCCTCACCGTCACGACTGTAACGCCAAGAACTTTTGCCACATCGGAAACTGTAATGTATCCGTCCTTTTGGAGTTCTTCAAGAATGAACTTGTGCCTTTATGCTATGCTTCCCATAATTTGCTTTTTAGAATGATTTTGTATACAAAATTGTAAAAAGAAAAGAAAAAGCCCACAAAACGAATATATATTCATAGATTTATCGAACAATAAAGATATGTTCTAACATGAACAAGATAGAATACGCCCTGTCTCACGCTACGGACACCAAGGTGCTGATGCTTGGCAAAGGCGTAATAATCAAGGCTGGAGAGCAGGTCAAGATGTTGCTGGACAATTCCGGCATATCCCAGGACGAACCATTCATCATCTCGGACAACAGTCTCTTCGCAGAACGGACAAGTGGCTCGATTCGATCTTCGCTCAGGGCCAGCCTTGGGAAATGCGCTAGGACGTCAGGATCATGACTCTTGATTAAAGCCTTTTTGAACGCGATTCGGAGAGAAGATTTCCGAAGACCTCTATATTTTCCACTATCAGATGAGGCTGCCTTGGATTCGCGTCGGCAACAGCCAAAGTGGTCTCGCCGCTCAGGACGAGAACGCCGAAAGCGCCTGCGTTGTGGGCCATCTCGATGTCGGTATATATTCGGTCGCCAACCATCGCTATCTGCGACGGTTTCAAGCCGTGCCTCATTTCTATTCCGCTCAGCATTTCAGGGTCCGGTTTACCCAAGACAATGTCAGGCTTTCTGCCTGTGGCATACGTCAGGCAGGCTGTAATCGACCCGCAGTCCACAAGAATCGTAGGCTTGTCTGTCGGGCATACCCTGTCGGGATTCGTGCAGATGTACGGACGGCCCTGCGAAATCCACCAGGCAGCACGGCAAAGCCTGCTGTAGGTCAGGGATTTGTCAAATGCCACGACCAGCACGTCAGGGACATCATCGGCGCTGTCCACGCAACTCTCGAACCCGGCTTCCATGAAGTCGTTCTGCATAGACGGCGTTCCAAGCATGAACAGCCTCCTCGCAGAAGGATAATGCGCATGGATATAGTCTATCGCCGCGAGCGTGGTGGTGTACATATTGTCAAGATCGGCGTGTATCCCCATCCTTTCGAGCTTATCAAGGTAATCCTTGATGCTTTGAGAAGGGTTGTTCGTCAGGAAGCTGTATCCGATTCCCATTCCCCTGAGCTTGTCAAGGAACGGAATCGTGTATGGGAAAAGGCTCAGCCCCATGTAAATGGTGCCGTCCATGTCCAGAGCGACGTGGCGGATGTCGCGCAACCGCCTGTTCAGCTCTTCTGTATCATAGATCGATCTGTAAAACATTGCTATCGTTCTTCAGGAGTCTGGACTGCAGGCTCGGCAGAAGCCTCATGCTTCCCATAACCGTCGCTTGGCGCCTTCCACATAGTCATGAAAACGCCTGCACCTATCAGGGCGACTAAAATCATCATAAGGAAGACCGCGTTCCATCCCTGTCCCGGATGAATCTTGTTTATCGAATCGACGAGGAAGCCAACCCCGACGCCGGTAATCGCAACGCTGCAGTATCCGAAGATTCCGGTCAGTCCGTTTGCGGTAGCCGCCGCATTCTTGGTCGCCTGGTTCGCAGCAGCAATACCAATCAGCGCCTGCGGTCCATAGATATTGAATCCGGCCATTGCCAGTACTAATATCAAGAGCCAGAAAGGCGCGTTTGCTGGCAGGAAATAGAATATCGCCATGAACAATGCAGCTCCAAGCATGCAGAATACGCATGTGCGATGCGCGCAGCCATGCATCACCTTGTCAGTGAACCATCCACCTGCCAACATTCCGAGAATTCCGAAGATCTCAAATATGGCCACAGTCCAACCGGCATTCACCAGCGACAGCCCTCGTGCTTCCTTGAGGAAAGTAGGACCCCAGTCCAGAATCGAGAACCGTACTACGTAAACGAAGAAATTTGCTATTCCCAGAATCCAGATCAGCCTGTTGCCGAACACTTTCTCCTTCAGAAGACGCTTGTGCTCCTCCTTGTCGCTCTCCGTTGCGGAAACTTTCGTCTCCGTCCCTGCAGGTTCCTCGTAGCCTACTGCCTTCGGCGTGTCGCGAAGCAGTATCAGCATGGCCACAGCTCCGCAAAGAGCCAATGCTGCAGGAATCCAGAAACACCACCTCCAAGCTCCAACGTGTGCTGCTGACTCCAGGACATGTGACATTCCATCAGCATTCGCAGGGTCAATGCCAAGATTTGCGGCAATTCGGGTCACCGTCGCAGGGTCCTTGCTCATATCCATTCCTAGGTTCCCCATGATGTATCCGCAAAGGATCGACGCCAGGCTGGCTCCGATGGAATGCGAAGTGTTCCAGATCGACATTTTCGTCGCAAGCTCCTTAGGAGCGATCCAGTGGGTGAGCATTCGCGCAACAGGCGGGAAACCCGTACCCTGGAATATGTTGTTGATGACAAGCAGGACTCCGAATACAAGGATGAGGGTATTGGTGAACATAGGTCCGGAAGTCTGCCCGGTGATGAGCCAGGAAATATCGGAACCGAAGCCGAATGCGATGTTTGCCACTGCGCAGAGCCCGAGTCCCACCGCCATATAATAGCGGGCGTTCATCCTGTCGGCGAAAAGCCCGTTGAAGAATCTGGAAAAGCCGTAGACCAGTCCGCAGATAGTGAGTATCAGTCCGAAGCTCGTCTTGCTGATTCCGAACTCCGCCTGGAGGCCTGGTATGGCGAAAGAGAAGTTCTTGCGGACGAAATAGAAGAGCGCATAGCCTATCATCGATCCTACGATGATCCTGGTCTGCCAGTAATCGAATGATTTCTTGGAAGTCTTGACTTCAGCCATTGTTGATTATTTCATATTGATGACGTGATCGTTTTCCACTGCAGTTATGGAATCGGCAGGCTTTGACGGATTTGAGGCATAAGCCGAAACCGGACCTAAAAGCAGCAGCAAAATGGCTGCAAAAAGAAACACGCTATTTCTTTTCATAGTAGCAAAGATAGGAATAAAAACAATAGCGATTCAGCTATATTTGCCAACGAAACGAAAGAATCGAAGTGAATGGCCTGATGTATGTGCCTGAAGTCAGATAGCCCTGGAGAATCCTGCTGTCTGTGATGGTATCCGCGACATCGAGTGTACCGCTCACTCCGGTTTGGTTTAGGAGATTGATTGCATCTACTGAGACCTGGAAATGGCTGTTGAAACATGCATTGTTCAGCCTATTTGCATACTGCCTGCTGAAATAGCGAGCATTCAATGAAAAGCACGCAGGATACCAAGATGACACTATCAATAAAACCAAGATTGCATATCCTGCGTGTTTCATTGCATAACCATTTGCTTGCAAAATTATGTCATGGAAACAATAGCAGAAAGCAATATCGTATAAGATTATTGACTTATCTTTGCATTGAAATGGATATTGAAGCAACACATTCGCTTGACTACACTTACGTGAGCCTGGCTCCCAACGAACAGATTCCTCTGCACAGTCAGGATTCCTGGGAGCTGTCATACGTCATCGTCGGCTCAGGCATAAGGCAGATTGGATACGTGCGCGAGCCATTCAATGCAGGAGAGATCGTGCTGATTCCTCCGGAAATCCCACATTGCTGGAATTTCGACAGAAACGTCACAGACAAGGACGGCCGCATTTCAAACATCACCCTGATCTTCAAGAATGCCTTTCTCGACAAATGTGTGACATCCTTCCCCGAGCTTTCACCTTCCGTCCTCAAGCTGAGGGAAACATCCGACGCCATCCAGTTCTGCACGAAAAAGGCCGAAAGGCTTATTTCCATTTTGGAAGCAATGCGTTCAGAAACGGACGCTGAAAGGATAGCTTCTGCCATCAGCATCCTGATTGCCCTCACCGAAGACGGATCTTCAAGAATAGTTGGCAGGCGCCACACGGCCGATCCGTCGCAAGAAAGGATGGACAGGATTAGGACGTATGTCATCTGCAATGCCACACGGCCCATCAGCCTATATGAAATTTCAAAGCACGTCGGGATGAACCGCTCATCGTTCTGCATCTTCTTCAAAAAAATGACCGGAAAGACGTTCGTGACATTCCTGAATGAGTATCGTATAGGACTTGCCTGCGACCTTCTGGAAAAGCGGGCATCCAACATCTCTCAAATATGCTATTCCTGCGGCTTCAACGACACTCCTTACTTCAACCGGCTATTCAAGCGTACCACCGGCCTCACACCTTTCGAATATGCCTCCGAGCACGGTCGAAAAGTCCCTGAGACGAGGCAACAATGATTTGGTAGAGCACTGATTGCAAATGCGTTACGCTGTTGCGGGGCGCAACAGCACCTTCTGGTGAACAATTTTTGGCTTCGGAACATATCTTTGCTATAGAAAATAATCGCCGCCATGGACCAAGTTCTCGACTCTCTTGCATCAGACACCCTGGCTCCCGCCATTGTCTACCGCGAACAGCTGAACGCAGCCGTAATAAAGCTTGCGGACGTGGAAAGGCAGAACGACATCCTGATTGTGACGCTGGTCGCACTGGCTCTGCTCGCCGCATTGGCAGTATTCCTCATTGTCAAGTACAACCGCAAAAGGATGAAAAGCCAGCAGCTTGCCAACAGCCTCCTCAAGCAGCAGGCAGAAGCTCTGCCAAAGTTCACCGACACAGTGAACAAGCTTTCCAGCAAGAGCCTCAGCCTCTCCGAAGAGCTGTTCGACCAGTTCCAGGATGCCATCGACGAGGTGAAGAATGGAAACAAGAGCAAGATGGCATTCATCGTGAACGACGCCGCATTCCATTCCAAGTACCCTTACATATCGGATTATCCAATGCTCAGCGCGCAGGAGAAGCTGGTCCTGATCCTGTATGATGAGGATTTCAAGACTGCCGAGATAGCAGTCCTGCTAGGGACCTCCGACAACGCCGTCAGAGCGATCAAGGCTAGAATAAAGACGAAGCTTGCGCAATCCGGAAACGCAGGCCGACAGAATAAAAAATTAAAAATCCTTAAAGAAAGCTGATCATGAAACACATTTTCATACCTATCCTGGCTGCAGCGCTGGTATTTGCGCCTCAAGCCATCTGTGCGCAGGCACATCAAAAGACCGCAAGAAAAGCGTCATTGGAAACTGCCCAAAAAAAGTTCCAAATAGTCATTGGCGACAAGTCGACTTATCAAGCCAATCCGAAGGAACTCGGAGCGGTACCTTTCAAGGACGTCGAGGTCAAGCCGTCATTCCAAGGCGGCGATGCCGGGAACTTCTCCAAATGGGTAAGCGACAACCTGGTCTACCCATCCGACACAAGAGCCAGGGGGCGTGTCAATACCCAGTTCTCCGTTGAAACTGACGGATCCGTCAGCGAAGTTGTGGCTGCAGTCGAGAGCGCCAAAGACACTATTCTCGCCAACGAAGCAATTCGCGTAATCAAGAACTCGCCTAAATGGACGCCAGGAACGAGCAACGGAGCACCTTGCAAAGTGCGCTACACATTTCCTGTAATTTTCACCACCAAGAATGAATCGGCATCGGGTAAGCTGGATGCAGCCGAGGCATCGAGGGTCGACGACAGCGTTCCATTCGCTTCAGTATGGACAAAGCCTACATTCATGGGCGGAGACGCAAACGAGTTTTCAAAGTGGGTGAATGAGCAGCTAAGGTATCCTGCAGACGCCAAAAAGGCAGGGAAGCAAGGTCGGGTGACACTTACGTTCACCATCGCCAAGGACGGCAGCGTCCAGAATGTAGGACTCTTGCGCGGAGTAAGCAAGTCCCTTAACGAGGAAGCCCTCCGTGTCGTCAAATCCTCACCTAATTGGACTCCCGGAAAGAATCGGGAAGGCGACATCGTTCCGGTAACATACACCTTCCCTATAATCTTCAAACTGAAATAGTCTGTTTCCTTTAACGGGTGCCGATCTTCGAGATCGCGTACAACTTCGCTGTCGGCGGCAAGTGAATAGTTGCTATATTTACATTGTTGATATAGCCTGAAATCAAATGAAAAAAATCATCCTATTCCTTTCAGTTCTTTGCGCGATGATTTGCGCATCGAGCCGCTGCTGGAACTCAAGAAAGGGCTCACCCGCCGAAGCTGCCAGTGAAGAGCTGGCCCAGATTCCTGATTTCAAGATCACTACGCCACCTGACAGTCTGAATCTCGATCCTTTCTACAAGAAGTACGTGAATGTGAACGGCATCCACATCGCATCATCATGGAGGGTGCCCGATTCGGCCATAGTACAGTGCTGCAGAATCGTCTATTACATGACAAAGGACCTGCCAGCACCTGTGATGAAGGCTCTGACAGAACACAAGACAAGAATGACCATCATGGCAAGGTATGAAGGGACCACCGATGTTCCTGAGCACAGGTATCTCGCCCAGGATACTTCCATCAACTGGGATCTTCGCGCACGCGGACTTGGCGGAGACCTTACCCTTCCGCTCACATCCTGCGCCGAAGAGAACCTTCTCGGCTATCAGATAGACAAGTACCACGCTGAAGACATCACCATCCACGAATTCGCCCACTCCATCCACCTGATCGGCATCTGCAGCGTCGACACGGCCATCAACACGCAGCTGAAGAAATCCATGGATGCAGCCATCGCAGCCGGGAAATACACGAACACCTATGCGATTACCGACACAGCCGAATACTTCGCCGAAGGCGTACAGGACTGGTTCAACGTGAATGCAGAGATGCCGAAGCCCGACGGCAAGCACAATCCTCTGAACACCCGCGAGGAGCTGAAACGCTACGATCCTACCCTATATGAGATAATCAGCAGGTACTTCCCTACTACATACAAGCAGATCAGCAAGCACAAGTTCGTAAACGAATACGAAATCTAGCGGGGCTCTCCCGATTTGGAAGAACGGCGGAACTCGATGGCGAACGGGGTGAAATATCCGACAAAGCCACGAAGCTCCGCCGCTTTCCTTTCAGTGAAGAGGAAGCAGAAATATTCTCTCAATCGGCACAGTTCTAAGGTTGCCGAAGGTCTGGGAGATGCAGAAATGGACAGGTCTATCAGCTCCAACCCTCTCTCGAAAGATTTCCGGGAATGTGCCGAATTGCCTTTTTCCATCCAGGACGCGGTTCTGGAAACTTCGCTTCCGATATTCGCCATTTGTTCAGCAAGGCTCATTTCAGCCCATCTGCCTGCAAAAAGGTCATGATGCTGGATCATCATCTCTCGATATATTTGGAAACGACTTCACTTATTGCCATCCTCACAGCAGGGCTCCCGACGTAACGACTGAGATTATTCTGCCAAGGCCTTATGTTGATAAGCGAATCGAACTCGATGAAGTCGTCTCCAGCTTCATCAGGGTAGAGATTCATTTCCCACAACGATTCTTGGGCAGACCCGGAATTCAGTATCGTCATAGCGATACAAATATAGAAAAATGATTGGTACCCCACCGCAGAATCGAACTGCGATTTAAAGTTTAGGAAACTTCCGTTCTATCCGTTGAACTAGCAGGGCATTGCTGCGGACCGGCCGCTGCGCCTCGTCAGGCCGCGGTTCCGCAGAAAGTTAAAAAAGGCTGCGTTACGCAGTCTTTTCGATGATCTGGCGGCCGCGATAGTAGCCGCATTCAGGGCAGACGTGATGATACATTACGGTAGCGCCGCAGTTGCTGCATGTGCTAAGCTGTGGAACTGCTACTGTATCGTGAGTTCTGCGCTTGTCTCTACGCTGTTTAGAGAGTTTTCGTTTCGGATGTGCCATGGTATTCTATAATTTTAACTAGTTGATATTTCTTATTTGTCGTCATTCCCGTCCAGCAGGTCCTTCAGTCCGCTGAAAGGGTTGCCCTCGTCCTTGTCTTCGTGCAAAGCTCCGTTCAATTCGCTAAGCTTGGCAAGCATCTGCGCGTTGCATTGGCCTTCGGGATGCACCTTCTGGAGAGGGAGGGAAAGGCAGATATGGTCGTAAACGAACTGGTCCAAATCCAGCACCGACTCGCCCTTGTCCAGGATGATGATCTCGTCGTCCTCAGGTTCCTCTTCCACGCGCGTGAACTTCACCGTAAGGTTCTTCACGATGTCCACGTCGAGCGAAAGGTCGTCGAGGCAACGGTCACATTCCACCACCACTTCGCCAGTCATCGAGCATTCTACGCCCAGATAAAGGCTCTCCTTCTCTACTTCCACGTGCACTGAAATCGAAGCGTCCTTTATGTCCTGATTGCCGAAAGCCTTGAAGAAAGAGCCGTCGAGTTCATAGTCGAACCCGTGCTTTCCCGAGGACATCCCGGTTATAGGAATTTCTATTAGGGATACATTCTCATCCATAGCCGCACAAAAATAGGGTTGCAAAGATAGGAATTATTTTGATAAAAGCAATTTATTCCTCGTTTCTGCTCATGCGCTTGCGCATAGCCTCGTCTAGGATGATCTTGCGTATTCTCATCGACTTCGGAGTGACTTCGACGAACTCATCGTCCTTGATATACTCCAAAGCCTCTTCCAGAGAGAATCTTACAGGCGGCGGAAGGACGATCTTATCGTCCGATCCGCTGGCGCGCATGTTCGTAAGCTTCTTTGCCTTGCAGACGTTCACGACCAAGTCGTTTTCCTTGTTGTGCTCTCCTACGACCTCACCGGCATAGACCTCTTCCTGTGGAAAGACGAAGAAGCGACCGCGGTCCTGAAGCTTGTCCATTGCGTAAGCGTTGGCTTCGCCTGTTTCGTGAGCTATCATTGACCCGGTAGTGCGCCCTTCGATATCGCCCTTGTATGGTTCATAATCCTTATATCGGTGAGCCATGATGGCCTCGCCCTGGGTGGCTGTCATAAGATTGCTGCGCAGTCCCATAAGTCCGCGGGAAGGGATGTCGAAATCCAGGTGGGTACGGTCGCCGCGCACTTCCATGTGCACGAGAGCTCCCTTCCTGCGTGTTGCCATCTCGATGGCCTTGCCGACAAACTCTTCCGGCACCTCGATGGTCAGGTTTTCGATAGGTTCGCATCTCTTGCCGTCGATGGTCTTGTCCAACACCTTTGGCTGGCCGACCTGCAGCTCGAATCCCTCGCGGCGCATTGTCTCGATGAGAATGGAAAGATGGAGCACGCCGCGGCCGTAGACCACGAACGAATCAGTGCCCTGCCCAGGCTTTATCTTCAATGCCAAGTCTTTCTCCAATTCCTTGTCCAGGCGCTCCTTGATGTGACGCGACGTGACGAACTTGCCCTCCTTTCCGAAGAAAGGCGAGTTGTTGATGGTAAAGAGCATGCTCATCGTCGGTTCGTCTACAGAAATTGGAGGCAATGCCTCGGGATTCTCCCAGTCCGCTATCGTGTCGCCAATTTCAAAGTCTTCGATGCCTACCACAGCGCAGATGTCGCCGCACTGTACCTCAGGCACATTGACCTTCTCCAAGCCGTTGAATGTCATCAGCCCCTTTATCTTCTGCTTCTCCAAGATGTCATAGCGCTTGCAGAGCGAGATGTTCATGTCTGCCTTCAATGTTCCTCGCGTCAGCTTTCCGACTGCTATCCTTCCCACATAAGGTGAGTACTCGAGCGAGGATATGAGCAGCTGTGGAGTGCCTTCTACCACCTTCGGAGCAGGAATTTCGCTCATTATCACATCCATCAGAGGCATTACGTTGGTCGTCGGCTTCCTCCAGTCGAGGGACATCCATCCCTGCTTGGCGCTGCCGTACACAGTCTTGAAGTCCAGCTGGTCTTCAGTTGCATTCAGGGAGAACATGAGGTCGAAGACCTCCTCATTCACCTCTTCCGGACGGCAATTTGGCTTGTCCACCTTATTGATTACCACGATAGGCTTCTTTCCAAGCCTTATTGCTTTCTCAAGCACGAACCTCGTCTGAGGCATGCAGCCTTCGAATGCGTCCACCAAAAGCAGTACGCCGTCGGCCATGTTAAGTACCCTCTCCACCTCGCCGCCGAAATCGGCGTGCCCGGGAGTATCGATGATGTTGATCTTGCAGCCATTGTACGGCACTGACACATTCTTCGCCAGAATGGTAATGCCTCTCTCTCGTTCCAGATCGTTGCTGTCCAGAATCTCAACGCCCATGTTCTCAGAATTACGGATAATCTTCGACTGCTGGATCATCCTGTCTACCAGCGTAGTCTTTCCGTGGTCGACGTGGGCGATGATTGCTATGTTCCTAATATCTTGCATAATTGGCGCAAAAGTAGAAAAAAGTAGATGAAATTTTTAAATTATCTATATTTTTGCGTCATGACAGAAAAGATAATCATTCTGGATTTCGGCTCGCAAGTGACTCAGCTCATAGGCCGTAGAGTGCGCGAAATGAATGTCTATTGCGAAATCCACCCCTTCAACAAGATTCCATCCATCGACTCTTCAGTGAAAGGCATCATCCTTTCCGGCAGTCCGGCCTCGGTACGCGACCCGCAGGCTCCGGACATCGACCTCACCCCTTTCAAGGGGAAGCTTCCGCTCCTCGGCATCTGCTACGGAGCCCAGCTCATGGCCAAGAAATACGGCGGTGAAGTCAATGCCTCCCTTGCCCGTGAATACGGTCGTGCAGAGGCCAATGTCACAGACAGCTCCTGTGCCCTGTTCAGAGGCATACCCGAGAGGTCACAGGTCTGGATGTCGCACGGCGACACCATTGCCAAGCTCCCTCCAGAAGCGCGGGCAATCGCGTCCTCCGACAACATTGCCAACGCAGCCTACCGCTTCGAAGGCGAAGACACCTACGCCGTCCAGTTCCATCCTGAAGTCTTCCATACCAAATACGGTCCCGAGATTCTTGAGAACTTCGTGAAGGGCATTTGCGGCTGCAAGGGCGATTGGACTTCCGAATCCTTCATCGACACCACCGTCGCGGATCTGATGGCCAAGATCGGCAATGACAGCGTCATCCTCGGCCTCAGCGGCGGAGTCGACTCCTCTGTCGCCGCCGTTCTGATGCACCGTGCCATCGGCGACAAACTGCATTGCATCTTCGTAGACAACGGTCTGTTACGCAAGGACGAATTCGCCTCAGTCATGGCTTCATATAAAGGTTTGGGATTGAATGTCACCGGCGTGGACGCCGGGCCGCTATTCCTCGCCGCCCTGAAAGGCGTCACTGACCCTGAGCTGAAGCGCAAGGCCATTGGCAAGACCTTCATCGACGTCTTCAACGCCGAAGCCCACAAGGTGGATGACGCCAAGTGGCTCGCCCAGGGCACCATATACCCGGACGTCATCGAATCGACTTCCGTAAACGGCCCGAGCTGCAAGATCAAGTCGCATCACAACGTCGGCGGACTGCCGGCAGAAATGCATCTCCAGATTGTCGAACCTCTCCGCACCCTCTTCAAGGACGAAGTCCGCAGGGTCGGCAGAGCTCTTGGCATCCCCGACTCGCTGGTCGGCAGGCACCCGTTCCCGGGTCCTTCCCTCGGCATCCGCATCCTCGGCGAGGTCACTCCCGAAAAGCTGCAGGTCTTACAAAATGCAGACAAGATCTACATTGACTTGCTGCATTCCTACAAATGCGACTGTCCTTCCGCTTCCGATCCGAGAAAGCGCGCCGAAAACCTCTACGACGCCATCTGGCAGGCAGGAGCCATCCTGCTGCCGGTCAAGAGCGTCGGAGTGATGGGCGACGAACGCACCTATGAATGCACTATTGCCCTCCGCGCAGTGACCAGCACGGACGGAATGACCGCCGACTGGTACCCTCTTCCCTACGACTTCCTCGCCCAGGTCTCGAACGACATAATAAACAAAGTCCGCGGCGTGAACCGCGTCGTCTACGACATCTCCTCTAAGCCGCCTGCGACCATCGAGTGGGAATGAAGATGTTGGCTCCCCTGCAACAGTCTAGACATCAATAAAATATAAACGCTCACCCTCGCACCCTGGCTCCAACGCCGAAATGGGCCGAGTTCACCGAACAAGTGGACAGGAAGTTCCAAATAGCAAGGGCTTGTCAAATTATACGACTTGGAATCAAATACGGTCTTGCCGCCTTTCAATGACAGAAGTAGAGCGCCATTGGCATAGAGGCCGTCCGCGGTGTTGAGGTTGGTAATGTAGTAGTTCGCGCGGACACCTACGTGGAATCCGGGACGATAGCCGCTCATTTAGGTTCTGGCCAATTGTTTGGATATGTTCAATCCGGCGACGCCCTCAAGGGAAATGGCGTCTTGCGCAAAGGCCGTGAAACACATCAGGGATAGTGTAAGGAGAAGCAAGATCTTTTTCATAGAATCCGAATTAGTAAATGATTTATTACAGATTCAGTTTTAATCTCAATACAAATATAGCATTTTTTTGGATTTTCTGTCATCGACGACGACATAGCCCTGATGCTTCCGTATATGACTTCGTTTCCTATAGGGACAAGACACAGGCAAGAGCTGCAAACGGTAACGAGGATAATCTGTTTTTGATACCTTTGTATCATATTTGAGACAAATGGAATCATTCCAGACAAGATATACTGAAGCGGACTTCCTGCCGACATCGGTAAAGGAAGTCGAGGCACGCGGTTGGGACGGCATAGACGTGATATTGTTCAACAGCGACGCATACATCGACCACCCTTCGTTCGGGGCTGCGGTCATAGGCAGGGCACTGCAACAGCAGGGCTACCGAGTGGCGATAGTGCCGCAGCCGAACTGGCGCGACGACCTGCGCGACTTCAGGAAGCTTGGCGCCCCCCGCCTCTTCTTCGGTGTCACTTCCGGGTCGATGGATTCTATGGTGAACCATTACACTGCGAACAAGCGTCTGCGCAGCGACGACGCGTACACCCCAGGCGGCAAGGCAGGCTACCGTCCTGACTACGCCGTCACGGTCTACTGCAACATCCTGAAGAAGCTCTATCCGAACGTACCGGTGGTTGCGGGAGGCATTGAAGCCTCCTTGAGACGCCTGACACATTACGACTACTGGAGCGACAGCCTGAAGCCTTCGGTCCTGATCGACAGCAAGGCGGACCTGCTAGTCTACGGAATGGGCGACAAGGTAATCGTAGACATTGCAAAAGCGCTGAAGAACGGATACAACGCCCACCTACTTCGCAAGCTGAACCAGGTCGCATTCATAGAAGACTCGAAGTATGTGGGAAGGCTCGATCCTGAGAAGACGATTGCATTGAATTCCTACGAGGAATGCTGCAGGAGCAAGGAAGCTTTTTCGGACAACTTCGTCAAGATAGAGGTGGAAAGCAATCGCCTCAGCGAGTTCAAGACCATCGTAGAGCCGGTCGGCGACAAGTTCGTGGTCGTGAATCCGCCTTACACGCACTTGACGCAGGAAGAGATCGACAACAGCTTCGACCTGCCGTACACGCGCCTGCCGCATCCCCGATATTGGGGAAAGGGCGACATCCCGGCATACGAGATGATCAAGTTCTCGACGAACATACACCGCGGCTGCTTCGGCGGCTGCAGCTTCTGCACGATCTCGGCGCATCAGGGCAAGTTCGTCAGCTCACGAAGCGAGAAGTCTATACTGGCTGAAATCGACAAGATCAAGCAGATGCCAGGATTCGCAGGCTACCTCTCAGACATAGGCGGCCCGTCGGCGAACATGTACGGAATGGGTGGAAAGGACCTGACGCTATGCGCAAAATGCGTGCGACCGTCGTGCCTATGGCCGCACAAGTGCGGGAACCTTGACGACAGCCACGAGAACATCATAAAGCTCTACAAGGAAATCAATGCAATCCCCGGCATCAAGAAGGCCTTCATCGGCAGCGGCATCCGCTACGACCTGTTCGACAAGCAGTTCGGAATGAAATACCTGCGCGAGGTCATCGTGAACCACACATCCGGCCGTCTGAAAGTAGCGCCGGAACACACCGAGGACCAAGTGCTGAAGCTGATGCGCAAGCCGTCGTTCGACCTCTTCTACAAGCTAGACGAGGATTTCAACAGAATTTGTCACGAGGAAGGACTGCGATACCAGCTGATCCCGTACTTCATCTCCAGCCATCCTGGCTGCACGGAGTCCGACATGAAGGAACTGTCCGCCAAGACTCGCGCCCTGAACTTTCATCTGGAACAGGTCCAGGACCTAACTCCCACTCCAATGACTCTCAGCTCCGTAATGTTCTACACCGAACACGACCCGTACACCGGCGAGAAGCTCTTCGTCGCCAAGGACCAGGACTCCAAGCGCCGCCAGAAAGCGTGGTTCTTCCGCTAGGCGTGGGTTACCCGCGCAGGCGCGCAGAATAGATGACGGTGATGCCGCCCGTGAGAGGCTTGAAGGTGGCGTCTGAAAAGCCGGCTTCGGAGAGCATCTTGCAGAACGCCTCGTATTGAGGGAAGGTTTCGACCGTCGCCGCCAGGTAGCGGAAAGCGTTTGCGCTACCGTATATCGCCTTCCCGGCAATCGTCATTACTGTATTCTTGTAGAACCGGTAGAAACCTCGCCAGAGAGTATTGCGAGGCATTGCAAATTCCATCACGAACACGTGTCCGCCGGGACGAAGGACGCGCCGCATCTCCGCCAGGCAGGCTTCGGGGTGATTGAAGTTCCGCACCCCATAAGCCACCGTCACGGCATCGAAAGAAGCGTCTGCAAAAGGAATCCGCTCAGCACTTCCCAGGACCAGTTCCGGCTTGGGAACAATGCCTCGCTCCGCAGCCTGCGACCCGCCGCACTTTGCATTGGCCTCGAAAGGCTTTTCGGCTGCGACCTTGGCCCTACCTTCGGCGAGCATCTTCTCTGAGATGTCCAGGCCGGTTACTGCGAAACCCTTTCGAAAGAGGGCGAGAGAAATCTCGGCGGTACCGCAAGCCACGTCGAGGACGGAGGGGAGCGAGGCGGCAACTGACTGGACATTAGCAGCCGAGGGCGTTCCTGAAGAAGAGGCATTGCAGGACGCTTCTACAATATCTGCAAGGCGCCTTGTCCAGCGACGGTCGCTGTTGAAGGAAGTCAGATGGTTATATCGGTCGTAATCACTGGAAAGTGAATTGAACATTCCGGACACTGCACGCTCGCTCTTGTCGATTTTCATATAGAAACTGAATGATTTTGCGCCGCAAATGTATTCATTTCATGCGAAACGAATCTACGATGAAATGCAAAATGGAAAAAACGAAGCAGAATTATTTTTGCTTTTGCGACATAATTGGATATATTTGTATTATTATAATAATTCTAAATTACATCAAATATGCTTGACAAGAATGTTGCAGACCTCATAAACCAGCAGGTCAACAAGGAGTTCTACTCCGCTTACCTTTACATGGATTTCTCAAACTACTATTACGACCAGGGACTCGACGGATACGGCAACTGGTTCAAGGTACAGTACCAGGAAGAACGCGACCACGCCGTCCTGATGAACCAATACCTATTGAACAATAGCATGCCCGTCACTCTTGATGCCATCGCAAAGCCGGACAAGAAGATCACCTGCATCAAGGATCCACTTTTGTTCTCCCTTGAGCACGAAAGGTATGTCACGAACCTGATAAACATAATCTACGAAGCAGCTCACAAGGCTGACGACTTCCGCACGATGCAATTCCTGGACTGGTTCGTCAAGGAACAGGGCGAAGAGGAAAAGAACGCCGAGACGAACATCAAGAAGTACGATCTCTTCGGCAGCGACCCGAAGGGCCTATACCAGCTTGACCAGGAGATGCTAGCACGCGTCTACGCAGCACCTTCGCTGATCATCTGATTCGATTCCATACATAGCACATTCCTTTCGAAGTGAACCCGAAAACTCTTGCCCCGCAGCCAGCAGCAGCGGGGCTTTTTGTTCTTGACGGAATTAATTATGTTCACTTTTCCCTTTACGATGCTGCCAAACTGACAGCACCACTTTCAAGGCACATGCTTTGATGGAACTGGGATAATAACTTATATTCAGCTGCATGATAACTTTTTAATCAACCGATATTATGAGAAACAACATCTTTTCAGGCGTCCTTGACAGGGCCTCAAAAACAGTCAAGAATTGGTGGATTTTACTTATTGTAGGAATACTGCTCATCGCAGCGGGAATCGTAGTATTCTGCTACCCTACCGTCAGCCTCAAAGTCCTTAGCATACTCTTCGGAGTCGTCATCCTCGCCAGCGGCGTTGTGCAGCTGGCACTTGCCATCAGCACAGGCAACTATTTCCTGACCCGAGGTTACATCGTGGCCGGTGGAATCCTTAACGTATTCCTCGGAATAATCCTTCTCGCCAACCCTGGATGGACAATCCAGATAATGCCTGTCCTCCTCGGCCTCTGGATGCTCTACGAAAGCTTCATGATAATGGGAGCCGGCAGTGACATGTCGATGTTCAGCATCGGCAGCGCAGGATGGACCATTGCGCTCGGCGTCATTCTTCTTGTCATCTCAATGATCACACTGATTTGGTCCAACTCTGTCGGAGCAGCTCTGGTAGTGGTTCTGACAGGCATCGCTTTCATCCTTGACGGAATATTCGCCATCTATGCTTCGCTATGCCTGAAGGACGTCAAGCAGTCTCTCGTACAAGCAAGGCAGGATCTCGGACTCGAAGAACCTAAAGTAGAAGACGCCAAAGTAGTCGATTAAGAATAAGCGGCTTCAGAAAAATACATCTACACCAACCAAATTTCCTTTCGGGGCAGCCGCAGCATTTCGGCCGCCCCGATTTTTTTTGCACGGGTGCAATGTCATCTTGCCGCCTTCTGGATATCCCTTTTTGCATCTTGCAGAATCAGGTATTCAATGTCACGCTCAGAGCGTACGCCGGGCCGCAGAGCCCTTAAAAGGAAGAATGGGCCAAAGGCACCAATTACGACCTTTACGACATGGGCTCCGTCTCAGCCCTGAACATCTATTGCGGCCTCCAGAAAGACAGCCTCGGCGTCCCTGTCACCATCGACCTCCGCCTCCGCCCCGACCAGTCCGCCCGCTGGAAGCGACTCTCCACGCACAAGTTCAACGCCCGCGTACGCGCCTCAAGGTAGGTTAGTTCAAAAGCATTTTGATTTTTATCTACGGAAAAGTTTCGCTATACTTGATTTTTTAATAGATAAAAATTATATTTGCGGAGAAAACAAATAAACAATCCGACGATGGAACGAAAGATAATCTCACAATTGAAACGATGGAAAGATATGCCGGATGGCAAGAGGATGCCGTTGATTTTAAACGGAGCTCGGCAAGTCGGCAAATCCTATATTCTCGAAGAGCTTGGGAAGAGTGAGTTCGACGACTTCATACGGATAGACCTCGAACGGAGCGATTCAGTCAGGAGTTTCTTCAACAGCGACATCGAACCCGCTCACATCATACAATACCTTGAAGCCGCCTACAACAAACGTATACTCGCAGGACGGACACTGGTCGTCCTCGACGAGATACAATCCTGTCGCAGAGCCCTATTGTCACTCAAGAGCTTCTGCGAAGACGCGCCTCAATATCATATCGCCGCTGCCGGCAGCCTGCTGGGCGTTGCATTGGCTCAAGAAAAGGATGAAATGACACAGGAACTCTCCTACCCAGTCGGAAAAGTCAGCGAGCTGCAGATGTTCCCTATGGATTTCGAGGAATTTCTATGGGCGAACGGAAAGAAGATTCTAGCTGTACAAATCAGGCAATGCTACTCTTCGAACGAAGCTCTGCCTAGTGCAATCCATGACCTGGCCGTTGCATTGTACAAACAATACCTGGTTGTGGGTGGAATGCCGGCGGCAGTGCAGGAATTCGTGGAGACCAGCAGCCTGATTGCAGCTGCAGACCTTCAGGGCACAGTCGCAGAGGAGTACTCGAAGGATATGTCGAAGTATGCAGATGCTGCTACATCCGTGAGAATCAGGGCTTGCTACAATTCCATCCCTGCTCAGCTCGCAAAAGAGAACCGCAAATTCCAATACCGGATGGTAAAATCAGGCGCCACATCATCATACTTCGGCGAAGCCATCAACTGGCTTGAACAGTCCGGCGTCGTATTGAAATGCAGCAAGACAGAGCAGGGCTCAATTCCTCTCAAAGCCTATACAGACCTCAGCGATTTCAAGCTATATATGAGCGACATCGGCATGCTGACTAAGACTTCGGGGATGCCAATCCAAATGATTGTCGCTCCGTCAAACGAGTTCAGCACATTCGGAGGCGCGATAGCAGAAAACTATGTCGCTCAAGCGCTCGCTTCAAACGGCCATCCTCTTTATTACTGGCGCAACGGCAACACCGCAGAGGTCGACTTCGTAATCCAGCAAGACGACAATGTCGTCCCCATAGAAGTCAAATCGGGCATCAGAGTTCAATCAAAGAGCCTGAACATCTTTATAAAGGGTTATTCCTGCAAGACCGCCATCCGCCTGTCTCTTCGCAACTTCGGTTGCGATGGGATAATAAAGTCCGTCCCTCTCTACGCTGCATTCTGCATATAAGACACCGCCGAGCGCTAATACGACATTCCAAACAGCAAAAGAGGGATACGGCTGCCATATCCGATTTCAAGATTGTCGACCGCAAGATAGCTATCGGTAACGTCCGACAACAAGGCATACATCAAGTTTGGATTCGAAAGGCAGATCTTGCCCGGCTTTGCAAGATGCTTGTAACTCTTGACTTGGTCGGTCAGCAGATGTAGCCAGTCTGAAGGTATTGGTCGAAATACTTCAGCACCTTGACCTTGCCGACCAAGTCCATAGCATACTCGACGTGTTTGGAGGGAAGTTCCGCGAAATCCAAAGGCTTCGTGTCCGCTGCTCCTTCATATTCAAGGTATTCCCTGAAAGACAGTCCGTTCAATGTATAATGCGTCTGCCTCCGCGACAAGTCGGTCTTCGAATCGTCGATGTCGAGCATCGAAGATCCAGTATAGACTATGCTGAGTTCATGGAAGCTGTCATAAAGGTTCTTAAGAACAAGGGACCAGTCCGGGAACTTGTGGATCCATCTAGAAAAAGATGTGCCCCCCGTGAGAATAAAGATATTCCACCAGATCGGAGAGGGTGTGAGTTTCGAATCAAAGGTTATCCAAAGAGACGTAAAAGGCATCTTCGACATCCTGACATTCCAGTTGATCTCACCGTAAAGATATCTCTTGAAAGTCAGGCTTACAGAATCCAGGATTCTATGATATGCCGCCATTAGCGGCTGTAGGTCTACATCATCCATAACTTTTAGAAAAGCTAAAGTAATATAGTTCTCCACTTTTAGAAAGTAAACATAACGCTATATAAAGTCCAAGCCTTTCTATATATATCTACGGAGTGCTACATTGTCCGGAGTACAGGGAGAAATACAAGGAGTTCCTGAAAATCGACTTCCCGCGCATTCCGTACCCTAAGGATCAGGCGAAGTACCACAAAATCGCCGCAAAGGGCACGGAACTTCGCAAGCTGCACCTTTTGGAGAACTCGGCAAACTGGTACCTCATCACGAAGTATCCGGAGGCTGGAGACAATGCTGTGGGTGGCATTGAATACATGGACAACAGAGTCTATATCAACAAGACGCAGTACTTCGAAGGCGTTACTCCAGAGGTGTGGAACTTCTTCATCGGAGGCTACCAGCCTGCACAGAAATGGCTCAAGGACCGCAAGGGCCGCACAATTTCATTCGCAGACATCCGCCACTATCAGGAGATGATCGTGGCATTGAGCGGAACGGAGGAGATTATGAAGACGATAAGTCTTTAATTGAGGCTTATTCGTAGCAATAATCACCGGATATACTTGTGAAGGCCATCGCGACAGACTCCGCATCGTCGCCGCGCCCACTATTTTGCAGGTCACGCCAAGTTCCTCTGACTACAGAACCCGGGCCTCTTCCCTTTGGAGAATAGATCCATTTAGAATCTACAAATTGCTGGACGCTATTCAGAAGCATGACAAGAAGCCTTGCTGTCATTGTTGAATGCTGTTCTTTTTGAAGTTCTCTGGCGACAACTAGAATCAATTCATGAGTCAAGGATTGATTATCGGTAGTAGGGCTTTTCTTTGCTATTTGATTGAGCAGCTTAGAGAAACGCTTGAAATCATCAGAGTCCTCAGATAAATCGTGATACCAGGTAGTGCAAGGCAGGACCTTGAAAAGCTTATGACTTGACAAAGTCTCTCTTAAGGTAGAAGCGAAAGTTTCCCTTGAGACATTGCCTTTAGACATCCAACTGGGATGTCTAGAATGCAAAATAACTACCCCCTTATTGTTGTATTCCAAGAGCATATCATCCTTACCCCAAGATCTCACATAAGCAGCTCCTTCTACAAACTTCCAACTTTCACTGTCCGAATTGCTACGATAGAGATAAAGAATGACTTGAGGAGAGAAGCATTCTACAAAGTTATCGAGGTTTGCAAGCCCTTCCTCGAAAGCGATCTTTTGTATCGCCTGCATGTGTTCGGGAGAGATTATGTTTGAGACGCCCTTTGAAGAGTATGTTTCCACAGCATGTGCGTTACTCCATGCAATGCTTTTCAATATAGGAGACTCTTTCTCTTTCGTTAATACGTCTGAAGTATTCAATCCGTACAAGCTCGCCAAATTGCGGAATGAACAAACTTGGGACAGCGTCCAATTCATTCTTCGGGATATTTAAGGCATTGACTCTTTCCTCAAATTTCCGTATGAGAGGACCATATATTTCCTCTCTTTTTTTCTTAAGTTGTTCATCAAGGTTTCTCATATTGAAGTATAATTAGTTGATTGATAATCTAAAGACCATTTGTCTAGCTCCACAAAAGTAAAGTCGTTGCCGGTGAAGCCGGCCCTGTGGATGTCGATGCCGTAGATGCGGAGGTACGCTTCCTTCAGCTCTTGGCTGCCGTTGTAAAACGGAGTGCTGGTGGAATGCAACGTTCTGAAAATTACGGACATATCGGGCGCAAGGGTTACGCCGTTATGGCTTGATAATCTCTTGGGTGTGACTTTGAATGCTCTCATTGTCTTAACAAAATTAGTTAGAATTGATCAGTAGTATAAGTTCATAAAAATTCATTGGGGCATTGACCATGTAACTCGAGCCCAATCTTGTGGACTCGGACAGCACAAAAGTACAGGCGGCTTGTGCCAGAACATGGCACCGAAGTACGCCAGGGGTAGGTATTTTGAAAATAGCGCATTTTCAATCTTTTACGCGATTGACGAATTGAGACTCGATTTCGGCAGACATACCACGATGCGCATTATTAGATAGTTAGCATTCAACCTATCATTATCAGCACATTATGGCAACCGCTTTCAAAGGCTCTGTGATACACATTCTTAAAGACTAAGGTTTGTCAACGTCGAAGGTTGACCTGACCTTAAATGAATGGACAATTCAGAAAAATAATTTACTTTTGTACTGGCTGAACCGATAGTCCAAAAATCAAATCACTAAAGAAATGGAAGCAACTTCTGATTCCAGAGAAAAATGCAGGCTCGACATTCGGCCTGTACAAGAATTCGACCTTCAAAAGTACCTTGGAAAATGGTACGAGCTCGCCCGCTACGAACATACGTTCGAGAAAGGACTTTCAGCCTGCACGGCAGAGTACTCTCTTAGAGACGACGGCAAGATCAGAGTCCTGAATTCAGGTTTCGACGCCGCCAAGGGCAAGAGAAGCCAAATCATAGGCAAAGCGAAAACCACAGACACGATTGCACGCCTTCGCGTTTCCTTCTTCTGGTTCTTCTATTCCGACTACAGGGTTCTTGCGCTCGGTGACGGCTACTCATGGGCTCTCGTTGGCGGCAGCACGGACAAGTATCTCTGGATTCTTTCAAGAACAGATACATTGCCGAAGGAAGAAATGGACAAGATCCTGGCAGAAGCTCAGAGGCGCGGCTACGACACCTCGCGCCTGCATTTCAATTAGAGCATTCAGGACGGTTAAAATGAATATTTGACCATCAGGCATATACGATGGTTAGCCACATTATGGGTATCGGAGACGGTTGCATCGGAATTTACAATCGCCCCATAGGTTACCGTAGTGACCTCATATTCAATCCCCGCTGCAAAATGCTTGAGATTGACGCTGAACTCTGGAGCGATGCGCCAGAATCCTGCTATATTCTTGAAGCCACGCACATATAGCTCGTCAGTAGAGACCAATTTCCCCTTCAGACCGAGATTCCTGACAAAACCGCCAAAGACACCTACTTTCCATTTGGCACCGTATGATACTGTAGTCCAAGCCGAAATGCTTCTCAAGGGCGCATACTCCATACTTCCGTCCGAATTCGCACCTATCGCGCCATAGCCGCTCATCATAAAGAGGTGTGAAGTGTTTTCGGCATAGAGGGCCTTAGTTTTCAATGCAAAGCGACCTGCCGAGAAAGAGCCGTAGAGCATCGGCGAGAGGCTGCTCATCCTGTCGCGTACCTTTACCGAGGCTCCTGCAGAATTCTTGCTTGATGTACGCGGCATGATCGAGAGGAAATCGATGCCAGCCCCAAACAGCACGTTCTTTCCCTTGTATTGTACTCCTCCGTAAAGTTCAGGAATGCAAGAGTCGTTCGCATATTCGGAAGATATGCCGTTAGGGCCTGCAGAGGCGTATTGCAATTGATACAAGGCAGCAGCCGTAAAAGAGACATTCCCCGCCAGACAGTCGAACCTTACCTGAGGCGTACGGCTGAAAGGATTGAAAGGAGCGCCGGTGGCAAGCCCAAGAACGTCAGGCACAAGGCAGATGGACATCGGATGCCAGTCTTGACCGATCAGCAACTTGGAATGTTTCCATTTCATGTCGACATAGGCAAGCCTGATCCGAGCGAGGTATGCCGCACCGCTGAAGCCCTGGAAGTCCACTTCCACCTTGCCGTCCAGGTTGGCGTCGAAAGCCTTGAAACCCTCGACGCTGACTCCGACATGAGAAGTTATGGCCAGCATGCACATACTCGGAACGGCATTCAGGTCCTCGCCTGCTTCATCCAGGCTCCTGTCAAGAGGGATCATGTTGAACATCTCTCCACTGTACCGCAGGCTCTTGTGCGAATCGAAGCAGAAATAGTCGCGCACGAAGCCGTATGGCTCCACCTTTGGTTTAGCCTCCCGAGCTGCATTACGAAGGCTGTCAGAGGGTTCAATGGCGCACAGAGGCAGGCAAAGCGCCGCGCTCAGCATTGACAGGAAAAGGGTTCGAACATTCATATCGGCCACAAAGGTAAAAAACGGCTCGATTTTTTTGAGCCTTTTGTTTGCACGTTTTTGGAAAAGATTTATATTTGCACTCCCAAACTGATGACCACCGTTATCATTTATCATTCAGCCCAGGTGGTGAAATTGGTAGACACGCTACTTTGAGGGGGTAGTACCGACATACTGGTGTGCAAGTTCAAATCTTGTCCTGGGCACTGAAAAGCGGGTGGCTGAATTCTTTCAGCCACCCGCTTTCGTCTTGTACTATCACTTTGAGGCATATTTCTGCAACTCTTTGTCACCTTGAGAAATAAAGTTATCTTTGTACTAATCGCAAATCATCTATACATGTTCAGGAAAACAATCAGCCTGCTTGCACTGCTGATTTTTGCAGCTGGAATCGGCGCAAACGCACAAGACGGATAAGGATTGAAGGCATCGTTCCCGAATTCAAGCAAGGCAATCCGGAGTTTCTGAGCGGCTCTTTGGGCATCGACATAGGAAATGGAGGCACGCTGTATATTACAGGACTCCGAGGGAACTTTTCCTTCAAGACCGGGCAGAAGATATCAAAAGGAGACGTTCTCGGCATCATTGGCAAATGCTACCATTCCATTCCAGACTTTTGCATTGATATTTCAGTAAGCAGGTTTGGAAAGTCCAGCGACCCGATGTCCCCATTCGGAATAAAGTCGTCTTTCGTACCTCCAAGTAAACCAGTACCTGTAACCGAACTCACCGTCAAGCAGGCCAAGGAGGACTTCGGCATCTTGACTGAAGCATTGAAGGAAGGATATGCCGGCCTGTACGACTGTGTGACTCCGGAGCAGTTCGACAGCCATTTCTACATATATCCTACAAGATGGCTCACGCAGCCACGAAAATATCCGGGCATCTGGGCGGGATGGGTGGACGACACGCTCAGATGCACCAGGATATCCTCGCCGAAGGACTCAAACCTGTATATGAAGCAGATTGTCCGCATAAACGGAATGTCCGCCGACTCATGCAAGACAGGGATGCGCAACCTGTTGTACGCGTACGACTCCAAGGTTCAGGATTATTCGAATCGAGTCTTATTCACAAACGGCTGCCAGGCCTTAGTCTACCTCCTGAATGGCAATTTCGGGATGGACGTCGAGTTCGCCGACGGGGCCAAGAGGAACTTTCCAGAGATTCCGACTTACAGCTACGTCCAGAACTGGACCTCATCTGCCAGGGTCAATTACAACAATGGACTGGATTATAAGGGAAAAATAATCAACGACAGCACTGCTTATCTGGGCATCAGCACATTCGAACTAAGCCAGGTCGAACTTGAAGGTGTAAGGTCGTTCATCGATTCGATTTCGAAGGCAGATGTTCCGCATCTCATCATAGACGTCAGGGACAATGACGGAGGCAGCGAACACGTTCTCAGGAAGATATTCTCATATATCGCCTCCGACACGCTCCACCTGGACGGATACAACAAAGTGAACAGAAAGGGCGGCTTCGAGACATTCAAGTATTCGGAGAACTACACTGCCGATATGGACGACATATTTCCTGAATATCAAGCGGTAGAGGGAAAGGACGGTTTCTATGACTACAGCAATGAAACCGTTTACAGTCCTGACAGCCTCGTCCACTACCGCGGCAAGGTATATGTCCTGACGAACGACAACTCAATCTCGGCGGCAACTCTGCTTCCCGCGCTTGTCATCAGGAGCCATCGCGGAGTGACAGTCGGACGTGAAACCCGCTCTGCCTACCACTTCCTTAACGCAATGAATTTCTCTCAGCTCCACTTGCCCAATTCTCAGATAGTAATAAGCATTCCTCTTGTAGAATCGGTATTCGACACCGTCGTGAACGAACGTGTTCCTTTCGGACGAGGAGCCATCCCTGACTATGAAGTTCCAATCACCATGGATGAGCTTGAATACAAGAACGGAGATGCCATCCTGAACAAGGCATTGAGCCTCATTGCCGAAGGCAAGTATTTCACGGGGCCCGACCCTTTTGCCAAAGCCAATGCAAATCACGGCAGGCACATCGGGACGGAGGGCCTGACAGCCATCATTGCAGCCGCCTTAGCTCTTGCAGCAAGCCTGGCATTGATCCTAACCCGAAAAAAAAAGGCGGACAAGGTAATTTGCTTACCTTTGCGTCACAGTGCTGGAACAGCTGACACATTTTCTTTCGACTACGCCTTATTACGACTGGCGGATGATTCTCATACTTCTGGGAGCAGCATTCGTCGTGGGGTTCATCAACACCATCGCAGGAATGGCCTCAGCGATTTCGTACGCCCTTTTCATGGCGATGGGAATGCCGGTGAACGTAGCGAACGGGACCTGCAGGTTCGGAGTGCTGTTACAGATGGGAGCCACATCGGCGGTTTACCACAAGGCAGGATACCTGAATGCGAAATTGGCATTCAAGGTAGGACTTCCGGTTGCAGCCGGCTCCATCATAGGTGCGGAGCTGGTCAATGTGCTTCCGGCATCCATAGTCGAGACAAGCATGGGGATAATGCTGCCCGTAATGGCTGCATTGCTTTTCATCGACAATAAGGAGCTAGCGGCAAAGGATGATATCCTGATGGAAGACAGGATGACCTGGTGGAAATACCTTGTGTTCGCGGCAATAGGCATTTACGGCGGCTTCACCCATGCCGGAGCCGGAGTCTTGATAATGCTTGGCATCTTCTTCATGCTTGGGCAGGACCTTGTGCACTCCAATGCGATGAGGCAGTTCGTGGTTCTGGTCTACACGCCGGTCGCACTGACTGTTTTCATGATTCACGGAGCGGTCAATTGGCCCGTCGCACTGATATATTCCATCGGGAACGTATTAGGCGGAATACTTGGAGCGAAGGCTTCCATAAAGAAGGGAGACAAACTCATCAAGATTTCAGTGGCAGTCATGGTCATACTGATTTCAATATGGTTCATTGCTCGAAACGTCCATTAATCACCATTTTCAGTTCAATTTATTCAAGGATTCCAAAAATATATCATATATTTATGGACATTTTTGAGCCATGCCAAAAAAAATCATCAAGAGAAGCATAGTTCTGCTGTCGCTTGCACTATGCTTCAGCACAACTGCTTATTCACAGACCAGGAATCCAAATTCAGATACGCTCCTGATCAAAGAGAAACTCAACTTTCCGCCTTATTCATTCATCAATGAAGAAGGCCTTCAGGACGGATTCAACATCGACCTTGTCAAGGCCATAATGCAGGACCTTGACATTCCTTACAAAATAGAGCTTGCCAGCTGGAAAGAAGTGAAAGCCGGACTTTCAAACGGCAGTATTGACGTCACATCCATGGTGTTTTCACCGGAAAGAGATTCACTGTCCTATTTCTCTTCCATATACTCGACGATACGCATCGATGCCGTCTTCAACAAGAAATCACAGCCTATAAGGGCTCTCTACCAACTCAAAAACAAGGTTGTTGCAATTGAAGACGGCTCTATTACGCTGGACATAATCAAGGCTGCAAGATGCAACGCAAACATCGTATTGGTATCTGATCTTGAAGAGGCCATAATCGACCTTTCAAAAGGGAAATACAATGCCGTAGTCTGCGACATTGCGACATCCGGTTACATAATCAAGAAGCATGGCCTCAACGATCTTGCTGCATCTGATCTTGGATTGCCGCCACGGGACTACTGCTTTTCATCCAAGAACAAGGAAACCGTTGAGCTCATGAACAAGGGCCTGACAGATTTGATTCAAAATGGAGAGTATTCTCGAATTCACGACAAGTGGCTGAAGAGCAGCGCAAGGCAATACTTGCCCGGACGTTGGTACATCCTCATCTATATCCTCTTATTTGCAGTCGTCATTCCTTTCGTCACGATCGGGATCCTGAAAAAGAGGATCAATAAGTCCAATGAAGAACTGAGGATGGCTCTCGATGCCGGAGGGATCGACATATGGATATTCGATCCCGAAAACAAGAAATTCAATAACATAGGAGGCACTCAATTCATTGCAGAGGTCACGACGTGGAAAGAAGCCATAACGCTCATCCATCCTGACGACAGAGAAATGGTCGAAAATGCATACACCGACATCATCAACGGGAAAATTGACAAGATCTCCCTTCAATTCAGGTTGTTCAATTCCGCGGACGGCAATTGGCACTACATCAGCCAACACCTGATAAGCGAGAAGAATAGGAACGGGAAGGTAAAGATGCTTGTGGGGAACGACGATGACATCACCGGGGTCGTCAAGCAGAGGAAAGTGCAGGAAAGCCTTCTCAAGAAATTCGAGACCATCTTCACCAACTCCAGCATAAGCCTGATGTGTTATGACAAGGACATGTATCTCATAGACATGAACCAGAAGGCTGCCGAAACGCTTTGCGTCAAAGACAAGAATGAATGGATAGGCAAAAGCAACCTGAAGAATGACCTGTTCATAGCCAAATACGCAAATGTGCCTCATCCCGAGCCTCATACAGACATTGTCAAGATCGACTACGACAACAATCCCTTCCTCAGGAAAGCCATTGCCGAAGGTAAGACTCCACCTACGGACAAGACAGGTCTCCATTACTATGAGATGTCCTTCAACCCCATCTATGACAAGGACGGAGACCTCGACAGCGTTGTCCTGTCTGCCACGGACGTGACTCCGATCATGGAGTCTCAGACACTTCTGGAAGACGAGAAGACCAAGGCTCAGGAGGCAGACCGTCAGAAGTCGGCTTTCCTCGCCAACATGAGCCATGACATCCGCACGCCTCTGAATGCCATACTGGGCTTTACATCACTGGCTCTTGACGCTGAAAGCAAGGAAGAGAAGGAAGAGTACATCAACATCGTCAACACCAACAGCGAACTGCTGATGAATCTTTTAAACGACATTCTGGACATTTCAAAGATCGAGGCAGGCACCATGGACTTCCATCACAAGAATGTCGATTTCTCAACAGCCTTCAACAACCTGACAAAATCGCTTAAGAGAAACCTCAAGAATCCGGATGTCGAGTTCATCGTCGACAATCCTTATCCAGAATGTAAAGTCGTCCTCGACTTCAACCGTGTAGCCCAGATAATCACCAACTTCACCACAAACGCCATCAAGCACACAGAAAAAGGCCATATAAAAGTCGGATATTCATGCGAAAACAATGGCATAAAAGTCTACGCCGAGGACACTGGCAGTGGAATTCCTGAAGAACTGCACGAGAAGGTTTTCCAGCGCTTCATGAAACTCGACTCCGTCCAGGGCACTGGCTTGGGACTTTCCATCTGCAAGGCCATCACTGACCGCTGCGGAGGCAGGATAGGATTCGACTCCAAAGTCGGCGTCGGTTCCACCTTCTGGGCGTGGATTCCTGCTGAACGAGTTGAATAATTCATATCTTTGCCGAAATTATCATTAAAGATGAAAAGGCTCTTCATGTGTCTTGCGGCAGCTGTCGCCTCCGTAGCTTTTCTCGGAGCGAGGCATGCTTTCCAGCAGCCTGACACAGCCGATGTTGCCATTTCATCTGCCTCATGCATTGGCATCGCCGACCAGGACTCACCTGACAGCCAGCCACCACAGGAATACTGGACCCTTTTCACGGCGCCGCCATCCTCACTCTTCAGCGAATTCAAGGACAATTCTCCAAGCGGAGATTCTCAAAGCGATCCTTCATCAGGAGCCGCAACGGCATCTCCTGCCTCGACCTTAAAGCTGACCTTCAGGTTCGGATTGTACTCATTGGGGGCAAAGCCGTCTCTCAGGACTGCCTCAGTCATCGCATTCCGCAAGCTTCTAATTTGATTTCCTGAATTTTATCATCGGCCTTCTCCGAGATGGATCAGCGTGTCCCGGCGGGATTCGCTTTCCATTGTATAAGTGATATCATGCAGTTTAATCATTAATGAAATTACTATGGAATTTGAAGAGATAAGCTTGGCTGTCCACAAGGACGGTCAATTGGAAAACAAGAAAAAGAATATGGCTATGGCGATATTGCTGCTCGTTGCAGGAGTTGTCTGCATAGTGGCAGGATTTCTCACCAAAGCCCTTGCAAACGTAAGTTTCCTGTGCTTTTCAGCAGGATTAATACTGGTCATCATAGGGATAATCGACCTGGTTACCCCCAGCAGCTTGCTTGTTTACAAGCCGACTCAGGAAACCGTGAAGAAATCGGAACTTAACATAGCCGAGAAGGATCGCTCCAAAATGCTGGAATCCATTCAATCAGGAGACCTCTCCGCATTGAAGGGAATGGCTATGGAAAACTCGACTTCCCTGAAAGTGGTCTACTACTCTTGCCATTCAGGAAAGTACCTGGCCGTTCAGCCTCAGGAATTCGTTCCTTACCAGTATGATCCATTCCAAGAAACGACATTCTTCCATGATGGAGAAGCCATCTCCATTGGGAAAAATGCTTGATTATCGAATAAGCCGGCTCAGAAAAACGCCGGCTTTCTTATTTGTTCCTATAATCGGAAGGAAACCAAGCCCAGAAAGTGGATCCTTCGCCGAGATTCGACTCGACTCCTATCCTGCCGTTGAAAGTGTCGGTGATTGCCTTGCAGATTGACAGTCCAAGCCCCGTTCCCTGGACGGAAGGATCGAGCTTTTCGAATTTTTCAAAGACGCTTTTCAAATTTTCCGGGGCTATTCCCTTTCCGGTATCCTTGACAGAAACTTTAAGTCCTCCGTCCTCATTCCTCAGTCCGAATGTAACGCTTCCCTCAGAAGTGTACTTCAAGGCATTTGTAAGGAAGTTGGTCATGACTTGGATCAGCCTTCCTCGGTCGCATCGAATGATGAATTCGGACAGCGGGTTGTCCTTGATGAATCGAATTCCCAACGCCTCAAAGCGTGGAGCGAATATGGCGCACTCCTCCTCGAACGCCTGCACTGCATCGAAGTTCGAAAGACGTATCTCCACAGTTCCCGACTCTATCTTGGACAAGTCGAGGATATCGCTGATGAGCCGTAGCACATGTTCGTTGTTTGCATTGATTATTTCCATGTAATTCTGACGGTCTTCCTGGGTAGCGTCAGGATTCTGCAGAAGCTGGGAGAAGCCTACGATGGCGTTGATAGGAGTTCGAAGTTCATGGCTCATTGAGGCAAGAAATACCATTTCCAACTTTTCGGCTCTTTCAGCCTTGTCCTTGGCAGCCACAAGTTCGGCCTCAAGTTCATTCCTGCGATCATTCTCATTCTTCAAGTTCCTGGTTGCGGCGGCAACACGATAGTTGAGGAACCAGATGAAGAAAAAGGCTAAGACGGCGAATAAGCCCAAGCCCCATAAGTATGGCTTGACCTTCTCCAGAAACACGTACTTGTTGTAATGAGAGAACCACTTTTCGCAAATCACGTCATGCGACCCGTCAAGCGTGTTGAAGGATATGGTGCAACAAGGCATCCCGAAAAGGCAGTTGCGGCTTCGTTCCGGAGAATTGATCATTCCGATTGCGACATCTCTCTCTTTCCTGGCAAGCTGGTCTTGAACTACGCTCCAGTCGTAGGGAGCCGGCTCATATCTCAATCCGAGGTTCTTCATCAGTTTTCTGAACACTTTTACAGTGAAGCCGTCCGGCTCTCCATCGTCATTGATGAATTCGAACGGGACGAACTGACGGTCGCCGCGACTGATTATTACCTTGTCGAGCAGGCTGTCGGATGATTTGGAATGGACAATGACTGCTACAGTAGAATCTGACGGCTTTGGGAAAGCCTGGACGGAAGAAAATAAAAACAAAGCCGCCAAAAAGAAACAAATCTTTCCGGCGACATCATGCAGAATACGACAATCCGCAAAATAGTCCATCAGTTTCGTGCTGAATATTCGATTTCTTGCACAAATATAATCATTTCAAATCAAATCGTCGCAATAAACGAACTAGACAACTAGTCCTTGGCGCTTTTCATTATCGAGGCGACATCTTCATCCGTCAGATTACCTTCCAGGTGCATTACCATGATTTCTCCATCGGAATCCTGCGACGTCAGGAAGAAATCGGTGTTGATGCCGCCCTTCTTTATCGAGTACATCTTGACCAGATCCCCGTCATCCTCGACATCCATCAGCAACTCTAACTTCTGCCCTTTGGCCATCGCCAAGAAGTCCGCAAGCATGTTCTTGCCGACTTTGGCATTATCCGTCGAGAGGATATACAATCCGGTCAGCTTCTTGGAATATTCGGATACGTTGATGTTGCTTTTATTTGTACTGAAATCCATGCTGCCGCCATTGCCGGCACTTCCACTCATAAGAGAAAACATTGCCTTGGATATGTAGACTTTGGTAATTCCAGGCACCGAAGAATACTTCTTGTAAATCTCATTCTGCGCAGTTGCTTCAAAGGAAGACAGCGTAAGGATCATCGCCAATGCTATAATCAATCTATTATTTTTCATTATTTTACGTGTTTTTTCAACATTAATTCACCTTCTATTGTCTTTTGTGTCTCAATTATCTTGGAGGCAGAAGCATTTACATGCTTCATACCTTTGCAATAAGCGTCAGACATCATCTGTAAGGCGCGCCCGGTTTCGGCGTATGCCTCTTCAGGAGTACGACAGGTATCGGCCAGCCTTGCGCTGTCATGGTCTGACCTGATAGCGAACAATGATCCTGCTACAGCCAGTATCGCAATGGATGCGGCGATGGAAATCCATCTTAGAGCAGGATTGAAAGCCATCCTGCGGACATTCTGCCTTGCCGAGCCATCTCTTTCAGAAACAGCCGCTCCTTCTGACGCCAAGCTGTCGATAGTTGCCGAAAGCCTGTCTTCAAAGCCTGCAGGCACCATGACATTTTCAAACTCACTGTCAACAAGTTTCTTTAATTCCTTATCATTCATAATTCCTCCTCTTTTTCCAATCGTTTCGTTATCGTCTTTCTTGCCCTTGACAGCAACACCCGCACATTCACCGCGCTGAGCCCTTCTATCTTTTCTATTTCCGCAAGTTCGCAAACCCTGAAGTATCGCAGGTCGAACACATTCCTCTGCCTCTCAGGCAAGTCTCCCATCAATTCCCTTATCCTCTTCACCTTCTCTGAAAAGTCGAGCCTTCTTCCAGCATCATCCCAAATCTCCTTATTCAGCACTACCTTTGATTCAATGCTTCCCGCAGCACCTTCTTCAGACATCCTGTGCTCAAGCGACCTGATCCTGTCAATGCAGAGGTTTCTGGTCATCGAGACTCCGAACGCTTCGGGATTCCTTACTCCGGCTAGCTTCTCCCTTATGTTCCAAAGCTTCACATAGACATCCTGAACTGCATCTTCAGCCTCTTCGGAACTGCCGAGCATTCGGTAGGCTGTCAGGTAATAGCTCTTCCCGAATGGCAGGAATTCCTTCTTGAATTCTTCGGCAGTCATAATTCCATGAAGCCTTTTTAGTCGGCTCGGTCTTCGGCGCAGGCAATCAGCGCCTGAACGTCGGACATCTTGAAATTCCCGGTGATGTCCACCATGCACGGATCATCTCCGACGCTGTATAAGATGAAATCCTGAATCCTGTCGCCTGACCTCTTCATATAAATCACAGCCCGGTCGTCGTCATCTGACAATTCCATCAGCTTTTCATATCCAGCCGTCTCAATGCGCACTACTGCATTCCGGAAATAGTTCTTGACAGTCTCGTTGCAGTCTGACATGTCAAGGACATAGATGCTCGCCACATCGCCAAGGATGCTGGCTGCCAACCTGTCGTCCTTGTCATTGTCCTTATCTGCCTTTGCGCCGACAGAAGCCAGCTTGCATATAAAGCTCCCGACCTTTACGCTTTCCGCGCCCTTCTCATTGGAGAAACTCCTATACAACTCTTCAGCATTCTGGGCAAAAGCGCCTATGAATGTTGCAGCCGCCAAAAAGGCGGCGATGATCAATCTTTTCATCTTGTTTTCAAATTTAATAATTAATTGTCAATTGCATTTATTCCGCGGATTCACAATAAAGACGTAATAGCGGCGATCCTGTTACGCCCCTCGCTTTATTTCAATGCAATAAATGGCGATTGTCATATTATGCCTGTGCTCCGAGTATGCATGGGTCACAATTTCGGAGCAAGGATAATAGAATAGGCGGCCAGATGAAGTGACCGCCTGAAAGGAAATTGCCTCCGTTGCCAGGCAAGTTGCGTACAACCGCATCTCCCAGCGCCTTCAAGTTTCTTCGAGTTCACCTGCGCGACGGAACCAGTAATCGTGAAATGTCCGTCAAGGTCATATCAATCTTCTTCCCCTGTCTCGGACTTTTTCATCTCTGAAAGAATGTAATATGCACAATTTATGGATATTTGCGTACCCCGTGCCAAATTTGATACAGGAGATATTTCAATGAATCCTGCTTCGTTGCGGCCCACCGAGACTTCCACAGGGATGAACTTCCAATCTCCGTTTGCGCCCCGGAATGCACTGAAGATGTAAGACTTCCCATCCGACTCCACGACGGCATCTTCCGGAACTGCAGGCAAGGATGCGACGTCAGTCGCTATCCGGCCTTTTATATAAGTCCCCGCTATCAGAAGCCCCTTCCGATTGTCCACTTCCGCATGGACGCGCACGGCCTTTGGATTCTCCTCGAAAGTCTTGCCCACCGAATATATCTTAGCGGAAAACGTCTCTTCGGGAGCCGACTCCACAGTGAACGTAACCGTCTGGCCTTCCTTAATCCTGTATGCATCCTTCTCGAAAGCAAGCAGATGCGCCTGGATCCTCGAATTGTCGACTATCTGGAACATCGAGGTATGCGGGTCAACATATTGCCCTATCTTCGCTTCTATCCTGTCTATGTAGCCGCCTATCGGCGCAACTATCGGCACTCTTTCGTAAAGCGTTCCGGACTTTATCTTCGCAGGGTCGAGCTTCAGCAGTCTGAGCTGCGCCTCGAGATTCCGCACCTCGCCCTGAAGGGACTTGTACTCGGACTGGATCTTCTGATAGTCCTTTCCCGACCCTACCTGCTCTTCATAAAGCCTCTTCTGTCTCTCATACTCACCTGACGCGAATTCAAGTTCGCTGCAAGCGGTCACATACTTGCTCTGAAGTTCCAGCAGATCAGGATGACTCACATAGGCAAGCACCTGTCCACGGGCCACTTTCTGCCCCTCACGCACAACGATCGAAGCCACATTGGCCCCGATGGACGCCGTCACGGAAGCTTCGTTCTGGGGCAGCGACTCCAACTGTCCATTTACCTCGATTCTCCCTGAGAATGAGTGTCTTCCAATCGTATCGGTCTTCAGCCCCAAGGCTAAGGCCTGTTTCGAAGTCAATGCTACCTCCGTCATCGCTCCCGGCGCCGAGTCCGTTTCAGCCTCCGCAGCTTTCGCGGCTTCAGCATTTGACGAAGATCCCCGTTTCGGAGCGCAGGAAATCGGCAGCGCCGCCAAAGCCGCTGCAATAAATATGGCCATCATCAAATTTTCAATATGTTTCATCATTTCCATTATTTCAAAGTGTCGAGCAAATATTCTAGCCTGAAGCCCGTATCCAGGTAATTTTCAAAGGAGTCCCAATAGTCGAACTCGACCTGGATGGCATCCTTCATGTTCTGTATGAAGCCCACATAGTCTATCGCCCCTTCGCGATAAGCCGCAACGGCTCCCTTCCGCTGTTCCAATGCCACCGGCAGCGCAACATCGCTGTAATACTTCACCGACTGCGCCCATTTTCTATACTCGTCGGAAACCGACTGGTATCCGGTCTCGGCTTCTATCTTAGCCTGGCTGTAATTCTGGCGAGCAATTCCGCTTTCAATGGAAGCCGACTGCGCCCGGCCCAACCGGGAGTGGAAGAAGAGCGGAATGCTGACTCCTACAGAGTATGTGTAATATCCTGACGCCGAACCTATTTTCTGGGATCCGGCCTCAGCGAAGAACTTTGGGAGAAACGCCGCCTTCTGCACCCGGAGATTCGCGTCGGCGATTTCAATCCTCTGCCTGTACATTTCAAGCGAGGGGTGACTCCCCGGCATGGTGTCAGGTAGACAAGCAGGCATTGCAGGCATGTTCTCCGGCGAGCAGTCCACCGAGAACATCGTGTCTGAACAGAACCACATGTTCAGCTTATGGAGGGCGATATGATAGTCCTGCCTTGCCTGTTCCTTCTGGATGGCGATCTGTTTGGACTGATTCATCGCGGAAAGGTATTCCAGCCGTGATGTAGCCTCCGTTTCATAACGCAGCCTTGCCGCCTTCTCGAAGTCCTGGTAAACGGTATCCAGCTGCGAGTATAGCTCGTATCTTCTTTCACAGCAATATGCTTCGCCCCAGGCAATGCTCACCTCTCTTGCGACCTCCATTTCAGTAAGGTCCGATGATGTCCTGGCAAGTGAAACAGCCTTGTTCTGATAAGCGGCCTTCGCTCCCATGCCAAGTACGTCAAGATCCTGACGTACGCCGATGACGTTGGCGATGGCATCGGCATTACCCCTGCCCGCTTCCTCGACTCCAGTTGAAAAATCCGTATTTCCGAGGTCATAGGCAGTCTTTTTCAATGCCTCCTGGTTCTTTACCTCGAGTCTTGCCGCCTTCAGCATCGGATAGTTCCTTCCAGCCCGCGCCAAAGCTTCGTTCAATGTAATCGGCTGCAGTAATTCTATCGGCAGCTTGCATTTGTCCTGAGCAGAAGCCTGCGGAGCCGGAATCATGAGTCCAAGGCAGAGGGCAATGCAAACCGCTGCGGTCCGCATTGGATCCGAGCCGGCTCCCTCAACTGCCCGTTCACCGGGATGCTCTCGCCTTGAAGACCAATGCTCCACAAGTGCATAAAGCACAGGCACCACCAGAAGCGTCAGCAACGTTGCCGTGAACAAGCCGCCGATGACGACCGTCGCAAGCGGACGCTGCACCTCGGCTCCGGCTGAAGTGGAAACGGCCATAGGCAGGAACCCGAGCATTGCGGAGAGCGCTGTGAGCAGGATCGGCCTCAAGCGTTCGCTCGTTCCGATATCTATCCTTTCGGCCACGTCCGTAACGCCTTCCTTCTTCAGGGAATTGAAACGGTTTATCAGGACAAGCCCGTTGAGCACGGCAACGCCGAACAGGACTATGAATCCTACCCCCGCCGATATGCTGAAAGGCATCCCGCGAAGCCGCAATGCCAGTATTCCACCTATCAATGCCAGAGGCACCGCCACGAAGATCATCAGGGTCTGCGAAAGCGAGTGCAATGCAAGGAAAAGCAGCAGGAAAATCAGGGCCAATGCGACAGGCAGGGCTATCGAAAGCCTCTTCAGTGCGTTCTGGAGGTTCTCGAACTCTCCTCCGTACGTTATTCTGTAGCCTGCAGGAAGCTTGAGCCTGGCATCGAGCTGTTCGCCGATGTCCTTGACCACAGACTGCACGTCCCTGCCGCGCACATTGACTCCGACAGAGATGCGCCGGTAGGTATTGTCCCTCGAAATCTGCATCGGCCCTGGACGGTAACTGACGTCGGCGACTTCCTGCAGCGGAATCTGCTTTCCGTCTGGCAGGTCGACGTACAGGTTCTTGAGGTCGTCGATGCTCTGTCGGTGCGCTTCGTCAAGCCTGACTACCATGTCGAATCTCTTCTCGCCCTCGAAAATCACACCTGCGGGCATTCCCGCAAAGGCCGCACTGACATATTGGTTCAACTTGTTCACGTCGAGGCCGTACTGGGCCAACTTGCGACGGTCGTACCTGACCGTCATCTGGGGCATGCCGGATGTGTTCTCGAGAGAGACGTCGGTAGCTCCCTTCACCTTGCTTATTATATCCGCCATCTCTTGCCCTTTCTCCGCCAGCACGTCCAGGTCGTCGCCGTAAAGCTTAACCGCGACATCCGAACGGACGCCTGTGAGAAGTTCGTTGAAACGGAGTTCCACCGGCTGCGAGAACGAGAAGTTCAAGCCCGGAAGCTGCGACAACGTATCCTTCATCCTTTTTATCAGTTCATCCTTGGATTTGGCGCTCACCCACTTGCTTCTGTCCTTTTCGAGGATTATGAAGCTGTCGGTATAGTCGAAGCCCATCGGGTCGGTGGGAATGTCCGCCACTCCGATTCGCGCCAGGCAGGTCTTGACTTCAGGGAAACTCTTCTTCAGCAGTCTTTCGACCTCTTCCTCGCGCTTTATGGTCTCGGAAAGTGAGCTTCCGGGACGCAGGAATGTCTGCATCGAGATGTCTCCCTCGTCGAGGCTCGGAATGAACTCGGCGCCCATTCCGCTGAAAATAACGACAGCGGATATCAGGAGCGAGCCTGCGATGCCGAGCAAAAGTCCTTTCTTGCGCAAGGACCAGTGCAGTGCGGAAGAATAGAATTTCCCGAGCCAGGAAAGGATCTTTCCGCTGAAACGGTCGAGGTTCCGATCAAGCCTCGCAATCCAGTAGGCGCGCGTTGCATTGACAGGTCTGAGACAGAGTGAAGATATCATAGGCACATAGGTAAGACATAGGAGAATGGAGCCTATAAGAGCGAAGCTGAATGTAAAGGCCATCGGGCGGAACATCTTGCCTTCGACGCCGGAGAGAAAGATGATCGGCGTGAACACTATGAGTATGATGAGCTGTCCGAAAAAGGCAGAATCCATCATCGTGCTGGAAGCCCTGTACGTCAAGTCGTCCATCTCGGCCGTCGAGAAGTTTACCGATGAGGCGATGGCTCCGCCGGCTGCCTGCCGGGCATTAAGCCGAGTCTGGATCTCGTGAACCGTGCCTTCCACGATGATTACCGCCCCATCGACGATGACTCCGAAATCGATTGCACCGAGACTCATCAGGTTCGCCCAGACGTTGAAGATCTTCATCAGTATGAATGCGAAGAGAAGCGACAGCGGAATTACCGAGGCGGCGACCAGACCGCCGCGGATGCTTCCAAGAAGGAGCACGAGGACGAAAAGCACTATGAGAGCACCCTCGATAAGGTTCTTGGCAATGGTATGCGTCGTGCGCCCAATCAGATTGGACCTGTCCAGGAAAGGCACTATCTCCAATCCGTCAGGAAGAGTCTTTTGAACTTCACCAATCTTGGCTTTCACGTTCTTGATCACCTTATTCGAGTTCTCGCCTTTCAGCATCAGGACCATTCCTCCTACGGCTTCCTCGCCGTCCTGGGTGAAGGCGCCGTAGCGCGTCATCGAGCCGAAACGAACGTCAGAGGCCACGTCGTTGACCAGCACGGGCACGCCGTTTTCGTTCTTCACTACGATGTTGCGGATATCGTCAAGGGATATGATAAGCCCTTCGCCCCTGATGAAGTTTGCCATGTGGTTCTTTTCAATGTATGCCCCTCCTGCATTTAAGTTGTTGTTTTCCAACGCGGCAAAGACTTCTCCGATGGAGATGTGCATCGAGTTTAGCTTGTCCGGATTCAGGGCTATTTCGTACTGCTTGACGTTGCCGCCGAAGGAATTGACGTCGACCACGCCTGGAATCATGGTCATCTGGCGCTTGACTATCCAATCCTGTATGGTCCTGAGTTCCGTGGGGCTATATTTCTTCGCCGCTCCTTTCTTGGGCTTGATGGTATATTGGAATATTTCGCCAAGGCCGGTTGTAATCGGGCCCATCTCTGGTGCGCCGAACTGGCTTGGTATGCTTTCGGACACCTCGCCGAGCTTCTCCTGCACTATCTGTCTCGGCAGATACGTTCCCATATTGTCCTTGAATACAATGGTAACGACGGAAAGGCCGAAACGCGAAATCGACCTAATGCTCGTCACGCCGGGAAGATTCGACATCGCCTGTTCCACCGGATAAGTGACGAACTGCTCGATGTCTTCGGTGGCGAGATTCTGGGAAACGGTTATCACTTGGACCTGGTTGTCGGTGATGTCGGGAGTGGAATCAAGGTTGACGGTCTTGAGACAGTAAACGCCTCCGGCTATCAGCGCCAGTACCAGTAAAATTATTATGAACTTGTTCTTTATCGAATACGCTATTATCTTGTCTATCATTTTATTATCAGCTTTGATTGTAAATGGGACGGTGCCGCGACACTTCGCGTCACGGCACAATTATCCCTTCAACGGGGACTATCTAGGCTATTGGAGGAACGACAAGACCACGGCTGTCGACGCTCATCGGAGCAAGCTGCCTGGTATGGCTGACGAATGAAACGGTAGTGAAAGGGATTAATGTCAATGCTTGGCTCACGAAGAAGAGGGACTGGCAGCATTGGCAGGAACAGAATGGAGTGCAGCAGTCGGCGTAGGAATCATCCACAGGACTGTGGCTCGGAGTCTGTGCAATCGCATCGCATTGGTCATGATGGAAAATCACACTGTCCATGCATGGGCAGACCGTCAGGAACAGGATGTAGCAGGCCAAAAATAATGCGAAAGGTTTCATTGCCTGCAAATATAAACAATTTTCTCTAAAATCTCAGGGTGCAGCTTGCGCCTATGCTGCCGAACCTTCCCTAATCTCTGTATTGGGAGAGTGAAGGCAGGACATAGCCGAATCGTCCAAGATGATGTCCTTGAAATAGGTATTGAGCCAACAATCTGGACAAAAAAAAGAGCCGCCATTGCTGACAGCTCATCCTATAAAGTTATACTAAGCTTGCGATTAGCGAAAAGTCAATTAGTAGCGGCCTCCGCGATCGTCGCCGTTGTCACGGCCATAACCGCCATTGCCACGTCCGTAGCCACCATTGCCACCGCGGTTGTAACCGCCGTTGCTGTGGCCGTAACCGCCATTGCTATGTCCGAAGCCGCCACGACCGCCCTGAGGACGATCCTCGCGCGGGCGAGCGACGTTTACGTTAATGGTCTGACCCTCGAACTGTGTTTCGTTCAAAGCGTCGATAGCCTTCTGGCCGTCTTCATCGCTTGGCATTTCAACGAAGCCGAAGCCGCGTGAGCGACCGGTTTCGCGATCTGTGATTACATTGGCTGATGATACCTCGCCGTACTGAGCGAAAAGGTTCTTCAGAGTCTCGTTAGTTGTGCCCCAGCTTAAGTGGGAAACATAAATGTTCATTGTTCTTGCGTATTAAAAAGTAAACTAAAAATGTCTTTCAAAATGCCGTTGTCCCCATGTGCAAAGCAGAGAGTGCAACTGCCCATTTAACTACTGATTCGTTGATGTATCGATTCTGGAATGTCTATGCCGACGGAATGAAGGCTAAACTGAAAAAAAGAAAACTGTCAAAAAAACCCATTTGTTAAACCGCTGCAAAAATAAACAAATTATTTAATTCCGCACATTTTTCTTTCAATAGCTTCATTTTTTTGTAATTATAAATATTGGGGTATCTTTGCAGCCGAAAAGCATTTGAGTTTATACTGAGTTCCTCGTCTTTCTGCGGCCCCGTTATCGATTCTCTTGTTTGGAAATGCCGCAACTCCGCGCTAATATTATGACATTTAAAGAATTAAAAATATCCGGGCCCGTATTGAGGGCTCTCCTTGAAAAGGAATACGAAGTGCCTACTCCCATTCAGGAGCAGACCATACCTGCGGCAAAAGCCGGCAGGGACATCCTGGGCATAGCCCAGACAGGGACTGGAAAGACAGCCGCTTTTGCAATCCCGATAATCGACAGACTAATGGAGAAGCAGTCGGCCAAGGGCGCCAAAAGGCCGATAAAAGCATTGATAGTAACTCCCACAAGAGAACTCGCGATCCAGATAGACGACTCCTTCACCGACTATGCGAAGCATACGCCACTGCGTCACACCGTCATTTTCGGAGGAGTGAATCAGAATCCGCAGACCAAGACGCTCGCTGGTGGAGTAGACATACTTACCGCCACGCCCGGAAGGCTTTTGGATCTCATAGGACAAGGATTCATCAGCCTGGATTCAGTCGAAGAATTCGTACTTGACGAGGCCGACAGGATGCTTGACATGGGATTCATCCACGACATCAGGAAGATCCTTCCTCTGCTCCCCGAAAAGAAGCAGACAATGCTGTACTCGGCTACAATGCCGGCTGAAATAGCTGAAATCTCGAACAAGTTGCTGCACCAGCCATTGAAGATAGACGTGTCCCCTGAAAGGACGGCAGTGTTCGATGCGATAGAGCAGGAAGTGTTCTTCGTCGAAAAGCCTGAAAAGCCGGCATTGCTTGTCAATCTCCTAAATGAGAAGAAAGACAAGTCCGTACTGGTCTTCTCGCGGACCAAGCACGGGGCAGACAAGATTGCCAGGAGCTTGAACAAGCAGCAGATCGTATGCGAAGCCATCCATGGCAACAAATCCCAGAACGCAAGGCAGAAGGCCCTGAACGACTTCAAGACAGGAAAGACTAGGATAATCATAGCCACGGACATCGCAGCTCGCGGCATTGACATCAACAATCTCGGACTGGTAATCAACTACGACATGCCCGACGTGGCAGAAACCTATGTTCACCGCATCGGAAGGACAGGAAGGGCTGGAAACACCGGGCTCGCCTTCACATTCTGCACCGAAGATGACCGTCAGATGCTGAAAGACATCCAGAAGCTTACAGGCCGAAAACTCGACCTCGCTCAATGGCAAACGCAAAAAGGAAATTCACAGCTTCATCCTTAAGCCTTTCCCATAGAGACCTCAAGGAGTATTGACATCCTCCTGCCCTATTGGAATCGGCCTGATAGCCGACCGCGACAAAGGCAGAGAGGATCTCGGGGAGCCTTGACATTCCATTCTTGCATGCTTTCAGGCTGGAATAATTGTTGCCATAACCTATCGGCTTCCCATTTCCGGACTTGAGCACGAAGAATGGCATTTTCTTCAAAGATTCCAATATTACATAGTTATTGCAGTCAGAACCATTGTTCCGCACCGACTCTATGCCGTTCAGGCAAGTATCTACTGACGAATATGTCGTCAATCCATGTAGCAGGACCTGCCCATTGCCGGATTTGAGGACAAAACGGCAACGTCCTCCTGACATCCTTGTGATTTTGAATTCTGGACGCATATCACAAAGATAATCAAACTTTTGAAATTTTGCAACTTCAAGCTTTCCACCCAGTTTGCTAGCTCATAGACACTTGCGCTGCTGCGGAACAGTTTTTCTGGACGCTCCCGCTTTCTAAGACGGCGCCCCTACAGAAATCAGCGACTTCTTCCACGGCAGGCTGCCGGAGGATTTGGCAGAAATCACCAAGAAGTTCTCCGAATCGATTGCATCCTCCGGATAGGCATTTTGGTACCACATAATTTTCTATCTTTGTAGCCCACATCAAAATGATTTCAATCTCAACACAAGATGGACGACCTGAAAATTTTTGACCGGAATTCCTTCCAGACGAGCGAGCCCCAGACAAACGACATGTCTGTCATCACTCGACTCTTCAAGACCACCTACATGTGGATGGCCCTTGCCTTGGCCATCACCGGAATCTGCGCCTACTTAGGATCCCACAACGCGGCGATCATAAAATTCCTTTTCGGCAATGCGTTCGTAATCATCATCCTTGCCGTCTCAGAACTTGTCCTGGTGGGTGTCCTTTCCTTCAGAATCTTCAAGATGAGCTACAGGACTGCCACGCTCCTTTTCATGGCCTATGCCATCCTGAACGGTTTCACCATGTCCTCTATCTTTCTAGTTTACACAAAATCGTCCATCGCATCCACATTCTTCATCTCAGCAGCGATGTTCGCTGTCACCAGCATAATGGGCTTCATCACCCAGATGGACCTTTCCAAGATAGGCAACATCCTTCTTATGGCGCTGATAGGCTTGATAATCGCCTCGATTGTGAACATCTTCCTCCACAGTTCGAGGCTCGATTGGATCTGCACCATCGTAGGAGTGCTCATATTCAGCGGTCTTACAGTTTATGACACTCAGAAGCTGAAGGACGTCTACAGCAGTCCGGAATATGACGTCGAGCAGGAAGGCAGAAAATTCGCTCTGCTCGGAGCGTTGTCACTGTATCTCGACTTCATCAACATCTTCCTGTATCTGCTTCGCATCTTCGGAAAAAGGAATTAGCTTGGCAAAGCGCCATCAAGAATTGAAGTTGAGGTCACCCCACTTTACGGCAGAAAGTAATCCCAAAAAGCTATAGGCACCTTATCGCATTATTGTTCTTGGATCTAACATCAGAAGCGATTTGCAGCTGATGCCATCATGAAACCAATTTAATTGTTGTATGAAAATAAAACTATTACGAATAACCCTTATCGTTTTGACTCTGTTTGTTGGGGTTGGGGCGATAATTGGAATGATGATGATGTTTATCGACCCAAGCGGTCGCATGTGGGGAATGGACCCTTTGTTGGAAGGATTGCAGGTTATGCCGATGTCCAAAATTCTGTTCAAAAACTTCATTTTTTCAGGCATTGTGCTGTTCTGTGTCAACGGAGTCACTCAACTGTTTGCCGCCATACTGCTGTTTATGAAAAACAAATATGCCAAAATGGTGAGCGCTGCGTGTGGCATTATCTTGATGCTCTGGTGTGCTTTGGAGTGGATACTTTGGGGCTTCAATTTCATGTCGAATCTTTACTTCCTTTTTGGCGCAGTGGAGGTCTTGGCTGCGAGTTTCTGGTACAATCACACATAATAATTCGCCGCAAGTCCATCAGTAATGTACTCTAATTCAATTTTATTCTTTGGCCCAGCCTCAGGATGGACTTGCGGCTGATGCCGTTCAGAGAACAAAGCTTGGACACCGTAGTTCCATATTTAGCGGCTATGCCCGACAGGGTGTCGCCTTTTCTTACAATGTGAACTGACGTGCTGCCTGAATTGCCGGCTGAAGAGAGAACCGACATGGAGTCCTTCTCATGAGAGAAAGGTACATAAAACGCAAAAAAGCTGGCGTTCAGCCAGCCTTCGCAGCGGAGAGGGAGGGATTCGAACCCCCGGAACCTTTCAGTTCAACAGTTTTCAAGACTGCCGTAATCGACCACTCTACCACCTCTCCAGAAATGGACTGCAAAGATATTCAAAATTGCGTCCCATGCAAAAATAATTGTGGCTTCCTCGCATCGTATTAGATTGAGACCGATTAGGAGAAACAGGTAATCAGGCTATTGCAGAGGAGCCAACTTGATGGCATATCCCCCGCCCTCGACGGAGTGCAACTTCAGTCGAGTGCTGGAATCTACCGTGCGCTTCTTAATCGTATAGGCCTGAGGATTTGTACGATAATCTGCGACTGTTGCATCCGAGTAAATCGTCGCCTCATATTTGCGGCCGGGATCGAGGAAGTCGAGCGCGATGTCAGAGTCGAAGCCGCCCGGCTGGCCGCAGACGTTGCCGACGAACCAGTCGGAAGATCCTTTCGCCTTTCTGGCGACGGTGATATAGCAGGCTGGCTCAGCCTCAAGATAGCGGCTGTCGTCCCAGTCGACCGCTACGTCCTTGATGAACTGGAATGCATCAGGAAAGCGTTTGTAATTCTCTATCAGGTCAGCCGCCATCTGAAGCGGACTATACATCGTCACATATAGTGCGAGCTGGCCGCAGATGGTAGAATTGCAATGGGAATTGTTCCACTTGTTAACCTTGCTGATGTCCATCTCGAAGATTCCCGGAGTATAATCCATAGGGCCGCCCTGCAGGCGCGTGAACGGCAGGATGCAGGTATGGAACGGCTTGCTGCCGCCAAAAGCCTGGTACTCGGTGCCCCGGGCGGACTCGTTTCCGATTAGGTTCGGATATGTGCGGCAGAGTCCCGTCGGACGGACTGCCTCGTGCTGATTCACAGTGATATGATAGTCAGCCGCCTTCTTGACCGTATACAGATAGTGGTCGTTCATCCATTGGCCGTAGTGATACTCGCCTCGCGGAATTATGTAGCCCACGTATCCTATCTTCACGGACGGATAGCCGTATTTGTTCATCAGCTTGAACGACGTGTCCATCTGCCTTTCGAAGTTCCTAGCCGAAGACGAAGTCTCGTCGTACATAATGAGCGAGACGCCCTTGGAATGGGCATAGGCATTCACCTCGGAAATGTCAAAGTCCGGATAAGGAGTGACGAAGTCGAAGACACGATCCTTCGACTTGCCGAACCAGTCCTCCCACCCCTCGTTCCATCCTTCGACCAGGACTGCGTCGAATCCGTTTTTGGCCGCAAAATCGATATATTCCTTCACGTGAGCGGTATTCGCCCCATGCCTGCCGTTGGGCTTGCACTTCTTGTAATCGGTAACCCCAAGCTGCACTGATGCCAGGTCATCGGTGTACGACCAGGAGCTTTTCCCCGTAATCATCTCCCACCACACCCCTACATACTTCATCGGCTTTATCCAAGAGACGTCGGACAAGACACAAGGCTCATTCAGATTAAGAATCAGATTGCTGGCCAGAATCTTGCGGGCATCGTCGCTGACCATCACCGTTCTCCAAGGCGTGAGGCAAGGGGCCTGAAGATGGCATTTGTTCCCCTGGGCGTCAGGCGTCAGCCACGACTCGAACACGAGCGATGAATCGTCCAGATTCAAGTTCATACAGGAATAGTCCACAAGTTCCGCCTCATGGATGTTTATGTACAGCCCGTCGGCACTCTTCATAATCAGCGATGTCTGCACTCCAGTCGGCGAGAAGGTCGTCTGGGCCAGATTGTCCGTCACGGCAGACTTCATCAGCCCTCGGATTTCCGACAGTTTGGAGACTGTATAGTCATACTCCTGAGTATCGTAATCCCCCGGAATCCAATACGCCGTGTGGTCCCCCGTCATCGCGAACTGCGTGTGCTCGTCCTTGACGACGAAATAGACCAGGTTCTTCTGTTCCGGAAATTCGTACCTGAAGCCAAGCCCGTCGTCATAGAGCCGGAACCTCAGTGTCATCTCCCTTCCGGTAGCGCTCTGCAGCAGATTTACCTGCAGCTCGTTGTATTGATTCCTGATATCTCTCGTCTCTCCCCAGACCGGATGCCATGTTTCATCGAAGCTTGAGGAAGAACTGCCTGTCTCCACAAATCCGTGCTGCAAATCGCGCAGCGTAGCTGAAGTGCCACTCAGCTCAAATCCGAGAAGGCTAGGCTTGATAACCTGCTTCCCATTATAAGCCAATGCATAGCTCGGCACTCCTTCAGGAGTCAGATTCAATTCAAGGCAAAGCTCGCCATCCGGCGACTTGAGGCTCTGTGCATTGGTCGAAAGGCACAATGCAAACAGCAGAGCCATTGAAAGGAAAGCTCTTTTCATAGGCTGATATGTTATGCTAGCTAGCGCTTGCGCTGTGCAGGCGCTGATTTGTCAGATTTGGCACCTCCAGCATTGACAGTATCTTCTTGCTTTGCTTCACCGGCATTGTGCGAGAAGAACTTCCACTGAAAGATTACAAGGTAAAATGCTCCGATGGTAATGCAGCTGTCGGCTATGTTGAAGATGGCGTCGAAAAAATGGAACGGCTTGCCGCCGATGCCGGGCATCCATGCCGGCCAGGTCGTGTCGATGATGGGAAAATAAAGCATGTCGACCACCTTTCCGTAAAAGAACGGAGCATAACCACCGCCATTCGGAAGGAACTGTGCGACTTGCGTGGTGGTGGAAGCGCTGAAAAGCATACCATAGAAGAGACTGTCGATAAGATTTCCGAGAGCGCCGACAACTATCAGAGTAAAGCCTACGATCACTCCAGTCGGAGTGGTCTCTTTCCTGATGAGCTTGTGGATGTAATATGAAAGCAGAATGATCAGGACAAGCCTGAACGCAGTGAGGAGGAACTTTCCAAGAGTGCCGCCCAACTGCATTCCGAAAGCCATTCCGTTGTTCTCTATGAACAGTATCTTAAACCAGTCTCCGAAGACTGGAATAGCCTGGCCTACCACCATATTGGTCTTGACCAGGAACTTTACAACCTGATCCAGAATTACCAATACGACGCCAAGGCCGATTGCAAGCCACTTGAGCTTGGTTTCTCTACTTCTTTGATTCATTCTTGGACTCGACATCCATTGTTGCATGAGGTACGAGTCTCAGCCTTTCCTTGGGAATCAGCTTGCCCGTTACGCGGTCGATGCCGTAAGTCTTGTTTTCAATGCGGACAAGAGCCGCCTCGAGGTTCTGGATGAACTTGTACTGTCTCTGCGCAAGGGCGCCGTTTTCCTCCCTGTTTAGGGAAGAAGCGCCTTCCTCAAGCACCTTGAACGTCGGAGAAGTGTCCTCAGTGTCATTGCTGGAGCTGTGTGTGATGGCAGACTGAAGGGCATCGTAATCAGCATGAGCCTTGGCAAGCTTCTGCAGGATCAATTCCTTGAATTCCTGCAATTCGGCGTCGCTGTAGCGCACTTTTTCAGCTTTCTGCCCTACAGGAGCTTCCTGCTCCGCCGGAGCAGGATTGATGGCTTTCTTGGTCAGATCTTCCGCGATCTTTGCACCGGCTGCTGCAGCGATGGTCTTTGCTACAGTCTCGACGGTCTTGTTCACGGCCTTAGTCTTGGCGGCAACTTTCTTCGCAGGAGCAGCTTTCTTAGTCGCAGCTCTCTTTGCAGGCGCCGCCTTCTTGGCAGTGGTCTTCTTGGTTACAGGGGTCTTCCCCGCCGCTTTAACTTTCTTTTCCATAAATGAACGTCTTTAATCTATGATTATGTAAATTTACAAAGAAACTTCCACAAATCCTTACTAATATTCAATTTTCTTGGAATTTTCTTTCCAGATTACAAAGGGGTCGTCGCCAAGGTCAGGGCAGATGCGCTCCATTGGAATGGCCCGCTCTGAAACAGGCTTGCGCAGCTCGCGATATATGAATGAATCGTCGAAATCTACCGACGACGCATTCCTGGAAGTGCCGCTGTAATAAATTCTTGCGATATGGGCCCAGTAGCATGCTGAGAGGCACATAGGGCAAGGCTCGCAGCTCGTGTAAAGGATGCAGCCTGTCAAGTCGAAGGTCTTGAGGTCATAGCAGGCGCTACGGATGGCATTGACTTCGGCATGAGCCGTAGGGTCGTTAGTCAGCGTAACGCTGTTGGAAGCAGTGGCCACGATCTCTCCGTCGCGAGTGATTACGCAGCCAAAGGGGCCTCCGCCGTTCGATGCGGACGATTTGGCAATGTCCACCGCCATAGCTATCAGTTGTTCTTCGCTGTATTTCATATAGATTATGACACTTTAACCAGTTTCATGTAAAGTTCCCCTTCGTCCCAATCTACTTTTGTGCCATCCCGCAAGGTATCCACCGCCTTTACGGATACCGCCAGAGTCTGTCTGCAAATGAAGTCGCCGAATGACTCCAGAGCAGAATCCACCTCGGCCGTATGCGTCAGGGTCACATCGATCCTGTCAGTGACATCGAAGCCGCTGTCCTTTCTCATGTTCTGGATGCGGTTGATCAGTTCACGGGCTGTGCCTTCTCGCTTCAGTTCCTCGGTCACGGTAATTTCAAGTGCGATGGTCAGCTGGCCGTCGGTCGCGACGAGCCATCCCGGCATGTCTTCGGAGGATATTTCGTAATCTTCCTTGTCGAGGACGACAGGACCCGACGGAAGCTGCAGCGAATATACGCCCTCAGCCTTGTCGATGTCGGCTATCCGCTGCTGTCCCATAGTCTGGAAGAATGCTGCTATCTCCTTCATCTGCTTGCCATAACGCTTCCCAAGCGTACGGAAGTTAGGCTTTATCCTGCGGGTTATCAGACCGGTGGCATCGGCGATGTACTCGGCTTCCTTCACATCCGTTTCGGTTAGGATCAGGCTCTCGACCTTCTTGAACTGCTCGCGAAGCTTCTCGCTTGATACGGGGACGACGATCTTTGCCAAAGGCTGGCGGACCTTTATGTTAACCTTCCTGCGGAGAGCAAGGATCATGGAAGAACTCTTCTGCGCCAAATCCATTCTCTCCTCGAGGTCCTTGTCAATGCAACTCTCGTCATAATCAGGCATCATCTCAAAATGGACGGATTTGCTGCCTGGAACGAGGTCTGTGTACAGTCTGTCCATATAGAATGGAGCTATAGGCGCTCCGAGCAATGCCACCTTGACCAGACAATCGTAGAGTGTCTGATAAGCCGCCAGCTTGTCCTGTGTCATCCCACCTCCCCAGAAGCGCTTGCGGTTCAGGCGGACGTACCAGTTGCTGAGGTTGTCGCCGACAAAGTCCTCGATATATCGACCGGCGGACGTCAGGTCGTAATTGTCGTATGAATTCAGGACGTTCTTCACCAACGTGTTGAGCAACGATATGATCCATCTGTCTATTTCAGGACGATCTGCCAGAGGAACTTGTATCGCCTTAGGGTCGAAATCGTCCACATTCGCATAGAGGGCGAAGAAGGAATATGTGTTGTAAAGCGTTCCGAAGAACTTTCTTCTGGTTTCGTCAACGCCGGCCTCGTCAAACTTAAGGTTGTCCCACGGCTGCGAGTTGGTCATCATGTACCAGCGCGTAGGGTCTGCGCCGTAATCGGCCAGTACCTTGAACGGATCGACTGCGTTACCAAGCCTCTTGGACATCTTGTTGCCGTCCTTATCGAGGACAAGTCCGTTTGAAATGACGTTCTTGAACGCAGGTGTGCCGGAGACCATGGTGTGAATGGTGTGCAATGTGAAAAACCATCCGCGGGTCTGGTCGACGCCCTCGGCGATGAAGTCGGCAGTCTGGCCGAATTCAGGCTGCCCGAGCTTTGCCAGCCCCTCCTGGGCGTACGGCATCGAGCCGGAATCGAACCAGACGTCGATCAGGTCGCTTTCGCGCTTCATCTTCTTTCCGTCGTCTGAAACGAGGAATATCTCGTCCATGTAAGGGCGATGGAGGTCTATCTTGTCGTAGTTCTCCTTCGAGGCATTGTCATTGGGGTCGAATCCGCGATCCTTCAGAGGATTTGCATTCATGATTCCGGCTGCCACCGCCTTCTCAATTTCATCATAGAGTTCGGCTGCGGAGCCGATGCACTTCTCGCTCTTTCCGTCATCGGTTCTCCAGATAGGAAGCGGAGTGCCCCAGAAACGGCTGCGGGAGAGGTTCCAGTCCTGGAGATTCTCCAGCCACTTCCCGAAGCGGCCGCTGCCTGTGGACTCTGGATGCCAGTTTATGGAATTGTTGAGCTCTATCAGTTGGTCTCGCACCGCCGTGGAGCGGATGAACCAGGAATCAAGAGGGTAGTAAAGCACCGGCTTGTCCGTCCTCCAGCAATGGGGGTAACTGTGGGTCATCTTCTCTATCTTGAAGGCCTGCCCTTTCTGCTTGAGCATCACGCTCAGGTCAATGTCGAGAGTAGTGTCGTCAGGACCGAGGGAGGAATCATAGGCATTCTTCACAAACCTGCCTGCATACTCCTTGTAAGAAGGGTCTACCCTTCTTGAGACGAACTGCGGGTCGAGGTCTTCGATCCTGTAGAACCTGCCTGTGCGGTCGACCATAGGCTGCATGACTCCATAGGCATCTTTCATCCACATTCCCGGAATGCCGTTCAGCTTGCCGACCTTGTCGTCGTCGGCGCCGAACGTAGGTGCGATATGCACGATTCCGGTACCGTCTTCAGTGGTGACGAAGTCGCCGGTTATCACCCGGAAGGCTCCCTCGCCGGGATTTACGAAAGGAATGAGCTGCTCATATCTTATGCCCTTCAAGACCGTTCCCTTGAATGAAGGGCCGAGGATCTCGAAAGGATTCTTTTCATTGAAATGGTCGTGGAGAAGAGGCTCGCCGAGAACGAAGACGGCAGGCTCCTTCGAATACGGGTTCATGCTCCGGACTGCCACATAGTCTATGTTCGGGCCCACGCAGAGCGCGGTGTTCGAAGGCAAAGTCCAAGGCGTGGTGGTCCAGGCAAGGAAGAATACAGGGAGAGAGGGGTCGAGATCGAAGAGGAACTGCGAAGCTTCGTCCCTGATGACCTTGAACTGAGCCACGCAGGTGGTATCCTTCACATCCTTGTAGCAGCCGGGTTGGTTCAGCTCGTGGGAACTGAGTCCGGTTCCTGCCGCAGGCGAATAAGGCTGGATGGAATAGCCCTTGTAAAGCAGACCCTTCTTGTAAATATCCTTCAGGAGATACCAGAGCGTTTCGATGTACCTGTTGTCGCAGGTGATGTAAGGATCGTCCATATCGACCCAGTAGCCCATCTTGCGGGTCATGTCGACCCACTCGGCAGTGTACTTCATGACCTCGCGGCGGCACTCCTTATTATACTCTGAGATGGATATGGTCTTGCCGATGTCCTCCTTTGTGATGCCGAGCTGCTTCTCCACATTAAGCTCCACAGGCAACCCATGAGTGTCCCACCCTGCCTTGCGCTTTACGTAAAAGCCACGCATGGACTTGTAGCGGCAGATAGAATCCTTTATTGTCCTGGCCATTACATGGTGGATTCCCGGCATTCCGTTGGCTGAAGGCGGGCCTTCGAAGAAAACGAACTTTGGAGCTCCTTCGCGTTCCTTCTGCAGGTTCTCGAAGCACTTCTCCGCTGTCCACTTGTCCAACACGCTCTTGTTGACCTCAACGGCATCGAATGACCTATATTCCTTGAAACTCATATCATCATTTTTTGACCTGCAAAGATACAATATTTTTTTTTGCTACATTTGCGTAGTAAACACGGCAAGAATGGGAATCGTAGACATCGTCATCTTAATCTGTTTCATACCGAGCCTCTTCATCGGTTTCAAGAATGGCTGCCTGAAGCAGTTGGTCGCAATACTAGCCATCATACTCGGGGTCTACCTTTCATCTCAATTCTCAGAGCCCCTTTCGCAGTGGATGACATCCCACTGGTTCCAGAACTCTCACCTTGCCGAAGAGTGGATCAAGCTCATTTCATTCATCATCATCTTCATCATCGTGGCCGCTCTCGTTGGCTTGATCGGTGCGCTGACAGGGAAAGTGCTTCAGGTCGACATGCTTGAATGGCTGGACAAGCTGCTTGGAATCGTCCTTTGCATAGCCCAATGCGCACTTCTATTCAGCCTCATCATTTTCCTTGTGGATTCGCTGAACAATCTCACCGGACTCATCCCGAGAGCCAAGATTGCCGAATCGAAAATCTATCCATGGCTCTTGTCGCTGGCTGTTAGCATCTTCCCCTATCTTAAGCATTTTTTCCACAGTTAGTTTTCCAATTATCAAATCGTAAAATTTCTCCAAGCACCGTAAAAACGCCTTAGTTTTTACGATTGTGTTCTTCGGTCCTGTTTTTATTATCCAGCTTTGCATTGGAAAGAAAAGCAAGGCGATGATGGAGATTGAAGGAATACCTCCCGCAACGGAGATGAAGGAAACGGTCGAAGGGCTTATAAGCTCGCATCGAGTGACACAGCCCACTGTGGCTTACATTCTTGCGATAGTCGTTTCATTGATTGTCTGCATCGCCGCAATGATAGTCATGGAGGGCAGCGTGCGATAGGAAAGGGTAATTGAAGGTAAATCCCTGTGACGATGGGAAGCGCCCTCCATTTATTGAAATCAAGGAATATGAAGGCAGAGTATAAGGTAAGACAGCACGATGAGCAGGACTGCGCAGTAGCCTGCATTGCGTCGGTAGCCCGTTTCTACGGACTCAAGACGCCCCTTGTTTCAATAAGGGACGCCTGCGGAGCCGGCAGGGAGGGAACGACGCTTAAAGGCATCGTGGAAGGATTCGACAAGATAGGGATGGATGCCAAGCCATACAAGTCGCCCGACAAGGCAGTCGAGCTGCTCTGCCATGCAGGAATGCCGATAATCCTGCATATCGCCAGGAAGGACGGCGGACTGCATTTCGTGGTACTTTATAAAATGAGCGGCGGAAAGGCTCTGATAATGGACCCGGCAGACGGAGACTTCAGGACGATGAAGGCGGAAGAGCTGAAGAAGATATGGAGCGGATACCTCGTCTGCATGAAGCCTAAACCCGACTTCAGAAAAGGGAACTTCACCGTTAGCGCACTTGCCAGGTTTTGGAAAGTGATTGCAGCCAACGGAAAGGACCTGTCGCTTGCGCTTGCCGGGGCTATGACCTTCATAATATTGAGCATCAGCACATCGATGTTCCTTCAGCTGATAATAGACAAGGTGCTGCCGTCCGGAGACGGAAGATCGCTGGCTTTGATAGCCGGCGCGATGGCGCTGATCGCAGCATTGTCGCTTTACATCGGCTATGGCAGGGTAATGTATTTGCTCAGGACCGGCGTCAGAATTGACAGCGAACTGATAATGAGTTATATGGAGCACTTATTCAGGCTTCCGGTCAGCTTCTTCGCATCTCGGAAGGCAGGCGAGTTGAACTCAAGGATCAACGACGCCTTCAAGATACGGTCGTTCGTTTCAGACAGCCTGATGAGCATCATAATAAGCGCATTCACATTGGCGGCATCGATAGCTCTGATGTTCACGTACCAATGGCGTCTGGCACTTGCTGTGCTTGCGTTCATGCCGGCATACTGCCTGGTCTACCTTGGCGCCGACAAGGCTAACAGAAAGTACCAGCGAGAGATGAAGGAGAATGCGGCTGCATTCCAGGCATTAAGCGTTGAAGCCATCGGAGGGATACGCGAGGTGAAGCATTTCTCGAGTGAAAGCTTCTACGCTGGAAGGATCGAACGAAGATATGCCGAACTGGCAGGATCGGCCTTTAGCGGCGGAAAGGCAATGGGAGCGTTTGGAACGGCTTCGGAAGGTCTTAACAGAGCGATGACAATGGTCATCATAATAGTTGGTTCATCATTCATTTTCAAGGGAAGCATGACGGCGGGAGAGCTTGTATCATTCTATTCTCTCGCCGCATTCTTCTCAGGTCCCCTTTCGCAGCTTGTCGACATAAACAGCAGGCTGAACGACGCAAGGACTTCGGCTGAAAGGCTATTCGAGATAATGGATGCAGAAACAGAGGCGGATGGAAGCGGATTTGAAGAGATATGCCTCGATAAGGCGGAGGACATCTGCATTGAAGGGCTGTGCTTCTCCTATCCAGGGCGTCCCGTCCTGTTCGAAGGGCTGTCGATGGAAATTCCGGCAGGTTCCGTAACGGCGGTCACAGGGGACAGCGGATGCGGGAAGAGCACGCTGGCGGCATTGATCATGAGAGATTACAGGCCTCAGAAAGGCACTATATACATACGGGGCATCGACGTTTCACAGATAAGCTTGAAAAAATGGAGAAAATACGCGGCGATGGTTCCGCAGAACTCCGGAATATTGAGCGGGTCACTGCTTGAATGCATAACTTGCAACGAGCGGGAACCGGATTTGGAGCGGGTTGCCGTCATCTGTGCCGAACTTGGGCTGAAGGATTTCATCCACAGTCTGCCGAGCGGGCTTTTGAACACAGTCGGAGAGAACGGCTGTACGCTGTCTGGAGGCCAGATGCAGCGCCTGGCATTGGCAAGAGCTCTTTACAGGCAGCCGAAAATGCTGCTGCTGGACGAAGCCACATCCTCTCTGGACAGCGAATCGGAGCGGATCATCCTAGAAAAGGTGAAGGAATTTGCCGATGACGGAGGGACGGTGGTCATGATTACGCATAAGAAAGACAACTTGAAAATTGCTAGCAAGACAATATCACTGAGTGAACACTCGAAAGGCGGATTCTACACGCCTGAAACTGTAGTAAAAATTTAATTTCTAAAAATTATGGAAGAATTGAGAAAAAAAGGACTGTGGTTGGAGGATTTGACGACTTCCGAACTGCAGATTACAGGTGGAGCCGAAGGAGGATTCGACTTCTGGCAACTGGTCGACACGGCCAAGAAGGTGCTGTACTTCCTCGACGAATACGCATCGTACATCCTCGAAGGATTCAAGCAGGGATGGGAACGTCTGCATCCTACATTCACAACTACCAACGCATAGCGGGAGGGACGGATCATGAAAGATAATGGAACGTTGAAACTTGCAGCGACAAGCTGCCAGGAAGACCTTTCGGTGCGCGGAGGAGTCGACAAGGACTTGCAGGACCTCTTCAAGCAATTCGGCTTTGTAGTCGGAATAATTGCGAGCGCGCTTGCAAATATCATGTCAGGAATGGGAGGATGCTCTCGTCAATGTAATTAATGCTATATTTGTCGGCAGAAATTGCCAATCATTATGCACAGTAAGATCAACGCCTTGATAATAATATTATTATCCTCTTTAGCCTTCTCTGCTCATGCTCAGGAGAAATGGTCATTGGAACGCTGCATCGACTACGCGTTCGACAACAACCTCCAGATCAAGCAGCAGATGATATCGGCTGAACAGAGCGGCAATGCTTACATGCAGAGTCGTTTGGCGCTTCTGCCGACATTGTCATTCTCTGGATCCCAGAGCATGAACTGGGGAAGGTCTGTGAACCTGCAGGACTTGAAGATTATCGAAAACAAGCTCACACAGGCCACAAGCGCATCTCTCAGCTCAAATATCACAGCTTTCAGCGGACTCGTCAAGATCAATGCGATCAAGAGAAACCGGCTGCAGCAGCAGATTGAAAGGACGAATGTCGAAAAGCTCAAGAACGAGATATCCATTTCCATCGCACAGGCGTACCTTCAGGTGCTTCTCTCGATGGAGATACTCGACTCCTACAGGCAGAGCCTCGAAAGCATCGCTTCGCAGGAGAAGAGGACAGCAATACTGGTAGACGCGGGAAGTCAGCCTTATAGCGACCTCCTTGACATTCAGTCGCAGCTCGCATCCGAAAGGGTACAGGTGGTTACAGCTGAAAATCAAGTCACTAACAACAAGCTGACTCTCTCGCAACTGCTGGACTTGCCATTGAACGAGAATTTCGAGATAGAAGTCCCGAATCTTGGCGAGACTCCGGAATTTACCGGCGAAGACGTAGAGGCTCTCTACATGAAAGCCTTGACGCTGCCTCAAATACAGAGCGCTAAGTATGCCTTGGACAAGAGCCGGGTAGCGCTTGACATCGCAAAGGGACAAAGACTGCCAAGCATCGGCATTTCGGCCGGCTACGGCACATACTACAGCGACTCCCGCGACGGCGCTTTCCTGGAACAGTTCAAGGACAACAGGAACCCTTCTGTCGGAATAAGCCTCTCGCTGCCTATTTTTGAAGGCGGGCAAAACTACATAGGGGTCAAGGACGCCAGACTTTCGGTCAACAGCTCTGAAATAGCCCTGCAAAGCGAGAAGCAGACGCTGCTAAAGGACATCCAGAAGGCTGTTACGGACGCCAACGGCTATTATCAGCAATACGTGGCGGCAAAAGCCAACGAGACGTCGCTTGAAGAGTCCTTCAGGCTTGTCGAACAGAAGTTCAACGTCGGGGCGCTCAACAGCACCGACTACATCGTCGCCCGCACCAATCTTTACAAGGCAAAGTCGAATCTCTCCCAGATGAAATACCAGTATCTTTTCCATCTCAAGATACTCGACTTCTACAAAGGAAAACCGCTAACTCTATAATCTTCGCTCACCATGGCAACCAAAAAGAAAAAGAAATCATACATTCCCCTGATAATCACGCTGGCGCTTGTCGCAGCAGCTATTGTCCTGATCGTCATCTCATCACTACATCCAAAAGGCACTGATGTAAAGGTCGAAGCTCCCGTATTGCAGGATATCATGGAAAGCATTCCGGCAAGCGGAAAGATCCAGCCAGTCGTTGAAGTGAAGATTTCTCCCGACGTTTCTGGAGAAATCGTCGAACTAAACTACAAGGAAGGCGACGAAGTGAAAAAAGGCGACATTGTCCTTAAGATTAAGCAGGAGACTTACATCTCCCTCGTCGAAAGGGCTGAAGCCTCCCTGAATTCAGTCAGGGCGGCATATTTCCAGTCGAAAGCCCAGATGATGCAGGCGGAGCTAAGTTACAAGCGAAACCAGAAGCTGTATGAGAACAAGGTAATTTCGGATGCAGAATTCGAGACCGCCACCACTGACTACAAAGTGGCTCAGGAGCAGCTCAAGGCTGCCGAATTCAATGTAAAGAGCGGAGAAGCCTCACTAAAGGAGGCAAAGGAGGATCTGATCAAGACTACAGTCTCAGCCCCGATGAGCGGCATCATTTCCAGAATGAGCGTTGAAAAAGGAGAACGCGTCGTCGGGACCAGCCAGATGGCCGGAACTGAGATGTTCAGGATCGCCGACTTCGAACGAATGGAGGTGCTTGTGGATGTCAATGAAAATGACATCGTCCGCATTGTCAAAGGTGACACGGCCAGAATTGAAGTCGATGCCTACCCCGGCAGGAAATTCGACGGAATCGTGACCCAGATTGCCAACTCAGCCAAGAACCTCGGCTCGACGACGGAACAGGTGACCAACTTCGAGGTCAAGATCCTGATTCTGCCGGAATCATATCAGGACCTCCTTGAAAAGAACCATACTCCTTTCCGACCCGGAATGTCGTCCTCCGTATCCATCGAGACTGAAAGGCATCCGAACGTCATGACGCTGCCCATCCAGGCAGTTACGACCCGCTCAAACGCCATCCGTGACTCTCTGTCTGCAACCGCCGGCAACAATGATGTCGAAAGGGTCTTCGTCTATGATGGAGCTTCAGGAACGGTCAAGGCGAAAATCATAAGGACTGGCATCCAGGATCTCCGCAACATCGAGATCATGTCCGGTCTCGATTCATCCGACCGTGTAGTCGTAGAGCCATATTCAGCCATCAGCAAGACGCTGAAGGACGGATCCAAGGTCACCATCAATAAGGATGCGAGTGACAATGTGTCAAAGAAAAAGTCATCTTCGCAGGTTGAAATACAATAAGAAATGTCTGAACCTGTTTTTTTGCTGATCGAGACTTCGACCGAAATCTGTTCCGTCGCATTGTGGCAGGAAAGAGGCCTGAGCCGCGAAATCTTTTCGGACGAACCCAGGGCACACGCTGCCAACCTCGCTCCGATGATAGAATCACTGTTACACGATGCTGAGATAGGCCTCGCTGACTGCGCAGCCGTTGCGGTAAGCAGCGGTCCCGGATCATACACGGGACTGCGCGTCGGCGCTTCCACCGCCAAGGGCCTCTGCTTTGGAGCGGGCAAGCCTCTCATTGCTGTGCCTACTCTTGACATTCTCGCATCCATGGTACCGGCAGGATTGTACTCCACTGTGATTCCCATGATCGACGCCAGAAGGATGGAAGCTTATGCCGCAGTCTACAAGGATGGCAAGCGCATCACGGAAGTTGCTCCTGTCATTCTCGACGGGAATTCATTCTCGGAATATCTCTCGCAGGGCGGCCGTACGGCATTCATCGGAGATGCAGCCATGAAGACATCCAAGGTCATTGCAAGCCCTGACGCCGTCTTTCTCACAGACTGCCCTCACGCTCTCTACATGGGACATGCGGCAGCTGCGAAATACGCAAGAGAAGAGTTCGAAGACGTAGCGTACTTCGAACCCTTCTATCTCAAGGAATTTGTTCCCGGAATTACGAAGAAAAGCGCTCTTTAAGCCAAACGCCTAAAGCAGGCCGCTTATCGAGCTGTCGAGCTTAGCGATATCGAAGATGTCGCGGGCCTTTATCACGCCGTCCTTTCCAAACAGGAAGAGAGAAGGAATCTTGGTGATGTTATAAGCTGCCACTGAAGGAGAATAATTGCCCAGGCCGTCGCACACTGAAATCCATGGAATCTTCTGGGCGCGTACGACAGAAGCCCATTCGGCCTTGTCGATGTCGAGCGAAACCTGATAAATCTCCAGTCCCCTGTCGTGATATTTGGAATAGATGCCCTTCAAGTCATTGTTGAAGAACTTGTGGTCTGTCTGTGAATAGCTCCAGAAGAACAGCACGATGACCTTGCCTTCGAGAGCCGACAGTTTCTGCATCTTGGCATTGATGTCAGGCTGCTCTATTTCAGGGAAGCTGACCTGCTGGGCATTCCGAATCTTGTTCTGAAGCTCGAAAGTTCCCATGCGCGAGGTGATTTCCCTGCCCAGGGCTGCGACATATTCGGACTTCGGATAAACCTTAATGAGCGAATCGCGGATGGACTTGAAAGTGATGCCGTCACGGTAGTCGGCAAATATCGGAAGGTCTCCGAACTGCTGGTAAAGCACCATTACCGAACTGATGTTGAAAGGATGGCCCATCGCCTCACGGAGCGCATTGCGTTTCTGGTTCACATAGACCTGTCCCATCTGCCTTTTAAGGCTGTGGATATCAGTATCTGCAACTGCGACTGCTAGCAGGGTGGAAAGGGAATCGAAGCTCTTTTGGGAGGCATTGAACGTGGCATTGGCCTGGTTCATCAGGTCCGTCTCCTCTGAACCTTCGATGGTCGCATTGCCAAGGGTGTCGGCCGTTATTGTTATCTTGTCCTTTGGAAGAAGGACAAGAGAAGCGAAGTTCCTGCCGTTATATGAGAGGTAATAGAACTGAGGACGGCCCACAGGAATGTTTTCCTTGCAGGTGAACTTGCCGTTCTTGTCCGTACGTATTGTGTCGACGGCTTCAAGCTTGTTGACATTCAAGCGGCTTACCACGACGGTCGTGTCGGCTGCCCCTTTGAGCTCGCCCTTGATTACGGCCTTGTTGCCGTTGCATCCTGCAATCAGGAAAAGCGCGGCCAATGCAGGCAGCGCCCAAATGGCTCTACTTTTCATCATCGAAGGCTTTGGCTATTGATTCGGCTGTAGCCTTCATCTCGTCGTCTGAAAGCTTCAACTTCGGATTCTTGAAATTAAGGTCGCCTTCGCTATGCAGCGGGACCAGATGGATGTGCGCATGAGGGACTTCCATACCCAGCACGGCTACTCCGACGCGCTTGCAAGGCACAGCCTTTTCGACGGCTAGTGCAACCTTCCGGGCAAAACGCCACAAGCCTGCATAATAATCCGGATCCAGGTCGAAGATATAGTCTATCTCCTTCTTTGGAATTACTAGAGTGTGACCCTTTGCAAGAGGATTGATGTCGAGGAAGGCATAGTAGTTCTCATCTTCCGCTACCTTGTAGGAAGGGATTTCCCCCTTTACGATTCTTGTAAAAACGGACGGCATGTTACAGGGTGATATTTAGAATCTTGAACTTCAGCACCTTGCCTGATGGAACGGTGACATTCACGACGTCTCCTTTCTTCTTTCCAAGAAGTCCCTTGCCTATAGGCGTGTTAGCAGCCAACTTTCCTTCGCGGAAATTGGCTTCGCTTTCGCCTACCAGCGTATAAGTTATCTTGGCATCGGTATCGAGGTTGAGGAGTTCCACCTTGTTCAGCATCTGCACGGTGGATGTGTCGACGCGCGAAGCGTCGATGACCTTTGCATTTGCAATGGTTTCCTGCAGCACTGCAATTTTGGCTTCAAGATGCCCCTGTGCCTCCTTGGCGGCATCATACTCTGCATTTTCAGAGATGTCTCCCTTGTCACGCGCAACGGCTATCTGTTCGGAGATAATCGGACGCTGTGCGATAAGTTTTGAGAGCTCGGCCTTAAGCTTGGCCAGCCCTTCTTCAGTGACATATTGTTGTTCTGGCATAAAATAATGTGTTATGAAAAAAAAAGCGAAAGGCTCCTTGCGGGATCCTTTCAATTCCATTGCAAAGATAGCATTTATTTAATTCACAATTCTTCGCACTAATGAAAAATAATCTTGGACGGATCGTTCATCCTTTGCCTTGCGTAGGCCTTGTCCCGAGCTATCTGCTTCGACAGCGCTTCCAGCGAAGGAAACTTGACCTCGTCCCTGACCTTTTCCTCGAATTCCAAGGAAATGTCCAGTCCGTAGATGTCCTCGTTGAAATCGAGTATGTTCGTTTCTATGGTCCTTTCCTCGAACTTGCCGACGGTAGGCCTTCTGCCTATATTGCAGATGCCCCTGTAAATCACTCCGCAAGTCTTGACCCATACAAGATAGACCCCGTCTGCAGGAATGACCTTCAGCGGCTCATAATTCTTCATGTTTGCGGTCGGGAACCCTATTGTCCTGCCAATCCTGTTGCCAAGCACCACCACTCCGTTCAATGCGTAGCGATACCCCAGCATCCTGTTTGCAGAAGAGATATCTCCTTTCAGCAGCACATTCCTGATCTTAGTTGAGCTCACAAGGACTCCTCCCATGTCATACTCTCCCACTCTTTCCGTAGCCAATCCGAGTGACTGCGCCTTGGCTATCAAGTCAGTCTGCGAAAGCGACGGGTCATTCCCTATCCTGTGGTCGTAGCCAAGCACCAGCGCCGTGGCCCCCAGGCGTTCGACAAGATACCGCTTCATGAACTGCTCGGCTGACAGCCTGCTGAAATCCTTCGTAAATGGAATGACTTCTATCCTGTCAATGCCAAGGGCAGTGATTAGCCTGCTCTTCTCTTCAATTCCGGTGAGCAGCCTCAGCGCCTCCGCATTCTGCTGCAGGACATTGCGGGGATGAGGCCAGAAAGTGACCGCAATGCTCTCCTCGCCGCGCTCTGCGGCAATGGAACAAAGCCTGTCAAGCACCTTCCTGTGTCCCAGGTGCACCCCGTCAAAGAATCCGGTAGATACTACAGCCATTTCACAAGTTCGAAATCCTGCCTGTGAGGCAGAGCCTTGTTCTTTGCATACATCCTCCCGGCCATCTGGTAGGCACCCGTCATATCTGGAACTATGGTGGCGCGATAATCGGCCACTCCATCCTGGAAACCGACGCACTTGAATTCGTACGTCTTCTTTAAATTATATTCGCCTTTGGCATTTTGCGAAACCACGACGAGTTCCACGCCTATTTCGTCAGGGTTAAGTTCGCCTATGAAAGCCTTGAGCTCAGACTTGTACTCCTTGCCAAGCATCAGGCTGACCTTTGCATTGTCAGGCTTTTCGAAGCTGAGAACCTTTATGTTAGGCCACTCGCGACGCAGTCTGCGCTTCCAGAAGGCTATCTCGCGGGCCTTGCGGAAGTCGTCGTCGATGAGACTCTTAGCACGTTTCGAAAGCGGAATGTAGAACTTTTCCAGATAGTCGTTCAGCATCCTGTTTGTGGTGAAGTTGCTTGCCACCTTGGAAACAGTGTTCTTTATGGTGTTGATCCATTCCTTAGGAAGACCGTCAGAATCGCGGCGGTAGAACGTAGAAGCTATCTCGTTCTCCAAGATCGTGTAGATGGTGGCGGCGTCAAGCTCGTCCTGGAAATTCTGGTCGTCATAGGTGCGTTCCATAGGGAGAGCCCAGCCGGCTCCCTTCACATAGCCTTCCACCCACCATCCGTCAAGCACCGAGAAATGCATTACGCCGTTCATCACAGCCTTCTCGCCGCTGGTCCCGGAAGCTTCCTGCGGGCGAGTCGGGTTGTTCATCCAGACGTCCACGCCCTGCACGAGCAGCTTGGCAAGGGTAATGTCGTAATTCGGCACGAAAACTATCTTGCCGATGAACTGCGGCATCTTTGAAACTTCGATGATCCTCTTGATGAGACCCTGCCCCGCCTGGTCGGCCGGATGGGCTTTTCCAGCGAAGAGGAACTGAACGGGCTGCTTCGGGTCGTTTACTATCTGGTCAAGTTTGTCAAGGTTGCGGAAAAGCAGGGTGGCGCGCTTGTAAGTGGCAAACCTGCGCGCAAACCCGACGGTGAGGATGTCCTCACGCAATGTCTTGCGTATGGCTACGATTTCCTTAGGTGAATAGTGGTTCGTCAATGACGTGTCTGACATGCATTCCTTTACGTAATCGATGAGCTTGGCTCTAAGAAGGTTCCTGGTGGACCATATCTCTTCGTCAGGCACAGTGTAGATGCCATCGAAGCAGCTCTTGTCGTAGTGATGCGTGCCGAACTTGTCGCCAAAGACACGCTCGTGAATGCGCTTCCACTCAGGAGCCGTCCAAGTTGGATAATGGACTCCGTTCGTGACATAGCTTACATGGAGCTCTTCAGGCAGATATCCTGGCCACATCTTGGCGAATATGCCACGGCTGACCTTGCCGTGAAGCCAGCTTACGCCATTGACCTCCTGAGAGAGGTTCGCAGCCAGATAGCTCATAGAGAACTTCTCGTTCGGGTCGTTGCCGTTTATCTTGCCGAGTGACATCATCGTCTGCCAGTCTATTTTCAGGCGGGCGGGATAATGCGCAATATAGGTTCTGAGCAGGTCTTCGCTGAAGGCGTCGTGTCCCGCAGGGACAGGGGTATGCGTAGTGAAGAGGGATGAACCGCGTACTACCTCCAAAGCTTCATGGAAAGAGAGGTTCTCTTCGGTAATTAGCTCACGGAGCCTCTCGAGCCCCGTGAAAGCTGCGTGCCCTTCATTGCAGTGGTAAACGTCAGGGGTTATTCCAAGGGCGCGAAGAGCCCTGATTCCACCGACGCCGAGAAGAAGTTCCTGTTTCAGGCGGTTCTCCCAGTCTCCTCCATATAGATACTGTGTGACCTGCCTGTCTTCAGGGAAGTTGTCCTCAAAGTCGGTGTCGAGCAGATAAAGCTCGGTGCGGCCTACATCAACCCTCCAAAGGCGGGCGTATATGTTCCGGCCAGGGAAAGCCACTGAAATGGTCACCCAGTTTTCTTCCTTGTCGCAGACAGGAGTTGCAGGAATCTTCATGAAGTCCTGCGGCTCGTAATATGCGACCTGGTCGCCGGCAGCTGACAGTTTCTGAGTAAAGTAGCCGAATCTGTAAAGAAGTCCAACAGCCGTCATCTTGACCATCATGTCGGATGACTCCTTCAGATAATCTCCGGCAAGTATTCCAAGGCCTCCGGAATAGATCTGCAGGGATCTGTCGAGGCCGTATTCCATACAGAAATAGCCTATGTGAGGCCCCTTGCGCATTTTCTTGCCGTCCATATATGTCGTGAACTTGTGGTAGACGGCTTCAAGGTTTTCAAGAAAGGCAGGGTCTTTCTCAAGCTCTCTGTATCTGTTAAGAGAAATGCTGTCCAGCATTGCGATGGGATTTCCCTTTGAAGCCTGCCAGAGAACAGGATTGATGTTCGTGAAGAGATCTATCGCCTCCTGGTTCCAGCACCACCACAGATTCGTGGTCAATGCCTCCAGATGCTTCAGTTTCGGAGGCAGATTCCTTCCGACCAGCAGCCTCTGCCACCCTGGAGTGTTCGCTTCATATTTCTGGTAGTTCACAGGCATGTCGTCCCTGATTTCAGGGAATTCTCCCTTCTCCTTGATTACCTTTTCAAGAGCACTGCAATAAGCTCTCTTGTAATATATTATATTCTTTTCCCACAATGCGACGCGCGACACTTCATGAGCATTGGCGCGATATTGGGACTCTTCCTCCGGCTTCAGGGCAGCCATCTCCAGGACTCTGGCTACAGTGCCGTCGACTACGGCGTCATAATTCGAGTCCGTGCGCGGGATTATGGCAATGCCCCTCCTGTCCTTCTGCGTATAATGGTCGCGGACCCAAAGCCCGAAGCCCGCCAGTGAAGTGGTGAGCGTAGGTACCTTGAATGCCAGGCTTTCCAGCGGCGTGTAGCCCCAAGGTTCGTAATAGGAAGGGAACAGGGTAAGGTCCATCCCCGGGAGCAACTGGTAGTAAGTCATATTGAATATCCCGTCGTTGCCGTTAAGGTAAGTAGGGATGAAGAATACGTCCACCTTGTCATCGGGCCTGTTGAGCAGGTTAAGCTGGTGCAGCCTGGACATCACGATGTCGCCCTCCGGATCCATCAGGTTATGGGATACCTGGGTCGTGTACAGGGAAGGAGTGGAAAGCTTTGCCGCCAGGCTCTTGTCCGGGCCGTTGATTCCCGAAGGTACCATTATGAAAGCGATTATCTTCCGTCCCGAGTAGCTTCCGGTGTTAATGCGGCTCATCGTGTCGATGAATACGTCGACGCCCTTGTTCTTCCATTCATAGCGTCCGCTTATCCCGACTATCACTGAATCCTCGGGATATGTCTTCCCGCTCATCATCGATGCCACCTGCAGCATCTTCTTGCGAGCTTCCGCCACAACGCCGGGATAATCCGTCTCATTCGGAGTGAAGCTGTCCTCAAAGCCGTTGGGGGTCACGATGTCGACCTGACGCCCGAGGAAATGCTTGCATTCTACGGCAGTGATGTCGCTGACGGCGGTGAAGATATCCGCATTTTCTGCGGCCTTTTTCTCGAGGGAATGGCGGGCAGCCACTCCGAACTCGCACGCGCAATCATCCCCGTTGTACTTCTGGAGGTTGTCATAGAGAGGCAGCCCCTTTCCGGCGATGCACCGGCCGACGACCGTTGCGTGAGTGGTGAACACAGTGGCGACGGGCATTCCGGTCTCCTTCAGATAAAGCAGGCCTGTGCCGGTCATCCATTCGTGGAATTGCGCCACGACTTTGTGATACGGGAAAAGATTGAACTTCACGAAGCTTTCAATCACCTTTCCGGCCGCATAGCCGAAAAGGGCGCTTTCGATGTAGTCCCAGTTTCCGCTGATGGAGTCGACCCCGAAATTCTTCCAAAGCTCGGTGAGGATGTCGTTCTTCTTGGCGATGAAAGTCGTGAAATCGACTAGTATGGCGATCGGCTTTCCTGCGACGTTCCAGCGCCCGACACGAATGCGTAGCCCTTCATTGGCTGCCTGCACTCTCCAGGAGCTGAACAGGACGGAGTCCTCGATGAATTCGGGGTTCTTCCCCGTCTCCATCCAGACGTCCGGTCCGATCATGATGATGTTCTTCTTGAATTCCTTGCCCAAATAGAGGGCTTTTGTCGCAAGTACGGTATGGATCCCTCCCACCTTGTTGCAGACTTCCCAACTCGTCTCGAAAAGATAGTCGGGCATGATCAATTGTTCGGGCTTCATTTAGCTTTTTTCGGTGAAGCCTTTGCAGGCTTCACAATTGGTTTCTTTGCTTTTGGTTTAACTGTTTTCTTCTCGATCTTTTTCTCAGGATTCTTCAAGCTGTCATTCACCCTTATCTCGAAATCGCTGAAGACATTCATATAATTGATGAAGGCTTCATAAGGTGTGTTGTAAGGGTTGAAATAATTATGTACCGCACCGTCGGAGAAGAACTTGGTGCACATATAATAAAAATGGTCGCTCTCCTGCAACTTGCGGAAAGTGTCTATGAGGCCGTCTTCGCCGGTCTGGTAGACTTTCTTTTCGAAGTCGTAAAGCTTGTGGAAAGCTTCGTTCTGGAGCTCGTTGCCAAGCCATGCGCTGGTATCCCTCTCCTCGTCCGCCCATGAAATAGGGAATGGAACGTGAAGCGGAGCGGCAGGCTGATGCTGGGCGGCGATTTCGGAAGGTGTGCAGAATTCCAGGTTGCCGCTCTTCAGTACGGCTGCCGGGAAAGCCCTGAGAAAATCGAATATCCTGCTTTGGGCGTTCTGATGCTCTCCGAATGTTTCATAGTCCATGAACAGGTTTATGACGTCGCCTTCGCTTGCGACGGCCTGTTCAAGCCAAGCAGCGTACTTGTCGGCAGTCAGAGGCCACGATGCCCAGCTTCTGTCTGAGAATCTGAAGGCGAGGTCGTCGCTGAGGCCGAAATTCCTAAGCAGTACTTTAAGCCTTGGATTTATGGCATTGGTATAAACGAAATTCGGACTCTTCCATCCCAGGATGTGCTTCGCGCCTTCTGTAAGGATTGCACTGAATCCCATATCGGAGACAGCAGCCCCGATTTCATCGGAGTAGATGAGCTCGGTGTTCCTGAAAGATGTCGGCTTCTGTCCGAAGTATTTGTAAATGGCTGCGGAATGTTCCTTGACCTGCTTTCTGAATTCGGCCGGTGAAATCAGGGAAGCCAGGGAATGTCCGTAGGTTTCAGCCAGGAATTCAACGCTCCCCGTTGCCGCAAGCGCCTTGAAGCTATCGATGACTTCAGGGGCGTATTTCTCGAACTGCTCGAGCACCACTCCCGAAATGGAGAAAGCTATCTTGAACTGCTTTCCGTTCTTGTCGATCAGGTCCAGCAACAGCTTGTTGGCTGGCAGATAGCATCTGTCGGCAACCCTGCGCAGGATGGTGCGGTTTGCAAAATCGTCGAAATAATAATCGTCGTTGCCTATGTCGAAGAAACGGTAAAGTTTCAGACGGTCGGGCTGATGCACCTGAAAGTATATGCAAACGCTTTTTTTCATAGATATTTGGTGTTATTTGATTACTGATTGATAAACTGCCTTGATCTTTGCGGCGGCATTGTCCCATTTCAGGGATTTGACCTCCTGAGTACCGTATTTTACAGCCATATCCGTTATGGCAGGATAAGAGAGAAGGCCGTACATCGCATCGGCCATAGCGTCAATGTCCCAAAAATCAACCTTGATGGCGTATTTCAGCACTTCAGCCACTCCGGACTGCTTGGATATGATGGTCGGCACGTTGCTTTTCATTGCCTCCAGAGGAGAGATTCCGAACGGCTCGGAAACCGAAGGCATTACGTAAACATCTGAATATGCGAACATTTTCTGGACATCAGAGCCCCGCAGGAAACCGGTGAAATGGAACTTGTCGGCTATCCCCAACTTGGCGACGCGACGTATGGACCTGTCGAGAAGGTCTCCGCTGCCGGCCATGACGAAGCGGACGTTAGGATACCTCTGGAGCACCCTGTATGCGGCTTCTATGAAATATTCCGGCCCTTTCTGGAAGGTGACGCGGCCTAGGAATGTGATTACATTCTCCTTGACGCCCCTTTCCACATTCATCTCTTCGCGGTTTTCGAAGTCGACGGCGTTGTGGACGGTCACGACCTTGTCAGGAGAGATGCCGTATCTGTTGATGACTATGTTTCTTGTGAGATTGCTGACAGTAATTACCTTATCAGCCTCTTCCATTCCCATGCGCTCGATGTCGTATACCTGCTGGTTCACGTTTTCGCCGCTTCGGTCGAATTCCGTGGCGTGTACGTGTATGACCAGAGGCTTGCCTGAGACTCTCTTTGCGGCGATTCCTGCCATATAAGTGAGCCAGTCGTGCGCATGGATTACGTCGAAATCGTAATCCTTGGCTATCGCGCCCGCAACCATGGCATAACGGGAAACCTCTTCCATAAGTTTAGGTCCGTATTTGCCGGAAAACTTGTATTTGGCCTTGAAATGCTTGTCGAACTCCATTACCTGGTTCTTCTTCTCGGACTGTTCCAGAGTAGAAAAATCGACAGGATCGACATAAGGGGCAAGATTAGTGCCTATGCGGAGAAACTCGACCTTGTCGAGGAAATCCTCCTGATTCTGGTACGTGTCGTAGACAGCCACGTCGCTGGCGTCAATGAAGCGAGCAGCACTCTGGTCCTCGTCACCGGAAGCCGTAGGCAGGACGAACAGGACGTCTACGTTATTGTGAGCCAATCCTTTCGTCATTCCGTAGCAAGCAGTTCCGAGACCGCCGCTTATGTGGGGAGGAAACTCCCATCCGAACATCAGTACTTTCATTATTTGCCTTACTTATATTGATTGATCTGATACTTCACCCTCAGGATGACAGCCACTGCGGTGGCAGAACTGATCGCCCCGTGCGGATTGTGAGGAGGGTTGCCATCGTACAGCTCGGCCACCGAACCTACTCCGTGGATCTTGAGGTCTTCCTCGAAAGCGTCGACAAGCTCTTCGGCACGATGCACGAACGATTTGCCGCGAAGCTTGAAATTGGCTGAAATGTAAGGTCCCAAAAGCCAAACGCGTGCGGTGCCGTTATGGAAGGCAAGGTCGCGCTCGCTTTGGTCTCCCTCGTAAACGCCCTTGTAAAGCGGATTCTTCGGCGAAAGCGTGCGGACTCCACGCGCTGTGAGCAGGTCGCTCTTGACGGCAGCCAGTATTGCCGCCTGAGTCTCTTCGTCAACGGGGCTGTAGTCATAGCAGCAGGCATAAAGCTGGTTCGGCCTGGTGGAGCCGTCTGCGACTCCGTTCGGACCTATGACGTCGGCAAGGTGGCCGTAGCGCTCGTACCAGAACATGGGGAGGAAGTTCTGCTTCACGCGGGAGCCAAAATCATTGCATTGGCGGACAAAGTCCTCGTCAGTACCATATTTTCCCTCCATTTCAGCCGAGAACCGCAGGGCGTTATACCATAAGCAGTTTGTCTCCACCTGATAGCCTGCCCTTTCTGTGACAGGCTTGCCGTCGCTCGAATATGCATCCATCCAGGTCAATGCTATGCCAGGCTTCTGCGCCCAGAGCAATCCGTTGGCATCGGCATGAACTTCTTCGCGGCCATTGAAATAGCTCTGCAATATGCGCCTTGCCGTGTCACCATAAAGCTTCCATGATCGCTTGGGATTCTTGAGGAAATCCACGTGATTCTGGATAAGCGTGATGAAGCGCAAAGGAGCGTCGACATGGTCGGAAGTGACGAACATCTCGTTGGCGTGAGAATCGACCAGGTCCGACATGACCTTTTCGTAAGTCTTGACGTCACCGTTGTTGTATATCGTCAGTCCCGGAAGGATGATGCAGGAATCCCTGAGGATTCCCACGCCCATCCATGAGAAGCCGGAAGCGACCAGTGTCCTTCCGTCGCGGGCGATGATGAACTCATCCGCAGCAGCTTTCAGGCAACTTTCATAATCATGGCGCGACGGAGCCTTCCGCAGTTCGGATGCATATTCAGTCTTCATCGATTCCGGCTTTACAGGCACTGTAGACGCGGATAGGATGATGGTCTCTCCCTTCCTTATCGGCATTTCGAAGAAGCCGGGCACAAAGAGGTCTTCCCTGCATGGGAAGCCCCTGCGGGCCTCGTCCATATATTCGATGTTATAATACCAATCAGGATTTGCGACCCATTCGCAAGACTTGCTGAGCTGCAGGTTCAGGTCAGGGAAGTCCTCGTACATCTTGAACGAGCAGCCGTTCTCTATCTGGACATACCGCGTGTTGGCCTCTCCGTTGGCACGCGTAAGGGTGTGGATGCTGCGGAACGCCAGATAAGGCTTCAGCCTCAGCACGGTATCGGAATGGCAGTCAACGAGCTTGTACTTGATCAGGATCCTGTCCTGGTCCGCTACCAGCATCATGGACTTTTCAAGGATTATGCCTCCCACCCTGTAAGTGATGGTTATGTCCTTGTCCTCCTCAAGGCCGCAGATGTACTTGTGGCCCCTTGGCTCGAACACCTCGCCATATTTGTGGATTCCGAGGTTGAACTCGCGCTCGTGCTGGATCAGGGTTTCGTCCAATGCCGAGAGCAGCACGTATCTCGAATTGCCGAACTTCGGCACCGGGACCACCAGCAGCCCGTGGTATTTGCGGGTATTGCAGCATACCGCCGTAGTGTTGATGTATGCTCCCGCCCTGTTGCACAGGATCAGTTCGCGCTTGAGCGAATACTCAAGATTGACCAGATCCTCCTTGTTGAAATTCAAATATGCCATCTGTCGTTTATTTATAGTTGCAAGTTACTGCTTTTCTTCAAAATTAGCAAACGCATTGTCTCGGCTTTTCTTTTTCTTCAATACCAGGGCCGTACGATTAGGAATGTAAAGGGATAGATAGCTCCCCGATTCTCCCTGCATGGTAGTGTGCGCAACCGCATCGTCATTCCTTGAGAATCCGTCGAACATTCCGGCGTCGCTGTCAAGAACGATCTCGTACTCTCCCTCAGGCATTCCGATGCCATAGTTGTCGAAGGATTGCGTGGGATTGAAGCTGAAAACGAACAGGTAATCCCCGCGAGTCATCACGATTATCTTCTTTTCCTCGTCGCAACGCAGGCAGTCCGGCCTGGCAGAGAGGATTGCATTGTCCCTGAAAAGGCGTATCATTGCCTTGTCGAACTCCTTGAGCGGCTTGTAGCGAAGCACGTCGCTGTCCGACAGGCTCCACTGTCTGCGGGCGTAAAAAAACGACCAGTCGTTGCCCTGACGCGGGAAGTCTATCCATTCTGGATGTCCGAATTCATTGCCCATGAAGTTGAGGTAGCCGTCGCCGGCTGTTGCCAGCGTAATGAGCCTTATCATCTTATGAAGGGCTATTCCCCTATCGATCACCAGATTCTGCGAATCAAGCCGCATTGCAGTGTACATCTCCTTGTCGCACAGCCTGAAAATGATGGTCTTGTCGCCCACCATCGCCTGGTCGTGGCATTCGGCATAGCTTATGGTCCGCTCGTCGGCCCTCTTGTTCGACAGCTCGAAATAGATGCCGTCCATGTTCCAGTCCCAGTCGTCGAGCTCCTTTATCCATTTGATCCAATGGTCTGCTATCCCCATGGACATCCTGTACGTAAACCCTGCACCGCCCCTTTCTACCGGAGCCGCCAGCCCCGGCATTCCCGACATATCTTCAGCGATAGTGAATGCATTGGGATTCAGTTCCTTCACCAGAATATTCGCAAGTCCTAGATACATAATCGCATCTTCGTCCTGGCCGCCGTCGAAATAGAAGTCGTAGCTCGTGAAATTTCTCTCCAGGCCGTGGTCCCAATAGACCATGCTGGTAACGCCGTCGAACCTGAAGCCGTCCAGGTGGTATTCCTGGATCCAGAACTTGCAGTTGCTCAACAGGAAGAACTGCGTCTCGCTCTTGCCGTAGTCGAAGCAGCGCGACCCCCATGCCGGATGTCTTCCTTTAGGTCCGTCGTGGAAATACAAAGTATCCGAGCCGTCGAATCTACTCAATCCTTCCTCCTCGTTATCCACTGAATGTGAATGCACTATATCCATAATGACCGCTATCCCCGCCTCGTGGGCGTCGTCGACCAGATGCTTGAATTCCTCAGGCGTGCCGAACCTGCTGCTCAATGCAAAGAAATTCGAGACCTGATAGCCGAACGAGCCGTAATAAGGATGCTCCTGCAAAGCCATTATCTGCAATGTGTTGTATCCCAAATCGATGACCCGTGGAAGCACGTTCGTCCTGAATTCCTCGAAAGTGGAGACCTTCTGTTCCTCCCCCGCCATTCCTATATGAGTCTCGTAGATCAAAGGGTTGTCTATGTGAGGCCCGTACTTGTGCTTCCATTCGTACTTCCTCTCAGGATCCCATACCTGGGCAGAGAAGAGCTTCGTGTCAGGATCCTGTACTGCCCTGTAGACGTACGAAGGTATCCTCTCTCCCCCGCCGCCCGGCCATTCGATGAACCATTTGTAATGGTCTCCGTGATGCACGTCGTTCAGCGGCACTTCAAGTTCCCAATTCCCCTGTCCTATGGGTTTCAGCTCCCATTCAGGCATTCTCTTCCATCCGTTGAAGTCGCCCAGCAGGAATATCTTGTTCGCATTGGGCGCCCATTCCCTGAAGAACCATGACTTCCTGTCATGATGGAGCATGTAGTAAAGGTGGTTGTTCACCGTCCTGTAAAGCTTCTTCCCGCAGCCGGCGATCTCGTCGCGGCGGATGGCAAGCTTCAGGGCGCGCCTTTCAAGCACGCCAAAATAAGGCGACAGATACGGGTCGTCGAGCCAGAACGGCCCCGGTGTTTCTTCCTTGACAGTGCCTTTCATGATAATCAGAATGGTAAAGGTCCCTCTTCTTCCTTACTTTCCTGGCCAGCCTCCTCAGACTCATCGCCCAGGCTTTTGTCCAGCTCCTCCTCGGTTGCGTGAAGCATCCCCTTGCACTTGTCAATGAGTTTCTTAGCCTCCTTGACATCGCCTGCTATGTCCGACAGGCTAGTGTCGGGGCTTTCTATCTTTTTAAGGAGTCCCTCCAACTTTGCGATGGACTCCTCATATTCGTTTTTCTTCATTGCCACTTTCCTCCGTCTTTATAGTTTATCAATTTCTCATTTTCCCATTTACAGTACAATGCAATGCTCCATCCTTCATCGTGACAGTGATTCTCTCTCCTTCTTTGACCTCATCGACTCCGAAGATCCTTCCCCTCGGACCTTCGACGAAGGCCTGCCCCCTTCCCAGCATGGACAGCGGATTCGCCGCCAGCCTCAGCTCGCATTTGTCAAGATGATTCGCCTTCTGCATAAGTCTCAAACTCACTCCCGACTTCATGGCGTTCACGGCCCTCTCCAGCCAATGCCTCTCTTCCCTGATGCGCATCTTCGCTCCAGAAACAGCCCTGCCGTAAAGGGAATCCAACTGCTGGCGCATTGCGGCGGCCTTGTTCATGAAAGACCTCGAGAGCCTCGAGGAAAGTCCGTCGAGATACATATCATCGCCGGAATATATGTCGAGGATGTAGTCCGCCACTGCAGTCGGAGTCTTCACATTCACAGAGGCTACCATGTCGCAGACATGGAAATCCTTATCGTGGCCCACTCCGGTTATCACCGGTATGGGAAAGTCTGCTATCGAAGCACAAAGGCTGTAGTCGTCGAAGCAGGAAAGGTCTATGGCAGACCCTCCCCCACGCATTATCAGCAGCGCATCGAACATGATGCGGCTCCTCATTGCCTCCTTCACTCTTTCCATGGCGCAAATCATGCTGGATGGGGCATCCTTCCCCTGTACGCCGGCTTCAAAAAGTTCAGTGTGGAAGACATAGCCCAGGCCGTTCTGGTGGAGCTGCTTCATGAAATCCCCATAGCCGGCGGCATTGACGTTAGAAATGACTGCGAAGCAGCGCGGAAGACGCGGGAGGGCAAGTTCCTTGTTCCTCTCCATAAGTCCTTCCGCTTCGAGTCTAGCAATGGTACTCCGCCTTTCCGCCTCTGCCTCGCCGAGTGTATAGGAAGGATCGATGTCGCTCACTATCAGGCTCAGTCCATATAGTCTGGCGAACTGCACCTGACAGTTTATGAGGACTTTCATTCCGCATTGCAGCGGACTTCCGGTAGCTTGCAGGAAAGCATTGCCCAGAATGCCGTAAGTCCCACGCCAGATGATCGCTTTCGCCTTGGCGACGATGCCCCCGCGGCGGTCTGTCTCCACAACATCCATGTAGCAATGGCCGTTCAGGTTCAGGTTGATGCTGGTGATCTGGACTACCACCCACTCGCTCTCGATGAATTCGTCGGCAATGCACGCTTCAGCCCTTTCGAGGAGCTCCGAGAGAGACAAAGGGTCTCCGGGAGCGACCTTTCCAGCTGCAGTGATTCCTTCCTCTTCATTATCCATGTCCTGCATTGTCCTTTTCACGCACGTACCTTATAGACGTCACTGCAAAGGTAGCGTTTTTAAAACGGTTTTTTTAGATTATTGTCCTTTTCTTTTGTACTTTTGCAGACAAAGGGAAAGGCAATGCAGATCAAACAGGCAGCTTATGCAGGCAGCAGCATCAGAGTCGGCGGAAAACCGAAACCTCTGCGGCCCGAATTCGCTTTCATCGGCAGGTCCAACGTGGGCAAGTCGTCCCTCATCAACTCCCTCGCCGGAAACGGCAATCTCGCCCACACTTCCGCCACTCCGGGCAAGACCCAGACCATAAACCATTTTCTCATCAACGGCGACTGGTATCTTGTAGACCTTCCGGGTTATGGTTACGCGAAAGTTCCGGACAGCACAAAAGAAGGCATAAAGCGGACCATCAGGGACTTCATCCTGAATTCCGACGAACTGGCCGTGCTTTTTGTACTGATCGATTCCAGGCACGAGCTGCAGGACATAGACGCCGACTTCATCGACTGGCTTGGAGAGGAAGGCATCCCTATAGCCATCGTCTTCACCAAATGCGACAAGATGTCCGAAGGCAAGGTCACTGTCCAGACCGAAGAGATCAAGAAGAAGCTTCTTGAGACTTGGGAGGAACTACCTCCCGTCTTCAACAGTTCCGCGCGTTCCGGCATGGGGAAAGAAGAGATTCTGAAATATATTGGAACAGTATTAAAAACCATAAAAACAACTAACAATCAATAAAATGGAGAATCACGACCACGCATTCAAGATTTTTTCGGGGAGAAGCTCCCGCTATTTTGCGGAGAGAATAGCCAAATCTCTTGGTGTTGAGCTGGGAAACTGTGAAGTCATCACCTTCAGTGACGGTGAATTCCAGCCTGCCTACATGGAAAGCGTACGAGGAGCTAAAGTATTTATCGTACAATCCACTTTCCCTCCTTCGGATAATCTTATGGAACTGCTGCTCATGATCGACGCCGCCCGCAGGGCCTCAGCCGATGAGATCATCGCAGTAATGCCTTATTTCGGATGGGCCCGTCAGGACCGCAAGGACAAGCCTCGCGTGCCGATCGCAGCAAAGCTCGTCGCGAATCTCCTCCATGCCGCAGGCTGCGACCGCGTGATGACGGCCGACCTCCACGCAGACCAGATCCAGGGATTCTTCGATTTTCCTGTAGACCATATATACGCAAGCTCGATATTCCTGCCTTACCTTCGCGACCAGCAGATCGAGAACCTTTCCATCGCTTCACCTGACATGGGCGGGGCAAAGAGGGCAAATGCATACTCACGCATCCTTGGATGCCCGATGATCATCTGCCACAAGTCGCGCGAAAAAGCCAATGTAGTAGGATCCATGACAGCCATCGGCGAAGTAAAGGACCGCAACGTGGTCATCGTCGACGACATGGTCGACACCGCCGGGACCATCACCAAGTGTTCGGACATGCTTAAGGAACTGGGCGCGCTCTCAGTGCGCGGGGTTGCCACCCACGCAGTCCTTTCAGGCAACGCCTACGAGAAGATTGCAAAGAGCGCCATGAAGGAATTCATAGTCAGCGACACCATTCCGTTGAATCCTGATCCGGAAATCGACAAGTCGAAGTTTACCGTCCTGACTCTCTCCGACATCTTCGCCGACGTCATCGACAAGGTGTACAACTACAAGCCGATCAGTCCTACATTCATATTCTAATCAGATTCCCAACCCGTCGCAGAGATGGCAGTCGATGCCTTCGCATGCGGCCTTGTCGCGATGGCGGCGCTTCGCTTTCGTCGCGTCGGTCACGTTGACTTTGCCATAGCCTCCATGATGGTGTTTCTCAGCCCAGATACGCAGGTCCTCCTCGCGCGTGCATACGATTCCACGCTTCCTCAGCTCAGGATTCGTGGATATCTCGCCGTCGGGAAACGCCTTCTTGCGGAAAAAAATATTGAAGCCCAGTCCGATGACGCATAATGCGAGCAGGATTGCAGCTATTAGTATGGTAGGTCCCATTAGAAGCACTTGAAATCAGGAAGCAGCGGCCGGCTTGAAATCTGAAGCACGGGCGGCACCTGCATGGTCTTGAATGTCGACCTCTTTCGAAGGTTCGCTATCAGTGTAAGCATATTGCCATCCACTCCCGCTTTCAGCAGGGTTTCATAATCCTTCGCTTCCTCATTCAATGCAAAGAGTATCGGGTCGAGGATGGAGTAATCGGGAATGGAATCGCTGTCCTTCTGCCCAGGATGGAGTTCGGCTGAAGGAGCCTTTGTCAGGATGGCATCAGGAATGGCCCGCTTCGCAGCATTCATGTATTTGCAAAGGTCATAGACCTGCAGCTTGTAAAGGTCTCCTATCACCATCAATGCCCCGCACAGGTCTCCATAGATCGTGCCGTAGCCAACGCTGATCTCGCTCTTGTTGGAAGTGTTCAAGAGAAGCGAGCCTGAACGGTTGGAATACGCCATAAGGATGTTCGCCCTGATGCGAGCCTGAAGATTCTCCTGGGCAGTCGTCCAACTGCCGTCGGCAAAGAACTGCTGCAGCTCGTCCATATATCTTTCATAAATACGCGAGATATGGATGACGTCATATTTTACGCCGTTCAGTTCGGAGAGCTCTTCGGCATCGGTGACTGAATTCTTGGTGGAGAACTTCGACGGCATCATTATCCCGTGAACGTTTTCCGGTCCGAGGGCTTCCGCTGCAAGAGCCAGGACCAGAGCGGAATCGACTCCTCCGGAGAGTCCGATGACAGCCTTTGACGCATTCGAATCGGCAAAGAACCTGCGGATCTTTGCAACCAGCAGGGCATGAACGGCATCGATCGAAATCATCGGGTCCAGAACCATAGGGCAAAATCAGGAATTATCCGCCGGGGCTTCCGGAACCGGCTCAGCCTCTTCTGAAGCGACATTTTCTGCAGCAGGGACAGGATCTTCCGCAGCGTTCTCGCGACGGTATGCCGTGCCCATAAGGGCGGCTACAGCCTCAGGCGGCAGGCCAGCAACGTCTTCAGGGTGATCCGGACGCGCGCGAAGCACAGCTTGGCGCAGCTGGAAGTTCTCTCCGAGGTATATCCGGCGAACGTCAGGGTTGTTCGCGAGTTCTTCAGGCGTACCGCTCTCGAATATGGTTCCTTCCGTAAGAATGTAAGAGCGGTCGGTGATGGCAAGAGTCTCATGAACGTTATGGTCAGTTATGATGACGCCGATATTCTTGTATTTCAGTTTGGCGATGATGTGCTGGATGTCCTCTACCGCGATAGGGTCTACTCCTGCGAAAGGTTCGTCGAGGAGTATGAACTTGGGGTCGATGGCCAGCGCGCGGGCGATTTCGCAGCGCCTGCGCTCGCCGCCGGACAGGACGATTCCCATGCTCTTGCGCACGCGTTCCAGTCCGAATTCACTTATGAGCGACTCCATCCTGATATTCCGCTCCTCCTTCGTCATCCTAGACATCTCCATCACAGCCATTATATTCTGTTCCACAGTCAGTTTTCTGAACACAGAGGCCTCCTGTGCAAGATAGCCGATGCCCATCTGGGCGCGCTTGTACATAGGCATGTCGGTGATGTCAATGTCGTCGAGGAAAATCTTTCCTGCATTGGGCTTGACCAGTCCGGTAATCATGTAGAAGCTGGTGGTCTTTCCTGCTCCGTTCGGACCCAGAAGGCCGACTATCTCTCCTTGCTCCACTTCAATGGAGACGTTCTTGACGACCGTCCTAGGGCCGTATTTCTTTACAAGGTTTGTACAGCGAAGTTTCATCTCAAATCAATGTATTTGCAAGTCAAGGTCCTTTGCAAGCTGCTTCAGGTCCGGATTGTTATCTTCCAGGAACTTGGCTTTTTCTGATGGCATGTACGGCACGGAGCTGGTTTCGTCCTTTGGCGGGACCACCACGTCCAGCAGCAGCCTGACCGACTTGTTCCGGAGCGCTTTCTGCAAAAATCCTTCCATATCGTAAAGCTTGTTCTTCTCAATCCAGTTTTTCTGAGCTTCGCTTGCGACATGGAAGAGTATGCTCTTTCCGTCGTCCTTCAGCTCGGGAACCGCTTCCTTCAATGTAATGGCCAATCTGGGCTTCACCTCCTGATCCGCCATGTCTTTCCATGCCGCTTTCAAGCTTTCTTCGGTCACAGGCTTGTCCGGCTCGAAGGAAGCTCCTGATTTCGAACCTCCCTGAGGTTTGGAAGACCTGCTGAGAATGTCTTTCAGCGAAAGGGTGGAAGCGACGGAAGGCGTCGTTTCCTGAACCGTGGCGGGCTTCACTTCATGGGCAGGTGCTTCAGAAGATGCAGAAGCCGGTTCAGGAGAAGCAGTCCGCGCAGCATTGACAGGAGTCGAAGCGGCAGCCGGGACAGAGGCCTGTACCAGTGTGGCAGCCTGGGCGATGCTCTTGTCGCACAGGCCGCATAGCTTCAGCAGGGCGAATTCGATGAGCAGCCTGCCGTTTCCTGAAAGCTTGTATTGGGATTCGCAGGAAGTGGTGACGTTCAGGGCCTGATAGATGAAGGGCAAAGTGCAGCGCTGAGACATCGACTTATATTTCTCGGCGACGGTCGGAGCGAGTTCAAGAAGGCTTACCGATCCGGCATTCTTGCATACCAGCAAGTCCCTGAAGTGGGAACTGAGCCCCGAAATGAAATGCAGGGCATTGAATCCCTTTGAAAGTATCTCGTCGAAAGTGGTGAGCGCGTGGGCGTAATTCCCCTTCAGGAAATCCTCGTTAAGCGAGAAGTAATAGTCGTAATCCAGTACGTTCAGGTTCTTCACGACCTGGTCATATGTTATGGTCTTGCCGCAGAACGCCACGGACTGGTCGAAGATGGTCAGCGCGTCCCTCATAGCTCCGTCAGCCTTGAGGGCGATGACATGCATGGCGTCTTCAGATATGTCGATACCCTCCTTCCCGGCAATGTAACGGAGGTTCTTCACGATGTTCTCCACCGATATCCTGTTGAAGTCGAAAGTCTGGCAACGAGACATGATGGTAGGGAGTATCTTGTGCTTCTCAGTGGTCGCCAAGATGAAAATCGCGTACGAAGGCGGCTCTTCCAGAGTCTTCAGGAAGGCGTTGAAAGCGGCCTGAGAAAGCATGTGGACCTCGTCGATTATGAATACGCTGTACTTGCCTATCTGCGGAGGAATGCGCACCTGGTCTGTCAGGTTCCGGATGTCCTCCACAGAATTGTTGGAGGCGGCATCGAGCTCGTGGATATTATATGAGCGGCCTTCGCCGAAAGCCTTGCATGATTCACATTCCCCGCACGGATCCATGTCAGCCGTCGGATTCAGGCAGTTTATCGTCTTGGCGAAGATTCTCGCAGCACTGGTCTTCCCTACTCCGCGCGGACCGCAGAAAAGGTACGCGTGAGCCAACTGCCCCCTGACTATCGAGTTCTTGAGGGTGGTGGCAATGTTCTCCTGACCTATAAGAGCGGAAAAACTGTCAGGACGGTATTTTCTCGCCGATACGATGAATTGTTCCATACATACAAAAGTACGAATAAAATCAATAAATTTGCAATCATTAACAATGACTGAAATGAGAAGGTTCGTATCTATGGCGCTTTTGCTTTGCGCCCTCTTCGCGCCGGTCGCCGCCAACGGCCAGAGCCGCACCTTGAAAGATGCTATCCGTGGCATGAAAGAAGACGTCGACTACACGTCAAAGACATTGAAAGTAGTCCTTAAGGGAGACAATTCCCTGTCCGACCTGGCGCTTAAGGACGCAGTCGAGCGCAACTGGACCATCACTCCCTATGATTTCACAGATTACAAGGAATATGACAAGATCGAGACCGACACATCCCTCCTTTTCATGATGTTCCTCAAACAGGACTCGGGAAACGCAGCCGACTATCTTACTATTTTCCGCGGCGACCCTACCCTGAAAACGAAAAGGGGAGTGGTCGACTTCATATTCGAGCTGCCCGTGACAGGAGCCGGAGAGGAGGAAGAGGCCGGCATTCCTTACATTCCATTGTATGTAAAGGCCATGCAGAACCGTGTCCGCGACCACTATGACACGTTCGTAGGCATCATGCCGAACTCCGGAGAAATCAACGAAATGGACATGGCCCAGGGCAAGGCTGTCTACATGACCGAAGACGAATACATCCACAACGTCTCCACGAACGAGCTCAAGGAGATGTTCGGCTCAGACGTGGAAGTCGTGACGCGGGAGCAGATGGACTCTCTTGCCGCATTGGAAGACAATGTCTTGATAGCAAGGAGCCTCCTCGTCAAAGGAGAAAGCTTCGGAAACAAGAGCTGCAACATGGTCTTCGACCTGCGTAGCGGCACCGTCCGCTACCTTAACCCGGTACAGCTCATGTTCGGGCGCAAGCTCGGATTCACAAAGCGAGAGCTGATGGCCATTTCCCATGAATTCTAGACAGGAAGAATACAAAGTCTGGTCTTTGCCATCGGGGCTGAGATATTGTCTTCGAAGGAACTCATCCAACGTCGCTTACTGTGCTTTGACCATAGCCACCGGCACCCGTTTCGATGTCGGTTTCCCCGCAGGCACCGCCCACATGACAGAACACATGCTTTTCAGGGGGACCGACCGGCGTTCTGCAGGCAGCATTGACAACTGCCTTGAAAAGCTTGGCGGAGACCTGAATGCATACACAGCCAAGGAAGAGACGGTAATCAATGCCACCGTCCTTCAATCCGACATAGGACGCGCCATTGACCTGCTTCTCGAATTAGCTTTCCGCACCTCATTCGACCCGGACGAACTTGAAAAGGAGAAGACCGTCGTCCTCGAAGAGATCGACTCATTCGCCGACGACCCTTCAGAAAGCATCTTCGACCGTTTCGAAGAACTGCTCTTCAAGGGCCATCCGCTCTCAAGCATGATTCTTGGCAATGCCAGGAGCGTCAGGTCAATGACTCCGGAAGCTCTCCGTACTTACCGAGACATGCGCTTTACTCCGGACAGGATGTACCTGACAGTCGAGGCCGACATCAGCGAGCTTTACCTCCGCAGGAAAGTGGAGCGGACATTCGCGAAGAATTACCCCGGCTCCCCTGTCGAAGCCGCATCTTTCCTCACTGCACCGAGCCCGAGCTTTGCATTGATTCAGGAGTCAATGCAAAGCTCGGCAGATTCCCTTTCCCTGGGAACCCCATTCGATCTGTCGGTCCCCGGCAAGCACCATCAGGCAAACTGCATCATAGGGTGCAGCGCATATTCGCTTTATGACGAAAGGAGGTACCCGCTCATCCTTCTGAACAACATGCTTGGCGGCCCCGAATCAGGCTCCATTCTGAACATACTGTTGCGCGAACGCAACGCTCTGGTTTACAATGTAGAGACTTCGTACACTCTCTATGCCGACACTGGCGTGATAACCATCGATTTCGGCTGCGAGAAGACTAATCTCGACAGATGCATCAGGCTAGTCAGGAAGGAGCTCGAGACAATACGCTCGAAAAGGTTCAGCGACCGGGCCATCAAGGCTGCAAAGCGCCAGATGCTCGGGCAGATGTCCATTGCATCCGACAACGGCGAGACCCAGGTGCTCTCGATGGGCAAAAGCCTTCTGTCTTACGGACAGATACTTTCAGACGCCAAGGTTGAAGAAAGGATTAATTCAATTACTTCGGAGCAAGTCTACAGGGTAGCCTGCGAGGTGTTCGCACCGGAAAGACTCGCAACGCTTATTTACAACTAGAAATGGACGCACTTGACAGCTACATATCTTCACATTCCTCCGGAAAGAACCCCGCGCTTGACTGGCTCGAGCGGGAGACGAACCTTCAGACCAGGGCTGCGAGAATGCTCTCCGGCGAGACGCAGGCGCGGCTGCTCTCGATGATATCGCTGATGGCAAAGCCTCACGCCATCCTCGAATTGGGGACATTCACCGGTTATTCCGCCATAGCGCTCGCCTCAGGGCTTGACGATGGAGGTCGGCTCGACTCCATAGAAATCGACGACGAACTTCAGAAGCTGATCGCAGCAGGCTGGAAAAAGGCCGGAATTTCAAGAAAGGCTCATCTGCACATAGGAGATGCCCTTGAGGTGATTCCCACCCTGGATTACACATACGACATCGCATACATCGATGCGGACAAGAGGCTTTACCCTGATTATTACAGGCTGGTCTTTCCCAAGGTCCGCCGTGGAGGCTACATTCTGGCCGACAACGTGCTCTGGAGCGGCAAAGTCGCAGAAGCCGAACCGCCGAAGGACAAGCAGACCACAGCCATCTTGGAATTCAACGACATGGTGGCAGCCGACCCGCGAGTGGAAAGCTTCATCCTGCCCATCCGAGACGGACTGAACATTGTCAGAATATTATAAACAATCTTAATTCTTACTGTCATGAGTATATTTTTCAAGGAATTCAAGGAATTTGCAATGAAGGGCAACGTCATGGACATGGCCATCGGCGTAATCATCGGCGCCGCTTTCGGAAAGATCGTCACATCCCTCGTAAGCGACATAATCATGCCTCTCATCGGCCTGCTGGTCGGCGGCATCGACTTCAAGGAGTGGAAATGGGTGCTTTCACCGGCTCAGATGAACGCTGACGGTTCGGTAGCAAAGGCGGCTGTAAGCGTAAACTACGGCGTATTCCTTCAGACCGTGCTGGACTTCATCATCGTTGCGCTCTGCATCTTTATCGTAATCAAGGCCATCAACAAAGCATCCGAAGCAATAAAGAAGGCAAAGGGCATCGAAGCTCCAAAACCAGCCGAACCCGTCACTCCTGAAGACACACTGCTCCTCCGCGAGATCCGCGATTCCCTGAAGAAGTCCGATAAATAGGATTTCCTCAGCCCGAGTTCAGTGCTTTCTCTCTGCCTGCTGGACATAGCCGGCCACGAATATGCAGGCGGGCGAAGCCACCGAAGAGTGGTCGAATCCCTGCATTTCGTAGAGCTTTACCCTGTCATTGCCAAGATTTCTCAGCACTGACTCGAGAAGGGCGTTTTCCTCCCATCTTGACGCCATCTCATAACGGCGGTCTCCTGTCATCAGTATGATCGGAGCGGTGTTAGCCCGTGCACAGTTGACTGGCGCGAACTTGTCGACGACAGGAATGCCGTCGGGCAGCCCCCTCTCCTTCCGGATCGTGAAATGGGTAACAGTCTGGCCGCTCACGGGAAGATAGGCGGCGACGCTGTCAGCATCGACGCCGAATGCGCCTAGATAGCTCTTGTCCAAAGCCAGCATCAGAGTGAGGTATCCGCCTGCGGAATGACCTGAAACGTAGATCTTGCGCGGATTCCCTCCATATCTTGCGATGTTCTTGAAGACCCAAGCCACCGCCTCGGCGGCATCGACCGTATAATCTGGATTCTTTGCCTTCGGGTACAGCCTGTAGTTCACTGCGACCACGGCTATGCCCTTGTCCTTCAGCTCCTGTGGAAAATATTTGCCGCCTCCTTCCAAGCCTCCGCCGTGAAGCCACACGACAGTGGCAAAACCGTCAGCGGGCACCTTTTCAGGATAATAGACGTCGAGCCTGCATCTTTCGGCCCGGTAAGCGCAGGTATCAGTCGGGGATATGTATGATATGTCGCTGACAGTCTTGTAGGACTGATGGCCGGATTGGGCACGGGCGGCAGCCGGGAAGATGGCGACGGCGGCAAAGATGAAGATGGCAGACAAGGTCTTATTCATAGGAAGGACTTTACATTGTCTTACAAATATAAAAAAAGAGCCGCTAAAAAAGATAAATTTGCACTGCATAAAATAAAGTACCTGGCAAAATGGCAAATCATGACAAGTCATTTCTGTGTATCGGACTCATGGCGGCTATCATCCTCGCCGCCGCCTGCGGCAACGGCAACCGCAACAGGAAAGGATTCACAAGACAGTACAGCGCAGATTCAAGCTTCTCGATTGAAGTGCCGGACATTCTCGAATCCATCAATTCGGGAGACATATTCCTCGCGTTCGGGAACGATGAGAAGCAGACGTTTGTCAGCGCTACTAGGATGCCCTCTTTCGACTTCAAGCAGTTCGACGCAATGACTACCGCCGAAGCCGGCAAGAGCGCCGAGAGCCTTACCGTGGAAACCATCGAGAGGACGGATTCGGTCATCAAGCTTAAGATATCCGGCGGCGGATTCGCGACGGAAAAGTATTATCTTCACAAGAAAGGGCTCGGAGACGATTTTCTGATAGTCATCGAGTCGTTCGACAACACCTTGAGCGGCAAGGACGTCCAATACATCGCCAACTCCCTTAGGGAAGAGAAGGCTACCGTACCCTTCAGAACGCTGGGAGAGACGGGAACCGAATACACCTCCGACGGCTTTTCCGTTGGAAGCGATTATGTCCTCCAGGTCAACAAGAGCTATCTCGACCTTCAGGCCAAGCGGAAACTCCCTTCAGGATCGCCTAAATTGACCGGAAGCTATGAATGTGTACGCGACACGCTGAATTCCGACAGCGCCACATACATCGACATCAACGTCTTCGACGTCTCGGAAGTCGGAGAGGATCCGCTCGACACTTATATCAAGCCGATGCAGGACCGTGGAGTCGCTACCATGAAAGGCACGTTCCTCGGACAGCCTTCCGTCATCTACGCATATACCCGCACGGCCCAGGCAGGCAAGGCAATTCCGACCAAGGCGATGGTAGTCATCCATAGCGGACGATCTTACGTCATCGAAGTCGCATCCGAAACCGACGTAGCAGCCAAGTTCGACGCCTTCACGTCATCTTTCAGCTTCATCAGGCAATAATGTCCCACGATATGAATAGGCAGATTACAGGCATTCTGGTTTCAGCCGTTTGGGACAAGCTTCTAGGTTTCAACATTTTCCCTCAGTCAGTCACTGAGACTGAGCTGTCATATTACCTTACCAGGATGAACAGAAACGGCCTGCCGCTCGATTCTCGCGAGACCTATACGAAGACCGACTGGATAATCTGGACTGCCACGATGGCTTCCGACAAAGCCACATTCGAGCGTTTCGTCTCTCCGGTCTGGGACTTCATGAACGAGACTGAAGCCCGCGTCCCGATGAGCGACTGGGTCTACGCCGAAAAGCCTAAGCACGTCGGCTTCAGGGCCCGTTCAGTTGTCGGCGGGTACTTCATCAAGCTCTTATCCGACAGGATACTCTGATTACCAACTGTCTGTGCGGAAAGGCACCAGAGGCAACCATCTTGAATTCCTTACATTCCCGACCTGAAAGTCGTGGAAACAGTAGCGCACAGCGACAGGCTCGCTGACGTCAGGTGAAGATACCTCGATGTTCCATACATCCACGACCTTCGCCATTGCCGGATGGAATACGCTGTCCTTTCCCGCTATCTCGAATCCCTCAAGGCCGTCCATTCGGTTGAAGCCGTCGACAAGATTGTCGAAGGCAAGCGTAGCCTTGCCTTCGGCTACCTTCATCGACCCTGGACGATAGGTTGGCGAAACACCGACGATTCCCTTGACACCATAAGTCTTAGACAATGCAAGCCACGAAAGACGCTGGCCTATCTCGGCCTTTCTCTTCGGATGGATGTTCGTGGCCTCATAAGCGTCCAGCAGATCGTTGGTGCACACATATCCGCAGTTTGGAACAGTGACGGAGACCTTGTACTGCGCCTCGCGCAGGAAAGCGGACATCTCGTCCTGTTCATCCGAGAAGTAGTCGAACGGTGCGATTTCCACGATATAGAACGGGAAGTCTCCCTGTCCCCACTCCGAGCGCCAAAGCGAAATCATTTTGCTGAGTCGTGCAGGATAAGTGTCGTGACAACCAACGTTCGATTCACCCTGATACCAGATGGCACCGCGGATCGTAAAGCCTGCCAGAGGGTGCAGCATACCGTTGTACATCACTTCAGGACGATAATATGAATCGTTCTTCGGGTCGTCAAGCGGTTTCAGGTCTATGTCCGGATAACCCTTCAGGACCTCTTCAGACAGCCATCCTTCAACCCTTGATCCGCCCCAGTCGCTCACCAGCACTCCCACCGGGACGTTCAGCGCTTCGTTTAGCTTCACCGCGAAGAAGTATGAGACGGCGCTGAAATCCGAAGCCACCGATGGATCCGGAACGAGCCAGCGACAGGTGCAGGTGTCAACCGGATGCCTTGGCGAATTGCGCTGCACCATCCCCACGCGCACTCCGGTATGTTTACCGGATTCTGCAATCGCCTCATTCGACCCTTCGATCGGGCAGTTGTAAAAGCCCTTCAGCGGAATCTCCATATTGCTCTGTCCGGAGCAGAACCAGACCTCCCCGACAAGTATGTTTGCCAATGCCACGCGCTCCGCAGTCCGAAGCTCTCCTATAGTAATCCGCTGCGGATCATAGGAAGCTGCAGGAGTCTTGATGAAAGCCGACCACTTCCCATCGGAGCCGCACTTGGCATTGACCGCATTGCGGTTCCAGGAAGCCGTGATCTCGATGGTCGAATTCGGCGTCCCCCACCCCCACATCTTCACGTTCGAATTCTGCTGAAGGACCATGTTGTCGCCGAAAATGCCTGGCAGCACGATCTTGGCATTGGCCGGAAAGGCCGTCACTGAAAGAAGGATGGCAGCGCAGAGTACTTGAGCGGCTGCAATGCGCAAAATGGATTTTCTCATTATGCTATATGGATTTATTTTTCTTCCGAAGGCTTGTAATCCGGAATGAGCAGCTGCTTTGCAGTGACCGACAGGCACCCATAGTCGAGCAGGTCCTTATAAGCAATCGTGCAGGTAGGCATTCCAAGAGCATAGCAGCTGATCTCATACTGCTGATAGATGAATCTGACGCTGTCCGCCATAAAGAACGGATTGGACTGTGGCATAGGGAACAGGTACTTGTCCTGCTCATTGAGGAGGAATTCTCCGAGAGCCTCTTCGCCAGCATCGGTCGTAGGGTCGGCTAAATTGAAATACTGCATTGCGATCCCCTTCTTGACAGCCTTTGAAATGTCCATCTCGGAATCGATTCCCGAAGAGATGAAAAGGGATTTGTCCAGACGGCGTCCGTCTTCCTTGCGGAAAGACATATACCACACATAGGAACTGCCGTGAGCCCCTCCGGCATAGTTGTAGCCCGTGTATGAGAATGAAACTATCTCGTCATTCTCGAATTCCTTCTTGATCGTCTCGTCAGAATTATAATACATATCCCTGTGATCGACGTCGCTCGAGTCTGCCTGCTCCAGGCCCGGATCATCGTACTCGGCAGCCTGGCCGAGCTTGTTTGCGACATAGAACCTTGTCAGCGAGTCGCCCTTGTCCAGGCTTCCCTCGTAAAGTCCGCCGAGGGATTCGCTGATCCATTCCCTGACGTTCCTGAGTAGTGCGGGATTGCCATCCACGGGATAATCCACCTTCAGGGTTACTACGGCATGGAAACCGGTATGAACTATGGAATCCGCGGAAGATTCGGTTTCAGTCTTGAAAGCATTCGAAGCGGCATTTCCGCCACAGGAAGCAAGAAGGCACACGACAGCGATCCCGGCAAGGGAAGCGGCTAAAAATCTTAAGTATCTCATCATATTTGCATTTACGACATTGTCACAATGCAAATATACGAAAGTCTACGACCTACCATTCGTCCGTACGGAAAGGTACCAGCGGAAGCCAGCGCGAATTCTTCACGTTTCCGATCTGGAAATCGCGGAAGCAGTAGCGCACCGACACAGGCTCGGGCACTTCAGGAGAGGAGACGGCTATCAGCGTATCCTGCTCGACTTGAGCCTGCGCGGGATGGAAGACCTTGTCTGCGCCGGCGACCTCGAATCCCTTAAGCCCCTCTGTGTAGACGAATCCCTCCATTATGTTGTAGAAGCTGAGATAGGCCTTGCCTCCGCGTATCTCCATCGACTGAAATGAAGGGCTGTAAGCCGAGACGCCGTCCATCCCGTAGATATCGGAAAGCGCGTGGTAGCTCATCCTCTTTCCGACATCGATCTTGTCCTTGGGATGTATGTTGTCTTCCTCGTAGCTCTCCACCAAGTCATTCGTGCAAACGTAATAGCAGTTCCAGACATTCTGGGAGACCTTGTACTGCGCCGCGCGAAGTAGAGCCCCGTCTATGCCCTTCCCGCCGGCCGAATAGTCGAAAGGAGCTATCTCCACGATAATGAAAGGGAAGTCGCCGATCCCCCATTCCTTTCTCCAGGTGGAGATCATCGTCGGCAGCCGGTCTGAATAGGTATCGGCGTGACCGACATTCGACTCACCCTGATACCAGAGGGCTCCGCGGATGGCATAGCCTTCTATCGGATGAAGCATTCCGTTGTACATCACTTCAGGGCGGAGCCAGGAATCGTTCTTCGGATCGTCCAACTGCTTCAGGTCGACATCCGGATAGGTCTTGAGGATCGATTCAGGAAGCCAGCCTTCCACTGTCGATCCGCCCCAGGCATTGATTATTATCCCAATCGGGATGTTCAATGCATCATACAGGCTCTTGGCGAAGACGAATGCCGCTGCGCTGACATACGGCGCAGTGTTTGGAGATGAAGTCTGCCACTTCCCGCCGCAGGTGTCCACCGGATGGCGGGGAGAATTGCGGGCAATAGTGATATAGCGAACTCCTGCAAGGTCTCCGGCATCGGCGATAAGGTCGTTCGCGCCTTCTATCGGGCAGTTGATGTAGCCGTTCAAGGTGATTTCCATATTGCTCTGGCCCGAGCAGAGCCAGACTTCTCCGATAAGGACGTCATTCAATGCTACGCGCTCCGGCTTCCGACCCTTGGACTTCCCTTCAGTCGCAGCATATTCGGCTATCTCGATTTTCTGAGGCTTCATTCCTGCTGCCGGAGTCTTGATCCTGGCGCTCCACTTCCCATTCGGGCCGCACTTCGCATTGACGGCAGAGCGGCTCCAGGAAGCTTTGATCCCGATGGTCGAATTAGGTGAAGCTGTCCCCCATATTTTCACATCCGAATTCTGCTGCAGGACCATATTGTCGCTGAACACTCTCGGCAGCCTGATCTTGGCATTGGCCGAAAATGCAGCGAAGAAAAATAGGAATGCCGCAAAAAATGCGGCCTTTAATGTTGCTGTATGCATAATGCAAATCATATTTCAACTATCAGTCCGGCAGCGGTCCTCGAGAACATATTTCCGTTTTTTACGATAAGTGAATCGTAAGGAATGTCGACAGTCTTGACGCTCTCAGGCTCAGGCAGCCGTACTTCAGCTCTCTCATCCTCAACTAGATGCACGGCGTGCGACTGGCGGTAGACAGTATGCAGACGGCCGACAGTATGACGGAGAAGGACTAGATGCTGCTCTCGATGGTCCAGGTAAACGCCCTCAGGCCGAGCTGCGGGAAGGCCAGGTCAAGGTTGTGCAGATGGTCAAGAAGAGTCGGAATAATCGATTCATCCTCGACCACCGTTAGCATGGCGCTGTCAAGCACCGGCCAGGCATGGTCGCCAAGGTGAGGCTGGCCTGTATGGCTGCCCTCTCCCTGGACCGTTTCCCAGAAAGTATAGCCCTTCAGCTGAAGGTCTTCCATCACAGCGAGGACGTCCTCGTGGTGAGCTTGGTTGTATGCAAGAAAAATAGCTTTCATGACGATATATGATTAAGCATTCTGAGATTCTGCAGAAGTCTCTTTCAATTCATTCGCATGGGCGAGGATCCGCCTTACCTCTTCCGATGCCTTGACGGTATTGTCCTTGTCGGACTTTGCGAACATACTGTAAATTACAGGAATAAGGAACAGCGTTATCACTGTCGAGAAAGAAAGTCCCCAAGCGACGGAAACGCCGAGAGGGCGCCACATTTCGGATCCTTCGCCACGTCCGACGGCCATCGGGACCATGCCGAACACTGTCGTCAAGGTTGTCATAAGGATAGGGCGCAGACGGCTCTTGCCTGCCGTGACCACAGCCTCTTCTATGCTCTGGCCACGCTCGCGGCACAAACGGGTATAGTCAATCAGAACGATGCCGTTGTTCACGACGATGCCGACCAGCATCAGGATGCCCAGCATGGTCATGACGCCCATGGCAGTTCCATTCAGCCACAAGCCGATTACCACTCCCACCAATGCGAAAGGAATGGAGAACATTATCGCGAACGGGTATTTGAGGGACTCGAACTGCGCCGCCATTATTATGTATACAAGTATGATTATAAGAAGCATAAGCATCATGATATCCGAGAACATATCCTGTTGTTCCTCATAGGTTCCTCCGAACTTGTAAGTAATCCCGTTGGGAATGTCCATCTTCTTAAGGTTCCTGGTGCCGGCCGCAATCACATCAGAGACGGCCGAACCGTGCGCCACGACGCAGGAAAGCGTGACAAGCCTCTGCCTGTCCTTGCGTTGGATGGTAGGAGGCGTCGAATTTTCCTCTATGGCCGCCACATCTCCAAGACGCACACCCTGCCCCGCAGCATTGTAAAGCATTATGTTTTCGACGTCTTCGAGTGATTTCCTGAACTCCTTGGCATAGCGTACCCGGATGTCATATTCGTCACCGTCCTCACGGTAATATGAATTTACCGAGCCGTTTATGCGGTCGCGAAGATAATTGGCCGCCGTCGTGCTGTTCAATCCGTGAAGAGCCAGTTTCTCCCGGTCGAAGTCGACCCTGTATTCCGGAGTATACTGGTCGCGGCTTACCGAAGTCTGCGATACGCTCTTTTCAGCGGCCATAAGTCTTTGGAGCTTGGACACCACGCTGTCTGTCTGTTCAAAACTGTAACCATATATTTCAATGTCCACGGCGCTCTGCCCTCCCATTCCGCCTCTCATTCCTCCTTCGGTGACCTGAGCCACCCTGATCTCGGGGTACTGTTTCAAGTCGTTGCGCATTTCATCGCATATCTGCCCCTGCGAGCGCTTTCGCTTGCTTGAGCTGACAAGCCTGACATTGAATGAGATTATGTTGGTACCATTCGATCCCATTGCAGAGAAGATGCTGCTTGTCTCAGGCACGCCTTCCGAGAAGTTGCATCGCTCAATTTCCGGATATTTGGCAAGCCACTGGTCGGTTATGCGTAGTGCCAGGCTGCGTGTGATTTCCTGCCTTGTCCCAACAGGAAGTTCTATCGTCGCGCCGATACGGCCGTTGTCCTGCGTTGGGAAGAATTCTGTTTTCATATTCATTGCCCAAGGAATGACTACTGCAAGGAATATCATTGCGGCTCCGCCTAAGATGATGCCTTTATGGCGCACCGCCCAAGCGAGAGAATCACCGTAATCCTTGTCGACCTTGTTCTGGAATTTCCGTATAGGACCGAATACGGCCTTATGGAAACTGCTGGTCTTCTCATTGAGTCTGAGCATCTTGGAACAAAGCATAGGGGTCAATGTCATGGCTGCAAGAGTGGAGACGGAAAGTATTATGGTCACCATCCAGCCAAGCTGCTTGAAGAGGACTCCTGTCATTCCCTTGATCATGGTCAGAGGCAGGAATACGGCAATGGTGGTCAGAGTGGAGGCAAGGACCGCAATGCCTACCTCATTGGTGGCGTAGATTGCAGCCTGTTTCGGTTTGCTGCCTCTCTCGATGTGCGTAGTGATGTTTTCCAGCACCACTATCGCATTGTCCACCACCATTCCGATCGCGATGCTTAGCGCCGACATCGAAATTATATTCAGCGTGTTCTTAGTGGCGAACAGATAGACCAATGCACCGAGGAGGGATATCGGTATCGTCAATATGATGACGAAAGTCGCACGCCAGCGGCCGAGGAAGATATAGACGATCAGCATGACGATAAGAAGCGTTATGAGAATCGTCTCTTCCAATGATCCGATGGTGTTTATGATGCTTTCGGAGCTGTCTACGATCGTGCCTATCTTGACATCGGAAGGAAGTTTGCTCTCGATTTCCGGAAGTTTAGCCTTGACGGCGCGCGCAATGTCCACACTGTTGCCTCCGGACTGCTTCTGGATGACGATCATCCCTCCCTTCTTGCCATTGGTGTAGGTTTCCTGGGTGCGCTCCTGAACCGTGTCGCGTACTTCCGCCACGTCTTTGAGATAAATCGCCGCCCCTTTGCTTGAACCGACCACCAAATCCTTCATTTGGGAAGCGTCCGTGAATTCCTTCTGGACACGCAGGGAATATGTATCGGATCCGATGTCAATGCTCCCTGCGGGGACATTGCTGTTCTCAGCCGCGATTACGGATGATATGCTTTCAATAGTAAGGCCGTAAGCCTCAAGCTTGTATGGGTCACAATATACGTGGACTTCCCGCTCCGGGATACCGCTCACACCTACGGTCCCGACGCCGTCGATTCTCTCGAGTTCGGTAACCACCTGTTCGTCAAGAATCTTGTAGAGCCCGCTCATGCTCTCGTCGGCCGTGACCGAGAGGATCATGATAGGCATGTCTTCCGATCCGAATTTGAAAAGCGTAGGCGTGGAAGCATTGTCAGGAAGATAATTTGCGACCATGTCCAGCTTGTCGCGCGTATTGTTCATCGCCTCGTCCATATCGGTCCCCTGATTGAATTCGAGCGTTATGAGCGAGGTGTTCTCCCTTGAGCTTGAAGATATATGCTTCAGGTGAGGGACGCTGTTCAGGGAGTTTTCAAGCGGCTTGGTGAGATTGGCCTCTATGTCTTCGGCACTGGCTCCCGAATAAGTGGTCATCACCATTATGCTGGTGTCGTCGACATCGGGGTAATTGTTGATGGATAGTTTCGTCAGCGAAAAGATGCCGAACACGGCGATCGCCACGTAAATGAGAGCCGTTAAAACCGGCCGGTTGACCGCCGTCTTATAAATACTCATCGCACTGCGGGTTTATTTCTGGATTTCCACTTCCATTCCGTTCATAAGGCGCGACTGCCCTTTCGTTACCACGGCCGCGCCCTCGTCGATACCGCTGATTATCTCATATCGGTTGTCCATCCTGCGTCCGAGTTCGACCTTGTGGAAGACGATCTTGCCCGACTCGACTGCATAGACATACCTGTCGCCGCTGCCTGTCAGCTTGACAATCGCCTGGTCGTTGACGACCACGTGGTTCATGCTCCCCCAGCTGAGGACGACGCGGGCGAACATTCCGCTGCGCACACGTTCGTCAGAATTGGGAAGCGTCACCTCGACAGGGAAGGTATGCGTTGCGGAATTGACCGTAGGATAGATCAGATAGATCGTGCCTGCGAATTTTTCTCCCGGATATGAATCCAGCGTCACATCCACCTTCATACCTTTCTTCAGCTTAGAAAACAGTTCCTCAGAAACGTTTATCCTAAGCTTTACCGGTTTGATCCTCTCGACCGTAAGGACAGGGTTCCCCATGGAATACATATCGCCGTCGTCGTAGTTGCGGGCGGTTACGACGCCTTCCAGAGGGCTCGCGAGAGTCGTGTTCTGGGCAAGGTTGTCATAACTGTTCTGAGCTACGTCCACGGCCATCTTCTGCGCATCCCATGCTGATTTTGAAACGCCTCCGATACGATAAAGCTCGTCAATGCGCTTGAACTCAGTCTGCGCGTTATCAAGCTGCACCTTTGCATTGTTCAGGTTTGCATTGTCCATAGAAACCAGCTTCTGCCCCTTGCGGACATGGTCCCCCACTTCCACAAAAATACGGTTGATTCGCATCGAACTCTGCGGCGCTATGTTGTTTGTCGCGAAAGCCTCTACGGTAGCCGAATATTCGTTCTGCTGCGCCACCGACTCGACCGTCACAGTGTCGATCGCCACCAGCGGCTTTTCCTGTTCGGACTGGACAGACTTCTTGTCCGCGCCGTTTTTGCAGCCGGCCAGCGAAATTAACAATGCTGCGACAGCTGCCATACTTATGGTTCCCCTAAAATTCATGATATATTTTATTTATTATTTCATTCTGCATTCCGGCATGGTTGGCTTCCATCGGTTATTCCGCCGTTATGTACGAGCCTTCGATCTTTTCGAGCGAAGTCCTTGCAGTAAGCCAGTTGTAAATCGACGTGCTGCGATTAAGTTCAGCCTGCGTCAATGCAAGCTGCGAGTTGTTGATCTCCAGTTGAGTGCCGCTGCCTGCCTGATAGCGCTTTACAGCGATGTCATACCCTTTCTCAGCCGTTTCAATGCTTGATCGCGATGCCTGGTATTGTTTTGCAGAGGTTTGCATGGTGCTCAGATACTGCATCAAGGAAAGTCTGATGGTCCTCTCGGCATCCTCCATCTGGAGATTTGCGTTGCTTAAGTCAATCTGAGCCTGCTTCACGTCGCTTCGGCGCTTGCCGCCATCGAAGATCGGAATGCTCAGCTGCAATCCGACGACGGAATAGGGATTCCACGTCTCGAACTGGAAAGAATCGTCCATCGTGAAATATGAGTATGAGAATGTCATGTTCAGAGTCGGCAGATACGCCCTCTTCTGCATCACGAGCGTATGCTCGAGCGTCCTGCGCTGGAGTTCAAGCAGCTTCAGGTCGGAATTATTGCGCAGGTCCGCCTTAAGGCCGGCGTTACCGGCCAGCATTGCGCTGCCTGAAGCGTCGTTTCCGCCGGTCGCATTGACTGCGCTGTCCGCAGGATATGCCTCGTCTATCTGCCGCGCATAATCGTCAAGGTTGCCGACACATTCCACATCGCGGTCAAGATCGAGAGCCAGAAGCGCCTTGAGCTGCCATAGAGCCAGATACAGCTGGTTTTCGGCGCTATAGACATTCGGTTCCGCATTGGCCACCGAGACCTCCGCGGTCATTTTGTCATAAAGCGAAGTCAGTCCGACTTTGTAGCTGCCGTTCACATTGTCATAATTGCCGACGGCGTTCCGGTAAGCCTCCATATAGACTTTATAGCTGTCCTTCGCCATCAAGACCGCATAAAAGGCTTTCGTTACCTGCTCTACCATCGCCAACTTCGACGAACGCGCCTGCTCGACCGCAGCCTCCACCTGGAGCCCTGTTATTTTCAGGCTCTCCCAAAGCTGGGCATTGACGACAGGCATGCTTGCGCTGATTCCGACGCTGATGTTGTTATAGGTGCCGACGGCAATGCTCTGAGGAGTATCTCCGAACTTCATCGTCATCACCTGCTTCTTCAGCGTGCGCTGATATGAAGCCGAACTGCTTATATTCGGAAACAGGGATGCATAAGTGCCCCTGCGCGCATACTGCTGCTTTTCAACCGTCCGTTCCGCTACCTTGACGGTGGGGTTTTCACTCAACGCCACTCTAAGGGCATCACCGAGGGTCAGCTGTAAAGTCGTAGTATCCTGTGGCTCCTGCGCAGCAGCGCCCGGGAATAGGAGGAAACATAATGACACCGCCACGGCAATCCTGCGCATCAATGACTTAAAACTCATAATTTATTATATGTGAAAATGACAAAACGTTTTTTCACTTCAAAAATAGTACCATATCCCTCTTGCGCCCACCCCTTCTCCAGCATTGCACGAATACAAAAGAACCGGTCCCACGAATTTGTGGAACCGATCCAGGATAAAATATAGGAAAATCTATCTATCTCTTCAACAGCGTGCCGTCTATGATATTTTTGTAGGATGTCTTTGACATGGCTCCCGTGGACATCTGCGGCTGGGCGGCTTCCGCCGAACCGCCGGAACCGGTCGCAGGTATGAAGAGGATCGACGGGATGGACCTGATTCCGAAAAGCCCTGATAGCTCCTGTTCGGCATCCGTATCGACCTTGTAGAAATCGACCTTCCCAGCGTACTCCGTAGCCAGTTCCTCCATTATCGGAGCAACCATCTTGCATGGTCCGCACCAGGTCGCATAGAAATCTATTATCGCAGGCTTGTCGCCCTTGAAGACCCATTTGTCAGGATTTGCCTTGTAATCGTAGACCTTGGCTACGAAGTCGGCCTTTGTCATTTGTTGCACATTCATTTTTTGTGAAGTTTTTGTAGATGCCGGCGTGCTGACGCAGGAAGCCAATCCAAAAGTCAATGCGACCGCCACCATGATTTTTACTATTTTTTTCATGCTGATATTCGTTTTCAATGCCGCACAGGCGCTATTCCTTGCGAAGCTTCCCTTCGACATCGTCCTTTGAAAGCTGCTTGGTGCAGAAGAACCAGTCGTAGCAATGCATTCCCACACTCTTGTTTTCCATCATTTCCTTGGCTACGCCGCAGGATCCTGCAGGAGGCACTATGACTTCGTCGCCCGGCTTCCAGTCCGCCGGCAAAGCTACGCCGAAGTTGTCGACCGTCTGAAGTCCCATGAGGACGCGCTTGATCTCGTCGAAGTTGCGGCCGAGGGACTGAGGATAATACATGATCGCGCGGATTATGTCCTTAGGGTCGATGAAGAATACGGCACGTACGGCGGAAGTAGTGCTCTCGCCAGGCTGGATCATGCCATAAAGGTTAGCCACGTGCATATTTATGTCTGCAATGAGAGGGAACTTGACCTCTATACCCTTCATTCCCTTCCAGTCGATCCTTTCGCTTATGGTGCGAAGCCAGGCGATATGGCTGTGCAGCCCGTCGACCGAAAGTCCTACAAGCTGGCAGTTCAGATCTTCGAATTCCCGTGCCATCTTGCCGAAGGTCATGAATTCGGAAGTGCAAACCGGGGTGAAGTCTGCAGGGTGGCTGAACAATATCTTCCACTTTCCTGCATAATCCTCAGGGAACCTTATGTTGCCCTGGCTTGTTGAAGCGTTGAACGAAGGAGCCTTATCGCCTATGCGAGGCATCGAATGAATTTGATTTTCAGAATTTGTTTCCATGATGATGTGATTTTAATTTGTAATCGATTATTTATGTGTCTCTTTTTGTTTGACAATGCAAAAATAAGGCAATGATATGTATTTATCAAACAGATTTTATTTATATTTGCATCTATAAAATCAATATATAAGGCATAACTTATGAAAACAAAAGCGATATGACTTTACAGCAGATGGAATATATAGTAGCGGTTCAGCGCTACGGACAGTTCGTAAAGGCGGCAGAGGTATGCGGAGTGACGCAGTCCACGCTCAGCACATTGATAATGAAACTGGAGCAGGAACTGGACGTAATCATTTTCAATCGCGCCACGCATCCGGTGACCTCAACCCCGATGGGAAGGAGAATCATTGCTCAGGCGGAGGTGGTGCTGTACAACAGGTCTCAGATCGAAGAGATGATCAAGTCGGAGAAGGAGCAGGCGAAAGGCGACGTACGCATAGGAATCATTCCTACCGTGGCTCCTTACATCGTTCCGGATTTATTCATGAAAGCTCCTGAAAAATATCCGGAGCTTAAGGTACATCTGACCGAAGCAAGGACTGCTGCGCTGCTGGAACAGCTTGACAGGGCTGAGATTGACATTGCAATGCTCACGACTCCGCTGGAACGGCCAGGGCTGCTCGAGATTCCGCTGTACTATGAAAAATTCAAGGCATACGTTTCCCCTTCAGAACAGCTATTTGCATTGAAAGAGATAAAGTCCGACGAAATGCCGACGGAGAAGATGTGGGTGCTCCAGGAGGGTCATTGCCTGAGGAACCAGGTATTCAATTTCTGCAAGCGTCAGGCAGGTTTCAGGCCTCTCTACGAGGCAGGCAGCATTGACACGCTCATACGCATAGTGGATCGCGACGGAGGCTACACCATCATTCCCGAACTGCACGTGCCATTGCTTTCGGAGGAGCAGAGGAAGAACGTCAGGCCGCTCGTCTCGCCTGAGCCGGTGCGTGAGATCTCGCTCGTGGTACGGCAGGACTTCATTCGCGAGGGCATCCTGAACGCCTTGGCCGACGTCATCAAGGAAATCATCCCTAAAGGGATGCTCGACACGCATCTGAAGAAGTTCGCAATCAGGCTGTAGCCGCAGTACGCATAAAAAAACGGGCCCTCGGCGAAAAACCGGGAGCCCGTCATTCCAAGCTGAGATTAACTAGTCGCCCGGATCATACTGAGTAATGTAATAATAGACAGCGTAATTATTGTAAGCATCACCGTATAATATCCTTATCCATCCATATCTCGTGTTCCCGGATGTGTTTTGTGCGAGATGGAGCTGAAGGGTCTTCGATCCGCCCGGATTATAAGAAGGGAACGAAGTGACGCTGATCCAATTATCTGAAACGTCGTAAGACATGTAAGTGAGATTACGGACAGTAAACGACATAGAGTAATAATAATCTTGATAGCTGTAATAACCGACTGAGGATCCAAGTATGACGTGCGGCGAGACATCGGCGTACTGCGTGATGTTGACTGTCCAGTATGCAGTGACTCCTCCCTTTGTAACCCTCAGGACAATGTAGCCGTTGCGGTCATACTGCGAAGCATTCTCCGACAGGTCGAATGTCATGTTGCCGCCGGATGCGCCGGGCAAGGCGAGACCGCTCATTCCGGGCATGCTGCTTGATTCGACGGCAAGGGTGCCATCGAATGTGACTGGGATCGCAAAACCGGTATGGGAAGCTTCATCAAGGTAATATAGGGTGGAAGGGGTCGAAATGACCGGAGCGCCAGTTCCTGCCTGGTATACCCTCAATACTGCCGTCTCCACATAGTTGTCGTTGCCATACTGGATCGTGATGTCGGCATAGCGGTCGGCAGCCGCGGCATTCGCCGCAACCACAGCCGAAACGGATGTGCTCAGGACACTTATGCCGGAAAGCCAGCCCGTAGCCGAAAGGGAATATGCGACTCCCTTCAGGACGAAAGAGCCGGAATTGCAATTCGCATTGGCAATGATAGTGAATGTGGCATTGCCGCCTGCGGCTGCCATATTGCTAGTCAGATTGGTGATGGTCACATAAGGGGCGCCCTTCGCAGTCTGACGTATCAGGACGGACTGGGTCGTGGTCCTGTCACCCTTGGTGACGGTAAGGTTGACATAACCTTCACGGGTATAGCTGTTGTTATCGTCAAGAGTGATTGTCATATTGCCTCCGCTTGCGACGGGAAGAGCCACATTTGTTATCCAGCCGACATTCTCCGCCGAAGACAGGGTCCCATCGAAAATGACGGGAAGAGTAACGGCATTCGCATCCCAGACAACGGTCGCCGAAGGGACTACTGCCAACGAAGGATCGCCGACGCCGGACTGCACTACCGCCATCTTGGTTTCCTGAACATCGATATCATTGCCGTACTCGACAGTAATGGTAGCCGTACGCATGTCCGAAGCCGTATTCAGCGAATTTATATGGAAAGCGATGCTTCCGTCAGCTCCGCCTTCCACAGGGAGGGTTACTACTGGAACAGTGCCTGTCGTGAAGTCGATCCATCTGTCGCCTGTATCGAAACTTATGCCCTTGACTGAAATGCTGTTTACATTATGCGCCTTGGACGCAGGAAGAGTGAACGTCACAGTCCTGCCCGCCACTGTATTGTCATCATATAGGACCATAGGGTCTACGCCGAGGTAAGGAGCCGTTTTAGCGCCCTGGAATACTCTTATCGTACGACGGACAGTCTGGTAGTTCGTCGTCGGATAATAGATTACGAAATAGGTATTGCGAGGATACTCAGTGTCGTTTTCCGTCACATTCATCTGGATGGTCTTGCCGTCGGCGGCCTTCGTCAATGTGAGCCATGAAGCCTTGTAAGTATCGTCGATGGCCCAAGCCGTCGCAGTAGGAGCAGCCCTGACGGCAGCGGTTGCAGATTGGGCATCAGGCGTGAGGAAGAACTCGTAGAGATCCATCTCGAGCGTGATCTGAGTCTGCCCGTTCTGGGTGATGGCGAGCACAGCCTGCTCTACGTCGATGTCATTGCCGTATTCAAGTACGACATAAGCCGTGCGGGGAGAGGTCGAGGTATTGGTCGCAGTGGCAGTGATGACGATGGAACCGCTTTGGGTCGATTCATTGAACGCCGGATTGAGTTCGGCCTCCAGCCAGCTTGCACTGACACTCTGGATTCTTACCCTCTTTGCGTTTATGGTATTGTAGACTATCGTCTGCGTAGCATCAGCATCGGTGGTATTCGCCCCGAGATATGCAACGTTTGTTGCAAGAGCCAGATACGGGGCAGTATATGCGCCCTGGTAAACGGTGATGGTCCTGTAGCTCGTAACGTCACCTTTCGCGATGCTTACAAGAATGTAGCCGTAACGAGGGTACATGGTCTTGTTGGCGTCAACCGAGAATGTGAACGATACAGGGTTCTGGGCGTTATTGAAAATGCCGTCGTGGATCCAGGAACCGGAGTAGCCCACCACGGATGCGGTTCCGTCTCCCTGGACAGGGATAGTGACTGATGAATGGGCTTCCGCATCGAGACGTACGTCCGTTACGGCGAAATCAAGTACCGGATATCCAACTCCGGCCTGGGTCACGGTGAATGTGGTCTGCTCCACGTCGAGTTCGTTGCCATACTCCAGTACTACCGTGGCGGAACGATTGGCGGAAGCGGTATTTTCGGCGGCAGTCAATGAAATCGTATGACTGCCGTCACCATCAATCGTAGGCAGGCCTACGGTCAGCCAATCCGCTCCGCTGTTGTACTGCATCCTGACATTCTGGACATTCTTGGTTATTATAGGGACGGTCTGGGCTGCCAGAGCCGGCGTGCCGTAGTGGAGCGATGGAGCTATTTCCATATAAGGGGCGGTCTTCGCGCCTTGGTATACGCGTATCGTCCTGTATATGGTAACGTCGCCCTTTGTCTCAGAAACCACGAAGAACGAGTTGCGGGGATATTCCGTGTCGTTTTCAGTCACTGAGAAAGTAACGGCATTGCCTGCGACGGTAGCCGTCAGGAAATCTTCAGGATCATAGCTGAGAACCATGGTACCTTCGACGTCTGTGACAGGAACCGGCACATCGGACTGAGCGGAGAAGTCAAGATAGAAGTCCTGTACGTCGAAATCAAGGCTCGGGAATCCGAGCCCGTACTGAACGACCTTGAACTCGGCCTGCTGGACCATCACGTCGTTGCCGTACTCGACGGTTACGGTAGCTGTTCGGATTGCGGAATGAGGATTATTTACGGCATTCAGCACTATGGCCTGAGGGCCTCCCTCAGGAAGGTCTTCATTTGCAGGAGCGGTTACAGAAAGCCAATTCTCGTCTCCCTGTTCAATGCTCTGGATCCTTATCCTCTTGACATTGTTGATATTGGTCACAGTGAGGTTCCTGTTCTCGCCGGCAGCAGACATATAAGTTATGCCTGCCGGGAGTTCCATGTAAGGAGCCGTCTTGCATCCTTGGTATACCCTGACGGTCTTGTAGATCACTTCGTCCCCGCGCTTGACGCTAAGAACGAAATAGGTGTTGCGAGGGTACTCGGTAAGATTCTCCGCAACCTGGAACGAAAGAGTCTTGGAACCGACTGAGACATCGGATACCCATGCGTCCTTCGGATCCGCATATACTGAAACGATCGTGTTTTGGGTAGGATAGATTTCGATCTGAGGGGTCTGAGCCTGCCAGTCGAGATGGAAATTGTCCACATCCATCAGCAAATCAGGCGAACCTGTGCCGCGTTGGGTTACAGTGACGGTGAAGTACTGGAACTGGCCGTTCTTTTCAACCACTATCCCGATCTGGCCCGTGCGTGCTTCCACATGGTTGTTGGCTGTTGCGTTCAGGGCTATGTAATAGTCTGAACCATAACCGTCCTCAGCCGCTATGGTAAGCCAGTCGACATTGCTGTTGGCAGTGACGGTCGTCGAAGCATCAATCCCCTTGAGATCTATCTCATAATCATAGTAATAATCGCCGTTTATGCCCCAACCGGAAGATACGCCCGAGACTTCAGCCTGAGGCATGTCGACGGAATCGTAAAGCAATGTGGCCTTCGGACCCTCCGTGCCCGGCTGAACGATGCCAATCTCATAGAACGACTGTTCCAGGCCATTGATAAGGAGCATAAGTATGTATCCGGTACGTTCGTAAGGGGTGTCGTTCGCAGCGACAGTCACAGGAATGGAGCCGTCTCCGGTCATATTGTAAGAGTAGGTGGTTCCTGCGGCAGGAGCCGTAATCCATTCTGGGGCGGCAATTACCTTGGCAGTAGTGAGTTCGTTCGAAGTGTACCTGGCTGTAATCGTCTCCCCGGCCTGGACTGCTCCGTATATGGCCTTGTCCGTATTGAATACGATGCCTCCGTTGCCTGGCTGCGTGACTTTGACAGTCTGGACGGCGGTTTCGCCAGAACGTACCACGATGATGGAGAACGATTCGCTGCGTGGCGAACTGGTCTTGTTTACAGCCGTGGCAAGGACGTTCACAACGCCGTGAGAATACGTAGCTTCATACCAGTCGCTATCTTCGTTCAGGGTGATCGAGCTGGCCGGGCTGGTAGACCAGTCCTTAAGCAGCACGAATGCGCTCTTGCCCGCCTCGTTAGGAATGGTGACCTGATCGGTTACCGGCTTTGCAATAGGACCTCCTGCCGATCCCTGGTGGATAGTAATCGAATAAAAGTGAAAGGCGTCAGTACCGTTGGCTACCAAAACCGGAACCGTAGCTGTCCTGGATGAAGTGGTTTCGTTCGCGTTCAGATCGACCTGCAAATAGTCGGAATAAATTTGATCCCCTGCAATCATATCGAGAGGATCTGATACATCTGCTACCTCAACCACATTCGGACTGTTGACCGTAATGAAAGGTATCGTGACCTGTGTGTCATTCCAAGCGGCATAGATGTCGACGGCAGGAAATACCAGCTGAGGATCGCCCGTGCCCATCTGGGTAACCGTGAGATAGCGGATGAACTGCGTCTGGTCGCCCTTGGTAGCGACTACTGTTACTTGAGCTGTACGGCTGGTTGCAGCCTCATTTTCGTACGCCATGATCTCAACGGATTTCGAAACGTCATCGTATTGAACTCGCATCCACTGGAAATCCGTAAACGATTCTATGGCAAATACTGACGTTGCCGCATCGATCCCCTCGAGGTTGAAAGCGTAGCCGTAATTGAAGTGCACTTCATGGCTTGGAAGGGTGATGGACGTCTGGAGGGCAGTTACATTCGGACCGCCGATGCCCATCTGGGTTATCTTGATGGTATAGAAGGTGATGTCGTCGCCGTTCGTAGCCTTCAGTATGATATCCCCGGTACGCGAATCGCCTGTCCCGTCGTTGGCGGTCAGGCTTATCTTCATGTTGCCGCTGCCTTCTCCCGCCACTGTCACCCATGAAGGATGAGAGTAGTAAGTCCATCGTGTCCCGTTGTCCTTTATGACAGGGATCGTGAAGAGTGAAACGGCGCCATATCCGAACTGGTAATCGTTGCCGGCTAGTTCGAGAGCCGCGCTGCCTGTCCCAAGCTGTATGACATGGAAGTTTATTATCTGCTTCTGGCCTCCCTTGGTAGCGATGACGGACATATTGACCTCGCGTTTTGCGGATGCCGTGTTCTCATATGAAGAGAACATGATCCTGTCGAAATCCGTGCTGAACGAAGGGATAGCCCACCCGTACTGGTATGTGAACGCCACTGTCGTTTCGTCATCCTTGCCGATCATCGGGATATTGTATCCATCGGCGGCCGAGATGGCTTTCTGGGGGAGGATGATGGTGTCGTTAGCGAGGCTCACGTCAGGTCCGTCCATTCCCAATTGCATTACGCCAATGGTATATTCGGTTTCGTCGTCGCCGTTTTCGGCACGGAGAATGACTGTGCCGCTTCGCTGGTCGGTGACTTCGTTCTTAGGAATAGAAAACAGCATTACGTTAGTGCCTCCGCCTTCGATGGTGAGCCATTCCGGCTTAGCCGCTACAGTATACTTCGTACCGCTGACCATGGTTACAGGAACGGCGAACCTGAGGACAGGCTTGTATGAGAATGTGTAGACAGGCAATGCAAGGCGCAGTTCGGCATTCCCCGTACCAGGCTGAGTGACCTGGACCGGAATGACCTGCTCTTCTCCCGCCCTTGTGGCGATGACGCTGACGACAGCGGTCCGCTTGTCTGAGCTCTTGTTCTCTTCTGTCTTGAAACTCAGGAAATCGGCCGCAGTGATGACGCCTTCCACCCAGGTTGCCGAACTTGAAGTCTTCAATGCAGTGGCCGCATCGACTCCGACAAGTGCCACGTCATAGCCCTCGGTTCCTGTGATGGCTTCGCGGGGAACTACGATGCCGCTGACACTTGCGGTCACGTTAGGGCCGTTCATTCCGAGCTGCTCTATGCCGATTCCATACTGAACTTCGTCGCTGCCGTTGACAGCTTTCAGGACTATCACGCCGCTGCGCGGCTCGACAGTATTCTCGTTGGACGCGACGTCGATTCTCATCACGTTGGTACCATCGCCTGCAATCGTTACGAAGTCAGGCTTTGAGGCTACTGAATATGCAGTCCCGTTCAATGCCGTCACGGGGATCTCGAAATCCGATACGGCCTTCGGTCCGAAGGTGTAGCTCATAACGGCGATCCTCAGTTCAGCGCTGCCGGTACCCGGCTGTACGACGGAGAATGAAAGACTCTGGTCTACCCCGCCACGGGTAGCGACTACCGTGATGACAGCGGAACGTTTGGCTGATGCCGCATTTTCCTCAGCCGCTATAGCGATGGCCGTCTTGGCCCCATTTGCAAGGCCTTTTACCCAAGGCTTATCACTTGTGACCTTCAAAGTAGTGGAAGCATCGGCTCCGATGACCGTGACGTCATATCCCTCAGTTCCTGCGGTAGCCAACCTCGGAATGGTTATCTCTTTCTGTCCGAGAGCTATGTCAGGCGCTTCGAGGCCCTTCTGGGTCACGTTGATCACATAATACGAATAGTCGTCGCCGTTGTTGGCGAGTATTACGATGGCCCCTTCGCGTGAAGCTGCATCAGGATTTGCCGCGATGGTTGCCTTTATGCCTGAAAGAGCTGCATTGTCCGAAGTGGCGAGCCAGTCCGGAGTCCTTACGACTTCGTAAGTCGTTCCGTTCTGAGGTTCGATAGGCATGATGAGCACTTCACCGGGCTGGGCAGCCATGTATTCCGTCTGTGCGATTATAAGATCGGCGCTGCCCGTTCCGTTCTGTTTCACCTCGACAGGAATGAGCTGGGTCTCGCCGCCCTTCTCGGCGACCACCGCGATCTGGGTGGTACGGGCGGAAGCACCTGGGTTCGCAGAAGCCGCGAAGATGACGGAGTTCTTGTCCGCCGAAAATGTGGCAGTCAGCCATTCTACAGGTACCACGGCCGTCAAGGTCGTTTTGTCGTCCGCCCCCGAGAGTCCTATGAAAAGGTTGTCGGATGTCCTTGCACCTTCCTTCGGAAGGATTATGGATGAGGCGAGCGCCTTGACTTCAGGAGCGTTGACGCCTGCCTGGAGAACGGTAACGACACCGTAGACCATCTGGTCGCCTGCTTTCGCCGGAACGAGGATGGTGGCGCTGCGTGATTCGGCGGAAGTGTTCGGATCGACGGTAATGGCAACGGATGCGCTTACGCCGAACGAATTAACCGTAGGGGAGCACTCTACCTTTGCCCAATCGGCGTCTGAGCAGTAAGCGGAGACGGTTGCCTGCGCGGCATTGACAAATATGTCGGTGTTGAGGACGCCGCCTTCCGCTCCGGCTGAAAGCGAAGCGGAAGAAATGGTAACGGAATAGACACCTACGCCTCTCTGCGTAACGTTTACAGGATAAACTACGGATTCGGAGCCGAGAGTAGCTATGACGCTCAGCACTGCGCAGCGGGAAGCCTCGGCTTCGTTTGCACAGACATCGAATGTGATGAGGTCATTCGTTGCATCGACCTTCACATCGGAAATCCAGGAAGGATAATCCTTTGCAACGCTTACGCTTGTTCCCTTGGTCACAGGTATGAAGCCTACGACCACGCCCTGTGATGCTGCACCCTGGTTTCCGCTGAAGCTGTTCAGGGAAATGTTGTTCTTCAAAAGCACGAGTTCAGGGCTGCCTACGCCGGACTGGTAAACCTCGATCTGCTTGCATACCGTTACTCCTTCCACATTGCCGTACACATTGACTACGCAATCCCTGGAAGCATTGTCCGTATTAGGCTGGCAGGTGATGGAAACCACACCGTTTGCATAGGTGGCATCGCACCATGCGAAGTCGCAGGAAGCGGAAACTTCGCCTGTGATGTTCGTAACCACAGGTACGAGAGCCGCCCCTCCGTCTGCGGAGAAGTTCAGGCCGGAAGATGTCACGTTCAGGACCGCCATTGGGCGTGAGAGCTGGGTGATGGCCACATTTCCAGTAAAGCGTTCGTTGCCTTCGCCGGCGATGACGACGATGTTCGCCGTGCGGTCTTCGCTATGGCTGGTGTTCTCGCTTAGGGATACCCTTACCATACCGTTCCCGTTTCCAGACGACTTGTCGACTGATGCCCAGGAAGATACGCTTGAAACACTCCAGCTCGTATTGGACGAAATTGCGAATGCCACGGAAGAGGCTTCGCTTCCTACCGTAATGTCATTAGGCGAAACCAGAAGGATGCCGTTGTGGGCTCCCTGGGTTACATTTATGGTTGCAGATGCGGAATTCGATCCGTCGGTCGATACAGTGATGACGGCACTCCTTTCCTGAGTGGCTGCACAGGCTTCAATCATAACCTGCACCTGTTTCGTTCCGTTGCCGGAAGCGGGAGATATGGTACACCAGGAGGAATTGCTTGAAGCGGTCCAGCCCACATTCGACATGACGGTCATGGTGATATTCTGGGCATCGCTTCCCGTAAGGATGGCGCTCTTTGACACCCTGACCATCGGCGGTTGGCTGGCCACGCAACCCGCAAGACCCACAGAGATGAGGACTGCGAGCAGCAAAGCAGCAAATCCGCTCGACTTGAACGATCTATTATTATTCATGGTCTTATACATTTTCATTGTCATAAAAGCTATTTAACTATTGCGATGAAACCAGAATCAGTCTTATACTTGATGAATTCAGCCTGATTCATGGCGTCCGTCTTGTAATTTGCACTCTCTGCGCAAGCCTTTGCAAGAGCCTTCAATGAAAGCGACTTGTAATTGCCGGCGGCATAAGCCACAGCGCCAAGGTAATTGTCGGCTGCGGTAGGATTCTCTATATTGCGGAACTTGGCTATCGCTGAGTCGGCGTCACCTGAATACAGGCTGGCTACGATGCTGTTGAGCGAATTGCAATCGCCGTACTGCGCCGCAGCTTCCTTATATTTGTTCTCCTTCAGGAGCAGAAGGCCGTAATTGTTCTTCGCCCCTGGGACATTCGCTGCGACTGCCTTCTTGAAAAGGCTCTCAGCATAAGGCAGGTCGCCTAGAAGTGTGTAAAGCACTCCCTTGTTGTTGGCAATATAAGGATCGATGTCGCCATCATAGATGTTTTCGGCGTATTTGGAAGCTTCTTCCATCCTGCCCTGTTCCATCAGGCCGACCATGACGTTGTTGGCGCTGCTGCCGTTCTCTTCCTGATGGTAGGTCTCGATGCATTTGTCGAGGGCGACCTTGCGCTTGCTGGTATAAACGCTGGTGGCAGTATATGGATTATCGGAATCTTCACCTTCATAAGCTTCATAACGGACGACGGCACTGCATGTACGAAGGTCGGCGAACACATCCCGTATCTCATCCCAGTTCTTGAGCTGCCTGAGCTTGCGCTCGCGGACGTCAAGGTCAGGATTCTTGTCGATGATTGACTGGATCTTCTCGCTGTTGGAGAAGGTCGGGACTATCTTTTCAAATTCAGCCCAATTCTCATCCACCCACGTATACTTAATTGATTCGGGATTCATCTTCAAGTCGTCCGCGATGAAGTCGCGGGCGTTCTTGGCGCGGTTCTCGGCAAGGAAGGCATTGTGTTTCAACTTACCTTCAGGAGAAGCGGCCGCTTCTACGCTTAATGACTTTACACGGTCGATCCCGTTCCTGCGGAGCTTGCTGCAGAATGCCTGAAGCTTGTCGTAGCCTTCGTTGATGAAATTCTGAGGGTCGATGGTGTACTTGTCCACCTTGAACGAAGCTTCATTTGCGAACCTTTCTTCGTAAGAGCGTTCCTCGATGCGGTTCTTGTAATAGATAGGCTGGTCATCGCGCATGAATCCGGTGTAGTCTATGATGCCGTTGTTGTAAATCACGTTCTTCCCGACGAAAGCGCAGCCGCACATTCTGGAATCGGGGTTGCTGTAGAAATCCGAAACCAGGACGTCGCGGTCCCACTTGGTACTGTACTTACGTGCGACCAAAACGATGGAAGCACCGTGCATCCAAGGCTTGACGTCGATGACCTGCTGGTAGTGATAGTAGACCGGCTCGTTCTTGTAGGCGATTTCAGCGACATAGTCCGGATAAGGGCGGGCATTGAGATCCCGCTTGTCCTTCCAAACCACTGCATAGTGGTGACGGTCTATAAGTACAGGCTTGAGCACCAGGCAGCTGTCTCCGTTCACCAATGCAGGAGCTGCTACTATGCATTTGTTGCAGTTCAGCAGCCCGCCCGGGATTTCCATCCCGAAAGAGACCACAGCCTTGCCTCCCTTGGCTACAAGAGCGTCGGGAAGTATGGAACATTCATATGGGGCTCTGACAGTCTTTATTTCGTTGACCAACTCCTGGGCGTTCATCGTGAACCCGAGAAGAAGGGCAGCCAATACGATCATTGTTCTTTTCATAGTGCGTCCTCCTAGAAAATTAGATAAGTGAATGAAACTCCGATGCGGGTGATGCCGAACTTGTCGGCATTCACGATTGGGTCATACATTATTACGCCCTCGACGGAGTCGTTGCGCGTGTAGTTGTAGAAGCGGTCGCTGACCTTGCTGTTGAACCTCATCCAGCCTGCGCCGATGTTGAGTTCGAGTCGCCACCGCTCGCTCATAGGGAATACGTATCCATAGGAAAGGCCTGCGCCATACATATTGCCGAGATAGTTGTATTTATCCACTCCGGCATCATAAGCACAGTATTGGCCGTGCAGCCCGATGAAATGTCCGGAATACTTATATGTGAACCAATAGCGCAGTTCAGGCTGGACGGCCCACCCCTGGATCCTTCTTTCATCCTTGAAACTGAACGGGTTGTAAGCGCCGTCGACGTCGAGCGTGATGAAAGGTCCGAGGCCGACTTCCAAACCGAGGTTGGGAGTCGTGGCCAGCCATTCCAATGTATTCGTCTTGACTCCGAGATGCTGGGCGAACCCGCTTGCAGCAGTCACAGCAATCAATGCCAATGTCAATAATATCTTTTTCATTGTCGTAATATTTTTCAGTCTATAACAGAATGAATATCATTAGGAACCAGCACCTTGACGAAATAGGTGTTGGTGTCGGTCCCGTTTGTGACATCAAGCCTGACGATGCCCACTGATCCTTGTGAAATGGATTCCAATAAAGGGGATGCAGGTTCTACGGTCAAGGTTATCTTATTGTCTGCATAAACAGCCGTTACGCTATACTTGCCAGGTGCAAGTGTATTGTAGCCTTCAAACCAGTCTGTCTTTAAGGCGGTTACATCCGTGACGTTCAAGGTATTGTAAGTGACGGTGTTCGTTGTACTCAAAAGGTTTACGGACATCTTTTCGATGAAATCATCAGACGATTCGACAACCCCGCCTACGATCTGGGGGTCTTCTCCCGAAAGTTGCACTACCTGGATCTGGAGGGGAGTGCCGGCCGGCTGGGCATTGAAGTCGATGAAGCCGTAACGCCTCAAAGGAAATGTATTATTCGCAAGGCCGGATATCACCGCTGAATTGTCTGAAGTGGACGGATCAGCCCAGGCTACATTGGATGCCAATCCGCTGAGGGAATTCGCACCGTGGATTTCTATCGACCTGGTCACCATCTTTCCGTCGGTGGTCCCTATCCTGCGCTCTCCGCTTAAGCTGACCGGAGAGGTCACGCATGCGGGAAGCAGGACAACTCCTCCGCCAGGTTCGAGATAATAATCCGACGAGCTTGCCTGGCTTACATTAATGGTCATGGTCCGGTAATCCGTAGCTGATGCTCCATACCTGATGGTGATGGCAAATTCGCGTGCGGGATCAGCAGGCCCTGCCTGGGCTGCTGCAGCTATGTCCAGATAATAAACGCCGTCTGACATTACGCCGGGATCATGGAATGTGATCCAGTTCGGGATGGCAGGGTCGGTAACCAGATACCGTATGTTCGTATAGCTTGCGGTAATTACTCTCGCCCCGCCGTTCTTGTCGAAATAAAGTGTGTTGGGATTTATTGAGAACGAGTAGTCCTTGGCAGCATCCTGGACGACACTGATCCTTATGCACTGGATCTGGTCGTTCTTGGTAGCGACGATGCTTATGGTAGCGGTGCGCGGCTGGTCAAGGGTATTGGTTTCGGTATTGACATAAACGAACTTGCCTGCTGGATCGTATGTGGCTTTGAGCCAGGATACGTTGTCATAAGCCCAGACAGATGTCTCGGCATCGACTCCGGCAAGGTCGATCTTGTTGTCCATCGATGTGACAGCATTTGAAGGAAGCTCGAGGGAATTCTCAATGGCAGTAACATCAGGCCCTTCGGTCCCCATCTGGACAACCCCTATCGTGTAGACCGACTGCTCGGCACCATTTGTGGCGACTACGGTAATGTAGCCCTGACGCTGGGATGCAGCGGTATTCTCCGCCACGTCAAAAGTCAACCCGTCGGCGTCCTGACTGAAATCTGTGATCCAGTCAGAAGCCGAAGAAAGTACGTATGTGGTAGTGGAAGCTTCCTTTATGACTCCGACCGGAAATGCCGCAACTGCTTCGTGGCCGAATGTGTATTCGTTGCCTGACAAGGTCAGGATCGCTCCGCCGTTGCCGAGCTGGGTAACGAATACCTGCATGAGCCTGCTTTCGCCGTTCAGGACGTAGACTGCACTTACGACGGCCATCCTTGGAGTGTTGGACGTATTGGCCGCACAAGTATATGAGATTGCACCGGAAGAAGCTGAACATGAGGTAATCCAGTCTTCAGAAGCAGAAGCCGCTCCGGGAACCGCACCGTTTGCATTCAGGATCATCACATCGTCCGTGCCTCCTCCGGCTCCGACCGTACGGTTCGCATTGACGGCATATACCTTAGGGGCCTTGTTGCCGAGTTGGGTTACCTTTATGGTGTACATGACGGATTCGCTGCCTGAAGATGCGGTCAGGACGAATTCCTCCACCCTGTCCGCCGTAGTCTCGTTGCTCGTGAAATGAAGCAAAGTACGATAGAAGACATATTGAGGAGAAGCATCAAGAACTTCAGGATTAGAAACTGTCAGGAAATCATCTGTGCCCAGGACTGAAGCGGTAACGCTGTTTGTGGCTGGAAAAGGCGAGAAGAAGTTGAAGTTGAACGTGCCTTCATCGGCCGGGACCACTATATCCTGGGAACTCAATACAAGATAAGGGCTGCCGACTCCGAGCTGGGTTACGTCGACATAGATGATCTGTGTCTGTCCGCCCTTCGTAGCGAGGATGGAGACGGTAAAGCTCCTGCTTTCGTTGCCGATATTGTCTTCCGCACTTATTATGAATCCGGAATCGGAATAAGGGGAATATTCGGCACTGGCCCACAAGCAGTTCTCCTCGATTTCCACCTGAGTATCGGAATCGACGCCGTAAAGTAAGACGGGCCAGTAGCTGACACCCCAATACGGAATCGTGATGGATTCGTGGAGGGCCGTGACATTCGGCCCGTCGATGCCGAGCTGGATGATCTCTACGTCATATAACGTTTCGTCGTCGCCGTTGGTGGCGCGGAATACGAGAGTCTCGCTTCGTTGGTCGACAAGATTGTTCTTGGCTAGGTTGACGGTGAAGTCTTCAGTACCTTCGCCGTCCCATGAGAGCCAGTCCTCGTCGTTCCCGTTCTCGGAAGAGACCGTCCACTCGGAGCCGTTCAGAGCGTTGACGGGAATTTTGAATCCCGTAGTATCCTTGTATGTGAAATAATAAACCTTATGAGGGATTTCAAGCTCGGCGCTCCCCGTACCAGGTTGGATGACTGTGATTACGAACTGCTGCTGCTGTCCGCCCTTTTCCGCCTGCACTGTCAGGGTAGCCTGGCGCTTGGCCGAAAGTGTGTTTTCCTGCACGTTGAAGTATATCCTGTCCTTACGGTCGTTCCAACCGGCGGTGAACCAGGTCGCATTCGGGATGAATGTGACTTTCGTATCGCCGTCATAACCGAGGGTCTCGAGGAAATTGTTGTCTGAAGCCATTCGCGGAACGGTTATTTCACGGAATTCTGTAATGATGTCAGGCCCGTCGATGCCAAGCTGGGTAATGCCAATGGTATATTCGGTCTCGTCATCGCCATTGGTGGCGCGAAGGACGACGGTGCCGCTGCGCTTCTCTACGACCGTGTTCTTGGGAAGCGAGAACATGAGCGTGTTCGTTCCTTCCCCATCTATGTCCAGCCATTCCGGCTTTGCTGCGACTGTGTACTGCGTGCCGTGAAGCATCGTGACAGGTATAGGGAATGAATCCACTTTTTCATAAGTGAAAGTGTAGTCTGGAAGGGCTATCTCAAGTTCTGCGCTTCCGGTCCCGGGCTGGGTTACCTTGACCGAGAGTACCTGTTCCTCGCCGCCGCGTTCAGCTATGACGCTGACTACCGCGGATCTAGCATCGGAAGCAGTGTTCTCTTCGGTTCTGAAGCTCAGATAGCGTCCGGCCGTTATGACGCCTTCCACCCAAGTCGCAGTGCTTGCAGTCCTGAGTGAAGTGGCAGCATCCGCACCGACAAGAGCTACATCGTAACCCTCGTTTCCGGTAATGGCTGTACGGGGAACGACTATGCTGTAAATGGAAGCCTGCACATTCGGCCCGTTGACACCGAACTGCTTGATCCTTATGCTGTACTGTGTTTCGTCGCTGCCGTTCACCGCCCTGAGGACGATGACGCCGCTGCGCGATTCAGTAGTAGCTTCATTCGAAGTCAATGCCAACTTAAGCATTGCGCTTCCATCTCCCGTGACGGTTACGAAATCAGGCTTGCTTGCCACAGAGTATGAAGTGCCGTTCAAAGCCGTTACAGGGATGTCGAATTCACCGATCTCCTTCGGGCCGAACGTATAGTCGGTCACTGCGATGCGAAGGTCCGCGCTTCCGGTGCCGGGCTGTACTACTGCGAATGAAAGGACTTCTTCCTCGCCTCCACGCTCAGCTACGACGGAAATGTTCGCCGTTCGTTTGTCTGAAGCCTTATTCTCCTGAGCGGCAATCGAGATGGAGGTCTTGTCCGTACTTATGATGCCTTTTACCCAAGGCTGGTCGCTTTTGGCAGTGACGGCCGTAGATGCGTCAGCTCCGGAAACGGTTACAGCGAATCCTTCGGTGCCAACAGTGGCCGTGCGCGGAATGACTATTTCAGTCTGTCCGAGAGCGATGTCAGGAGCTTCGAGCCCCTTCTGCACAATGCCGATAATGTAATAGACATAATCGTCACCGTTGTTGGCAAGTATGACGATGTCTCCCTTCCGTTCATTCGCGTCAGGATTTGAAGCGACGACGGCCCTGATGCCGTCAGGCATCGTCATTGTTTCCGTGGCGATCCAGTCCGGAGTGCCTATGACTTCATAAGTGGTTCCGTTTTCGGATTCGATAGGAATTTCATAAGTCGCCCCTACCTGGGTGAATACGTATGAAGATTGCGCGATCAGGAGTTCGGCGCTTCCAGTACCGGACTGGGTCACGTCGATCGGGATGATTTCGGTTTCCCCTCCACGTGTGAAAATCAGGTTAGCCGCTGTGGAACGTGACGCAGAAGAGGCATTTGGTTCAGCGGTGAAAGTGACTTCTTCATTTGTGGCAACAGCCTTAAGCCAGGAGACGGGTATCACCGTCTTTATAGTGGTCTTCGCATCTGCTCCGTAAATATTTACCGCATAGCTTCCGCCAGCCTTGACAAATTTGACACTGCTTTCGGTGACTGAAGCGTCAGGAGCCCCTACGCCGGCCTGGACTACTGAAATGGCGCCGTATGCCATCTGGTCTCCCACTTTAACAGGCACAAGGACTTCGGCAGAACGGGAACCTGCGGATGTATTCTCGGCGCAAGTGATGGCGACCGTCGAAGAGATCCCGAACGAATTCGAAGAAGAATTGCTGTTTACCGTAACCCAGGAAGCATTTGCGCTGTAAGCGGAAATTGTTGCCTGAGGAGTATTTACGAATGCATCTACTGTAACGGAAGATCCTTCCGCAGGGATGGCGACACCGGTTCTGGAGAGAACGACTTTTACCTCTCCGACGCCCTGCTGGGTAACGGAAACAGGATAAGCCATAGTCCGGTCTCCTATCTTGGCGATCACCGAAAGCTCGGCCGTACGCGAAGAAGAACTCTCATTCGCAGATACGTTAAATGAGACCATGTTATTGGCCATGTCTACTGCGACACCGCTGATCCATTCCGGATAATCATTTTCGACCGATACTGCAATCCCGTCCGAAGAAGGGAGATAGAATACTGAAACAGCCTGCGCCATGTCGTTCGGGTCTCCGGAGAATGAAGGGAGCACGATGTTCGTGTTCACCATTGTCAGGGTAGGAGCACCGAGGCCGGCTTGGCTTACCAGGATCTGCTTCATCACCATTGTACCTGCGACGTCGGCATAGACTGTGACGATGCAGGTCCTCGGTTCATTGGCGGCATTGTCCTGAACGGTGACGGTGACCACTCCATTGGAATAGGTCGCATCGCACCAGCTGAATTCGCTGGTAACCTTGACATCGCCGGTAATGTTGGTTATGATAGGAACCGAAGCGACGTTCGTCCCGGCGGTCTTGGCATCAGCCGTAAATGACAAAGTGCTGTGAGTCAAGAAAAGGCTAGGGAGTTCACGGCTGAGCTGGGTAATTGTGAATCCTGCCTGCGTCCTTTCGACGTCGTTGCCGGCTGAAACGACTATCTTCGCCTCACGGTCGGAGATGTGGCTTGAATTCTCGGCCAGCGCAATCTTTACGATCGCATTGCCGGATCCCGAAGTCGACTTAGGGGTAGCCCAGTCGCTCGAACTTGTAACAGTCCAGTCCCCGTTCGAAGCTATTGCGAATGCAACGTCTTGCGCCGCGGCGCCAGCAGTAACTGCTGCAGGGGATATCTGGAGCACAGCATTCTTTGCGCTTTGGGAAACAGTGATGGTCGTTTGGGTCTCATTTCTTCCCTCGGTCTTCAATGTAACGACAGCCATACGCGACTGCGAGGCGTCGCAGGCATCGAGAATAAGGTCAAGCTCTTCCGTATCAGTACCCTCGGTACGCGAAAGAGTGACCCAGGAAGAATTGCTGGCGGCAGTCCACCTCGCATTCGAAGTGACCGTCACCGAAATGCTCTGGGCTTCACATCCTGTCTGGATAGAATGCTTTGAGACTTCGATCATAGGAGGATCGGACTCGATGCAGCCGGCAAACGCGAACGCGCTGATTACGGCTGTAAGAACGAGAAACAATCCCCTCGTCTTTGACAATCTTTCGTTTTTCATAAATATATTAGTTTGATAATATTGATTATTAAGATATTAATGCAATTAGATAATGAAATGAAATGTTTGTCGTGACACGACAAAGCCGGCAATAAGATATTCAGCCGTAACTATTTGATTTCATAAGGCTTTACGGTTAGATTAATAATGCTCACTCACAATCGCAATAAGCCGAGGGTATCTTATTGTACGATTACAAATATATAAAAGCCTGATTAAATTTCAAAATAAACAAAAGACTATTTGATAATGGAACGAACCAAAAAAGATAGTATATCGGCCGTCTTGTCGAATCCGAGGATTGATGAGTCGAAGCAGGAATCATAGCTTTCCATCGACGCCCACTTCTTGAAAGTGAAGAACTCATAGTATGACTGTCTCATTTTTTCCTTCTTCCTGATATATTCTTCAGCCTTTGCCGGAGAAACGCAATGTTTCATTGCTATGGTATTGATCCTGAATTCAAGAGGGGCCGTTACAAAGATGCGCACCAGATTAGGCGTATCCCTCAGCACATAATCAGCACAGCGTCCCACGAAGATGTTGGACTGCATCCCTGCAAGCTTGCGTATCACTTCGCTCTGCATCTCGAAAAGGGCTCCTCCGCTCAGGGCGGAATCGCCCATCAATCCAGGATTCTTCTCGTCGGCCTTCGCAAAGAACTCGGCCCCGATGCCGAACTCCTTGGCTGCCACATTTAGCAGTTCCTTGTCATAGACATTTATCCCAAGCCTGCCTCCCAGGCTGCGTGCGATATCCAGGCCTCCGCTTCCCACTCTTCGGCCGATCGTAACATTGTAATAGGAATCATTCATTTTGTGCAGGAATTGTTGAGTTATCCGAATTAATCACGGCCTTGAACTGTTTTTTCTGCCTTTCAAGCATTATCCAGGCTATCAGGAACGCGACGCTGTCCGCTATCGGCATGCTCCACCACACTCCGTTCAGCCCCATTATCTCAGGCAATGCTATCAGCAGAGGAATCAGGAACAGCAGCTGCCTGCTCAGGGAGAGAAAGATAGCCTTCTTGGCTATGCCTATGCATTGGAAGAAGTTGGAGACCACTATCTGGTAACCCACCAGAGGCATTGCCGCGACGATTATCCTCATCGCCGGAATCGACTGCGCAACGAGAGCGTCGTCGTGAGTGAAAAGCCTTACCGCAATATTCGGGATGAGTTCTCCAAGCAGGAAAAGGACAGTCGTCGTCATAGTAGCGTAGATGATGGTCCTGCGAAGGACTTCCGTCACGCGATGGTGCAGCTTCGCTCCGTAATTGTAGCTCGCTATCGGCTGCATCCCTTGAGTGAATCCGAACGCCACCATCACGAAGAGAAAGGAGAACCTGTTGCTTATCCCGTAAGCACCGACCGCCATGTCCCCTCCCAGCCTCAGCGCCTGCTTGTTGATGAACATCACCACGAAGCACGATGCAGCGTTCATCAGGAAAGGTGCCAGCCCTATCGAAAAAATGCGTTTGTCTATCTCCCAATCGAGCCTGAAAATATCCCTGCTGAAATGAATCAGGTTCCTCTTGTCCGAAAGGATGAAACAGATCCATACCAATGAGATGAACTGGCAGATCACCGTGGCTAATGCCGCTCCCCTGACTCCCATCTTGAATCCGAAGATGAACACGGGGTCAAGCATTACATTCAATGTTACCGTCAGCAGAGTCACGGCCATCGCGAGCTTCGGCCTGCCCGAAGTGCGGACCACGTTGTTCAGCCCGAAGTACAGGAACGTTACTATCGTGCCCCAAAGGATGATCTGCAGATAGTCACGGGCAAAGCCGATGGTTGCTGGACTGGCTCCGAAGAAATATAGTATCGGGTCAATCCAGACAAGGCATGCAGCCTGCAGCAATGCGCCGATCATTACACTCAGCGTAACCACATTGCCCAATACCTTCCTCGCAATCGTGTAGTTCTTCTGTCCAAGAAGTATCGATATGACAGTCGCCGCTCCGGCCCCTACCAGCGTTCCGAAGGCCGTCGTCAGGTTCATGATAGGAAAAGTGACCGCAATGCCGCTGATGGCCAGCGCCCCTACACCCTGTCCGATGTAGATGCTGTCCACCATATTGTACAGCGAGGAGGCGGTCATCGCGATGATGGCCGGAATCGCATATTTTTTAAGGAGCCTCGAGATGCTTTCGGTCCCGAGTTCAACAGGTACATATTCCATCAAAAACGCCGCGGCTGCCTTTAGGAGCCCGCGGCGTAAAGATACTGCAATTAATCTATCCTACCTGTAAATTTTAGGATAGACTTCCCCTTCAAGGACATCGAAGCCATTGTCGGCAAGAGCCGCCATCTCGTCTTCACCGGGGAATACCTTCACTGGTGCTATGAAATGCACATATTCCGCAATGCCGTCAGTCACTCCCTTGTCGTAGGCTATGCCGCCGGTGAGCAGGATAGCGTCCACTTTGCCCTTCAATACGGCGGCAGCGCTACCTATTTGCTTGGCCATCTGATAAATGAAAGCTTCTATCAGCTTGACGCACTTCATGTCCCCCATATCTGCGCGTTCGCGGATTTCCTTGAAGTTGTTCGTCCCGACCATGGCGACTGCGCCGCCGCGTCCTGATACGAACTTCATCATCTCGTCGTGGGTGAACTTGCCTGAATAGCACGTATCTACGATGTCCTTTACCAGTATTCCGCCCATCCTGTCAGGCGAGAAAGGGCCCTCGCCCTGAAGGGCATTGTTCACTTCGATGACTCTGCCGTTGTGGTGCGAGCCTACTGAGATGCCTCCGCCCATGTGTCCCACTATGAGATTCAGCGTCTCATAAGGCACGCCTATCTGACGGGCATAACCCTTAGCGATGGCCTTCTGGTTCAAGGCATGAAAGATGCTCTTGCGAGTATACATCGGATGTCCCGTCACGCGTGCGACATCGTCAAGTTCATCGACGACCACAGGGTCTGCGATGTAGGCCTTGATGTCCTTCGCTCCTTCGCTGTTCGCCTGTTCGGCGATCTTCGTGGCGATCATGCCACCAAGGTTGCAGGCATGCTCTCCGCTCAAGGCGATCCCAAGGTCGTGGATCATCGCGTCATTTACCTCGTAAACACCTGATGGAATAGGCTTTATAAGGCCTCCGCGGCCTACTATGGCATCGAAGTCCTTCAGGGGATAGCCGGCTTCGGTGACGGCATCCATGACAGCCTTCTGGCGGAATTCGTACTGGTCGATGATCCGGGCGTACTTGTCAATCTCTTCGGTACTGTGCCGGAGAGTCAAATTAAAAACGGGTTGTCTGTCTTCGAAGACGGCTATCTTCGTTGACGTCGAGCCCGGGTTTATTACGAGTATCCTCTGCATAAAGTAGTTAAGCGCTCAATGCAGCAATAGCAATGCTGTTCAGCTTTGTGTCGATGCTGTCGGCGCGGCTGGAGAGAACGCAAGGCACTTTCGCGCCTACAACCATGCCAGCCTGGTGCACATTCGGACAGAGCTGGGAATTGCATTTGTAAAATACGTTGCAGGATTCAATGTTAGGGAAAATAAGGATGTCGGCGTCGCCTGCCACAGGGCTGACGAGCTTCTTGATCTTCACTGCTTCTTCTGAAATGGCAACATCGAGAGCTAGAGGGCCGTCCCCGATGCACCCCTTGATCTGTCCACGGTCGCACATCTTCGCAAGCAAGGCTGCGTCGACGCATGACTGTATCTTAGGCAGCATCTGCTCGGTGCAGCCGATGAATGCCACTTTCGGAGTATCGATCCCCATGGAATGGGCGACATTGATGCAATATTTGGTCATGGCCTGTTTCTGAGAAAGGTCCGGAGCAGGGATGACGGCCATGTCTGAAGCTATCATGAGTTTATTGTACATAGGGTTTTCAACGACTGCCACGTGACTCATTACGGCCTTGTCAGGAAGGAGTCCCAGTTCCTTGTTCAGGATGGCATGCATGAACTTGTCGGTGGAGCAGAGACCCTTCATGAGGAAATCGGCCTCTCCCGCCTTTACTATGGCGACAGCCTGAGCGACAGCTGGAATCTCTTTGGGATTGTCGATGATCGAGAAGACGCTCTCGTCGAGATTGTCCTTCTTGCATACTTCTTCGATGAGTTTCTTGTCGCCTACGAGAGTAGGTTCCACAAAGCCCATCTTTGCTGCCTGATAAACTGCATTGATGGAGTGTTCGTCAACGCCCCAGGCCACAACAAGCTTCTTCTTTGTTCCTTTGGCCTTCAGAAGCTCGAAAATTTCTTTGAAACTTGAAATCATGATTGATTGAGATTATAGTATTGATTATTCGTTTTCAGTAAGATGCATCGTATCGCGTGCGATAACCAGCTCCTCATTGGTGCAGACGAGAAGGCCGATGACTTTCGAAGAAGGATAGGTAAGAACCGTATCCTTGCCGCGAAGCCCGTCGTTGACCTCGTCATTCAACTCGCATCCAAGATATTTGAGATTGTTCAGCACGTCATGGCGCAGGGCGAAGTTATTCTCTCCGATGCCGCCGGTAAAAACTACTGCATCCAGGCCTCCCATTACGGCTGCATACGCTCCTATGTACTTCGTAACCTGGTATACAAGCATTTTCTGAGTCATGGCAGCTCTCTTGTCGCCCTTGCTGGCGGCGTCTTCAAGGTCGCGGCTGTCCGACGACACTCCGCTGACGCCGAGGAATCCGCTCTCCTTGTTCATGATGGAGTTCATCTGGTCAGGAGTCAGCTTTTCCTTGTTTTCGATATATGTGACGACGCCTGCGTCGACGCTTCCGCATCGGGTTCCCATGATAAGTCCGTCCAGAGGCGTGAAGCCCATGGAAGTGTCGATGCTCTTTCCGTTCTTGACGGCAGTTATGGAACTTCCGTTGCCGAGGTGACAAGTCACTATCCTCGAATTTTTCGGATCGAGTCCGGTCATCTCGCAGGCGCGGCGGCTGACGAAGCGATGGCTTGAGCCATGGAATCCGTACTTGCGGATTCTATAATCTTCATAATAGCGATATGGAAGGCCGTAGAGGAAAGCGTACGGCGGCAATGTCTGATGGAATGCGGTATCGAATACTGCTACCTGAGGCACTTTGGGCATCAGTTTGGATACGGCTGCCACTCCAAGCAGGTTCGCCGGATTATGCAGAGGAGCGAATTCAGAGCATTCCTTGACCTTATCTACCACTTCGGGAGTGATCACGACGCTGTTGGAGAAAGCCTCCGCGCCGTGCACCATCCTGTGCCCTACTGCATCGATTTCATTGAGCGACTTCAATGCACCCTGAGCCGGATCCTTCAGAAGTTCCAGCACTTTCTGCACCGCAGCTGTATGGTCCTTGAAATCCGATTCCTCAGTATACTTTTCCTTGCCGGCAAGAGTATGCTTGACGACGCTGTCCGGCATCCCGATCCTTTCGACCAGGCCCTTTGCAAGCAGTCTGTAATTGTTGTCGTCCTGCATGTCGAGCAGCTGGTACTTCAGCGAAGAGCTGCCGCAGTTAAGCACAAGAATGATCATTTTGTGTAACTATTAAGAATTGTTATTATTTACTTTCAAATTGTTAGCAAAGTTATTGCATTTTGGTAGAACAGCAAAATTTTATGACAATCTATTTCCAGCTTTGGGCAGTTTCTCAGTGATAGCGGAAAAACAATACCCAGAACAGACTCCCCGCCCATCATGAAAAACATGAATCCGAACACACAGAAAACTGCCATCGAAAGAAGTATGTGGACGATCCTTATCCTGTCCAGCTGACAATATGAGAGGACGCCAAGTCTTGCGACGTTGAATCCCGCCGCCAGCCACACGCACCCGGCAATGGCAAGCAGAGTCCGTTTCTTGACATGAAATGGGCGGAATGAACTGCTCATGCCCTCTCTCTCGATGTGATGACTATCGCCAGATAGCAGATGTCAACGATGATTTCTATAATTGCCGACATGACATTCAATATCAATAAATGGTCCTTCTGATCATTTCCTTCAGGATTCTGCAGTCGCCTACATGCTTGATAAGCAGCACGACTATGTCGCTGAGGATAAAGTCGAGAAAGGCGTATTCGGGAAAATCGTCCGAAAAGGCTCCTTCGTGGACCGAGTTGTCCTTCTTCAATTTTTCAGACAACCCGGACTTCATCTGTGCCAGAAACCTGTCCATAGTACTTCTTGCCTTGTTCCTTTCATCGCTTGCAAAGCTAAGCGAGTGAGCGGTAAAGAAATTAGGATATCCGTCCATGCCATCCTTGACGCTTTGAAAGATCCATTCCACGTATTCGGGGAACGGCAGGTCGGTAGCTTCCTGCTCGTCGACATTGAAGATGTCCCTCCAGACGCTTTCAATCGTTTCGAGGACCAATTCGTCCTTTCCGGAGAAGTAATAGTAGATCGAGCCGACCGACACATTGCATCGCCTTGCTACAGTACGTATGTTGATGGCCTGCAAGCCCTCTTCAGAGACCATTTTCCTGCATTCCGCCAAGATCTCTTCCTTTGATGTGACTATCGTATTCATTGCATTTGCCCATTATGAACATCGTTCAGTTTGAGAGTGCAATGATACGACATATTTCTTGATGGCGTCTCAGCAGAAGAGCTTCTTTTGGGAAAATAATGCTATCTTGCAGAAAAATGAGGGGTAGGTATGTGGAAAGGTAGATTGTCGTTCCTTTGTGCCCTGGCCTACGTGGCCGGGTGTCTGCTGTGCGAACTTGTTCCGGTTCCTCCTCTTGCAGCGCTTGCATCCTTCTCCGTCGCTATCCTTCTCTCCTGCCTCGCAGCCATCCGCTCTCATTCAAGCCGCTGTCCATCACCTTTCCTCCTCCCCTGCCTACTATCCCTCCTTATCGCCTCAGGAGCTGTCAATGCCACGCTTTGCCGGCCTTCGAGCCGACTGCTCCAGTTCTGCGGCAGAGAAGCCGACATCTGCGGCATAGTCACAGGCAAAGGACATTCTTCCAAAGGAAAGCCCAGGCTCGAGATTAGCGTTGGCAGGGAAAAGATCTATCTATATGTCGGGCCTTCAAGCGATAATGCGCCGTCCTCATCGTCTTGCGACAATCCTTCCGCGATTGCAGGTCTGTGGGACACGGTCAGGTGCCGCATTCAAGTCAGGCCGGCCGAAAATTTTTCGAATGACTTCGACTACGTCGCCTTCCTTGCCAGGAAAGGCATATTCGTGACGACCTATCTGCCCGAATCAGAAGTATTCGTGTCGCAAAGGGCCATGCACACCAGGATCGGAGCATTTGCGAGGAAAGCCGCCTCCCACGAATTCAGCATCCCGATTCTCCAGGGAGATGAGATGGCTACGCTGAAAAGCCTTTTGGTTGGAGACAAGGAAGGACTGAGCTCTGAGCTCAAGGACAGTTACAGGCGAAGCGGCGCCATGCATCTGCTCGCTGTCTCCGGCCTGCATGTCGGCATCATCTATCTCATATTGTGCAAGCTGTTGGCATTGATTCCGGGCAACGGCAAAAGGATGGGAAGGTGCAAAAGTGCATTGGCGATCCTTGCGCTATGCTTCTACTCCTGGGTCTGCGGGATGGCCCCGTCTGTCTGCAGGGCAGTCCTGATGGTTGCCATCTACGAAGCAGGGCGTTGCATTGAAAGCAGGGAGAATTCCTTGGGCGCGATTTCGGCAAGCGCAATCCTGATCTGCGTGTTCTCCCCAGCCGCCCCGGTCTCCGTCAGCTTTCAGCTCTCCTTTTGCGCAGTGCTCGGCATAAGGCTGGTCTATCCTTGGCTTTCGAAACTATTCAAGAGCAGGAGCAAGCTCCTGTCCTACGCCTGGCAAGTAGCTGCGATGTCGATAGCCTGCCAAGTAGGAACAGCGCCTGTCACCTGGTATCATTTCAAGATGTTCCCGAAAAATTTCCTCCTCACGAACTTGGTGGCCATTCCGCTCGTTACAATCATAATGTACAGCATTTTACCTGCAGTCACCATAGCCGCCATCCCGTTTACTGATGATTATTCCTTAAAAATTCTTCGATATCTCATATATCTCTTAAACAATTTCATTAAAATAGTTGGAGATATTTAACAAAATATTACATTTGCCGAAGTTTTTAATGCTTAACCAATAGTCATGAACATTTTTATTTACGGCTTGAATTTCAAAGCCAGAAAAGAAGATCTTACGAATCTTTTCGCTCCATTTGGAGAAGTATCAGCAGCCAGAATCATCCTCAATCGTGAAACTCATCGCTCCAAGGGCTATGGTTTCGTTGAGATGCCTGATGATGAGGCCGGCAAGGCAGCTATCGCAGCTTTGGACGGAACTCAGCACATGGACAGAACCATTCACGTAGCAGTAGCTAATCCGAGACCTGAAAGGACTGAAGAGGAATCTCCTCGTCAGGAAAATCAGGATAATCAATAATTAATTACTCCTAGATCACTTTAAGGCCCGTCTCCATGGAGGCGGGCCTTTTTCCGTGCCTCCAAGTCCCAAGCAATGAAAAAAACAAGCCGCACGGAAAATCCCGTACGGCCGTTTCATTTATACGAAGGCTTTCGCCTCCATGCTATTTGTCCTTAAGCATTGCCTGATAAGTCTCATACTTCTGCATGTACTCGTCGCTCTTTTCACGGAAGCGGAAGTAGATGTTTCGAAGGTACTCGGCAATAGCCATCTTCACGTCCTGGTTCTTGCTTATGGAGAACGCCTTTTCAAACGGTTCCATCGCATTCTTCAGGCAGTCCTCAGCCTTGCCCATAAGTGCATTGTACTTGGTGTCGTCGAGCTCTTCCTGAGCGGCATTCGAGATGCTTACTGCTTCATCGTAGAGCATCATCCCTTCTCCGAGGTAGCCGTATTCATAATTGGCATCGGCAGCATTTGCCTTGTGGTAGCTTTCGACGGCTTCATCCTTCTTTCCAAGTCCTTTCAGGACATTGCCTTCCACATAATAAAGGGAAGGATTGTTCGGCTCGTTGGCCTCAGCGCTGTGCAGCAGGTTGAAGAGCTTGTCAGGGCTCTGCTTTGAATTCAGGTAAAGGTTGATGAGGCCTACGAGGATGCTCTGGTTCTGAGGGAACTTCATGAAGCCCTGTTCGAGTATTTCAGTGCCTTTGGTAGTGTCGCCTTCGGAGAGATAGATATTTGAAATGCCGCTGAACGCATTTCCTTCCGAATAGTATCCCAAGTCGATGGCTTTCTGATAATAGCCCTTCGCCTTTTCGTTATTCCCGGCCATCGATTCGAATATGCCGGAATAATATGTGCTCATGCTGTCGACCTTGTTCACGACAGGATTGGAATATGTATGAAGAGCTGCTTCAAAACCGGCAGCAGCCTTGACAAAATCTCCTGCAGTATAGTTAGCAAAGGCATCTTGTGTATATCTCTGATGCAGGTTTTCATAAAGCTGTGCAATGTCCTTCGCTTTCCTGTTGCCAGTGTCTTCAGCTGCGGCTTTGTCGACGGCTGCGGTTGCTGCGCCAAGAATGTCCCCTTCCATGGCAGGCTTTGTGATCACATAGGACGACAGGACGTTCTGCTCATTATACCAGAGATCCTTGTCGGCGTAATGGTCGACGGCATAGTTGACGCCGTCTCCGCCTTTCTTCTGCTCGGTACTGAGAATCTGCTGATCCTTGAGGAAGAGCTGAAGTTCCTGGCGTGTAGTCCCGGACACCACGTTCTTTGTCGGGTAGTCATAGGCGTCGATGTACGCCTTTGCTTCCTTTATATAAACATCAGGCCCGACAGGCTTGCCCTTATCGGATGCCTTCTGTTCTGCTTTTTGAACAGCCGCGACGGCCTTTGAGACTTCTTCGGCTGCAGCCTGAGCGTTCTTTGGCTGTGCGTTCATCATTGTAACCGACAATAGCAACGCGACAGCAAGTAGTATTTTCTTCATAATCAAAAGTTAATTATAGTTGATTAATATCATTCAAATTTCATTCCTAATTATCCTTGCCAGTTTCCTCGCTGCTATTTTCTGAAGGATCTGACTCTTCTCGCTGTGCCTCAGCGTCCCTTTCCGCAACCTCCACAAGCCTTGCCTTGGCGGCTTCGTTGGCTGAGGTTATGACAGCCTCCGGAGAGTCTGAAGCCTCTGCAGGCTTTTCCTCGCTCTTTTCTACGGCACATACAGCTGCGATGTCATCATCCTCGCGTATGTTTATAAGCTTCACTCCCTGCGTTGCGCGTCCTGCGACACGGATGTCGCTGACTGGCACGCGGATGGTGATGCCGCTCTTGTTTATTATCATCAGGTCGTTGTCGTCCGTGACTGCCTTGATGGCTACGAGGTCGCCTGTCTTATCGGTGATATTCAAAGTCTTGACACCTTTGCCGCCTCGATTGGTGATTCTGTAGTCGTCCAGGACGGATCTCTTGCCGTAGCCGTTCTTGCTTACCACAAGGATGGTCTTATTCGCATCATCTTCATCGTGAGGATCTATGCAAACCATTCCTACCACTTCGTCGCCTTCATCGAGCATGATGCCACGGACTCCTGTAGCTGTGCGGCCGATGGCGCGCGCCTTCTCTTCAGGGAAGCGGCAGAGCTTTCCGGCCTTCCCGCAGGCGAGGAGCACTTCGCTCCGTCCATTGGTAAGGACAGCTTCGATCAGAGCATCTCCTTCACGGATGCTGATGGCGATCAAACCCTTTGAACGCGGCCGCGAATACATTTCGAGCAGCGTCTTCTTGATGACTCCGGACTTGGTGGCCAGTATGATATAATGGGAATTGATATATTCCTGATTCTCGAGATCCTTTACGTTCAGATAGGCCTGTACGGTGTCTCCCTGCTCTATCTGGATTACGTTCTGTATGGCGCGTCCCTTGGAAGCCTTGGCTCCCTCTGGGATGTCGTAGACCTTAAGCCAGAAGCACTTGCCGAACTGCGTAAAGAACAGCATGGTGCTGTGCATGTTAGCGACATAGATGTGTTCGATGAAGTCTTCGTCGCGGGTCGTGGATCCCTTCGAGCCTATTCCGCCTCGGTTCTGGAGGCGGTAGTCGCTGAGCGACGTGCGCTTGATGTAACCTAGGTGCGATATCGTGATGACGACGTCCTCGTTAGGATAAAAGTCTTCAGGGTTGATTTCGTCAGGAGACATTTCGATGGCCGTGCGGCGGTCGTCTCCGAAATCACTGATAAGTTTCTGTGTCTCTTCCTTGACAATGGCCATCTGAAGCTCGTAGTGGTCCAGGATGTCTCTCAGATGAGCTATGGTCTTTTCAAGTTCTTCGTACTCCTGCTGGAGCTTTTCGCGTTCCAGCCCTGTGAGGGCGCGAAGCTTCATCTCGACGATGGCGTCTGCCTGTTCGTTGGAGAATCCCCACTTTACCATCAGGCCGTCGTGAGCTTCCTGAACTGTCTTCGATGCTCTGATGTGAGCTATGATCTCGTCGATGATGTCTATGGCCTTCAAAAGTCCTTGAAGGATGTGCTCGCGCTTGAGTGCCTTGTCCAAATCGAATTTAGTGCGGCGCACGATGACTTCGTGGCGGTGCTTGACAAAATATTTGATGAGTTGCTTCAGGTTCAGAAGGCGAGGGCGTCCGTCGACAAGTGCGATGTTGTTCACTGAGAATGCGGATTCCAGCTCCGTCATTTGGAACAGCTTGTTAAGCTCTACGCTGCTGTTCGTTCCCATCTTCAGCTTGATGACGATGCGCATTCCGCGGCGGTCGCTTTCATCGTTGATGTATGCGATTCCTTCAAGTTTCTTGTCGTTGACAAGGTCTGCGATGTGCTCGATGAGCTCCCGCTTGTTCACCATGTAAGGGATTTCGGTGATCACGATGGTCTCCCTCCCACTTTCAGCGACCTCGATCTCAGTCTTTGCGCGCACCACTATCCTGCCGCGTCCGGTTTCGAAGGCGTCGCGTATTCCACTGATGCCCTGGATGATTCCTCCGGTAGGAAAATCGGGGCCCTTGATGTGTTTCTGCATCAGCTCCTCGATGGTTATGTCTGGATTGTCGATATAGGCGCAGATGGCGTTGCAGGTTTCCGTAAGATTGTGTGGAGGCATGTTGGTAGCCATTCCGACTGCGATGCCTGACGAACCGTTCAAAAGGAGCATCGGTGCCTTTGAAGGAAGGACCGTAGGTTCCTGAAGAGACTCGTCGAAATTTGATACGAAATCGACGGTATCCTTTTCAAGGTCCTCCATCACTGTTTCAGCCAACTTGTTCAGCTTCGCCTCGGTGTAACGCATCGCAGCGACAGGGTCGCCGTCGACGGATCCGAAGTTGCCCTGCCCCTGTACGAGAGGATAACGCATTATCCACCCCTGGGCAAGACGTGCCATGGCATCGTAGACGCTTGAATCACCGTGAGGATGGTATTTTCCCAAGACTTCTCCCACGATGCGCGCCGACTTTTTGGTAGCCGAATTAGATGTTACACCAAGCTGGTCCATTCCGAACAGCACTCTCCTATGAACGGGCTTCAAGCCGTCGCGCACATCCGGCAGGGCGCGGGACACGATTACCGACATTGAATAGTCGATATACGAGCTCTTCATCTCCTGCTCGATGTCAATAGGTATGATCTTGCCTATATTGTTCTCAAAATCCATTTGTTATGTTTCTGGTTCTACTTTATAATGAATTGCTAAAGTACGCATTATTTTACATTTCGCCAAATCGGTCCCTTGCTATTCCTTACTGTACCTATTTTTGTATATTTGCAAGGTATAATCAGAAGAATTGAAATGAAGAAAAACATATCAGACTGGGTTGATGAGGTCATTCTACTCGCACGCGACGAGGCTGCACGCCTCGGAAACCTACAAGTCACCCCGGACCATCTCTTTCTCGGCATGGTAAGAGACTGGATGAACGAAGCATGCGAAGCCCTTGAGAACGCCGGCGTCGACTGCCTTAAAGTCAAGGAAGCCATCGATGCGAAAATCAGGAACGGAAAGCCTATTGCCGAGCAGGAGAAGGACAAGATCACCCTCCGCCCCTCGGTCGAACGCACGCTGCAGAACATGATGACTCAGGCCAACGACTTGAAACAGAGTCCATCGCCTCTTCATCTGCTGCTTGCCCTACTTTATGTCGACACGAATGCCGCTTCAGTAGCGCTGAGCGAGCTTTACAACTTCGATTACGAGCGGCTGCTGAAGATCTGCTCCGCAAAGGGGGACAACGGTTCAGCTTCATCCAGGCATGAAACGATCCAGAACAAGAACAAGGACCTTGCAGAGCGGATCGAAGCCAAGAAAAAGGAACTTGACAACGATATAGAAGAGCTCTACAGGTCCATGAACCCGAAAGATGCCCACGAAGCCGGGGAAGAGCCCGAAGACAGTTCCGAAATCCCGGAAGGGAACGAATCAGAAGGAATGCAGGGAAGACATCTCCGCAAGCCCAAGCAGGCCACCAGCAGCACTCCTGTCCTTGACAGCTATGGCTACGACCTGACGAAGGCGGCATTGGCAGACAAGCTGGATCCCGTGGTCGGCAGGGAAGTGGAAATCGAGCGCCTTGCCCAGATTCTCGGAAGGAGGAAGAAGAACAACCCCATCCTTATCGGCGAGGCCGGAGTCGGAAAGTCCGCCATCGCAGAAGGGCTTGCCATCAGGATTGCGGGAAAGCAGGTTCCAAGAGCACTGCTCAACAAGAAAATAGTCACGCTTGACATTGGGTCAGTGGTTGCAGGTACCAAATACCGCGGACAGTTCGAGGAGCGAATGAAAGGGATACTCGACGAAATCAGGCATAATCCCGATGTCATCATTTTCATCGACGAGCTTCACACGCTTGTCGGAGCAGGGAGCGCGCCAGGATCTCTCGACGCTGCAAATCTGCTCAAGCCGGCTCTGGCTCGCGGCGAAATCCAGTGCATCGGCGCCACCACCATCGACGAGTTCCGCAAGACCATAGAGAAGGACAAGGCCTTGGAGCGCAGGTTCCAGAAAATCGTCATCAAGCCTACCACTTATGACCAGACACTCGAAATCCTGCAGACCATCAAGGGCAGATACGAGAAGCATCACAACGTAACTTACTCCCCTTCGGCATTGAAGGCTTGCATAACGCTGTCGCAAAGATACATAACCGACCGGAACCTTCCGGACAAGGCCATCGACGTCATGGACGAGGTAGGCTCAAGAGTCCACCTCCGCTTTTCCAACGTCCCTCCCCATTTCAAGGAATACAATGCCAAGCTCGACGAGATTCGCGAGGCAAAGCGCGACGCCGCCGTCCGAGGCAAGTTCGAGAAGGCCGCCTCGCTCCGCTCCGAAGAGGAAGCCCTCCTTTCCAAGATGGACGAAGAGCAGGCAAAATGGGCCAAGAAGGATGATACAAAGCCTCACGCAGTCAACGAGGAAGACGTTGCTGAAGTAATTTCCGAAATGACGAACATCCTCGTAAGCAAGGTTGCCGCCAGCGAGAGCGAGAAGCTTGTGAATATGGCTGACAACATCAGGAAACGCATAATCGGCCAGGACGAGGCCGTCGAAAAGGTAGTACGCGCGATTCACAGGAACCGCGCCGGGCTGAAGGATCCGAACAAGCCTATCGGCTCATTCCTGTTCCTCGGCCCTACAGGCGTCGGCAAGACTCAGCTCGCAAAAGTCCTTGCAGAATATCTTTTTGATTCTCAGGACAACCTTATCCGCATCGACATGAGCGAATACATGGAGAAGATAGCCATTACCCGCCTTGTAGGTGCGCCTCCGGGATACGTGGGCTACGATGAAGGCGGCCAACTGTCCGAATCCGTACGCCGCAAGCCATATTCGGTGGTCCTTCTCGATGAAATAGAAAAGGCTCACCCTGACGTCTTCAACCTGCTTCTTCAGGTTCTCGACGAAGGCAGGCTCACCGATTCAAACGGCAATCTCGTAGATTTCAGGAACACCGTACTGATCATGACGTCCAACATCGGCTCGCGCGAGCTGAAGGACTTCGGAGAGGGAGTCGGGTACACCACGCCATCCACGACTGCTGCAGCCAGCGCAAACCGCAACTCAATTATCGACAAGGCTCTTACCAGGAAGTTCGCTCCCGAATTCCTGAACCGCCTTGACGACAGGATCATGTTCAATTCTCTCACCAAGGACGACATCTTCAAGATCGTGGACATAGAGCTTTCAGACCTGCACAAACGAGTCACCGAACTGGGCTATAAACTGAAAGTTCCTGACGAAGTCAAGCAGTTCCTGGCCGATGTCGGCTACGACCCTAAGTTCGGCGCACGCCCGCTTAAGCGCGCCATCCAGCGTTACATCGAGGATCCGCTTGCCGAGTTCGTAATCGCTCCGGAAGCCGCTGCCGCTGCCGCCACAGGAGCCAAAGTGCTCCTTGTCAGCCTCAACGACGCTGCGAACGACACCAAGGTCACTGCCGTGACAGAAAGACAAGAGCCTTCAGCGCTTCCTGCGCCAAAGGTTCCACATAAGGTCCCTGCCGTATGAGAATCAGCCCCGGTTCTCTTTTGAGACCCGGTTCAGACTGTTTTCAAATGACATCTCGCAGCCGCAATACTGCTGCAGATAGAAATTCTGTTCCTTGCAGATGGCCACCCGCCTCTCGCTCATTCCGCCCTTTCGCCAGTCGTGGTCCCAGAATATCGATTCCGGCACTTGCGCTTCGGCGTAGCGTCCGGCTTCGCTGACCTGCTCAAGGGATTTCCACCTTGACGTTGCAAGCGTTGTGGCAAAAACCTTGAGGCCCAAATTCAATGTTTCCCTTGCAGCCACAGTGAGCCTGTGCTTGAAGCATATCATACATCTGTCGCTTCTCTCAGGGCATTTTTCATAGCCTCTTACAAGTCCGCGCCACAATTCGTGGTCGTAGTCTCCGTCGATGAACTTAACGCCAAGAGAGACGCAGTAGCGGATTTCTTCCTGCTTGCGTTTCTCATACTCCCCTTCTGGGAAGATGTTTGGATTATAATAGAACATTGTAGGCCGTATGCCGTTGTTCAGCATACACTCCAGCACTGCACCCGAGCATGGGGCACAGCAGGAGTGCAGCAGCACTTCCTTCACGCCTCCAGGCGCCTCAAGCACAATGTCCTTTATGTCCGCCATGAGCCAGACCCTTGCGTACTCATCTGAGCTTCTTGGCAATGCTGCGGGCGGCATTGGTAGCCAGACTTCTTGCGAAGCTTGTAGCCATGGCCCCGATGATGGTGCCAAGGACAGAACGCTCGACTGTCTTCTTTGTCTTGGCGATCTTCTTCTCGCGCTCTGCACGATCGCGCTCATCCTCGCGTTGCTTTGCGGCCTCGGCCTTGTCGGCCTTGGCCTGTGCAGCAGCTTCCTTTTCGGCCATGGACTCGGTGCGGAGCTCCATGTCCTTGGACGATTTGCCGCGATAGAATTCGGTCAGGCGCTCGTACGCGCTCTCGCGGTCGTATGTCGAAAGGTAATTCTTGATGTTTGAAGGTGCTTCGTCCATTATCTGCTTGCGTTGTTCGTCGGTGATGGCGCCGATCTGGCTTAGAGGGAACAGCACCTTCGCGCGCTGTGCAACAGCCGGAATGCCCTTCAAGTCGAGGAAGGAAACCAATGCCTCGCCCGTGCCGAGCTCCATCAGCGTATCATAGGTATTGAAAGCAGGGTTGGCCCTGAAGCTCTCAGCTGCGGCTTTTACCGTCTTCTGATCCTTTGGGGTGAAGGCGCGGAGGGCGTGCTGGATCTTGTTCCCCATCTGGCCGAGAATGCTGTCCGGGATATCAGAAGGTGACTGGGTGATGAAGTATACTCCAACTCCTTTGCTGCGGATGAGCCTTACGACTTGTTCCACCTTGTCGACCAACGACCTAGGTGCATCGTCGAACATCATGTGGGCCTCGTCGAAGAAAAAGGCCAGCTTAGGCATGTCCAGGTCGCCTACTTCCGGCAGTTCGCTGTAAAGCTCGCTCAGCAGCCAGAGCAGGAAAGTGGAGTAAAGCTTTGGATTAAGCATCAGCTTGTCAGCTGCGAGCACGCTCATGACGCCCTGGCCCTTTTCGCATTGAAGGAGGTCATAGATGTTGAAGGCAGGCTCCCCGAAGAACTTGTCTGCTCCCTGACTTTCTAGCTGAAGCAGATTGCGCTGTATGGCCCCGATGCTCGAAGCATTGACATTACCGTATGACGTCGTGAAGTCGGCGGCATTCTTGGCAACATAGTCAAGCATCAGGCGTAGGTCCTTCATGTCGATCAGAAGCAAGTGCTTGTCGTCGGCTATCTTGAAGACGACGTTCATGATGCCTTCCTGGACATCGTTCAGGTCCATGATTCTGGAAAGGAGCACGGGACCCATCTCGGAGACTGTGGTGCGCATAGGATAGCCCTTCTCGCCGAAGACATCGTAAAAGCGTGTCGGACAGCCGTGGAACTGAGTGTTTTCAATGCCAAACTCCGGCATTCTCTTCTCGATGAAAGGGGACATCTTGCCAGGCTGGCTTATGCCGCTCAGGTCGCCCTTCATGTCGGCCATAAAGCAAGGAACGCCTGCCTGTGAGAATGACTCTGCGATTACCTGCAGGGAAACGGTCTTCCCGGTGCCGGTGGCGCCTGCGATGAGTCCGTGACGGTTGGCCATCTTGCCTTCGAGGCAAATCGGCACTTCGTCACAATGTGCTATGTAAAGTTTGTGGTCTTCGGTATACATGGTGCTTTGTTTATTTTACTATATTTATTCAAAGTTATAAATAATCAGCGGAAATGCCGCAAAGAAAAGGCTTCGAAAGAAAGTTTTTCATTATTTTGTTTTGCTTTTTCAAAAAAGGAGTATATTTGCAATCCCAAAACGGGAATGGTCTCTTAGCTCAGTTGGTAGAGCACGACACTCTTAATGTTGGGGTCCAGGGTTCGAGCCCCTGAGGGATCACTTGAAAGAAGGACGGCACAATCTACCGCCCTTCTTTTTTTCGGACAGGGTCATTCTGCCGCCCTTGCATTGCAATCCGTGACTTAAATTACGAAACATCGATGAAGTAATGCCGGATCGGTTTGCGGACAGGTGCCTGTAAAGGGTTATAATGGCACGGTATATGAACATTGAAAGCGTTAATCTTTAGTCATTTGATAATTATGCCTTTCGAGTCGTTGATAATTAATGGTTCAGTTGCCATGGCAGACTCTTCATTGAAGTCGGCGTGTGCGGCGCTGACACATAAAATGGCAACTGAAGGAGCGGCCGACCGGATGGCCGGGACCGGGACAAATGCCTGCAAAAGTCGCATCAGACTGGCTGTCTGCATTGCCGTATCAGCACTTTGCAGTCTCTTTTCATTCGACTTGAATGCATCCGACCTGAACATGGCCCAGAATGACAGCATAGTCCCGATCAAGCTCGACGAATCTGTCATCACCGCGCACAACGAATTCATAAAGACCACTCCAGACGGCTATGTGGTGGCGGTTGGGGGCAACATCGAGACAAAAGGCAAGGAGACTGCCGACATACTGAAGCAGATGCCGTCGCTCCGCGTCACCGACGACGCGCTTTCAATGGTCGGCAAGGACGCGGTATTTGTAAACATGAACGGAAGGCAGATACGGCTGTCCGGAAGGACGCTGCTCGAATACCTCAATTCCCTGCCGCCGGATATCATCAAGAGCATAGAGATCATCAAGACTCCGCCGGCGAGGTACGATGCCGAAGGCAACATTGGAATCGTCAACATCGTCACCAAGACCACCGTCCTGCCGGGGTGGAAAGGGAACTTGAAGCTCGAGTATGGGCAGGCGACATATCCGACTTACATGGGATCCGGCTATGCCGGCTATACGGGAAAGAAGCTGTTCTTCGACGGAACCGTCGCTGCAGATGACATTACATATCTGAACAACCCAAAATACTCGTGCTATTATCCATCCGAGACGGTATCAACTTCGAATCCAATGAAATGGAACACGCAGGACGCCGTCGCCAGCCTTAGTCTGGGATGCAATCTAGACCAGAAGACGACGCTCGTCCTTGACGTAAAGCTGCCACTTTATGACAAGGGAACTTACGAAGACTTGGCCAACGACACGCAATTCATCAATGCCTACACAGGACAGGTTGACTCTACGCTGAACTCGAAGGGAAAGTCGTTGAAAAATTCCAGGGCATTCATCTCGGGATTGTATTTCAGCCACAAGTTCGACTCCTGCTCATCGTTCACCGCAAGCGCCGACTATCTGACCGACAGAGCGTCGACTAGCCGCCAATTCACATCTTCATCCACTGCAGGAGGCATTGCCACGCCAATAGAAGACTATTCCTCTTCCGGCAAGATGAACTACGACATCGCTACATCGAAGGGGGACTTCGAATTCCCCCTCCTTTCCTGCAAGGCAGGCGCCGGAGGCAAGGTAACCTTCATCAGAACCAAGTCTGACAACTCTTTTTCAGGCAGCGTCACTGCATCCGACATCTTCTCTTACGACGAAAATGTCCAGGCATTGTACTTCAATCTTTCAAGGCAATTTGCAAAATGGTCGTTCAAGGCAGGGCTCCGCGCCGAAGCGACGCAGACGACCGGCGTTTCATCAAGCACCGGAGAAAGCCATGCGAGCCATTACATCGACATCTTCCCAACGGCGGGAGTTTCCACTGACATCGGAAAGACAGGGAGCCTCTCCCTCAACTACTCCAAGAGGATAGCAAGGCCCTCCTACTCCATGCTAGACCCCTTCAAATGGTACATAAGCAAGTACAACTACTCCGTCGGCAACCCATTCCTTACGCCTTCCTACATCGACAATGTGGAACTGACCTATCTTCTCGGCGACTCATTCCAGACATCAGCCTACTTCACAGCCCAAAGGGACATGATCGGGTCGCTGGTAGTGCTAGACTCGCTGGACTGCCTGAGTTCCATTGAAATAGCCAACAACTACTTAGATGCAAACAGCTTCGGCATTAATATCTACAAGAGCATCCGTCCGACGGCATGGTACTCGGCCATCATTCAGGGAGACTTCAAATATCAGAACTATCATTCCAATCGAAGCGAATTCCAGAGCATCTCAGGCTTCGGAGGCATGGTAACGATGAACAACACATTTTCCATTGGAGAAATGTTCCAGGTGACCTGTGGCCTGAGCGACAATATCCCGGGCCTTTACAACTACCGCAAGTACAAGAACAGTTTCCAGGCGGACATAGGAGTGACATTCATCCATTCCAGGAGTGGCATCACCATCGGAATCCTGGCATCAGACATATTCAAGTCCTCCTCGCCAGAATATTACTATGTAAGCGACGGCGTCAAGCAGGTTTTCAACAATTATTACGACAGCCGGTCAATCCTTCTGTCGTTCAAATGGCGCTTCGGCAACTGGTTCAACAGGACGGTCTGCACATCGTCGTCAAACGACGAAGAGAGGCAGAGGCTCTAGCCGAAACCATCCTTCTTCGCTGCATCGCCTTCCGTTTCCAGCCATTCCTGATTCTTCCGTCAAAAAAATGATGTGGAGATCCGTCCATTCTGATTATCTTTGAGAAAGTTTTCACGACCATGGAATGGACTCCTTCAGACTACGCCGCTTTTCTTGAAAGACTTGAATGCCTCAAGTCCTGGCCGGACCCGCACGATGCCGAAATGCACGACCGTATCCTAGCCACAGGCAAGAGGATCATCGGAGTCCGCACCCCAGACATAAGGAACATCGTCAAGGAGATCATCAAGGACAATTATAACGGAAGCAGGCCCGTCTTGACAGACCATCGCAGACAAGTCGATCCGGCCATCGACAGTTTCCTCAAATGCGCCAGAGACAGGAAATGTTTCGACACTTTCGAGACCAGCATTACCTACGGCCTTGTTTCTGCAAAGACCAAGGATTTCGAGAATTACAAGCGCAGGATGACTCCGTTCATCGAGAATGCGGACACCTGGGCGGAAGTCGACGTCGTCGTAGGCGACTCGACTGTCCTGAAGAAGCTGACTCCGGAAATGGAGCGATGGGTCTTCGGGCTTACGGAACACACGGACAAGCCTTTCGTCATCCGCTTAGGAATCATTTCGCTGATGAAATACTTTACCGCAGGCAAGTATCGCCGACAGGTGCTCGATGCGTGCTCGTCAGTGCCGAAAGAGAACTATTATGTCCGTATGGCAGTCGCCTGGCTGCTGGCAGAGCACTATCTTCATGCTCCCGAGGAGATTGCAGAATACCTCAGCGAGGACTTCGAAGCATATATGCGGAACAGGCCATCGGCGGCTCGATCCTCGGGGACTCATTCAGTGATGCCACATCTTGACGTCTGGACCCACAACAAGGCAATCCAGAAGGCCTGCGAAAGTTTTCGAGTCTCAGACTCCGATAAGTCTATGCTTAAGTCGCTAAGGCTCAATGATATACTTAAAGGAAAAGATAATGGAAGGCAATGAATTCTTGACCGGCTTCGACGAATTCATCAGGGGCTTGGGGGCACGACCCGAGCATTGCTTCGCTCCTATACCTTCATTCTGTCCATGCTCTGTGAAAGGCAGACCATCCGATCCAGGGTACTACGTCTTCCCCGACTTCGGGCTTTGCATTGTTCCGGTGACTATGGAGGCTGCTTCCGACCCGGAAGAGGTGGCAGCCCTTTCGAGCCTCGGAGCCCCCGGAGAGCACAGGATCCTGCTTTATGAAGACCGCTGGAGCGGCCCTGAAGGCAATGCAACCCGCGCCAGGCTAGCCTCATGCCTCGGCAAGTTTAGGAGTGTCTTCGCCCGCAAGTGCAATGTGACGCGCACCGACATCCTCACAGCCTCAGCCTTCCTCGACCGCTGCCACAGCTACGGCTCCACCGCCGCCAAATATAAATACGCCCTGAACGACGCCAAGAATGGCGAGCTCATTGCCATAGCCACATTCTCAGGCCGCAAGAAGCTTCCGTCAATGCAACACGCCGCCTCACCTTCTCTAGCAGTATCCCCTTCAGCGATCTCTCCTTCGGCAGTCCCATCTTCGGCGAATCTGCCATCGACACCTGACGCTCGAATCGTAACCTCCTGCGAATGGATCCGTTACGCCTCGCTGCCGGACGTACGCGTCGCAGGCGGCATGGGAAAGATGCTCGCCGCTTTCATCGAAGATGTGCATCCGGAAGAGGTACTCTCCTACTCCGACAATGAATGGTCGCAGGGCTACGTCTACTCCAAGCTCGGTTTTACCAAGGCTTTCGAGACCTCACCGCAAGACTACTACGTCGACAAGCGTACTTGGAAGCGCATTTCAGCCCTGAAGGTCGGTCGCGACAACCTCTACAAGGGCAGCGAGTTCCCGCCATCAGACTATTGGCACATCTGGAACGCAGGCTCCACCCGCTGGTACCTCCAAATCGGTCATTAGACTTCCAAACTGTCCTTTCGTAACCAGCACCTCCGACATTCGCCTTATGCGCTTGCAGCGGCACCATCAACGACTGATACGCCGATTCCGAGTCTGCGCATTAAAGGCAGTCCAAGCTTTTGAATCAATGTATCTGTGGTCATTCCCACTGTCCATCTCCATCATGGCATTGCCAGCCAGGACTTCGACTGCGGGAAAAAAGCGAGAAATGTGCATTGAAAAGGAAAAAAACATATCTTTGCGACGATGATCAAGAACAAGAGACATATTGTGGATATGCGAATGCATCTCTAGAAGATGCACTCCACTCTTTTCCATTGTCTCGACGCCATATCGGCGCAACAATCTCAAAACAAATAATTTTAACATAAACAGTGCCCACCTGCAATCGATGATTGTGTGCGGTTCAGGAAGGCGATAAAAAGATAAGGCAATGTCAATACACAAAGAAAGTAAGGAGGCCGGTTCCAAGAAAAAAGTTACAAGTCCAAACGAAACGATTGCAAGCTCCAAGTACCTCCAAGGGGCAAATGCAAAGGAGAACCTCGGTTTCGACACACTCCAAGTGCATGCCGGCAACGAAAAGCGTCCAGGGAACGGTCCAAGCGCGCCAGCCATCTATCAATCGGCATCATTCCTCTTCGACGACGCCCAGCAGGGAGCCGACATCTTCGCAATGAAGGCAGAAGGAAACACATATACACGCCTCAGCAATCCCACCACTGAAATACTGGAACGCAGGATCGCAGCATTGGAAGGCGGCGCAGCTGCAGTAGCAGTCGCCAGCGGCAACGCATCCCAATTCATCACATTCCAGCAGCTCTGTCGCCCCGGGGACACCATCGTCAGCAGCAAGTCTCTGTACGGCGGGACATTCAACGTCTTCAACGAAACTTATCACCAGCTTGGCATCGAATGCACCTTTGTAGGAAAGGACCCGAAGGAATTCAAGAATGCCATCAAGAAATCCACGAAGGCAGTCTACGCGGAAACCATCGGCAACGCAGATTTTTTCGTTCCTGATTTCGAGGCTCTTGGAGAAATATGCGATAAGGCTGGCATCCCGTTCGTCGTCGACAACACATTCGGAGGCGGCGGATATCTCTTCCGACCTCTGGAGCATGGCGCAAACATATCTACAGACTCACTGACCAAATGGATAGGCGGTCACGGCAACAGCATCGGCGGCATAGTCGTCGACGGCGGAAACTTCGACTGGGGCAACGGCAAGTTTCCTCAGATAGCCGGTCCTACCCCATCCGCCCACGGCATTGATTTCTGGGCAAAATTCGGCAAGAAGGCGTTTGCAGCCAGGGCCAAGGAAATTGGAATCCGCGACTGGGGATGCTGCATCAGTCCGTTCAATTCCTTCCTCATCCTTGAAGGCGTTGAAACCCTATCCCTCAGGATGCAGCGTGAAATGGACAATGCCATCGAGCTTGCTCGATGGCTCGAAACATTGCCTCAGGTTGAATCCGTCAGCTATCCGGGCCTGAAGCAGCACCCCAGCCATGAAAACGCACTCAAGTATTTCAAGCACGGGTTCGGCGCAGTGTTGACCTTCGTATTGAAAGGGACACGGGAGCAGACAGCAGAATTCGTGAACCGGCTTGAGCTAATAACCCATCTGGCAAACGTCGGTGACAACAGGACGCTCATCATCCAGCCAGCAGGCACCACTCACGCTCAACTCACGGCAGACCAGCTTCATGCCGCAGGACTCAGCGAAGGATCGCTCAGACTTTCCGTCGGCATCGAAGACGTCGAGGACATAAAGGACGACATTGAGGCCGCCCTCAAGAAATTTTAAGTTTATGCCTTCATTGCAGATGGCGTCCGACAACCGAACGGACAGCGAATAAGCTTTTGACACAGGCACCGGACAAACAGGAGGACAATCAAAAGGAAGACAGATGCTGAATCAGCCTTATGATAGAAAAGACTTTTAAATACGATAAGGAATTCCCGCTTGAATGTGGGAGCTCCCTGGCAAGGCTCGAGGTGCGCTACCATGTCAGTTGCGAAAGCCATGAAGGCAAACGCATCATCTGGATATGCCACGCCCTGACGGCGAATTCCGACGCAGAGGATTGGTGGAGCGTCATGGTCGGGCCCGGCAAGTTATTCGACACGACCAGCGACTATGTTATCTGCGCCAACATCCTCGGCTCCTGCTACGGCTCCACAGGCCCGCAGAGCATCGATCCGCGTACAGGCAGGAAATATCTTCTCGACTTCCCGCGCATCACTGTCCGCGACTTCGTCAACGCCCACGAACTTCTCCGCGAAAGTCTTGGAATAGACCACATTGATGTTCTTATTGGAGCCTCGACAGGAGAATTCCAGGCCATCGAATGGGCTATCATGAATCCTTTTTTGGTTCGGAACCTCATCCTTATGTGCGGCGGCCCAAGGATTACTGCATGGGCCACTGCTTTCAATGCAACGCAACGCATGATCCTTGAGGCAGATCCATCTTTCAAGGCGCAGCATGATGCCAGATCAGGCGGCAAGAAAGCCCTTGAGGCCTGTCGGGCCTTAGGACTCATCTCCTACAGGTCTTACGCAGGCTATGTCGCAACACAAAGCGAGCCCGATCCGGACTGCCTCTTCGCCGACAAGGCCGGCAGCTACCAGCACCACCAGGGAGAGAAACTTTCATCGAGATTCGACGCATACAGCTACTTCTACCTTCTTTGGGCGACTGACTCTCACAATGTCGGACGCGGGCGCGGTGGCGTTGAGACTGCTCTCAAAGGCGTCAAATCCAAGACATTATGCATTTCCATAGACAGCGACGTGCTTTTCCCAGTCAGCGAGATGAAGAATTACGCAGCACTCATACCGCATGCACAGCTTGCGGTAATACCTTCCGCCTTCGGACACGACGGCTTTCTTCTTGAACACGAATCAATTTCCAAAATAATATGCAAGTTCTTAAATTCGGAGGATCTTCAGTAAAGGACGCCTCGGCAATGGAGCGCGTCGTCGAAATCGTCCGCGGCGCCATCGGCAGGGACAAGACAATCCTCGTGGCCTCAGCCATCGGCGGGGCAACAGACAAATTGATAGAAATTGGAACTCTGGCTGCAGAAGGAGACGAAAGTTGGACCTATGAGATCGACAAGCTTGAAGCTCGCCATCTGGAGATAATCGACAATCTCCTCCCTCAGGACTTTCGCGCCGATACAATAGCAGTCGAAAATGGACTCTTCGAAGAGCTCCGAGGCGTCTGCAAGGGCGTTTCTCTAATCCGCGAAAAGAGCCTTTACTCCAACGACAAGATAATGAGCTTCGGAGAGCTTCTTTCCACCAAGATCCTCTATGCCAAGTTCCAGTCTCTCGGCATCAGCTGCAGATGGCTGGACTCCAGGGAATACATCTTCACCGAACTCACAGGCAACGGCAATCAGGTTCTCACCGACCCGACGTCAGCCGCAGCAGCGAGCCTCAACAGGATCAACACCGTCAAGCTGCTGATAATGCCTGGATTCATTGCATCGGATATGCAGGGACGCACGACCACTCTCGGCCGGGGAGGATCCGACTACACCGCCTCCCTTCTGGCAGTCGGCACCGAAGCCCGCAGGCTTGAAATATGGACCGACGTCGACGGAATGATGACGGCCGATCCACGCATCGTTCCCGAAGCCAAGACCATCGAGCACATCTCCTACAAGGAAGCTCTCGAACTATCCCACTTCGGAGCCAAGGTCGTCTACCCTCCTACAATCCAGCCTGTCGTCGCAAAGGGCATTCCGATTCTCGTGAAGAACACTTTCGACCCAGAAGGTCCTGGAACGTACATCGAAAATAATCCTCCCGAGAGCTCTGCCAGAATCAGAGGAATATCAGGCAGTTCGAACATCGCCCTCCTGTCAATGGAAGGCAGTGGAATGGTTGGAATTCCCGGGTATTCCGCAAGGCTGTTCGCAGCTCTTGCAGAAAAGGAGATCAATATTATCCTGATAACCCAGGCTTCTTCCGTCCACACCATGCTGGTCGCCATCAGCCAGAAGGACTCCGAAAAGGCCAGGAAAGCCGCAGACGAAGCATTCGCCTACGAGATCTCCCTCGGAAAGATAGAGCCGCTTAAAGTTGAGCCGGACTTCGCCATCATCAGCCTCATCGGCGACGATATGAAAAACCAGTCAGGCGCCGGCGGAAGGATGTTCGAAGCCATCGGACGCTGTGGAATCAGCATCAGGGCCATCGCCCAGGGATCGTCTGAGAGAAATGTCTCGGCCATCGTCTCCCACAAGGACCTTGACCAGGCAATCCGATCCATCCACGAGGAATTCTTCGGTGCTGCCGCATCCCGCATTAACCTGTTCGTATGCGGATACGGGAATGTAGGCAAGACGCTTGTAAGCATTATCGGCGAGCAGGCTGCCGAAATATTCAGGAACAAGGCTATCGACCTCAGGCTCGTTTCCGTCTGCAATTCAAAGAAGGTCATCTTCAACCGCGATGGAATCGAAGCCTCCAAAGCAGGCGAACTTCTCGCAGCAACCGTACCTGAAGTCTCAGGACGATCAGACGACAAGTTCTTCGAGAACCTGATCAACTCGCATCTTTCCCACTCGCTTTTCGTAGACTGCACGAGCGACAAGATAATAGCCGCAAAATATGCGGATATCCTCGGTAACGGCATCGGCGTCGTTACCTGCAACAAGATTGCAAATTCATCGTCACAGGAATATCATGACATGATTCGGACCCGCGGTCGCGGCGTCACTTTCAACTATGAAACGAACGTCGGAGCTGCACTTCCCGTCATCCAGTTCATCGATCTCCTGACTTCGGGAGGCGACCGCATAGACAGCATCGAAGCTGTGGTATCAGGTTCCCTGAGCTACATTTTCAACAACTACGACGGGTCCAAGCCATTCGTCGAGGTAATCCGCGACGCCCAGGAAAAAGGCTTTACCGAGCCAGATCCCCGCACCGACCTCAAAGGAATCGACGTCCTTCGCAAGACCATCATTCTTGCAAGGGAAGTCGGATGCAAGCTCGAAGTCGAAGACATCAAGAAGGGAGACATCCTGCCTGCAGACTGCCTGACCGGCGACCTTGACGAATTCTACAAGCATTGCCTCGCAGACGAACCTTATTTCAAGGAGCTTTCAGCCAATGCTTCAGCGACTCACAGCAAGCTGCGCTATGCATCCCACATAAGCTTCAAATACGATTCCTCCGATGGTTGCGCCGAGAAAGCGGAAGGAAGGATGACGCCAAAGGCAGAATGTTCGATAAGGCTCGAAGCCGTTCCTTCTGACAATCCGCTATACGGCCTTCAGGGTTCAAGCAACATCATTCTCATCAGGAGCCGCGACTATCCTGGCGGAGTGACATTCACAGGTTCAGGAGCCGGAGCCCGCTGCACTGCAGCAGGTCTTTTGGCGGACATACTCCGCGCCAGGTAAGAGTCCGGCCACGGAAAGCATTGAGATACAAGAAAAGCAGGCTGCAGAGCGCTGCATTTAAAGAGAAAAAAGATATGAAAGTAGTAGTTTTTGGAGCCACCGGTCTGGTAGGCACGAGAATGATCCAAGTCCTCGCTGAGCGCAGATTCCCTGTCAGCGAGCTGATTCCAGTAGCTTCAGAGAAGTCCGAGGGCAGGATGATCGAATTCGAAGGGAAGCGGTATCCGGTCGTTTCGGCGGAAGAGGCCGTAGCGATGAAGCCGGAACTGGCCTTGTTCTCTGCAGGAGCCGACCTCAGCAAGATTTGGGCGCCACGGTTCGCTGATGCAGGCTGCCGCGTCGTCGACAATTCAGCTTGCTGGCGCATGGACCCTGAGATAAAGCTGATTGTGCCCGAAATCAACGGCAGCATCTTGACGGACAGCGATATGATAATCGCCAACCCGAACTGTTCCACCATACAGATGCTTATGCCTCTCTGGCCTCTCCACAAGGCACTGGAACTGAAGAGAATCGTGGTATCGACATATCAGTCGATAACCGGCACGGGCCAGAAGGCAGTGGCTCAGATGTATTCGGAGCGCACCAGGAACATGGGCAAGATAGAGGTCAAGTCAGTAGACCCGGAACAAGACAACGCCTACCCTTACCCGATAGACCTGAACCTGTTCCCGCACATTGACTCTTTCCTGGAAAACGGATACACGAAGGAAGAGATGAAGATGGTGAACGAGACCCACAAGATATTCAACGACTACAGCATAGGAGTCACGGCGACGACCGTGCGCGTCCCAGTCACCGGAGGTCATTCCGAGGCAGTGAACGCCGAATTCAAGAAGAGCTTTGAATTGGACGACGTCAGGAAGCTGGTTTCAGGCTTCAAGGGAAATACGCTTGTCGACGACCCTGCTCACCTGAAGTATCCTATGCCGATTTACGCAGAGGGCAGCGATGAGGTCTTCGTCGGTCGCATCCGCTTCGACGAGTCGCAGCCCAACACCCTTAATTTCTGGTGTGTAAGCGACAACCTCCGCAAGGGGGCAGCGACAAACGCCATACAGATTGCCGAGCTTTTTTTATAATAGCCGAGTCAGGTCAATTGCAAAGCGCAGAAGCCTTCGAGGCTTGGCTAATTTTTTTGACCTTCAGGAAATAATTGCTATTTTTGCATTCCCAAAACGGAACGTGCTGCGAGGAGCGGCTGCCGTGGCGGCATCGGGATTTGGCACAGTTGGCTAGTGCGCTGCGTTCGGGACGCAGAGGTCGTGTGTTCGAGTCACATAATCCCGACCTGAAAACAGGGAGCTTCACGGCTCCTTGTTTTTTTATCACTTGTAAATGTAAAGTCTCTGTCCCACTCTGATGATACTGCCCCGAAGATGATTGTTCTTCTTGAGGGCGACGACGGTGGTATGATACTTTGCGGCTATCTTGCCCAATGTCTCTCCACTCTTCACCCTGTGGACGATACGCGTGCTGCCTGATGAAGATCCGCCGGTCGACTTGATCGACTTCATGTTGATCGGGTTGAAAAAGACAGAATCCCTGTATTGCGGAATCACATCCTCATTGTCCACATAAGCCATGCTGTATGTGTACGGAAGTGTGAGGATGCATTCGGACTCTTCGCTCCCCGGAATTATGTCGTGCGTGTAGACAGGGTTGAGGTCTTCTATCTGCTGCACTGAAGCGCCTGTGTAATATGCTATCTGTTCGAAATGGACCATCTTGCTCACGTGGAAGGTATCAGTCTGCACGGGCAGGTCGACCACTTGCGGGGTTATGCCGTGCTGCGGGTAATAAGTCAAAGCATAAAGAGCTCCTACAAATGCAGGTACATATCCGCGCGTTTCGCGTGGCAGATACGGATATATCGTCCAGAAATCGTGCGATCCTCCAGATCGGCGGATAGCTTTCGACACGTTGCCCGCTCCGCAGTTGTATGAAGCGATGGCAAGCATCCAATCGCCGAATACGTTATACGAATCTCGCAGATATCTGGCAGCTGCCTCTGTGCTCTTGACCGGATCGTAGCGTTCGTCGACGAACGAGGTCATGTCAAGGTTGTAAAGTCGGGCGGTTCCATACATGAACTGCCACATTCCTCTTGCTCCTGCCCTGGAAACAGCCTTCGGGTTCAATGCAGATTCTATTATCGCAACTGCCTTGAGTTCCTTCGGCAGCCCATATTTGTCAAGTATTCCCTCTATTATAGGGAAATAATAGTTCGAAAGACCCAGTATCCTGGAGAGCAGGGCAGGCTTCTTTTCGGTATAGAGGATGATGAAATTCCGCACCTCGGCATTATATGGCATTGGCATGAAAGTCTTCATCTTGCCGAGACGGTTCATGTAAACCGAATCGGGGGTGTTGGACGACAGGTGCATGCTGTCGAGTTCCATGATTTCCTCATCTATGTTGTTCACATTGCGCTGGACATACCAGATACTCAGAAGGGAGTCCACATTGGCTACGTTGTCGGCAGAATTCAGAAGATGGTCGCGAACCATCCCGCCAAGGCCTTCAGCCACCTGAAGCGTGTCGTACGTATCGAAACCGGAAAGCGAGTCGTAGCTTTCCCTCAAATTCTCGTAATCTGCCGCCAGTTCATTGAAGGCCTGCTGAAGTGAGTCGTATTTTGCCTGAAGGACTTCCATCTGCTTTGCCTTGTTCACAGGGCCTCGAGTCTGGGCAGGCGACTGCAATGAGGGGGTCAAGACGAGTATTATTGCTGCAAGGGATATATATAATTGCTTTTTCATGATCAAAACTTGAACTTCATTTGAAAACCTGTAACCGATGATGTGCCAATGCCGTTCGACCAGTCGAGCGAACCGGAAGCATACTGCTGCCCGGAGAAAGACGACTCAGGCGACAGAATGGGAATCACTGCCGGAGATACATTGATGGAAAGGTCGTCGTTCACTTCAAAGTCGCTCATATATGCAAAGACATTGGCGTCGATGATGGTAAAGGCGTAAACGACTATGCCCGCCACTATGCCGTAGTCCCGGTAACGACGGTAAAGGTCCCTGTAATATACCGCCGTCTTGGAAGTTATATGACCTACATACCCACTGTTGGAATCCTCGGCAAGCTTGTAGATGTACTTGAATCGCTGGTATTGGATGTTCATGTAATTCACGTAATAACCTACTGCGACAAAGCCGGAATAGTAAATGGGTATCTTCCAGTAGTCGCCGTTGTAAGCCTGTCCGAGACCAGGACAAAGCACAGCATAAAACGTAGCCTTGGCAGGATCGTCCTTTGATTCTGACTTGTAACTGTAAATGCCGTCCATCAGCGCAGCCCAATAGACCGCCGCAGCCCCGGCATAGCTTAGAGTCCTGCATGTCTTGAACTTCGCATCGGACGTCTGCTGATAAAGGCTGTTGAAGTGCAGGCCGAAATAGATGCCGGCCCCTATTCCGCCGTAAACGACGGGAAGCTTCCAGTAATCCCTATTGTAAATCTGTGCTCCGCCCACGACGAGAGCCGAACCGCCGATGGCGTGCCATACTGAAAGAGTATCCTTATGCGCAAGCCCCTTGAAATAGTGCTTGAACGAGAACTTCTTTGATGTATCCGCCTGGACATTGCTGTCTTCGTTGACCTTGGAACCCGTCTGGCCCTGCCCCGGCACACTTGTGGTGCTGGAATTCTGAGTGAACTGGGCATTCGCCCCTAAGGCAAATGTCAGCAGGAAAAGCAGAGTCAATATGAGTTTGTTCCGCACGGTCTAGCGATTTCTAATTTGACGACTGTTCAAATGCTTTCAAAAAAGCTGCCAGCTCTTCTTCGCTGCCGAAACGAATTTTGACCGACCCGGAGCCTCCGCGCGAGTGTTTTACTGAGATGTTGCTTCCTTCAATGTAACGCTCAAGGAGTTGCACGAGGCGGCTGTATGATTCGGGGAGATTCTCGGCAGAAAGCGAAGCATTGTCCTCTTCCTTTTTTGAGGCATTCCTGGAATTCGAAGCGGGCTTTGAAACTGCCGCCCCGGCCAAATCCTCGGCAGAGCGGACTGAAAGGCCTTCGAGGATGATCCTCTTGCAAAGCTCGTCCTGAGTATCGACGTCAGGGACGCCGAGAATGGCCTTGGCGTGGCCCATGGTTATCTTTCCTTCCTTGACGGCCTTCTGGATTTCAGGCGGAAGGTTCAACAGGCGCAGGTAATTCGCGACGCTGCTGCGCTTCTTTCCGACGCGGTCGGCCATCTCTTCCTGGGTAAGGTTGCACTCTTCGATCAAGCGCTGGAAGCTCAATGCAGTGTCGATAGGATCGAGGTTCTCACGCTGGATGTTTTCGACAATGGCCATTTCAAGCATTCCGATGTCGTCCACCTTGCGGATATAGGCAGGGATGGAACGAAGGCCGGCCATCCGGGCTGCCCTGACGCGGCGCTCTCCGCTGATGATCTGATATCTTTCAGCAGCGAGTTGCTTCAACGTGACCGGCTGCACCAGTCCGATGTGCCTTATGGATTCGGCAAGCTCTTTCAGGCTTTCCTCGTCGAACTCCTTTCTTGGCTGGAATGGATTTGGCTCTATGAAACCGAGGCTGACGTTGTTCACATCGCCGGTAGTGGAAACGGCGGTCGACGCGCCGCCCAAAAGCGCATCAAGCCCCCTTCCGAGCGCAGGTTCGTTTTGCTTTTTCATTTTGCGTTGCGTTTGATGATTTCCCTGGCGAGATTTAGATAATTGTTAGCCCCCGCAGAATTCGCGTCATAAGTGATTACAGGCTTGCCGTGAGACGGAGCCTCGCTCAACTTGACGTTTCTTGTTATGACGGTATCGAAGACCATGTCCTTGAAATGGGAGCGCACGTCCTCGACTACCTGGTTATGAAGCCTGAGGCGTGGGTCGAACATCGTAAAGAGGAACCCTTCGATGGTCAGGTCGGGGTTCAGCCTGTTCTGGACAAGCTTGATGGTGTTCAACAATTTGCCGAGCCCTTCGAGGGCGAAGAACTCGGGCTGGACAGGAATGATGACTGAATCTGCGGCTGTGAGCGCGTTAACGGTTATGATTCCCAACGATGGGGAACAATCGATGATTACATAGTCGTAATCATCGCGCACCGGCGCAAGGGAATTTTTCAATCTCATTTCGCGTGGAACGGGGTCGTCGTCGCTGATCTTCATCAGCTCGATTTCAGCCCCGACAAGATTGATGTGGGAAGGAACCACCTTCAGGAACTTGCTTATGTTGGGGTCTTTTGCCTCTAGGATCACGTCGTTCATCCGTTCCTCGCCGATGAGCGTCTCGTAAATGGTCTTGCCGGACTGGGAGTCAGGGTTGAAATTCATCCCTGACGTGGTGTTAGCCTGCGGATCCGCATCTATCAGCAGCACATTCTTCTCCAGCACGGCTAGCGACGCCGCAAGGTTGATGGCGGTTGTGGTCTTTCCTACTCCGCCCTTCTGATTCGCAATGGCTATGACTTTACCCATAAATTTCTCTCCTTACTAGTCGGCAAATATACCAAAAACTTAGTAAGGAACACGGAGTTTCCACGTAATGTTCCACGATTTTTATCAACAGTCCTACTCGTGCAGGTCCTTCCAGAGAATATCAAGAAGATCCTGTACTCCGTAGCCTGTGATTGAAGAGATAAGTACGGTCTGGATGGCGCCGGGAAGATGCTCCATGACGGCTTTCTTGAGTTCGTCGTCGAGCATGTCAGACTTGGTCACGGCAAGCACGCGCTTCTTGTCGAGAAGTTCGGGGTTATATTCGCGAAGCTCTCCCACAAGTATGTTGTATTCCTTGACAATGTCGTCGGCGTCTGCTGGAACCATGAAGAGCAGCATTGAATTCCTTTCGATGTGCTTAAGGAACTGGAGTCCCAGTCCTTTCCCTTCGTGAGCGCCTTCGATGATGCCCGGAATGTCGGCTACGACGAAGGATTTGTTTTCGTGATACCTTACTATGCCAAGGCTAGGCTCAAGCGTGGTGAAGGCATAGTCGGCTATCTTAGGCTTGGCCGCCGATATGACCGAAAGGAAAGTGGACTTGCCGGCATTCGGAAATCCAACCAGTCCGACATCCGCCATAAGCTTCAGCTCAAGTATGAACCAGCCCTCTTCGCCATGCTCTCCTTCCTGCGCAAAGCGGGGAGTCTGCATGGTAGCGGACTTGAAGTTGTTGTTTCCTAGACCGCCTCGCCCGCCCTTGCATAGGATGACCTCTTCGCCGTCGTTCATAACCTCGCAGACCTTCTCGTCTGTTTCGGCGTTGCGGGCAACGGTTCCCAGAGGGACTTCAAGAATCACATCGTCGCCTTTGGCTCCGTGGCAGAGCGCGCCCTGTCCATGGCCTCCGTCAGCAGCGGAGATATGCTTGCGGAACTTCAGGTGAAGCAATGTCCACATCTGGGCATCGCCCTTCAATATCACCGACCCTCCGTCGCCTCCGTCGCCTCCGTCAGGGCCGCCTTTAGGGACGTATTTCTCACGACGCAGATGCACGGACCCTCCGCCTCCGTTTCCGGAACGGCAGTGAACCTTCACATAATCTATGAAATTAGAATCAGGCATCTGCTACAGTAGTTTCTCTATATCCTTGAAAACATCTTCTATCTCGCGTTCGCCGGCGATTTCGTTGTACTTGCCCTGCTTCTTGTAGAATTCCTTCAGAGGCTCGGTCTTGTCATGGTATGTGCGAATGCGTGTACGGATGATTTCCTCGTCGGTGTCGTCCTTGCGGTTCTCGACCCGCGCGCGGTGAAGTATGCGTTCGCGGATGGTATCATCGCTTATTACCAGAGAAATGACGCTGTCAACCTTCTGGCCGAGTCCAGCCAGCATGTCATCGAGAGCATCTGCCTGTGCGATAGTGCGCGGGAAGCCGTCGAAAAGGAATCCCTTTACGTGAGGATTGTCTGCAATGGCCTTGCGTATCATGCCGACGACGACATCGTCCGGCACAAGCTGGCCGGCATCGATGAGGACTTGAGCCTTCTTGCCGAGTTCAGTGCCTTCAGACATCTCCTTGCGGAGAAGGTCGCCTGTGGAGACATGCATATAGTTGTGCTTTTCAACCAAAAGATTGGCCTGGGTGCCTTTGCCGGCTCCCGGAGGCCCGAAAAGAATGAAATATTTCATATCGCTTATCTTAAATTATAGTTCAAAAAGTGCATCAGGAGCTTTTACAGCAGCAGAGGTTCATCCTTCTGGTTCTCGTCGAGAATGTATATGTCTTTGTAATTGCGCCCAATCTGGTCGTAATCGAGTCCGAATCCGACGATGAACTTGTTCATTATGCCGATTCCCACATAATCAAGCTTCACGTCCTGCTTGTAAATGTCTTCCTTGAGAAGCATCGTGCAGATTTTGACCTCGCTTGCGCCGGCTTCAAGAAGCCTCTTCTGCAGGTCGACTATCGTTGCGCCCGTGTCGACGATATCCTCTACGATGATCGCCCTGCGGCCGTGGATGTCGTTCTGCAAGCCGATTATCTGCTTTATCTGCCCCGTGGACCTCGTGCCCTGATAGGAAGAAACGCGGATGCTGGTCAGTTCGCAGGTGAAGGTCAGGCGCTGCATCAGTTCGCCGGTAAACATGATGGAGCCGTTAAGCACGCAGACGATCAGCGGAATGTCTTCGCAGCCCTTGAAGTCGTCGTTGATTTTGGCGGCAACGGCATCGATAGCCTTCATTATCTTCTCATTAGGAATATACGGAACAAAGTACTTGTCGTGAAGCTTTATACGGTCCATGGCATTTTGTGTTTTGACTTTGCAAAAATAAGCATTACTTTTGATTTCGGAATTAATATATAAAGATATGGAACCTTTGGTAAGCATCATTATGGGCAGCACGTCGGACTTGGAAATCATGGGCAAGGCTGCAGAATTCCTCGACGAGATAGGAATTCCTTTCGAGATGAACGCATTGTCAGCACACCGCGTGCCAGACCTGGTCAACGCATTTGCGAAGGGAGCCGCAGTCCGCGGCGTCAAGGTAATCATCGCCGGTGCCGGCGGAGCGGCACATCTTCCCGGAGTGATTGCAGCAAGCACTCCGCTTCCTGTAATAGGCGTTCCGATAAAGAGTTCCAATTCCATCGAGGGCATCGACTCGATCCTTTCCATCCTTCAGATGCCTTCCGGCATTCCTGTAGCGACGATGGCGGTAGACGGAGCCAGGAACGCAGCCATCTTCGCATTGCAGATCCTCGCCGTCGGAGACCCTTCCCTGATGAAGAAGATGGTCGATTACAAGGCTTCTCTTGCCGGCAAGATAGCCAAGGCAAACGCCGAACTCGCTGAAGTCAAGTTCGCCCACAAGACAAACTGACGAGCCTGCGCCTTTTAGTCCACGGATTATTCACAACAAACGTAATTTACACACTGACCGACTAAAATACTTATCGTTATGAGGGGAGAGATTGAGGGGAAGAGATTCTCGGGGATCGCCGTCGCATGTACAGCCATCCTCTTTTTTTGTTTCGCCGGAATCGTTCCGTCCTATGCCGGAACGGAAGAAATCCCGGAGGCTATTGCAAGGATAGCAGAGCAAATCGCCGAAGATACAGGCTCCGAGGCCGCCGAAGAGTGCCTCGAATATTACTGGGAGCTGCTGGATCGGCCTCTGAACATTAATTCGGCCTCCGAGACAAGCCTGCGCCGCCTCAGCCTGCTTTCGGAATTCCAGATCCGCAGCTTGGCCGACTACATCGCCGAATTCGGGACCATCCTTTCGGAGAGCGAGTTGGCTCTGGTATCCGGATTCAATGCAGAGCTCGTTGCATTGATTCGGCCTTTCATCACCTTCAGCGAAGGCTCGGCAGACGGTTCTGACCCTGCAAAAGATGGAACCAGGCAGGATGCAATGCTTCGCGCCGACCGCAAATTCACCTCTGCGAACTCTTCCGGCAGCGCCTCTTCTTCAGGCTCTTCCGTATCGCGAGGGCTGCCCGTCGCAATGACTGCAAAGTACCGCATCCGTCTTGACTCGCGCTGGGAAGCCGGATTCACAGTCCGTGAATCGGCCTACGACACGCTGCGAGGCGGCTTTCTGCCGACATTCACGTCTGCTCACGCAGCACTCCGCGGCCTCCCGATCGGCGCAGGAAAGCTTAGGCTTGAAATGCTTGCGGCAGGCGACTTCACAGCTCGCTTCGGCCAGGGCCTTACGATGTGGAAGGCCTTCCCTGTGACGTTCGTCTCGCAGCCGGCCTCGCTGTGCAAGTCCGAAAGCGGCATATCTCCGTATACTTCATCGTCAGGTACGAATTTCCTGCGAGGCATCGCAGGAACAATCTCTTGGGCAGGCTGGTCATTCTCAGCCTTCGGCTCTTCAGTCGGTCCCCATACTGTGATTGCTTATTCGCCTAAAAAGGCGTCTCACAACCTTGCAGGTGCAAACCTATCACATACTTTCAAGCGCTTCAAGGTGGGCGCGACAATCGTGGCCGGCGGCCGTGACACGCTGAACGCAGGCTTGGACTTCTACGTCTCTCCAGGCCGAGGCTGGCGCATCTTCGGCGAAGCCGCCGCCAGCCTCTCCCCCTCCGAGGCCTCGGCTTCAAATCCACAAGATTCCCGATTCGCGTTAGCTCCGGCAGCCATGTTGGGAGCCGCATGGTCGCCCGAATACGGATTCGAAGCGGCGGCGTTGATCCGCTCATACTCCGAATCCTTCATCTCGCCGGACGCCGGGGCCTACTCGACACTCTCAAAATGCGCTAACCAACAGGGCATCACATTGTCAGCAAAATGGTTGCCCAGGAATTGGAGCACAGCGTGCTACGTTGACGCCGTCTACCACGCCGCTCCGCGCTACGGCATCAAGACTTCATCTGCAGTCGTCAAGTCCCGCCTCGACGCTTCACGAACTGTCTCGCTGCCACATCATTTCTTATCACCCGCGCGCACATCCGAAAGCAATCCGGACGGCAGCTGTAAAGAAGACGAACCTTCCTCTGCGAGCAAGGGAACGCACGACCAAATTATTACTTTATATACCAGATTATCATATACTTACAAAACTCATTCGGAAGAGCACCGAGCCGGACTCCGCATTGAACTTGAATATTCCTTGGGAAAATCCTTCACGCTCGACACTAGGCTTGAAGGCTGCGCTTACCTCGATGCTCAATCGAAAGATTTGGCCTCTTCGTTGTTCGCGGCCATCCCCACTGCTGCAGGCATGCTGGAGTTAGGCGCTCTGGCATACCAGGACATCTATTACAAGCTCCTGAGTGACAGGCTAACCATACGCGCCCAATTAGAAATCTATAGGACATCATCCTGGAAATCGCGCATCTACTGCTACGAATACGATTTGCCGCAAACATTTTCCATCCAAGCCTTCTACGGTCCCGTCTCTTCCACCTTCGACTCGACAGACAGTAGCAGTATTCTCAGCGGCAAGATCGGCATTTCAGGCTCTGGAGTAGTTTCCTATAGGACTCGACACGGCTTCACCATCTGGCTTAAGGCTTCGACGAAGCTTTGCCGCATCGGTGTCACCATGAGACTCTAGATAGATTTTCAAATCTACTGTTTTTCAGGAATTACGTCCAGAGCCATAATGTAATCGTTCATATAATACCCGTTACCGATAGGGTAATCGCCATGGTCGACCTCGCGCATTCCGCGCTTTTCATAAAAGCCGCGCGCAGGATTATTGCGGTTTACATTAAGCTCAATTCGGCAAGGCCCTTGCGGGTGTTGCGAACGCACATAGGAAACCGCCTGGTCGAAAAGCGCGTCGCCGATGTGAAGCTTCTGGAACTGAGGCAATACATATATCTTCTGGAGATGGAACAGGTCGTCGCCTTCTCGCTCGACCGAAACGTAACCGCAGGGAGAAGACGAAGACGCTGCCGCGTTTTCGGGAAGGCGATAAGCGATGAAATACTGATGCCCTTCAGCCATCTGCTTCCGAAGATTATCGACAGAGTACATCCAGTCCATCATATAGTCGATCTGCTCAGGAGTCAGGATCTTCTCGTAAGTTGAAGGAAAGACCTTCCAGGCCATAGCGTTAATAAGCTCACAATCAGGCACTCCGGCGGCAACAATCTTCAAGCCGACTACATTGGAGGTCATTTTGGCAGATGAATCACTCATGATCAATTATTTAATATTATTTAATAATAGAATCCATTGGTTGCGGATCAAATAACGTTCAAATTTCACAATTATTTTCAAAAAGATGCCATTTCCGGGATTTCAGGTCCGGTCAAACCGTGCTGATAATGGATCCACCGGTTTGAGTTCAAGATAAAATGGCTTCATATCGTTACAAAAGCTGGATTTGGTTTTCTTGGAGTCAAAACGTCTTGAACTTAAGCCAAAAAGTCCATTATAATCATTTTGAACAAAAAAAACTTTGAAACCACTGCAAAATAGCTTTCAAGATTGTTATCTTTGCATTGATGTCAGACAAATTCCATGGATTTCATTTCTAATATAGCTACCATCGACAGGAACATATACCTAGCAATCAATGGAGCCCACGTCAAATGGCTGGACTTCGTCATGCAGTTTTTTTCAAACCGCGAAATCTGGATAATCCTGTACCTTGGAGTCGTCATTTGGATATTCGCCAAGAAGGGTTGGAAAACCGGATTGATTGCATTGGCCTTCATCATCATCACCGTCCTTTTGACAGATCAGGTCGGAAATATCATAAAGGATGCAGTCGGACGACTTCGTCCCAGCCACGCTCCCGACCTTAACGGCATCACTCATCAGCTCGAAGAAAGCGGCGGACTCTACGGATTCCCCAGCAACCATGCCTTGAACACTTTCGGATTTGCCGTCATCTCAGCATTCATCCTCAAAAACAAGATTTACACCTGGTGCATTTACATCTGGGCCGCCATAGTCTCCTATAGTAGGATATACGTCGGAAAGCACTATCCCTTCGACGTCCTTGCAGGAATTGCCATCGGTCTGGCTATCGGATTTCTATGCGCCTGGCTTTACAGTATCGTCGAGAATCGGATTGAGAAAAATGCCGACGCAAAGCAGACGGGAGCCACGCCACCAGGGCAGGTATCGTGATATCGGATTCAAGAAAAAACAGATAAAGGGACAAAGATGTATTACATAATAGACAGTTGCACAAATCCTTACCGCAACCTTGCCGCTGAAGAGTACCTCTTCAAGAGCAAGCGGGACTCTTTTTTCCGACTTTGGAGGAATGAAAAGGCCGTAATTGTGGGCAGGTACCAGAACACTGCCGCCGAGATAAACCGCGAATACCTGCAAAGCCACGGCATTGCCGTTGTGAGACGCCTAACAGGAGGCGGAGCCGTTTTCCATGATCTCGGCAACATCAACTTTTCCTTCTTCGACAACCAGAAGCACGATGAAAGCACTTCCGACATGTTCCTTCGATTCACTGCCCCCATCCTGGATGCCCTGCACTCTCTTGGAGTCAATGCCTCCCTCGAAGGCAGGAACGACCTTTGCATCGAAGGGAAGAAATTTTCCGGAAATGCAATCGCTGTAAGCCACGGCCGAATTTTACAGCATGGAACGCTGCTCTTCAACTCCTCCATGGATGAGTTGGGAGAAGCATTGCTGAACCGCCCCGAAAAATACCAGGACAAGGCAGTAAAGAGCAACCGTGCTCGTGTCACCAACATTTCCGAACATCTTCCAAAGCCGATGTCGGTCTCAGAATTCATCGCCTACCTTGCTGATTTCATATCCAAATCCGAGAATGACGCCGAACCATACGAATACTCCGATCTCGACAAAACCGGCATGGATTTCCTTTATTCGAACCGTTACAGCACCGACAAATGGAACTTCGGGCTGTCGCCCCACTACAACTTCCACAATATCGCCCACTATCCCAGCGGCCTCTACGAGGCATACTACAATGTCGACAACGGGCACATAAAGGATCTCCACATCTACGGCGACTATTTCTTTACTCTTCCTACGGAGGATTTCTGTCGCGCCATCAACGGCAGCGCTCCTTCGGAAGCCGAACTTTTGGAGCGGGTCAATTCCATGCCTTTCAGATCGTATTTCAGCGGCGTCGAGGCTGAAGAATTGGTTAGGCTGCTGCTGTAGCAGTCAGTGAAAAAGAATGGGCGGCAAGTCGCAATCGACCTGCCGCCCAATTCATTTATTCAAAATGAATCCGCTAACTCCGCGGATTGCGCTGTTTCTCCTTGATCGCTACGATCTTGTTCTTGATGACATCGACGCAATCGTTCACAGCGTCTTCGAATTTCGGGGCGTTCCGCTCCACGATGATGTCGTTTCCAGGGATGAACACTCTTACCTTCACATTCTTGTTGTCATGGTCTGAAACCAGTGAAAGCGTGACTTCTGTCTTGACGATGTTGTCGTAAAACTTCTCGATCTTGCAGACCTTCTTGTTGACATAATCCAATAGTTGGTCGCTTGCATCGAATTTCACAGATTGAACTTTAATTTCCATTTTTACCTCCGTTTTTTGCCCTTGGATGGGCGTTAAAATATGTCTGTTTAAGCTTCTCGAAGCTATTGTGCGTGTACACCTGCGTTGCCGCGAGCGAACTGTGGCCCAATATCTCCTTGATGCTATTCAAATCCGCACCCTCGTTCAGCAGTCCTGTAGCGAGCGAGTGCCTCAGGACGTGCGGGCTTTTCTTGCCCGTGAACCCCTTCACCCCGCTCAACTCCCGCCGGACAGCATTATCGACGAACTGCAGGTAAAGCGGATGTCCGGCATCTGTCAGAAAGAATTTTCCCGACGAGTCATTAGGATATCTCTCCTTTACTTTCTTCAAATATACGACAATCTTTTCATTAATCAAAGGGGGCAGAGGAATTTCTCTGACCTTGTCGCCTTTGCCAAGGACGATAAGCGTTCCGCGCGATCCGTCGAAGTCGCTGCGCCTCAGTCCTGCAAGCTCGGCGCGTCTCATTCCGGTCGCATAAAGCATCAGCACCATCATGTAATCACGGTAAGACGCGAAGTCCATCGCCCCTTCTTCGAGCTCTTTCTCCCGTTTTGAGACATAGCCGTCCATCACCTCTTCCGTATAGAAGACAGGCAGCTTTTTCTGCTGCTTCGGACGGTAAACCTTCGACACAGGATTATCCGCCAATGCTCCGCGACGCACCAGCCATTTGCAGTAGCTGCTCAATGCGGAGAGTTTCAGGTTCATGGTGCGTGGATTCACTCCCCTGTCCAGCTCCGCTGCCGTAAACCCTCTTACATTATCGGCCGTCAATGCCAGGAGCTCCTCCGGTTCGGGACATTCCTGCCCTGTATAAAGCCAGCAGTAGAACTTCTCCACGGCGTCGGCATAATTCGCCAGCGTCCGCGGAGAATAGCCACGATTGACTTTCAAGTATTTAAGGAACTCTTCAGCGTACTTCATCACACATTCCGGCCGACAGGCAGTCATTTACTGCAAAAGGCTGTCATCCACTATGTTAGGCATAGTGACTTTCAGTTGCGGATTCTTTTCCATCGCGCGCCTGATAGCGAACATCGCTCCCTTGTTGCGAGCCCAGCTCCTACGCGCAATTCCATTGTTCACGTCCCATTGCAGCATACAGCTTATGCGTCTGTCGGCATCATCTGTACCGTCAATAACCATACCGAAACCTCCGTTGACGACTTCCCCCCAGCCTACTCCGCCACCGTTGTGCAGTGATACCCATGTCGCTCCGCGGAATGAATCGCCAATGACATTCTGGACTGCCATATCGGCACACAGGTTCGATCCGTCATAGATGTTCGACGTCTCGCGGTAAGGCGAGTCGGTTCCAGACACATCGTGGTGGTCGCGTCCCAGGACGATCGGAGCCGAAATCTTTCCCTTCCTGATGGCGTCGTTCATTGCGAGCGCAATCTTGATCCTGCCTTCGGCATCGGCGTAAAGGATTCTCGCCTGCGACCCGACTACCAGATTATTCTTTCCGGCCTCGCGTATCCAATGGATGTTGTCCTCCATCTGATGGCTTATCTCCTCCGGTGAAGTCGCCGCAATGCTCTGAAGGACTTCGCAGGCAATCTTGTCAGTCGCCGCAAGGTCTTCAGGCTTTCCGGATGTGCATACCCATCTGAACGGGCCGAACCCGTAGTCAAAGTACAGCGGTCCCATGATATCCTGGACATAAGAAGGATAGCGGAATTTCCCATCAGCCTTAAGGATGTCGGCGCCGGCGCGCGACGCTTCAAGAAGGAATGCGTTGCCGTAATCGAAGAAGTACATTCCCTTTGCCGTCAGCTTGTTTATCGCCTCGACCTGCCGCCTCAGCGATTTGTGCACCGCTTCCTTAAAACTTTCCGGATTATCAGCCATCATCTTCTGGCTCTGTTCAAGAGTATATCCTACAGGATAATAGCCTCCTGCATAAGCGTTGTGCAGCGACGTCTGGTCGGACCCCATATCCACAAAGACCTGCCTGCCTGCCAATGCCTCCCAAAGATCCACGATATTCCCTTGGTATGCCAATGCAACAGACTCCTTTGCTGCTGACGCAGCCAAAGCTCTGGTTATAAGTTTGTTCAAATCCGTATAGACTTCATCCACCCAGCCTTGCATGCGGCGCTTCTCCACCGCCTTAGAATTGATCTCCGCGATGACTCCTACCACTCCGGCGATTCTGGCCGCCTTAGGCTGAGCACCGGACATTCCTCCCAGACCGCTGCTTACGAATATCTTGCTGCGGTTTGGATCATTCTTTACGCACTTGAAGCGCGCGGCATTCATCACCGTGATGGTGGTCCCGTGAACGATTCCCTGCGGCCCGATGTACATGAACGATCCCGCCGTCATCTGTCCGTATTGGGAAACTCCCAATGCATTGAACCTTTCCCAGTTGTCCTGGCTGGAATAGTTTGGAATCACCATTCCATTTGTAATCACCAGCCTCGGCGCATCCTTATGCGAAGGGAAAAGTCCGAGCGGGTGGCCGCTGTAAAGCACAAGCGTCTGCTCATCCGTCATTTCCGACAGGTATTTCATCGTCAGCCGATACTGCGCCCAGTTCTGGAACGCAGCGCCGTTGCCTCCATAGATTATCAGTTCGCGCGGATGCTGTGCAACGGCGTCATCCAAATTATTGGTAATCATCAGCATTATGGCAGCCGCTGCCTTGCTCCTGCAAGGATAGTCTTCAATAGGATGGGCCTTTATGACGTAATCCGGAAGATACCTGTACATATAGATGCGCCCGTATGTCTCAAGTTCCTTGCGGAATTCGGGCAGCAGGGCAGAGTGCAGCTTAGGCGGGAAATAACGCAGCGCATTGCGCAGGGCGAGTTTTTTCTCTTCAGGCTTCAAAATGTCCTTGCGCTTCGGAGCATGATTGATTTCTGTCTCATAATCTTTGAGTTCCGGAAGATTGTCCGGTATGCCCTCTCTTATCTGGGCGGCAAATTTTTCATCCATTATATTTTGAGGTAATTAAATTTAATTTATCTTTGCAGGCGTAAAACAAAAGGAGGTGAAGCTACTATCATGATTATCGTACCGGTTAAAGATGGAGAAAACATCGAAAGGGCACTGAAAAAATTCAAGCGCAAATTCGACAAGACAGGCACCACGCGTGAACTGAGGGACAGGAAGACTTTTGAGAAGCCGTCTGTCAAAAAGCGCACAGCCCTTAAGAAGGCCATCTACGTACAGCAGCTGCAGCTCCAAGACGAATAAGGATTCTAAATGATCGTAAAGATCATTAAATAAACCGTTTTCATAGCTGTTGGGACTCATTGTGAAATGGGTCCCTTTTTTGTTTCCAGCTATATATGCGGTCATTGTCCTATTCCATTATTTATACATCGAAGAAGCGCCGCCGGCATATTTCAAGTCCGGCTTGCTCTGAGGATCGTTGAACTTCTTGTCTATCTGAAGCGGACGCTTCCCGACCACCATCTCATTGATGAACCAGGTGGCTTCGTCGATAGTCTTGGCCATGTAGTCAGCCACGTCGTGGTAGTGTCCGACCACACGCGTGAAATAATATGGATAACCGTTCCGGTCATACGTCCTGACCAACTGGTCAGGCCCGAACATTCCCGTTTTGAAGAACTGGAACTTGTTGTAAAACACCAATTTGTCTAGCGTGCCATGATACCACATCGTAGGAGCGGGCGCATACCTGGAATACTTTGGCTGGCCGGCATGGGAATAGATGGCTCCTGAATAGGAGATGATTCCGGCCGGAACATAGCCGTCAGGAAGGATCGAGGAACTGCCGATCCTGTTGCAGAGTTCGTAATCTGCCTGAAGCGCGGTGATTGCACCGGCGCTGCTTCCCACCAGGATTATCTGGTCAGGGTTTATCCTGCAGCTTGAAGCATTGTCTCTCAAGTACTTGATGGCTGACATACAGTCTTCGGTGGCATATTCGATGGCATTGGCGGTAGGCCTGATCATCCCGAGCAGACCGCCCTTCATGTGATAATCCTTCAGTCCGAGGCGGTAGTCCATTGCAGCGACGACGATGCCGCGGTCGGCAAGCATCCTGCAATAATCGATGATGTCCTTCCTAAGCAGAGAAGAGGCAGCGAATCCTCCACCATAGATATAAAGCACGCATGGATGTGTTGCAGCCTTGTCCGTAGGCTGGTAGACGTACATCATCAGTTTCCCGGTATCGCGCTGGCAGAACGGAACAGCGTAGTCGTAAGTAGGCAGATATGTGGTATCCACGGTGATCATGATTACCGTAGAGTCAGGAGAATAATGCTTTACGGTGTCGATTTGCATTTTGGTCGTCTGCGCGCAGACGGGAAGTACCGCAAGGGAGCCGGCGAGGATTAGGGAAATTAGACGTTTCATGATAATACGTTATTTGTTAACGCAAATTTAATCAATTCCATCAAGTAAAATTCGTTTTAAGATTTAAAATTCTAACTTTGTGGACTATCTGAATATTATTTATGGCAAATAAACTTTTCACAGAATTTCCTCCCGTTTCCACAAAGGAATGGGAGGATGCTATAATCAGTGATTTAAAGGGCGCCGATTACGAGAAGAAGCTTGTATGGCGCACGCAGGAAGGTTTCAGCGTGAGGCCCTATTACCGTGGTGAAGATACCGCCATCCTCTCCGGCCTCGATGCGAAGCCTGGCGAATTCCCTTATCGAAGGGGCGTAAGCTACAGCAACGACTGGCTCGTCCGTCAGGATTATTGTGCCCACAAGAGCTGCGAGGAGGCCAACCGCCTTGCATTGGACGGCATCTCAAAAGGCGTAGACGCCGTCGGATTCGGCATCGACGCCGAGCACGACTACTCCGATGACGAAATCCGCACACTTCTCAAGGGAATCGACCCGTCCAGGAACGAAGTGGACTTCAAGGGATGTCTTCCGAAGAACACCACCGCCCTCAATGCCTTCCTGAAAGTCTGCGAAGAGAAAGGTCTGGATAATAAGGATATAAAGGCATCCTTCGACTTCTCTCCCCTGCATCGTCTGGTAACGGCTGGTGCCATTTGCGACGACTGCTTCGGATGGCTTGCAGACATCCTGAACAGCCTTAAGGACTATCCTCAGGTCGCTGCGATATGCGCAGACGGCTACGACTTCAACAACGCCGGCTCCTCCATAGTACAGGAAACCGCCTATGCCCTCGGCGAAGCCTCCGACTATATGAAGACTTTCACCGGCAAGTACGGTCTCTGCCCTACTCTCGTCGCATCGAAGATCCGCTTCAGGCTCTCCATCGGATCGAACTACTTTATGGAAATAGCCAAGCTTCGCGCAGCCAGGGTTCTCTGGGCCGAAACCGCCAAATCGTTCAATGCCGCCCCAGAAGCATGCAAGATGCAGTGCGACGCAATCACAAGCCGCTGGAACCAGACCCTTTACGACTCTTATGTGAACATGCTGCGCGGCACGACCGAATCGATGAGCGCCGCCATCGGCGGAGTCCATTCCCTCACAGTGCTGCCTTTCGACTCGGCTTACGAAGAGCCTGCCGAATTCTCGAACCGCATCGCGCGCAATGTCCAGATAATCCTTAAGGAAGAATCTCATTTCAACGCCATTGCCGACCCTGCAGGAGGCTCCTATTACGTCGAGGAACTTACCGAATCGGTAAAGGCGGCCGCCGGAGCATTGTTCAATGCCACATGCAGCGGGGACTCCACATTCAGAGCCAGATTCGAGGACGGCACAGTCCGCAAGGCCATCGAAGATGTCGCTTCCAAGCGCGACGCAGCCATTGCCAAGGGCCGCGAAGCCTTGCTCGGCACCAACGCATTCCCGAACTACGACGAAACCGAAATCGATAATGCCCGGAAGGAGGCAAAGGTCGAAGCCAATGCTCCGCTCCGCTTCTACCGAGGCGCAGAGCCTTTCGAGGAGATGAGGCTCGCCACCGAAAGGTCCGGAAGGAGGCCGAAGGCATTCATGCTGACTTACGGCAACCTAGCCATGTGCAGGGCGCGGGCACAATTCTCCGGGAACTTCTTCGCCATGGCCGGCTTCGAGATAATCGACAACAACCGCTTCGCATCCATAGAAGATGGCGTCAAGACCGCCGAAGAGGCAAAAGCCGACATCGTGGTTGCCTGCTCTTCCGATGAAGAGTATGCCGAAGGCGCTCCGAAAATCTTCGCGTTGGTCGGAAAGAACGTCCTCACAGTGGTTGCTGGCGATCCTGAGTGCCGCCCGCAGCTAGAAGAGGCAGGAATCAGGCACTTCATCAGCGTACGCAGCGACATACTCGAAACCCTCCGCGGATTCCAGAAAGAGCTCGGTCTCATTTAATCGCTTAACTTTGCATTGAATCAAGGATATGGACAATACTTGGAACACTCCTGAAAAGATACGGATAAAGGGCCTTTACACAGCTGAAGACCTAGAGAACATGGAGCACCTCGAATATGCTGCCGGAATACAGCCGTTCCTTCGCGGGCCTTACTCCACGATGTATGTGATGAAGCCTTGGACCGTCAGGCAGTACGCGGGCTTCTCCACAGCCGAAGAGTCGAACGCATTTTATCGCAGGAACCTCGCCGCAGGGCAGAAAGGCCTTTCTGTGGCATTCGACCTGCCGACTCACAGAGGCTACGACGCGGACCATCCGAGAGTCGTCGGAGACGTCGGAAAGGCAGGCGTGAGCATCTGCAGCGTTGAGGACATGAAGGTCCTCTTCGACCAGATCCCTCTTGGAAAGATGTCCGTCTCGATGACCATGAACGGGGCCGTCCTTCCTATCCTCGCATTCTACATCGTAGCGGCGCAGGAACAAGGCGTGGCATTGGCAGATATGCAGGGCACCATCCAGAACGACATCCTGAAGGAATTCATGGTGCGCAACACATATATCTATCCGCCTGAATTCTCGATGAAGATCATCGGCGACATCTTTGCGTACACTTCTAAGAACATGCCGAAGTTCAACTCCATATCCATTTCCGGCTACCACATCCAGGAAGCCGGCGCAAGCAACGACATAGAGATGGCCTACACTCTTGCAGACGGACTCGAATACCTCCGCACGGGCATCAAGGCTGGCATCGACATCGACGCATTCGCCCCTCGCCTCTCATTTTTCTGGGGCATCGGGATGAACCATTTCATGGAAATCGCCAAGATGCGCGCTGCCAGGATGCTTTGGGCGAAGATCGTGAACCGGTTCAACCCAAAGAACCCTAAATCGCTATCGCTCAGGACACACTGTCAGACATCAGGCTGGTCTTTGACAGAGCAGGATCCGTTCAACAACGTCGCCCGCACCTGCATCGAGGCAATGGGAGCCGCCCTCGGCGGAACCCAGTCGATGCACACCAACGCCCTCGACGAAGCTATCGCGCTTCCTACGGACTTCTCCGCCAGAATCGCACGCAACACCCAGATTTACATACAGCAGGAGACCCAGATATGCAGGTCCATCGACCCTTGGGCTGGATCATATTACGTCGAAAGTCTCACCAACGAGCTTGCCCACAAGGCTTGGGAACACATCGAGGAAGTCGAGAAGCTCGGCGGAATGGCGAAAGCCATCGAGACCGGCATTCCTAAGCTCCGCATCGAGGAAGCTGCCGCACGCAAGCAGGCTCGAATCGATTCAGGAGAAGACGTAATCGTCGGCATCAACAAGTACCGTCTCGAAAAGGAAGCGCCTATCGACATCCTGAACGTCGACAACACAGCAGTACGCGAGTCGCAGGTAAAGCGCCTGCAGGAACTTCGCTCCCACAGGGATCCGGCAGCAGTTGAAAGCGCGCTGAACGCCATCACTGAATGTGTGAAGATCGGAAAGGGCAACCTGCTCGAACTTGCAGTGGAGGCGGCGCGCGTACGCGCCACTCTAGGAGAGATTTCAGATGCCTGCGAGACCATCGCAGGACGTTATAAAGCAGTGATTCGCATGAATACAGGAGTTTACTCGTCGGAAGTCAAGAGCGACGCCGAATTCAAAAAGGCTCGCGAAATGGTGGCCGAATTCGCAAGGAAGGAAGGACGCCAGCCAAGGATAATGGTTGCAAAGCTCGGGCAGGACGGACACGACCGTGGAGCGAAGGTGGTAGCCACAGGCTACGCCGACTGCGGCTTCGACGTCGACATGGGTCCTCTGTTCCAGACGCCTGAGGAAGCTGCCAAGCAGGCAGTCGAGAACGACGTGCACATCGTAGGGGTCTCCTCGCTTGCAGCCGGCCACAAGACGCTGATTCCTCAGCTGATAGCCGCGCTTGCAAAACTTGGTCGCCCCGACATCATGGTGGTCGTCGGAGGAGTCATTCCGCCTCAGGACTACGATGGACTGTACCGTGACGGTGCAGCAGCCATATTCGGCCCGGGCACCAGAATCTCGGTATCAGTCATCAAGATGATTGAATTGCTGAACGCAAAGAGGGCTTAAGGAAGTCTAGAACTCCTTGCCAGCACGATACGCATCTTCAATCTCGTCCGGAAATATGAAATTGGAGGGGTGTTTAGCGTGAAGGTCCATCTTCTTGTAATGAAGCTGGATGCGCTTCATGTCGAGAGCGGCATTGTCGCATACCTCGTAGCGCTCGCCGACGCTGATTGTCTTGGTTTTCCAGTCCAGCCATCCCAGATAGACTGGAATCTGGGCTGCCTTGGCAATGGTGTAATAACCCGTCTTCCATTTCTTGACAGGCTTTCTCGTGCCTTCGGGAGCCATTCCCAGGCAAAGGTCGTCGTGCGTCTTGAAAGCGTGGACTACGTTCAGGATGGTCTGGGTGGGGTTCTTCCTGTCTATTGGAATGGATCCGCGCTCGCGAAGCCAGCTTCCCAGCCTTCCGCGGAAAAGCTCCTCCTTTATCATCACATGTGGATCGACTCCAACAGCCCTCAAGTAATAGAAAGAAATGAAGAAGTCCCACAGTGAAGTGTGAGGGACTCCCAGGACTATGCACTTCCTGTCCGAGGGAGCTCCCCCGACGCCTTTCCATCCGAGGAAATTGATGAGAGACCTGCTGAATTTGTGATCGACCATTATGCTTCTGCGTTTTCCTTGACCGGTTCTTCCTTCATGATATCCTCTTCCTCCGTGTTATCGACGGAATCCCTTAGGTTGGCAGTAATGAAGTATTGCCTGTCAGTGGTGTTGTCGCCCATGTAGAACTCGAGGAGCTCTGCTGTGGCGTCGTCAGGATGGACCTTGACAGGATCGAGCCTCATGGACTCGCCGATGAATCCCTTGAATTCGGCAGGAGAAATTTCTCCGAGGCCCTTGAATCTGGTGACGGTGGCATCCTTCTCGCCTATCCTGCCGACAGCTTCGTCCTTTTCGGCAGTATTGTAGCAATAGAGGTTTTCCTTCTTGCTCTGGACCCTGAAGAGAGGCGTCTGCAGTATGTAGACGTGTCCCTGGCGCACAAGGTCGGGATAGAACTTCAGGAAGAAAGTCAGCAGCAGAAGCCTGATGTGCATTCCGTCTACATCGGCATCGGTCGCGATGACGACCTTGTTATAGCGCAGGTTGTCCAGGTCCTCATCGATGCCTAGCGCGGCGATGAGGAGGTTGAATTCCTCGTTCTCGTAAACCACCTTCTTCTGTGACTTGAAGCAGTTCAGAGGCTTGCCTCTGAGACTGAACACCGCCTGGATATCCGCGTTGCGGCTGGTGGTGATGGATCCCGATGCTGATTCGCCCTCGGTGATGAATATCGTGCTCTCCTCTGCCAGAGGATTCTTGTCGTCGTAATGGATGTTGCAGTCACGTAACTTCCTGTTATGTAGCGAGGTACGCTTTGCCCTCTCACGGATGGCCTTACTGTTGACGCTGTTCGACTTGCGTATGGTCTCGGACTCCTGTATCTTCTTCAAGATGGCATCGGCAACTTCCGGATTCTTGTGGAGGAAATTGTCAAGTTCCTTCGTCACGAAATCCACGATGTAGTTGCGCACCGAAGGACCGTCCTTGTACATCTCCTTGCTGCCGAGCTTGATCTTGGTCTGGGACTCGAAGATTGGCTCGGAGACCTTTATGCTGACTGCGGCTACCATGCCCTCCCTTGTGTCGGCAGGGTCGAAATCCTTCTTGTAGAACTCCTTGAATTCCTTTGCGACGGCTTCACGGAATGCGGACAGATGGGTGCCTCCCTGCGTGGTGTTCTGTCCGTTCACGAAGGAATAGATTTCCTCTCCGTAATTGTGGCCGTGCGTCATGGCCACTTCGATGTCCTTTCCCTCGAAGTGTATAGGAGGGTAAAGCGCAGCGCCGTCCCCAAGCTTCTCGTTCAGAAGGTCGAGCAGTCCTTCCTTGGACTTGAACTCCTGGCCGTTGAACATTATGGAAAGACCCGTATTCAGGTATGAGTAGTCGCGCAGGCGGCTGTTTATGAAGTCAAAGTTGTACTGGTAATCGGTAAAGAGAGAGTCGTCCGCCAGATAGCGGACCATCGTGCCGTTCTTTTCCGTCGTAGGGATTTCCGACTCCGTCTTCACGAGCTCTCCTTTCGAGAACTCCGCCCAAGTGGTAAGCCCATCCCTGAACGACTGTATGTAAAAGTCTATCGAGAGGGCGTTCACGGCCTTCAGGCCGACGCCGTTCATTCCGACCGCCATGTGGAAGGTTTCGCTGTCGAACTTCGCTCCAGTGTTCATCTTGCTGGCGCAGTCGACTACCTTCGCCAGAGGAATTCCGCGGCCGAAGTCGCGCACCATGACCATACGGTCCTCGATATTTATGTTCAAGCCCTTTCCATAGCCTTCCCCGAATTCATCGATTGAATTGTCTATCACCTCTTTCAGCAGCAGGTAAATGCCGTCGTCCTCACTGGTGCCGTCGCCAAGCTTCCCGATGTACATTCCCGGTCTCTGCCTGATGTGTTCGTTCCACTTGACCGTTATGACGTTCTGGTCTCCGTAGTTGCTTCCCAGCGCCGATCTTTCTAAACCGTCCTGCATTGTCTTATTTCTAATTTTTAACTCGCAAATTTAGTTTTTTTAAGTTACAAACCCTACCTTCATATCTCCTTTTGAGAAACATCAAAAACCAGTCCGAAATGAAAAAAATACTTCTTTTTTTAACCCTTCCAATGCTTAGCGCATCACTTTGCCAGGCGCAGCAGCCCGATTCGTGGATACGCATCAACCAGCTCGGCTATCTGCCCGGAGACGTCAAGGTTGCCGTCTACATAAGTGAAACGGCAGCCGTCCCTCAGGAGTTCTCCATTATAGACGTCTTCACCGGCGACACTGCTTTTGTCTCGCGCAGCATCTCGGTTGAAAAGGGCTACGGAAAGATGAAGACTGCCTGCAGGCTCGACTTCAGCGGCTTCAGGAAGCTCGGCGCGTACCGCATAGCAGCGCGCGAGGCATTGTCCCCTATTTTTCCAATAGACCCATGCACATACGACGGCACAACGGATTACCTGCTTCGCTACATGCGTCAGCAGCGCTGCGGATTCAACCCGTACCTGCGCGACAGCTGCCACACCAAGGACGGTTACATCGTTTGGAGCGGCGACCCGAAGCAGGACAGCACCTGGATCGACGTCACCGGCGGCTGGCACGATGCCGGCGACTGCCTGCAGTACACCACAACGTCAGCAAACTCCATTTATCTGATGACATTGGCGAATGAGGATTCGCGCGACGATTATCAGGCAAACGGCCTCCCAGGCCACAACGGCATTCCAGACATCGTCGACGAGATAAAGTGGGGCCTCGACTGGATGGTGAAGATGAATCCGGAGGACAGTGTCATGTATAACCAGATAGCCGACGACCGCGACCACATCGGGATGCGCCTGCCTCACGACGATACTGCCGACTACGGCTGGGGCCCGAACAACGGGCGTCCTGTCTACAGGGTCACAGGCAAGCCGCAGCAGCGCGGAAAGCACGGTGGAATGAACATCTCCACCGGTGCCGCTTCAATCGCCGGCAAGTTTGCCTCCGACTTCGCCTTCGGCGCCTCCGCCGTCAGGAAATATTACCCCGAATTCGCCGACATGATAGCGAAGAAGGCGGTTTCAGCTTATGAATACGGCCGCGCCCATCCGGGCTTCTCGCAGACTGCATCGGTTGTCTCTCCGTACATTTACGAGGAGTCCGACTGGGCGGACGACATGGAACTAGCAGCCGTCTCGCTCTGGAAGCTTACAGGCGATTCCAAGTACCTCGCCCAAGCCATTGAATACGGAAAGATGCAGCCTCTGAAGCCTTGGATCGGAGCAGACACCGCGCGTCATTACCAGTGGTATCCATTTGCGAACCTCGCACACTCATACATAGATGACTTCCGGCCTTATCGGCACGAGGCATTGGACCTGATAGCCAGGAAATCAGCAGACGACGCTTTCCGCCACGGCATACCTTACGTATGGTGCTCCAACAACTTCTCGGCGGCGGCATTGGACCAGATGCTCGCATTCGGTTCCTCCGACAAGCAGCTAGAAGCATCCTTCCGCGACTGGCTCTTCGGCTGCAACCCTTGGGGAACATCGATGATCGTAGGACTTCCAGCTTACGGCGACTATCCAGACCAGCCTCACTCCTCGCTGCTCTACTGCGGCGTCGGCAGGCCGGACGGAGGATTGGTCGACGGCCCCGTCTACTCCACCATCTTCAATTCGCTTGAAGGCGTACGCGTCGACGGCGGCAACGACTATGCCGAGTTCCAGCCGGACAGGATGGTCTACCACGACTCCATGCACGACTATTCCACCAACGAGCCGACGCTCGACGGCACCGCAGCGGTCTTCTATCCGCTTGCAGTGTTCCAGAACGAAGGCAGGCTCCAGAGGACAGTCTTCAATGCGACTAAGAATCCTTTCTTCGACGGAGCAAGCATTGACCGGAACGTCTATGAAGACGGCGCCATCGTGAAGTCCGACACCACGAAGAAGCACATTACATTGATCTTCACGGCGGCAGACAAGCACGACGGAGAGAGCAAGATTCTCAAGGTGCTGAAAAAGGAGCACATACGCGGCTACTTCTTCTTCACCGGCGAGTTCTACGAGAAGTTCCCTGAAACGGTACAGCACATCCGCAGGGAAGGGCATTACGTAGGCAGCCACAGCTACGGACACCTCCTCTACATGCCTTGGGAAGACCGCGACTCGATGCTCGTCACCCGCGAACAGTTCGACCAGGACATGTTCAAGAGCTACAAGCTCATCCGAGAGGCCGGCATCGACGACAGCCTTAAGCTCTTCGTCCCTCCTTACGAATACTACAATGAGAACATTTCATCCTGGGCAAGGCAGATAGGCCTCCATCTTATCAACTACACCCCGGGCAGCGGAACCAACGGAGACTACACCACTCCCGACATGGACAGCTACAAGTCCAGCAAGCAGATCTACGACCGGCTGATGAAGCTTGAAAAGAAACAAAGGAACGGTCTCAACGGCTATATTCTCCTTATCCATTTCGGCACCGACGACGCCCGTACAGACAAGTTCTACGACAGGTATCTTGAAAAGACGATCCGTGAGCTCAAGCATCGCGGATACACCTTCTAAGGCATCGCCAGATTACTGGAATTGGACGAGACTAGTATTTGTCCGTGAGGTCGTAGGACCACTTGTCGAAATAGAGGTTGCCTCCTTGCCATTCAACTTCACCACGCTGGAAATCAACCGTTTCACTACGCGGATAGATTTTTGCAGGATACAGGTCGCGGCCCCAGTCGTCGTTGACGATGAGGCGATAGGCATCCAAGCCTCTCGTGTAATACAGCAGGACATCGTCCTTAGTCTTGAGCGGATCGGTGACGCGACCGCGGCCGAAGCTCACGTCCACAGGGACCCAGCCAACGCCTTCGAAATAGGCTTCGCCCCAGTCGTGAAGATTAATATCGCCCGGATGGAGCATCCATCCGCTCTCCCACCTCGCCGGAATGCCGGCGCATCGGCACATCGTTATCAACAACATACCTACCTGGCCGCAGTCGCCGTGACGGTTGTCGAGAACGTATTCTGGAATATTGTCAAGAGTGGAGTACTCGCGCGCAGAAGCCCAAGGGAAATTGGCAACTATCCATGAATAGATTGAAACGAACTTGCGGTAAGGGTTGTCAATGCCTGCCGTGAGAGAATCGGCCAGCCTGCGGATACGAGGGCTGAAGACAATGTGTGGCGCGCGCTCGGCGGTATACTCGCGGTAGATCGCCGCAGAAGCTTCGCGAGCGGCAACAGCGGAAGCGGTACGAGCGGACGATCCTGCGTCGTTTCCGGAAGCATTTGTCGACGGTGCTGTGACATACGGCTTGACTGCGCTCTCATCGAAGCCGTACCAGCGGTCGGTCTCAGTGTAAGTGAAGTCGAAGGTAAAGACCGTCGGCTTGCCGGCCTCGGCTTTCTTCTCCATGTAGATGCTCTTGTGATGGTAACAGTCCGGAGCTATTATGTAATCTGGCTGCGAAGTCGATACCAGCTTGATGTCCTTCTGCGCCAGAGGCATATCAGTGCGCGGGTAAGGCATCCAGCAGCGGATGACCTCGCCCGCAGGAACGGCGCCGGGGTGGACTGAAAGCTCATAGTGGATGGTATGGCGTACCGGCATCACGTCCGGCCGCCTGGACTTCTTGGCATCGGCTACGACCTTAGGAAGGTAATCGTCGAGGAAATACTCGAACGAATCCCTCTGCGGCCTGCCGTTGATGCTGTCGAACACCGCGCGGGCGGACTTGTCTATCCTGAATACATTGCGTGCCGCATTCTTGAAATACATCTTGCGGCCTCCGATGACCATACATTCGAGAGCCTTAGACGATTCCCAGGCCTTCATCTGGGCATCTGTCAGATTCGGATAGTACTGCCTGATGAACTCGCGCACCGAAGCTTCGTCCTTAAAGAAGTCTCGTCCGATGCGGTATCCGTAATCGGCAATCGGGTCATAGCCATAAGTGTCGATGGCAGTTGAATCGCATAGGGCAAAAGGCAGATTCGCAGATCCGTCGCATGAAACGAAACCCTTCGAGTCCGACCTTGCCGGATATCTTCCGGCAAGCGAGCCGCTCCTTGAAGAATGATGGCCGCAACTCGTAAGAGCGGCGGCCATCATTAAAAGTGTCATGAGTGAATTTCTCATTATTTCTTCACTCTTTCGCCGTAGGACCTGTCGACCGTGTTGACGGAAATGAGTTCGCCCTGCTGGATGAAAAGTGGTACCATTATGATGGCGCCGGTTTCGAGGGTGGCTTCCTTCAAAGCGTTGGTAGAAGCGGTGTTGCCTTTGACAGCAGGCTCGGTATAAGTTACCGTGAGCTCTACGTAGGTAGGCAGTTCGCAGGTCAGGGGACGGTCTTCCTCAGGAAGATACATCATCTCGACTTCCTGTCCTTCCTTCAGAAGGTCAGGGTTAGGGACCATCTCTTCAGGTATTGAGATCTGTTCGAAAGTTTCAGAGTGCATGAAATTATAGCCCGTTGCGTCCTTGTAAAGGAACTGGTAAGGGCGGCGCTCAACCAGCACCGGCTCGATTTTCTCTCCCGCAGTAAAGGTATTTTCAAGAATTTTGCCGGATTCAAGGTCGCGGAATCTCGACTTTACGAAAGCTGGGCCCTTGCCCGGCTTGACGTGCTGGAAATAGATAAGGCAGCACGGATGTCCGTTAAACTTGAAATAAAGTCCGTTTTTAAAATCACCGGTATCCATATAATTAAAATTTGTTTAATAAAAGTGTGCAAAGATATGCAAACAGCAAAAAAATCGCAAAAAAAGTTTTATTACTCAATATCAACTTCCTGCGAGGAGCGATTCCAAAGCCGCCGCCACCTCGGCGAGCTGCCTTGAAGGCGTCGACGTGGCTCCGCTGACTCCGACAGAGTCTCCGTCCCTGAACCAGCCGGAATCAAGCTGCTTTGGGTCGTTCACGGAATAGGTGCGCGGATTCACGCTCCTGCACAAGTCGAACAGCACCTTGCCGTTGGAGCTTTCCCTACCTGCCACGAATATTACAATGCTGTGCGCAGCGGCGAATTCGGGCAGATGCTCATATCTCGACCTGACCTGCTTGCAGATGGTGTCATGGACTTTCAATGCGACCGGCTGCCTGCTGCGGATGGCATTGACAATTTCGGAATATTGCTCCGGGTCGCGGGTGGTTTGGGAGAAAAGTTCGATGGGTCTAGAATAGTCGAGCCGGTCAAGGTCCTCGACCGACTGCACGATGGTCACGTCACCTCCCACCTGACCTGCAAGTCCGTTCACCTCGGCATGCTCCCGTTTCCCGAATATGACGACCTGCCCGCACGACGGATGGACCTCGGCATAAGCCTTCCGTATCTTTTTCTGCAATGCAAGGACCACGGGGCAAGTGCAGTCTATCAGCTCGATTCCATTCCTGGATGCAGTTTCATAAGTTGCAGGAGGCTCGCCGTGGGCCCTGATCAGGACAGACGAGCCGCTCAATGCGTCGAACTTGGCATTGTCTATGACTTCGAGCCCCTCGCTTTCAAGGCGGCGGAGTTCCGAGCCGTTGTGAACTATGGCACCTAGAGAATACAGTTTGCCATGGGAGCCAAGGTACTCTTCGGCCTTGTCCACGGCGCGGACCACTCCATTGCAGAAACCTGCACGAGGGTCTATTTCGACTGAAATATTCTTGATGGAAGCCATTGCGTTCGGACAAGCGGCTCTATCGTGCCCCGTCTGGCCATCGCTCGTTCAGGATCTTGTCGAGCCACGCCATCTCTTCGTCCATCGTCATGTGGCTGTTGTCGAGTAAAATGGCGTCAGGAGCCTGCTTCAACGGGTGTACGGCGCGTCCCGAATCGATCTTGTCGCGCTCCTGGACGTTCTTGAGGACATCTTCGAATGTACCTTTCTCGCCCTTTTCCTGCATCTCCTTCAACCTTCGTTCAGCCCTGATTGCAGGGTCGGCCGTCATGAAGACCTTCAGCTGGGCGTCAGGAAAGACTGCGGTGCCTATGTCCCTTCCATCCATCACGAGGCGTCCCTTCTTTCCATATTCGTGGAGAATCCGGTCCACATACTCGCGCACAAATGCCAATTCGGCGATGTAGCTCACGCTGCTCGAGACTTTCAGCGTCCTGATCCGCCTTTCCACATCCCTTCCATCGATGCAGGTATGAAATTTGCCTGCTCCTGCAGTCGGACGGAACGATACATCCAGCTTTTTCAATGCTTCGAGCAGTGCCTTTTCATCCACCTTCGATCCCTTCGCTATGAACCCGCTGTCCAAGGCAAAGAGCGTCACTGCGCGGTACAATGCACCCGAATCGAGATACATGAACCCCAGCTTCGCAGCGATGAGCTTCGCGAATGTGCTCTTTCCGGTGGAAGAAAATCCGTCAATGGCTATTATGATGTCAGGCAATTTCATACAAGTCCACTTTCTGCAAAAGTACGAAAAAATAGTATCTTTGCACGCGCTTTAAAAACCACACACATAAAATGAAGATTCTCATTATCGACGACGAAAAGGCCATCCGCAATACGATGAAGGAGATCCTGGAATTCGAGGACCATGAAGTGTCCCTCGCATGCGACGGGAAGGAAGGGCTGGATGCAGCCTTGAACGGCAATTTCGACGCCATTTTCTGCGACATCAAGATGCCTGGGATGGACGGAACCGAAGTCCTCGACAAGCTGGCCGAGGCCGGATGTGAGTCTGCTGTCATAATGATTTCAGGCCACGGCGACATCGACACCGCCGTCGAATGCATAAGGAAAGGAGCGTTCGACTTCATCCAGAAGCCATTGGACCTCAACAGGATTTTGATCTCCCTGAAAAATGCCACCGAACATACTTCTCAGGTGAAGACCATCACCACACTGAAGAAAAAGATTCTCGGCTCGAACGAGATAGTAGGCGAAAGCCCGGCCATAATGCACGTCAAGGAGATGATCGACAAGGTCGCTCCCACCGACGCCCGCGTCCTCATCATGGGCGCTAACGGCACGGGGAAGGAACTGGTCGCAAGGGCGCTTCACGAGAAGAGCCTGAGGGCTGACGCGCCATACATCGAAGTGAACTGCGCCGCCATTCCTTCGGAACTTATCGAAAGCGAACTCTTCGGACACGAGAAGGGTGCATTCACATCCGCCATAAAGCAACATAAGGGAAAGTTCGAGCAGGCTGACCAAGGCACGCTCTTCCTCGACGAAATCGGAGACATGTCGCTTGCTGCGCAGGCGAAGGTGCTTCGCGTGCTGCAGGAGCACAAATTGTCCAGAGTCGGAAGCGACAAGGACATCACCGTCGACGTCAGGGTGATCGCCGCCACCAACAAGAACCTCCACAACGAGATAGAGAAGGGAACTTTCCGGGAGGACCTTTTCCATCGTCTCGCCGTCATCGTGATAAACGTCCCGCCGCTCTCAGAGCGCCGCGACGACATACCAATCCTCGCAAATTACTTCATGAAGCAGATTTGCGAGGAACAGGGAACTCAGGTCAGGACATTTGCTCCTGACGCCATGGAACAGCTGAAGTCGGAGCCTTGGACGGGCAACATCCGCGAGCTCCGCAACATAGTCGAGAGGCTCATCATCCTCTGCGGCAAGAGTATAACGAAGGACGACGTAATCAACTACGCCTCCCCTGTAATCTAATAATCTTTAAATAATTCAATATGAGCTTAGTAGCGATCGTAGGACGCCCTAACGTGGGCAAATCGACTCTCTTCAACCGCCTTGTCGGCGGCCGACATGCCATTGTTGACAAGACCGCCGGAGTCACACGCGACCGCATTTATGGCAAATGCGAATGGTGCGGGAAGGAATTCTCCGTGGTCGACACCGGAGGATTCGTATCCGACGGCTCCGACGTTTTTGAACCCGAAATACGCAAGCAGGTGCTCATCGCCATCGACGAGTGCGACCTGATTCTATTTATGGTCGAGGCCGGTGCCGGCATCACCACTTCCGACGCCGAAATAGCGCAGATTCTCCGCAAGGCAAAAAAGCCCGTGGTGCTTGTCTGCAACAAGGTCGACACGAGCGAAAAGTCATTCGACTCCTACGACTTCTATTCCCTCGGACTTGGAGACCCGTTTTGCATTTCTTCGGCCAACGGAAGCGGCACAGGAGACATGCTAGACGAGATTCTCCGCAAGCTGCCGCAGGAAAAGATCTCAGCGGAAGACCATCCCGGCGTGCCGAAGATAGCCATCGTTGGCAAGCCTAATGTAGGAAAATCGTCATTGACCAACGCCCTTCTGGGTGAAGACAGGAATATCGTGACCCCAGTCGCCGGCACTACCCGCGACGCCATTTCCAGCTATTACAACCAGTATGGACACGAGTTCATGCTGATCGACACAGCCGGCCTGCGCCGGAAGGCAAAGGTGAACGAGGATCTCGAATTCTATTCGGTCATGCGTTCCATCAGGGCCATCGAGAACTCCGACATCTGCATCCTGATGATAGATGTCACCACAGGAATCGAGGCTCAGGACATGGCGATCTTCAACCTCATCATCAAGAACAAGAAAGGTCTCGTAGTCGTCGTGAACAAATGGGACACCGTCGTGAAGGACAGCAATTCCGTGCGCGACTACACCCAGAGCATCCTGGCGAAGTTCGCTCCGTTCAACGACATTCCTCTGGTATTCGCGTCTGCCACGAACAAACAGCGCATCCTCGACGTGATGGACACGGCAGAAAAGGTCTGGGCGAACTATTCTACCAAGGTTTCTACGTCAAAGCTGAACGATGCCATGCTTCCTGAGATAGAAAACTACCCTCCTCCTGCATGGAAAGGCAAATATCTCAAGATCAAGTTCATCACTCAGCTCCCGACGCCGTCTCCTTCGTTTGCGTTCTTCTGCAACCTGCCGCAGTACTTCCGCGACCCGTACAAGCGCTTCCTGGAGAACAAGCTCAGGGAACACTTCACTCTGACGGGATGTACCGTAACGATCTATATGCGCCAGAAATGACGACAAAAAAACCGGCTGAAAATCCAGCCGGTTTTTTTATGACTTGACGCATGGTCATTCCTTTTCGATGCGGAATTGAAGAATGTAGTTCTCGCCTTTTTCAGAAGTCTTCACGTACATCGTCACCCTGAATTTGTCTCCGCCGGCCTGGAGCGAGCCGATGGCGTACATCATCGGACCCTTGCTGCTACGGTGAACTATGGTGAACTTCTTGGGAGTGTACTCGTTGAAGAATGACTTGACGATGAGCTTCGCCTGATTCTTGCTGCAGTTGTTCACTGAGCCGAGGACGTCTAGTTCAAGGTTATCGGCGAACCATGCGGAAAGATTCTCGTATTGGCCCGCTTCGATGTACTTCGATATGGGTACGAAGACATCCTGACCCTTGCCTTGGGAATAAGATGGAGCGGCAAAGGCGAAAAGACCCATAAAAGCAGCTATCAAAAACCTCTTCATAAGCGATTGTTAGTACAACCCAGCGTTTAAGCAAAAACCAAGCCAAATAAATTCTTATTTTTGCAGTCGAAAGAAGCAAGAATATGAATGTTACGCTTTTACTCAGCGGCAAGACAGACATTCCGTACCTTAAGACAGGGATAGACGACTATGCCGGGCGCCTGAGACACTATATGAACTTCAAGATAATCGAGTTGAAGAATTCAGACAAGGTCTCGAATGCCGCAAGGATGAAAGATTCCAACGGCATCCTGAAGACATTGAAGCCTTCCGACTATCTGATCCTTCTCGATGAACGGGGAAAGAGCTATTCCAGCGTGGATTGGGCACGACATTTGGAGAGTTTCTTCGTGCACAGCTCGCGGGACATCGTGTTCGCCATCGGCGGACCTTTCGGCTTCAGCGAAGAGGAATACAAGCGCGCCGACGAAATGCTTTCCCTCTCGCAGATGACGTTCTCGCACCAGTTGGTAAGGCTGATCTTTATGGAACAGCTTTACCGCGCGATGACCATCATCAAGGGCGAGCCATACCACCACCAATAGCATCGGCACGAGGATGAAAGAGAACTTGCAAAAGATATGGGACTTCGTCAGGCAGCACGCCGAGCTATGCGTGGCTGTCGTGGCGTTGCTCTTCTATGGGTTCTCGTTCATTGTCGCCCCCGACAACGTGAATTACGACCGCGCGGCAAAAAGCGTCGAGAGGCAGGTGCACAAGAGACAGAAGCTACTCGACCATTACGCGCAGAAGGCCATCGAAATCCCGCCTGACCAGTGGATTGATTTTCCGAACTTCCCGGAAGACATGGTCCTGTACCGCTATAACGCGGATTCCTTCTCGGGCGACACATTGCAGTCCTGGATCAACCGCTTTCCTATAAGCAACGACGAAATCGACATCCCTCCGGTCGAATTCAGGCTGAACTATCTCACAAGCAACAATCTGTACGCCACGCCTCTGGCTTACATAGGTTCAAAGGAGCAATACGTCAATCTGGGTTCCGCCTGGTACGTAGTCAAAAGCTACACCTACGAAAGCTCCCGCATTATAACCGGCCTCCTCATCAAGAGCGAGAATCCCGCCCAGCAGGACATCATCTCGAACAATGTCAATCCAAAGCTGAAGGTTCAGAAACACATGACCACGGCACAGCTCACTGAAGTCGACGGTTCTGTGGTAAAGGGGGTGGATGGCAATCCACTCTTCACCTTGACTTCAAGAGGCTCGCAGCAATTCAGCTCATCGCACTTCACATTGAGGTGGGTGGCCTTCCTCCTTGCCATTTGCGCAGCACTTTTCTACCATTATAGAAAGCGGTCGCTCAAGTCTCTGGCAGTCGCGGCAGTGGTAGTGACCGGGGTCAGGTTCATGGCCATGCTGGTCACTGCGAAGCTCACGGCCGACACAAGGCTCTTCTCGCCGCTGCTTTACGCCGACAGTTCGATGTTCCATTCACTTGGCGACCTACTGCTGAACAACGTCTATGTGGTTCTGATGGGCTTGTCCCTCTTCATGTCCCGTCGAGCGCTGCTCCGCGCATTCACTAAAGTCGACGAGGCGGCGAAATGGGCGGTACGCGTTGCATTGATTCTGGTACCGGTCTTCCTCTGCCTTTACATTTATTTCACGCTGCGCTCCCTCCTGCTGAACTCTTCGCTGGTGCTCGACCTCTCTCGCCTCACTGAAATAAATTTCTTCTCGGTTCTCTGCTACTTCTCGTACGCCCTGCTCTATGCAATCCTGCTGATGGCGCTGCAGATGCTGATGCCATATTTCAATGCTACGCGCAGAGTCAACCTCTTCTCTCTTCGCAACACCCTGATTTACATTGCGGCTGTTACATTGTTCAGCGTGCTTGCCGTAAGCGGGTTCGGACTGAAGAAGGAATATGAACAGAACCGAGTATGGACAAACAAGCTGAGCATACAGAGAGACCTCTCGCTGGAAATGCAGCTGTGCTCTATGGAGAACAGCATAGCATCCGATGCATTCATCACTGTTATGGCCTCTAGCGGAATGGGCAACGACCTGATAAAGAACACGCTGATGGAAAGATACCTATATGGGCCTCTGTTCCAGAATTATAACGTGACGGTCACCACCTGTTCCGACTTCGACCAGCTGAAGGTGGAGCGCAACTCCGATCCAGTAAACTGCTTCGGCTTCTACCAGGACCAGATAAACAAGTTCGGGACTGAAGTGCTGCCAGGTTCCCGGTTCTATTTCATGAACAACTACAACGGAAGGATAGGCTACCTAGGCATCTTTACTTATCTGAACCTGCAGGCGCAGCATGTATCAAGGATGTTCATCGAAATAGATTCGAAATATGTGCGCGACGACATCGGCTACCCGCTCCAGATCTTTGCCTACAAGCAAAACGACAAGCTGAACCTTCCGAAGTATTACTCGTACGCCACCTATTACGAAGGGAGGCTGCAGAACTATGACGGCAGCTACAATTACCCGATGACTTTCAGGCGCGACATCGAAAAGGGATATTCGATGCTGAAGTTCAACAAGTACATCCATTTCATCAACAAGATATCTGACGATAACATAATCGTGATAAGCAGGCCGCGCAGGTCGGTATTTCCTTATCTGGTGACATTCTCTTACCTATTCCTGTTCTTCTCTCTGATAATACTGCTGATGACTTATAAGGGAAAGAAGGAGAAACTCTTCGACCTGCCTCGCAACTCTTTCAGGAGCAAGATTACGATCCTGCTGATAGTGTCCCTGGTATTCTCATTGCTCTGCATTGGAATAGGAAGCATCATTTTCTCGCTTTCGCAAAGCAAGAACACGAACAGGCTGCAGATGGAGGAGAAACTGAATACGGTACAGTCCACGCTTACAGATTATTGCAAGTATGCGTTGCGCTACAATGACATCAATACTCCGGAACTGTTCGACGCCATGGACAGGGTGGCATCCAACACCCAGTCGGACATCAACCTTTACGATCCTCACGGACTGCTCGTGCGCACCACAAAGTCCGAAGTATTCGAGCAATACCTGCTGGGATGCCGCATCAACCCGGAAGCCTTCGACCAGATTATCCACAAGGACCTGAAAAAATGCGTCCTGCAGGAAAAGATCTCCGGTGTCAGTTACTATTCCCTCTACGCTCCGGTTTTCAATGCCGGGGGCCTGCTTGTTGCCATAGCGAACATCCCTTACTTCTCGAGGTCTTCGAATATGGAAGACAATGCCTCGCACATCGTTGCAGCCATCATCAACATTTACCTCCTGCTTCTGATCGCAGCCGTGCTCGGTGGCCTTGCAATATCGAACCAGCTCACACAGCCGCTGGATGAAATCAGCACGAAGATGAAGAGCTACGACCTTACACAGCAAGTACAGCACATCGATTATAAGGGAAACGACGAAATCGGCCAGCTCGTAACATCTTACAACAAGATGGTCGACGACTTGGAGGAAAGCACGAAACGGCTGGCTCAGTCGGAAAGGGATTCAGCATGGAGGGAAATGGCACGGCAAATCGCCCATGAGATCAAGAACCCTCTGACGCCTATGCGCCTCAGCATCCAACAGCTTATGCGACTGAAGAAGATGAACTATCCGGGCTGGGAAGACAAGCTCGACAAGGTCTTCGACTCCATTCTCGAACAGATAGACATCCTCTCGCAGACAGCTACCGAATTCTCGTCCTTTGCGAAGTTCTATAACGAAGATGCAACAGAAATCGACCTTCTGGACCTTCTGCGCGAACAAGTCGTGCTTTACAACACGGACGACTCAGTCCACGTCAAAGTGCTCCAGATGGTCGACACCGCCATCGTTACAGCCCGTAAGTCCCAGATAATCCGTGTCTTCGTAAACCTGCTCTCCAATGCCGTCCAGGCCATCAAGAACGACGGCATTGCCGACGGCCGCGTCCTCGTGACAGTGAAGAAAGTCTCCATCCCCGCCGCCTCCGGCACTGATTCCGTCACTTCGCCTGCCAGTGAATCCCTTGATGCTTCTCCAACCACGAACGCATCAATTTCCGAATCCAATAACGCCGAATCCGCAGATATATCTGCCGAAGGAACTTGTTCCCCTGGACAAGACGAAACAGAATCCTACGAAATTTCCTTTGAAGACAACGGCCCTGGCGTTTCTGCAGAAAATCTCGATAAGCTCTTCAAGCCTAATTTCACGACAAAGTCTTCAGGCACAGGTCTAGGTTTAGCCATCTGCCACAGCATCATCGAGCAATCTCAAGGGAAGATACGCTACGAAAAGAGTGTCCTCGGCGGTGCCGCCTTCATAATAGACCTCCCCGCGTAACACTTTCAAGTCCCAGCTAAAGCCTCTGACACTTCTCCTCCAGCCTCCACCCATAATGGAACTGGTGTCGGGATTTCTTGTAGAATTCTAGAATATCTCGAACTTGCCGACGTAGACGCCGGTGCAACCGGTCTGAGTGATCATCACGTCCTTGCCGTCAAGGTTCTTGATGGGAATCATCTTGTTTAGGAACGTGTGGGAATGGCCGCCGACGATGATGTCGATGTTGCGGCTGTTTGCGGCGAGCACCCTGTCGGAAGGATGTTCATAGTCGCCGCCCATGTAGCCCAAATGCGACAGAAGGATGACGATATCGCAATGCTCTTCATCTTTCAGCATGGCAGCGAGCGAGTTCACGGTCGGGATAGTAGGGAGCTCCTTGACTCCCACTATGGTCTCGGGAGAGCATACGGCAGGCAGTGAAGTGGTAGTTGATCCAATGATTCCTATCTTGAAACCTCCGCGGCCCACTATCACGTAAGGCTTGATAAGTCCTTCAAGAGCAGTACCTTCGAAACTCCAGTTGGCACAAACCACTGGAAATGCAGCGAGGTCCTTGATTCGTCTGGCTATCTCCTGGACTCCATTGTCAAACTCGTGGTTGCCAAGTGTCGCCACGTCAGTGTGCAGAAGATTCATAAGCTTCACCTCAAGGTCTCCGTTACCAACAGTGAAATACGGCGTTCCCTGACTGAAGTCTCCGGCATCCAGGACAAGGACCCTGTCGGCTCCGTATTGCTTGAATTGTGAATCGTAGAACTGCAGCCTTCTTTCAACGCCCCCCGTGCCCTTGTTGCGGCCTACCCTTAAAGGCTCGATCTGACTGTGCGTGTCGTTGGTATGCAGTATGACAAGTTTCTGAGCTACGGACTCCAGAGGTAGGATTGTCAGGCAAAGGATTGAGATTGCAAGCCTAAAACCGCGTGTAACATTGATTTTCATAAGCCTTATTCATCAAGATCGAGTTCGGAAACATTCTTAATCACTTTTACGCGGCCGTCCTTCTTAGTGGCTATCATCTTGCCCTCGGCAGTCAGGCCGTCAATGTAATCTATAAGTGCGTCGCGGATGAAAAGCGAAGTCGACTCAAAGGACTCGCAGTGCCTGCTGACAAAGATTCTGTCTCCGCCGCCATAGAGGAAATCTATTGTGGCAAGATAATACGTGGCAGTCTCGTCGACAGGTTTGCCGCCAACCGTGAGATTCACTATCTTGCGTCCTGCGACAGTCATCCTAACGCCGCTCATGGGCTGGATCTTTCCATTCGCTGTGATGTCCTCAACTAGTTCCTTCAGCTGTTTTCCGGTCATCTTGGCTACTATTACCGTGTTGTTGAAAGGAAATATGGAATAGATGTCATAGACCCTGACGGCTCCCTCAGGCATGTCGTTGCGGATTCCTCCGAAGTTCAGCAGGCCGACGTCTACAGGATGGCCGCAACTCTTTGCCCCCATTTCACGCATTGCATCGACTGCGAAGTCGGCGATGGCGCTTTCCGGCTGCTCGCGTACGAGTTCACGTTCTGAATAGCCGACAATACGCTGCAGTGGTTGCAGAAGCGAATCATAACTTGAGATAAGCTTTGTAGCAGAGAAGTCGGTGATGTTGTCGTAAGTGGAATCCATCAGGACTCGGGTCCATTTTATGGAATCGATCTTTTGTGCGGGAGCACTTTGGGTACTGAAGGAATTTGCAGATCCTGAGGTTTTAGCGGCCTTCGATGAAGCACCGCATGATGAGAGCAAGGCAGCTGCTGCGATAAAGGCTGCAACTGCGCCCAAATGAATCTTACAATTCCTATACATAGCCATAAAAGTATTTTATAAAGCTTATTTCTTGTATTTGATCCACTTGAACATGTCCGCCCAAGTGGCTTTCTTGCCATAGGAAAGGATCCCGACACGATAGATCTTGCCCGAGAGCCACGCCGTCCCAATGAAAGTCAGTGCCAGCAGCACGAGCGAGAGAGCAAGCTGCCATACCGGAACCGTTCCGAAAGGAATGCGCGCGAGCATCACCATAGGCGATGTCCAAGGAATCATCGAGCACCACACCGAAAGCGGGCTGTCCGGATGCTGGAATGTCTGCAACATCACGAACAGGCCGATGATCAGCGGCGCCGTAATCGGTATCTGGAGTTGGTTGGTGTCCGTCTCATTGTCCACCGCAGAACCCACAGCAGCGAACATGGACGCATAGAGAAGGTAGCCGAAGATAAAGTAAAGCAGGAAGCAGAGAAGCACATAAGGGAAGTTCACTGCCTTGATTCCGCTGACAATGCCGCTCATGTCGGAGTTCGGGTCTGAAAGCTGCTTTGTGATGCTTGCTCCAAGGTCCGTCTTGGATCCGGAGGCAGCATCGGCCAATGCAACGGTCGAAGTGTCGCCGGGAGCGGCATTGAATGAAGCCTGAGGCATTGACATCTGAGCCTGTGCGGCAGCTCCCTGCTTCAGGAAGTTCACTCCCACTATGCTCTGGAATGCAAATAGCAGAACCACAGTGAAGGCTATCCAAATAAGGAACTGAGTCAATGCTACGAGCGCCACTCCGATAATCTTGCCTATCATCAAGTCGACCGACCGCACCGAGGAGACTATCACTTCCACTACGCGAGAGTTCTTCTCCTCGATGACGCTCCGCTGGACCATCCCTCCGAACATAAGGATGAACATGTAAATCAGAAAACTGAGGACATAGGCAACGATCATGTAGACTTCGAAGCTTTCCTTCTTCTCTCCTGACTTGGTGACAGTAATGGCGTTGAACTTGACATCGGTGGAGATGTCGTCCATTATCTGGTCGAGATTCGTGATGTTGTATTTCTTGAGCTTGAAGTTCTCGACCTGCTTCTTGACGGCGTTAGAAACCGTGCTCTTGATGCCTGTCTGGAGAGGCTCATTGCAATATGAGATGACCGAGATGTCGCCCATGCTGTCCTGAGGAGAGATGACCACCATGGCATAAGCGTCCTTGTCAACAATGCTTTCCTTGATGGCTTCGATGTCGGAATCCTGTGCCTTTATTTTAAAAGTAGCATCCTGGTCGCTCTTGAGAGTCGGGGCTACTATTCCGCTCTGGTCAATCACGATGACGTCCTTGGCCTTTTCTCCGCTGCCGCCATTCATTATGAGTACCGGGATTACGAAGCAGGCGACGAAGAACAGCGGGGTGAGCAAAGTGATCCAGATGAAGGACTTCTTCTTCACCCTTGTGGAGAACTCCCTGCCAATGATAAGGTTGATAGTCTGCAAATGTGTCATATAAGTGTCCTCCTAACTTACAAGTTTGATGAAGATGTCGTTCATTCTCGGTATCTGCTCTTCATAGGCGCTGATGTCGAGAAGCGGATTGATTGCTGCGATGACGTCCCGGTTAGGGACGTCCTTGGATATTTCCAGCGTCTTGCGGCGCATGCCCTGGTATTCCTCGTCGCTCAATTCCTTATATAGTCCGGACTCGGGCAAATCAGTCTGGGCAGCCTCTGAAGACTTGTATACGACAGAGACATGGTTCGATCCATATTCGCGGCGGATGTCGTTGGTCTTGCCGGTGATGACCAGCTTCGATTTATTGATAAGCGCAATTCCGTCGCAAAGCTCCTCCACGGACTCCATATTGTGAGTGGAGAGCATTATCGTTGCGCCTTTTTCCTTCAATCCGAGGATTTCGTTGCGGATCAGCTGCGTGTTCACCGGATCGAAGCCGCTGAAAGGCTCGTCGAGAATCAGGAGCTTAGGATCATGGACGACGGTGATGATGAACTGGACCTTCTGTGCCATGCCCTTAGAAAGGTCCTCGACCTTCTTGTTCCACCAGCTCTGGATTCCGAATTTCTTGAACCACTTGTGAAGTTCCGTGACGGCGTCGGACTTGGACATTCCCTTCAGGCGGGCGAAGAAGATGCACTGCTCCCCTACCTTCATCTTGCGGTAAAGGCCGCGCTCCTCGGGCATATAGCCGATCTTGCGGACGTCCTCCTCGGTCATTTCATTGCCGTTGAAATAGACCTTGCCGCTGTCCTGGCGGATGATCTTGTTTATAATTCTGATGGTAGTCGTCTTTCCCGCTCCGTTAGGACCCAGGAGACCGAAGATTTCCCCTTGCGGGATGTCGACGCACAGGTCGCTCAAGGCTGTGAATTTGCCGTAAGTCTTGACCAGGTGGTCGCAATTGATGATACTGTTGCTCACGTTTCGTAGTTTGCGGCGGCCGTTGCGGACGCCATGTTGGAGTGCAAAAATACTGAAAATTTGTTGCATTTTACAATTCATCTGCTTATCTTCGCCGAACATAAGGAGGTGAGAGATGGGAGGTGAACGAAAAGACAAGTTCGGGAGAGCCGCGGCCACTGGGGTCGTAGCCCTCGTTTTTTTTGTCATTGGGCTGCAGACGGCTCTTTTCGGAGTAAAGTTCCTTTCTCCGGGACACGGCGGCTTCCGCGTTGTCGGCGGCGCGGCCGACAGCGCCTCCGGTCCGCACGTTTACCCCGCCGACAGCGCGACGAAGTCCTTCACGCCGCAGAAACGCGAGCGATCCGGACGAAGCCATCGCAGCTGCCAAGACGACAGCCGCTATAGCGGGGCGAAAGGAGAGAATTCGGGTTTTGCTGACAGCCGCAAAGAATATAGGCGCGAGCCTGAAAGCTTCCCTTTCGACCCGAATACGGTGACGCAGGAGGAACTTGAACGGCTTGGACTGTCCGCAAAACAGGCGGCGGCCATCATCAGTTACCGCGGGCACGGAGGCAAGTTTTACAGCAAGGAGGACTTCAAGAAAATGTATACGGTCTCAGATTCTGTCTTCAAAAGGCTGGAGCCGTTCATCCGCGTCACGGCATTGGACATCAACAAGGCTGATTCTGCAGAGCTCGATGCATTGCCCGGAATAGGGCCGTACTATGCTTCACGGATCATCGCATACCGCAGGAAGTTGGCGGGCTACTCAAGCATTGGACAGCTGCTGGAGGTCAAGGGAATGAATCCGGAGACTTACGAAAGGCTCAAGGGATGCGTTACCGTCGACACATTGCATTGGAAGCCACTGGATTTATGGAAAATGAGCGAAGACTCGCTTTCAAGGCACCCTTACGTAGGCACTTATGCTGCAAAGGAAATCAAGCGATTCAAGTCGGTCTGCGACACGTCGCATTGGACGGTGGAGGAGCTTGAGAAGAACGGCATCCTCTCCCTTTCTCCAATGCGACGCAGGCAATTCTCCCGCTGAAGCCCAAGATCAGCTATCTGGAAGCCATTGACACTGGCCTTTACGTCGTCGACCGCCTGGGTAGCGCATACGAATGCAGGATAGACTGCAAGTAGTTCCTATCGGTCATTTTGGGCGGCCTGGACATCAGGGCATGCCAGATAGCATTTGCGGCAGAGCGGCTCGTAGATATCCTGCTCGCCGAGGACGACAAGCTTGTCGTTCGAGCTGGTACGGTGGGAGAATAAGGCGAGGTCTCCGCATTTGACGCAGATGGCATGGACTTTGGTTACATCGTCAGCGATGGCCATCAGCGCCGGCATGGGACCGAAGGGCTTGCCCTTGAAATCCATGTCGAGACCGGCAATAATGACTCTGACTCCGTTCTTTGCGAGTTCCAGACAGACTTCGACGATGCCTTGGTCGAAGAACTGCGCCTCGTCGATTCCTACGACGTCGACATCGCCTGCAAGAAGCAGAATGGATGCGGAAGAGTCTACTGGGGTGGACATTATGCTGTTTGCATCGTGAGAAACCACTTCTTCGTCGGAATAGCGCGTGTCGATCTTTGGCTTGAATATCTCGACTTTGAGCTTCGCGAACTTCGCGCGCTTGAGGCGGCGGATGAGTTCTTCGGTCTTGCCGGAGAACATCGAGCCGCAGATAACTTCTATGGCGCCAGTGCTTTTAGACTTTTCCAGAAACATTTTGCTTATTTTTGTATTCCAAAGATAGGGAAATTATGGCAAGATTGTATATCGTACCGACTCCGGTCGGAAATCTCGAAGACATGACCTTCCGCGCAGTCCGCGTGCTGCAGGAGGCGGACATGATTCTGGCTGAGGATACACGTACCAGCAGCGTCCTTTTCAAGAGGTACGGAATAACCACTCATGCCGAGAGCCACCACAAGTTCAACGAACACGAAACCGTCGGCGTGATCCGCGACCGGATACTGGCGGGATTGAACGTGGCATTGGTCTCAGACGCCGGCACGCCGGGCATCTCAGACCCAGGGTTCCTGCTGGTCCGTACTTGCGTGGAGGCAGGAATTGAGGTGGAGACGCTTCCAGGCCCCACCGCGTGCATTCCGGCGCTTGTGAACTCGGGGTTCCCTTGCGACAGATTTTGCTTTGAAGGGTTCCTGCCGGTGAAAAAGGGCCGCCAGACGCTTTTGACGTCGCTGGCATCAGAGCCCCGCACAATGATATTCTACGAATCCCCATTCCGCCTGGTCAAGACGCTGACCCAGATGTGCACCTTCTTCGGTCCGGACCGCCGCGCCGCCGTCTGCCGTGAGATATCGAAGGTCCACGACACCACCCACCGCGGCACGCTGGCCGAGCTTCGCGACTATTTCACCGCCACTGAGCCCAAAGGCGAAATAGTAATGGTCGTCGCAGGAGCCTAGCCGCACCGACCATCAGCTGCGCTCAAAATTTCTTTTTCAGCAGACGCAGCTGTCTATCTTTTTATAAGTATCTTTGAAGCATAAACAAAAAGGAAGGATGTTCTACACATCAATCGAAAAGAAAAGAGACGAATGGTTAAAATCACCAGACTGCACTATTACAGATCTATTGGATTATATAGTGCAAAGAGGAGAGATGCGCGATGCCCAAATTGAGGCCATCAAGACTTATCTGTTTCTTAAAATAGCATGTGACGGCAAGCCCCTTTGGAAGTTGTTTTCCGAAGGGACATTCAACACGATGGATATTGACGATCTCCCTCTTTCCACCAATGCCAGAGTCGAATTGAAAAGCAATCCTGCAGCTGTCGCACTACTGGAGTACGCCTCTTCGAAAGACAGATATGGAGCAGGACTTGCGCCTAAATTGGAACATCAGATGAAGACAAACCCCCAATCGGTAAACAGCATCAACGTCCTTAAAAAGCTGTTTTACGAAGTGTCTTACACGGATTACCTTTTCAGCCTTCCAATGGGAGCCGGCAAGACATACCTGATGGCGGCACTCATTTATCTTGACCTTTATTTTGCATTGAATGAGCCTGACAATCCTGCGTTTTCACACAATTTCATCATTCTCGCCCCCTCTGGACTGAAGTCCTCCATCGTTCCAAGCCTGAAAACGATTCGCCAGTTTAATCCATCTTGGGTAATACCTGAGCCAACTGCATTACAGTTGAAGAGATTATTGAAGTTCGAGATTCTAGACGAACAGAAAGGAGCAAGCAGAAGTAACCTAACTAAGAACCCCAATGCCCAAAAGATCAACAACCATCAACCTCTTGAAGAACTATTAGGTCTTGTCGCAGTGACAAATGCCGAAAAAGTCATTCTTGACAGAGTCGGCGCTACCGTTGATGACAGTATATATTCAAAAGAGGAATACGATAAAATTAAGCTTGCCAACGAGCTACGGGACATAATCAAGAAACTTCCCCATCTTGCCGTCTTCATCGATGAAGTCCACCACGCCTCAGACTCCGACATAAAGCTTCGCCAAGTCGTTACAGAATGGGCAAGTGAAAGCTCTTTTAACTGCACACTCGGTTTCTCCGGAACTCCATATCTTGAAAAGACAGATAAAATCGAGGTCAATGACCGTTTATCCTTCAATGCTTCGATGCTATCGAATGTAGTGTACTATTATCCTCTATACGAAGGCCTTGGTAATTTCTTGAAGATTCCAAAGGTTAATTATGAAAAGGCGTCGCCTTCTGAAATAATCGAGCATGGTGTCAAGGATTTCCTGGACAATTACCTGGACACCTTATATTTCGATGGCACCAGCGCCAAACTTGCCATTTATTGTGGACAGATAGACACACTTGAGAACATAATTTATCCACAAGTCTCGCTGATTGCGTCTTCCTATGGATTGAACCCTACTGAGACCATCCTCAAGTATCACAGAGGGAACAAGGATTATCCTCCACCGCCGGATTCCGAGTTGCAATTCTCATCATTGGATACTTCTATTTCCAAGGTCAGGATAATACTTCTAGTTCAAATCGGGAAGGAGGGTTGGGATTGCAAAAGCCTGACCGGCGTTATCCTACCTCAATCCGGAAGTTGCCCTACCAACATGGTGCTTCAAACAAGCTGCCGCTGCTTGAGACAAGTCAATAAGGGAGAAAGAGAAAGTGCCATTATCTGGATGAACGACGATAATGCCGTCACGCTTAACCGACAGCTGAAACAACAGGAAAACATTTCCATTTCAGAGTTTGGGGACAAACGCCTTCAAGAGCCCATTAAAATCGAGCGTTTCTCCAGAATGGGACAATTGCATCTCCAGCCGATTGAATACTATCAGCTGAAAGTGTCATATACTGTCGTGAGAAGGGATTCAGGCAAATCCATCGATGAAGCACTATCAAGCGAAGGCATCCTTGTCAAACAAGCACGGCGCATCATTCGCAGTCAAGATTTCAAGGGCAATGATATGTCCACCGTAGAGGATCCGGCATTGGCGATGTATTATAGTGAAAAGGCTTCGTTCTATGACTGGCTCTACCTCATTTCCAAAGAGAGTTTCAATACACTTCCGTTCACGATGCTAGAGGAGCACGAGGCACATTTGAGAGCCATCTTCGACAAAATTGCCGTAAAAGGTGACGGGCAGTCATGTCTCTACAGGCCCGAATACGATCAAGCCGCTGTTCGCAGGAATGTCAGAAACGCTTTCCTTCCAAAGACCGACATCGTCACTAAGCAGGATGTCATTCCATGTGAAGCGGAATTGCTTAAAATCGGATGTCCCTCCTCTCCTCTTTTCGTCGATGACGACTCTCTGTTTTACCCTGCCCAAAACGATGTCACCCAAATCAAGCAAATTGACTCTGGAGCAGTAGCCATCTCCCAAGAAGAACGTGCAATAATCGAGTCTCTACGCTCAAAAGGAATACAGATTCCCGATAGCATCCCCGATCGCCACCCTGAAAGCAGAAAGACATACCACTATATTCCGTATCACTTCGACAGCTCATTTGAAAAGGACTATTTCTCAAAATCGGTCTTGGCTATAATCAAAGACAAGAATCTGGAAGCATATTACAATGGCGACGACACACTGACCGAGTTCTCCATCGACTGTTACACGAAGTCCGGGGAACAGTACAGTTACATTGGAAAATACTACCCTGACTTCTTGATAATCCGAAGGGACAAGAACAACAAGATAACGAAGGCAGTCATCGTTGAGACTAAAGGCGGCGTCTTTGCCGACAAATTCGCTGGCAGGAAAGCATTTATGGAAAGCACCTTCCTAAAAGAGAACAACGAGCAGTTTGGATACGACAAATTCGCCTTTCTGTATCTTGAGGACACCATGGGCCAAGACGAACGCGACAGCCTAACAATCAACAAGATCAAATCATTTTTCAAATAGAAATACATTATGGCAGTCAAATACATACCATATTTTCCCAACACCCTTGAAGGGCAGGCTCTACTTGACAACTTCGTCCGCACAAAAAGGATGTTGCGCTATACAGACAACGACAAGGTATATGAGCGCATCCAGCGCGGCCTGCCTTATTACGAAACAAATTTAGTCGAGCGAGTTGGCGAAAACGCCGGCGGAAACCTAGTCATACGCGGCGAATGCCTTTCTGCTTGCGCATATTTGAAAGACAAAGGCATATCGGTGGACTTAGTTTACATTGACCCGCCTTTCGCAAGCGGTGCCGACTACGCAAAGAAAGTGTATCTGCGTCGCAATCCAAAGGTAGCCGAGGCCATCGATAAAGCAGAAACAGACCTTGACGACGATGACATGAAGTCATTTGAAGAAAAGATGTATGGTGACATCTGGGATAAAGAAAGGTATCTTAACTGGATGTATGAAAACCTGATGGCCATCAAATCAGTCATGAGCGAGACAGCAAGCATCTATGTCCATCTCGACTGGCACATCGGCCATTATGTAAAAGTGCTGATGGATGAAATTTTTGGAGAAGCGAATTTTAGAAATGATATCATCTGGTCCTATCCTGGACGAGAAAAATTGTCTTCTAAAAAATATCAGTCCAAGCATGACAATATCTTTTTGTATGGCAAATCCGAAGACAGCATAATCAATCCTATAAAAAAAGAATGGACAAAAGACAGCCGCATACAATCTTTACGCAGAAAAATATACACTGATGAAAATGGACGAGAATGGTTTTGGGAAACGCGAAGCCAATCAGATGGAAAAAAACCAATCAAGAGCTATCTGGACGAATATGTGGCGAAAGGGGGCGCACTAAATGACGTATGGACGGATATACAATTTCTTAGAGGGAATGACCCTGAAAGAGTTGACTATGCCACTCAAAAGCCGGAATCACTTTTGGAACGCATCATAAAAGCCAGCAGCAATGAAGGAATGGTAGTTGCAGATTTTTTTGGAGGAAGCGGTGTCACTGCTGCCGTAGCTCACAAACTGAAAAGGCAATACATCACTGCTGACATTGGCGTAAACTCAATCCAGACAATCAGAGACAGGCTCGTTTCCATTGGGAGTCAGTTTGACATTTTGGAAATCAACGATGGAGTATCACTTTTCAGGAATCCCGCACAAACCATGGACAAACTGAAAGGCATGATTCCGGGACTTCGGGAAGAAACGAAACTCGACAAGTTCTGGGCAGGAGGAATTGTCGACACCAAATTTGGACTGATGCCAGTTTATCTCCCCAACCTGCTGGACGACAGTTCATCGAGAATGCTTGACAAATCGACGGTCAATCGCATCCTAAAGCAATATATGCCCGAGTTGCCTGATGACACAAAAAAAGTGATTGTTTATTATATTGACATCGACGACAGAGAGGAAGTCGATTCTTTCATCAAAGAGCAGAATAACACTTTGTTTGAAATCGAACTCAGGGACCTTAAAATCATTCTCGACGATGTAGTCGCTGAAGATTCCGTCAAAGTATCCATTGATCGGGAAAATACAGAACTATTCAAGGATTGGAAGGTGTCTATCGATACTTTTCATAGCGACAGAGTACGCAAGGCAATTGAAGAATTCAACTCTAAAGGATATCAGCAATTCTTGCAGCAGCAAGCTAAAGGGAAAGGCAAGCCGTTCACGCCTATCTCATTGAGCGATGAAGGCCTTGAAACCATAGAATGGATAAGCTTGGATTGCACCGCCACCAACGGGACATGGAAAAGCGACAGTGAAATCAAAATAGACAATTCAGGATACGTCGTCAAGAATGGAGTCAAGACAACAGACTTCTGGGATGGCTCCATACGCAGCGAAAGGAAGCCTCTGCGCTTGAAGGTCAGGAACATCTGCGGAGATGAAAGCGTTTTCGACATATCGGGGCAGAAAATGATATGACTTTCTTTATAGGAAGCGAAGGATGCGGACGCCTTGATTGATGCCGTAGCCTGAAGCAGCGTAGGCGACAGTTCCGTCAGCGGCACCGACGACTATCAGAGGGTACTCGCGGTTAAGCTTCAACGTGGAAGTCAGCATATTGAACATCGCCGAACCATCATCTTTGCCGAAAACAGACCCTGCAGGGAGTTTGCCGCGGTCATTTTCCATCAATGCCGCCAGCGTTGGCTTATTTGACGCATTCGTACTCACAACAGGCTCATATAGAACGGTGAAGCGCACGCCACGCCCTTCGAAGTCCTTTTTCAGTGCCGCAAGGTCATTCATCAGGTGAGTAGAAGGCTCCCCCGAAGTCGACAGGATCAATGCCACGCCCATCTTTCCTCCCCCCGCAGAGCCAAAAAGCTTCGCAGCTGCAGAAGCAGGAATCTTGCCCACTGGAGCATCAAGAGCTGACTCAATGCTAAGCTTTGCATTGGTCTGCTCCCCTGCCCTGATTATAATGGACTGCAAGGTCGAAACGACGCTGCCGTCGCCACGGCGGTTTCCCGTGACGATGATATATTCTCCCGCCTCGAGCAGGACCGGCGTCTTGAAAATGCTGTTGCAGCGCATCTTGTCGCTCAAGTCGCCCTCGGAAGAGTCTCCTAGGTCAAGCAGCTTCAGCTTTCCGTTCTCAAGCTTCGATACAGTAAAATTCACATAATAAAGCGGATTCGCCTCTGCCCCGCCCTTGCAGGTCAGGACAAGCGAACCATAGGCATGCCATGATTCAATGCCGCCCTCGGCACCGGTGCCGGTTTTTGCATTGAACTCGGAGGTTGCCCAGGAACCGTCAGCGAAGAACTGCGGCTTGCGGTCCACAGGGTTCAGGCGTGCAGGAATGCCGAGTGTGCGCAGACAGGCGATGTAGAAGATGTCGCGGGAGACGGCGTCGCAGACACCTGACTTGGCCACGGCGGCAGGCGTCATGAAGACGTCTCCGCGCGACGTGGAATCCACGACGCGGATTTTCTCCGCGACAAGCGTGGCGACGGCATCGGCAACCTTCTTGACAGCTTCGGGCACAGCAGCGGCCACCGCCGCCGCTTCCGCCTTCAATTCCGCGGCGCCGGATGTGCCCGCAAGCCAAGCCGAGACATCGCTGCGCCAGAAATCCATCTGCTCTGTCAAGACCCGTGGCAAGACGATATAGCGTGATGCAAAATCGTCTGTATAAGGCGAATTGGAGAGTTTAAGGGTATCGGACGTATTGCGCGAATCGTACCACCAGAAGATGTTGGAAAGGATGACATCAGGATTTGCATCCTGAAGGTCCTTGTCGGAAAGATTGTTCAGAAGGTTGACGGCAAATTCGACAAGACCAGGGGAATCTTCTTTTGAAGATGCCTGCCGGATGACCTCTGGAATCATTTTCCAGTTGCCGCGCGAAGTGACGACGGCTCGGTCGAGCTTCGAGATGTCGAAGCCGAAGGCGGCGCTCTTGTCGGCTGGTTCATCCTCGTCGGTCGTCGTTGTTGTGAAAGCTTCAGCGGCAGTCTTAGGGAAATCGGCGATGACCGCATTCCTTATGGCATCCTCGCTTGCCAGACGTGCCGAGCATGCAACTTCTTCAGGTGAATTCGAGTCGATGAATACCGGCTTGCCCGCCGGAGGCACTATTTCGAATTTTTCAGAAACGGCATCCTTGGAAGAAAGTATGACTGTAACAGCGGAAGTGTCGGATGCTCCTGCCTTCACGAAGCCGAAGGTCCCTGAAGCCGGGTCGGATGCCCATACGAAGCGGTCGCCCCGACCCATTGCGAGAGAGCATTTGCCCTCCGAATCGCAGGTGGCATTGAAAACGGTATAGAGCTCGGAATAGTTGTAGACCTTGAAGGCTACTGAAGCGCCGGGCACCGGCTTGCCCGAAGCGTCGACAACATGGACGGTCGGACGCGAAACCGGAGCATAGTTGGCAGTGCAGTTGATGCGCGCTATGATAGGATCCTGCCCGACTATGTCTTCCTCGCCAAAATAACGGCCGAAGACCTTGACTTCCATGTAAAGGCCACGGGAAGCTGGATATGTGAACCACGCCTCATCGAGCTTCGGTGCGGGTTCGCAGGCTCCAAGATAATGCCACTCGCCATCTGCCCAGACTTCTACCCATGCATGGTTGTCGTCGCAATGAGCCCAGCGAGGCGTATATACTTGACGTGCAGGGATTCCGACTGTGCGAAGGGCCGCTATTGCAAACACCGTCTCCTCGCCGCAGCGACCGTAGGTGCGCTTCATGATAGCCTCCGGCGAAGCCGTACGGCCATCAGTCGGCTGATAATTAACATGTTCGTGGCACCAATGATTAATCTCCAGGGCGGCCTGCTGCATCGTCATCCCGGCCACCCTGCGTGAAAGCGTATCGTAATAGTCAGTGCGGAAATTGTCGAGAGACTCGTTGTTGACGCGCACAGGCATCACATAATATCTGAAAATGTACTCCGGAATCGAATCGCCCCAAGCCATCGAGTCGCGGGCGACGAATGCCTGACGGACGTTTGCCATAAAATAGTCAGGTCCCATAGTCACTACGTCGTTAAGCGGCGAATACGCCAGCAGAAACTCCATAGCTTCCTTTTCCTCTGCATTCCGCGCCTTGAAAGAAGCCTGCGAAGCCATTGAAGAGTCCAGCATCGCCATGCGGTTGTCGTAATCCTTTTCGACCTGCTTCCTGAAGCCGGTGTCGGAAATGAAATGCCTGCCGCAGGATGGACACAGCATCAACGCAGCAACCAGTATTATCAGATAATGTCTTGACATAAGATTAGAAGCTGCAGCCCAGAGTCAGCGCGACTACGTTTGCAATCTTGCCAAGATACACGGCCTTGGGAGCATAAAGGAAGTTTTCAGAGAGGTCGGCATAGACCGAAATGCCCTTGCCAAAGAACTGAGTGTAGCGGAAAGCGGCATTGGTGCGGATCTTTGGAGCAGTGAAATATTCGAATTCGCGCTGAAGGTAAAATTCAGTCGAGCGGATGGCCACCGGCTGTGCAGAAGCGTTCTCATACACTCCATCCTTGGAAGCGTATCCGCCGCCCTTTCCGTATCCGATCCCGAGCGTTCCGGAAATTATGTTCCGGAACCCAATGGCGTTATAGGTGCCGGCGAGATGATAGTCGATGCTTGAGATGTTCTGGTCACGGTAATTCGGATAAACCGAGGCGCGAAGCGCACGGAAATACCCATCGGCCCCGGCCCTGACGACAATACGGGGATAATTGCCTTTCACATTGAAATTGCCGATGTATTCTGCTGAAGCATTGCCTGTAATGCGGTCTCCGACAAGGTTGCTGCCATAATAGTTAACCGTCGTCACGGTATTGTCCGTCACGATATTGTAGATGTTCTGGTAGTTCTGCAGCGTCGTATAAAGGCCCTTCAAGACAACTGAGTGGACATTGTGTCCGGAAACGAGGGAGAACGCCCCGCTATACTCCGCTTCCACGCCGCTGTGTTCGTAATACATCACGCGGGCAGAAGACGAAGATCCAAGATATCCCTTTCTATACCTCAGTCCGAACTCGTTGAAGAAGTTCGCATTCTTCCCGAAATGGAATTCCAATTGCAATGCTCCGCCTTGCAGCTGTGCAAGTTCGGGAGTCTTGTATGAAGACGAGGTTATTCCGGACTCGCCGAAGAGTTCCCAGCTGCCGAACAGGCCACCGTAGTCGATAAGCGAGTAATGATCCTTGTCTGTCGTGCCTTTGACCTCGAATTCGGCCAATTCCACGCGACGGCGGTAATAATAGTTGAAGCCTAAGTCGACCGGTTCCGTATGGTACTTGAATCCCGCTGTGAATTTCAGGTCCATCAGGTCGTCCACGTAGCGCAAGTCCTTGGTCTTTGCGTAATCCGCGGCTGAATAGTCCACCTTGACTCCGAAGGAGAAGCTATTTGTGGCATTGTAGGAAAAACCGCCGACGAGATGATAGGTCTCCTTAAGCTTGTGCCCAGCAGTCGTGTCAGAATACTCGACCACGTTTACGGAGTTATAATATGGGTCGACGAAGCAGCTCCCGCCCATCTTCTGGCCGCTGAAATAGTCGTAGGAAACAAGTCCGTAAAGGACTGTCTTGGGATCAAGGCGTATATAGGAACGACATTCGGCGCCGCCGGTAAAGCTGTCGCCGCTGCCGCTGTAGTTGCCGAATCCTCCCTTGACCATGTTTCCGCGAAGTTCCGCGACGGATACGCCGTTTACCGAAAGGACTCCGAGCCCGGCAGAATTCTGGCTTGTAAGCCAGCCTCTCGCCGCCTGGATGTAGTCGTAGTCGTTCAGATGCTTTTCTTCCAATGCCTGGGCAGAAGCGTTCCAGGAGATAGCCGCCAGAAGAAGCGTCGATATGATGATGGTCTTTTTCATGGCATTATTTCCTTAATGAAGCCTTGGCTCTCATGTGAAAGTCGTTTGTCGTATTGTTCGTATCCTGATAAAGGATATGTGCGCCGTTGGCTATCGAAGCCTCGGCGTCTATGCCGCTTGGGTCTGTAGTGCCTCCGGCAACATCGAGAGTGCCCAGGGAGTAGTTGTAAACCAGCTTCCCTGCATTTTCAGCCAATGCCTCCGTACGATCCTTGTCGACGTTTCGGTAAGCCGAATAGCCCTTCTGGTTCGTGGCGTAGAGGGATCCTGCATCAATGGAAGGCAGAAGCCTCTTGTAATTCGAAGCGGCTCCATAAAGGAACACTTCCATCGCATCGAGCACCCAGTCGTTTGGCAGCTCCTTTCGAAGCATTGCCTTTGAAGAACTGTTGTTGTAATAGTTTTCATTGGACTTGTCCGCATAGAACTGCGCAGGAGTCTCGCCTTTCGGCGAGAAGACCACGAATGCCGGAGAGATCTGTGAGAATGTCCAGGCATTGCCCATAGCCCAGAAATAGGCCTTGAGATAATGCGAAGTCGGTATGTTCTCGCTTGGTGCAGGGTGTACGGAGGTATTAGTAAACACCGACGGGTCATAGGTGACGTAATATTCCGGCTTGCTCAAGTCAACGGACCGGGTGTAAGTCTTCGTATTGTCGTTGGCGTTGTTGAACGCTATCACAACCTGCGAATATGGAGCAATGGCAATCTCAGTCTCAAGGCAGAAGAACGCCGGACTGATCAACGTCATGTCCTGACTGGCATACCAGAGGTTGCCATCCTTGTCGTAGTCGGCATTTGACGATCCGTTTGAGTTGTATGGCATGCATCCTGCCAGGCAGAGGCTGTCTATTGTCGCGGTCTCGGCTGAGTTGTTGTAAAGGATGCAGTATTTGTCATAAGCATAGTATCCCGATCCGTCGTCCTTCTGGCAGCCGCCGTAATATAATTCCTTGATAACCACCTGATGGGAGACGGAAGCGTTCAGGTCTATGCCCAGTTCCTTTCCGGCAGCCATCCAATCGGAGTTCACCGATACGGAAGCGGAATTGCCGTTGTAAATGGTCATGATGCCTTCTGAGGCGCGGACATCGGTTGCCGAAGCCTTGTACATTCCTGCAGCCACTTTCATGGTTGCCACTCCCGATGGGTCTGTTGCAGCAGCGTAGCTGGCATCGGTGGTGGTGCTTGTGACGGTCACCTTGACTCCCTCGACAGGTGTATAGCCTCCCGCAGGGTAATTCAGCTTCACTTTCAGTTCAAAGGTGCCGTATTCGTTCACCCTGCTCTGCGGGGTGAAAAGGTTCTCTATCCTTGAGCAGGAGGCAAATGCAAGGCTCAGTACAAAGCCGAGCAGAAGAGCGTTGCATTGAGTAAAGATATGTTTCATATTCTTCATCTCGTTTAGAATTTAAGGCGCAGTGTCATGCCGTAGTAGAAGTCAGGATAGGTATTCAGGTCGATCAGAGTCGACTGAGAATCATTCCAGCTGTTCTTGACATTGCTCAGGTTGCGGAAGAAGTCGTTGGCGTAGAAGGAAAGGGAGGCGAACTCGCCTATTTCCTTGGTCGCGCTGATGTTTGCGCAGAAATAAGGTGAAACCACGTTCTTGCGGTAGAAGTAGTTGGTGGAGCTTCGGCGGACCAGAGAAGAGAGGTAGCCGTAGAGCGTGGGGTCATTTTCCTTCGCCCATGCATAGGATCCCTCTTCATTGCCGAGGAACTTGATGTGCTTTCCGGGGTCGTCCACACTGATATAGTAAAGAGGATATGTGGCCGCGAAATTTCTGTCAGTTGCATAATCGCCTTCGACCGGAGTATAGTCGGTTCCGTTGATCTTGTAGGTGATCTGACCGCCGCTGTACTCGGAAATGTACTGCATGGAGCTGTAAAGGGAGCTCTCAAGGCGCAGGGAGAAGATCATCCTGACTTTCGGAATGCGGGTGGCGACGGTTATGTTCGACTGGAGCCTTTCAATGGCGGTTCCGTTCGAGCCGCTGCTGGTGGAGCCTACGTAATACCCGACATATTTGTAAGGAGAACCGTCTGACATGGTCGTGCCGATGTAGTCACCCTGGATCACTTCGCTGTGGCCGCGATAGTTGTAATACGAACCGTCAAGGCGTATGGTGGTATAGACGGACTTGATCATTCTGAAATCGACGACCCATTCCAAGCCCTTGCGTATGTAAGGGCTTGTCTCATTTGCAGTGGTTGTCTTGGCGCTGAAAGTGTTGCGTGCAAGAGTCGGGACAACGTAGTCTGCCAGTGTGCCGGACTTGTCGACGACAGTGACTACGCCAGTGGTCTTGTCGACGGTATAGCCGCGGTTGGCTGAAGGGATGGCGCAGCCGGCAAGATTGGTCTGGGAAGTGAAGTTATACGTGAAGGCGTCGTAGTCATCTTGGGTCACATAAGCGTCAAGAGTGCGGTTATAGTAGCCGGTAAGGGATACTTTCGTCCCTCCAAGGTCGAATTCAAGGCCGGCCTCCGACTGGTGGTTCTTCTGCCAGCGGAGGTTTGGATTGTAAACGATGGTATGCGGCTGGATGTAATAAGCATAATAGGCGCTTCCGTCTGCCAATGCCCCTGGAGCGAATGCGAGAATGTCTGAATAGGTCGGTGCCGGATAAAGCACGTTGAAGCTTGGCAACTTGACGGCGACGCCCCAGCCTCCGCGGATGGAGAACTGACGGATGAAGCGGTCCTCGCTGTAAGTCAGCGGCGTATATTTGAGATTGAAGCGAGGCGAAAGGCTGTTTACCGTTCCGTAACCCGAATTCTTGATGAAAGTCCATTCGGAGCGCACGCCGGCCATGACGTCGATAGTGCCGGAACCTACAGGAATGATGGCATTGTCTTCGGCGTACGCTGCAAGGTTATTCATGAAGGGAACTTCATTGTAAGGATAGGTGCGCCATGTCGGAGCGGTGCTCAAGTCGGAATAATAGACTCCCTGCCCGAGGTTGCCGCTGCCGGTGAATTCGAGGCCGGCCTTCAGCTTGTTGTTCACAGTGCCGAAAGTTTTTGCCCAAGTTGCCTTGGCCTTAAGGCTGTAGTCGAGCGGGCGGCTGTCGATGTTCTCAAGTTCGTACCAATATCCTGCAGGACGAAGGATGATTTCAGCGTTTGGATTGACTGAATGGAGGGTCGATACGAAATATCCCTCTTCCTTGCCGTGAAGGGCGCTGCTTGAGGAGGCACTGGACTTGTTGGTATTTATGGATTCCGCCTGGTTGCTGTAAACTGCGCTGCCGCTGAACTCGAGATTGGTTATCCAGCTCTTGTTGAGAAGCCATGTCAGGTCGAAGTTGCCGCGGATTGTGTTGTCCTTGATTTTGGTGTAAGTGTTCTGGAATGCGTCCGGGTCGGCTTCGCTGTCGTAGCCGCCCAGGTTTCCAGTGATGCCGGCAGAGAATTTGATAGGCTGGGCGTCGCGGCCGGAGGCATAAAACGTATTGCTGTAAATCAGGCTGAAATTGTTTCTCTGATATGTGGTGTACGGAGAAGCGATGTCGCTGTTTGCCTTGGTGCGCTCCGCACTGGCGTTAAGCACGCCGCGCCTGCCTCCGAGATCGAAGCCCTTGCTGATGGATATCTGCTTCATGTTCGGGTCAGTGGACAAGGTCAGGACGAAAGGGGAAGTGCCCTTTTTCGTGTTTACCCTGACGATGCCGCTGGTCATGTCGCCGTACTCCACTGAAGGGACTCCGGTAATGACCTCGACTGACTCCACGTTGGCAGATGCTATGTTCTTGGTGGATACTCCGGCAGTCTCAAGGAAGCTGGCGTTGTTTGAAAGCCTCACTCCGTCGACTTCGACTGCAGTAGTGAATGTGGAATTGCCAAGCTCAGATCCGGTAACGCCGGTGCGGATTCCGAACTTGCCTGCACCGTTGCCGGTGGATGTCAGGTTGTTGGATGCCGCAGTGACGCCGCCGGGAAGCAGCGAGGAAAGCTTTGAGACGTCTGTCATCTGCATGTGCTCGATGGCCGTCTTGTCGATGGTTCGGCTGGTAGATGTTCCGGAAGTGTTTTCCTTTGCCGTAACCGTAGCGCTGGCAAGCGTAAGGTTGTCGGCGTTAAGGTAGAACTTATGGCCTTCCATGACGCCTGTCAAATCTACCTTGAACTTGGAGTCGACGTAGCCGAGACAGGATATCTCGACGTCGGATTCCCCTTTCGGGACATTCTTGATGACGAATTCGCCCTTTTCGTTAGCTACTGCCCAGAGTTCGCGTCCCGGCAAGACCACGGTAGCGAATTCCACAGGCCGGCCTGTAGCCTTGTCAATGACGGTGCCGGAGAGATTGTAGCTCTGCGCGAAAGCGGCCGTGCAGTTCAAGGCCAGCAGAAACAGCGGCAGAGCGATAAAAATAGTTTTTCTCATAAGCGGGTATTTTATACGGCTTCAAATTTATGAATTTTTCCCGCCAATGTATGTTCATGACCTCTCTTCGCGATACAATTCATCGAACCGCCTGGCGAGTGCGTCCTTGTCGGCGATGATCCTGCGAAGCTCGGCGAGTCTTGCCTTGTTCGGAGATTTATCCAGATACAGCTTCAGGTAACCTCCAGGAGCATATTTCTCCTTCAGGTGAGCCAGGAAACGGCTGTATTGCTCCTCCTTGGTCAGGGACGGATAATGGTCCAGACCGAACTGGACCGTACGGCGCAAGGTAGTGTCCGGGTCGATGTCGCGGTCGGCTTCGGCGACTATCTTTCCATAGAGACTGCGCGGCTCGTGGTCGCTGGAAGCCCTGTGGTCCTCAACGGCTTCCTTCATGGTCTGGATCTGCTCCCGTGTGAACCACTGAGTCAGGTTCTTGTCCGCCATAATAATGCGTCCGGACACGATGTGATGCTGTTCCCTGCCCTCGCAGCATCCGAGGTCATGATATGCCGCAATGACATAGCACATTTGGGCGTCGGCATTGTACAGCTTGGCCAATTCCGCACTGTTTCTGATTACGTTCTCCACATGCGTGCGCGTGTGGGCGCCGTCGAAACTGTCGTACCGCGGCAAAATCTGCTGTTCGATGTAATCCTGTAGTTTCATTTCCTTATCTTTAGTCTTAGACTGTTGGTTACCACGCATACGCTCGAAAGCGCCATGCAGGCTCCGGCTATCATGGGGTTCAGCATGAATCCGTTTACCGGATAAAGTGCGCCTGCGGCGACAGGAATTGCGATCACATTATAGAAGAAAGCCCAAAAAAGGTTCTGACGGATGGTGGAGACCGTAAGTTTCGACAAATGTATAGCCTGCGGAATCTTCCTCAGGTCTGAGGAAATGATGGTCATCTTTGCCACGTCCATCGCCACCCCGCTTCCACCGCCCATCGCAATGCTCACGTCTCCCTGAGCAAGCGCAGCGCTGTCGTTTATTCCGTCGCCGACCATCGCAACCGTCTTTCCGATACCCTGCAGCTTCTTCACATAATCGGCTTTCCCGTCAGGCATCATGCCGGAAGCATAGGAATCAATGCCCGCCTGGAAAGCAATGCTTCGCGCAGCTGATTCGTTGTCTCCAGTCAGCATCTGGACTGAAATGCCCATTCTTCTCAACTCTTCCACCGCCTCGACGGAAGATGGCTTTATGCTGTCGGCAATGCCGAAGGCGACTGCGGCTCCATCCCTGTCAGCTGCGAAGACAGGAGTCTTGGCCTGCCCGCGCCACAACGCAGCCCTTTCAGCAAGGGAGTTGGGAATTTCAATGCCGCGCGCAGACATGAATGACTGGCTGCCGACAAAAAATTCGCGGCCTTCAATGGCTCCTCTGACTCCCTGACCCGTTTCAGACTCAAAATCAGTAACATCCAATGGCATCACGCCCTTATTGAATTCGGCGACCGCCACGGCCAAAGGATGCTCAGAAAGTTTCTCCAGACAGACTGCCGCACTTTCCACCACGGATGCCCTCGCTTCGTCGGCCGCCGCAGCGAAGTCGGTGACTTTCGGATGACCTTCTGTTAGCGTTCCCGTCTTGTCGAGCACTACAGTGTCTATCTTTCTTGCAAGCTCAAGGCTTTCAGCATCCTTGATCAGGATTCCGTTGTCGCTCCCGCGGCCAATCCCTACAGTGATAGCCGTAGGAGTTGCCAGGCCGAGGGCGCACGGACATGCTATCACCAGCACGGTCACGAAAGAGAGTATGGCGTGAGTCAACGCAATATCACGAGGTGCGAAAGACAGCCACAGGATGAACGAGAGCACTGCCACCCCCATCACAACAGGCACGAAAACGCCGGCTATACTGTCGACGGTCTTCTGCACAGGAGCCTTGGAGGACTGCGCTTCCTGCACCATCCTTATTATCTTCGCCAGCATCGTCGAGCTTCCGACTCCGGATGCAGTGAACCGAAAAGACCCCTTCTGGTTCATCGTACCAGCATACGCTCTGCTGCCCGCCTCCTTCAGCACCGCCACAGGCTCGCCCGTAAGAAGGCTTTCATCCACATAGGAAGAGCCTTCTGCAACAATTCCGTCGACTGGTATGCTTTCTCCAGGCCTTACTACCAGCGTATCGCCAACCGATATCTCAGAAATAGGCTTCTCCATCAATGTCCCGTCTGGAGCGACAGCCATTGCGCTTGTGGGCTGCAGGCCCATAAGCCTTCTGATCGATGAAGCGGTATTGTATTTGGCACGAGCTTCAAGCAATCTGCCAAGCAGTATGAAGGCAACCACTACGGCCGCAGCTTCATAGTAGACGTGCGCTTCAAGCCCGCGTGAAGTCCATACAGATGGAAAAAGGGTATTGAAGAAGCTGAAGAGATAGGCCGTTCCGGTAGACAATGCCACCAGAGTATCCATTCCAGCCTGACAGTGCTTAAGCTGTCTCCAGGCAGAAACGAAGAAACGCCTGCCGAACCAGAAGACAGCGACGGTCGTCAGGGCAAGTTCAATCCATTTGGATGCAGGCCATGACATGAATCCCATCCCCAGAACGGCGACGGGAACCGCCAAGGCCAAAGCGCTAATGGCTGAGAGGCGAAGGTCTGAGTACTCATTCTCGCGAAGTCCCCGTAGGTGGTCCGGATCTTTTTCCTCGTCTTCAGTCAGCAGGTCATATCCTGCGTCCTGAACGGCTTTGCGCATCTTTCGCATAGACGTCTTCCCGGCATCGTACTCGACTGTCGCCTCGTTTGCGGCAAGGTTTACGACCGCCTCCTGAACGCCCTTGCATGACTTCAGAGCCTTTTCGACATGCATTGCGCACATTGCGCACGACATTCCCTTGACCGGGAATGTCTGTTTCACATTCTTGTTCATTTTTTCTTCTTGGCTTCTATCAGATGCTTGTATCTGTCGAGCACTTCATCGACGATTTCGCTCCATGAACGTACCAGCGTATTGCAGGCATTCACTCCGACCTTGCGTATGACGCTCTTGTCGGCCAGCAGGGCACGTATGTGCGATGCATATTCAGTAGCCTCCGGCTTTGAAAGGAATCCATTGAAGCCGTCGACGGCGATGTCGGCGGCATCCGAACCTTCCGACATCAGTGCAGGCGTCTGGAGAGCTGCAGCCTCGCGGACCACGAGGGGAGCATTGTCATAGACGGACGGGAATAGGAACAGGTCGCCGCAGGCATAGTAATCCCTCATCTTGCTGCGGTCCAGCACCTGGCCTGCGAAAGTGCAGCGGTCGTCTATTCCTAGTTCCTTGACCATCTTCTTCATGTCCTCGGCGGCATATCCCGTGCCTACAAAAATCATCTTCCACTGGATGTCCTTCAAGAGCCCCAGAGATTCAATTATTAGCTTGGTGTTCTTCTGCCAGATGTGCTGTCCTACGAAGAGCAGCACGTTGTCCTCAGGCTTAAGGCCGAGATTTTCACGGGCCGCGGCCCTGACCTTCTCAGCCTCGGGCTTGACGACCAGGTCGCTGCCGTTGTCCATTACGACCAGAGGTCCCTTGTAGCCATACTCGCGGATGGTGTCCTCCACCGCTGCCTGAGGTATCCAAACCTGGTCGACGGAGTTATAATATCGGATTATGTTCTTGATTATCACATCCACGATCTGCGGATCTGAAATGGACCTCGCAAAGTCGTCGCGGTATTTGGAGTGAAAAGTCGCTACTATCGGAATTCCTTCCCTTCTGGCTATCTTCAAGGCTAGGTTTCCCGAAGCGAAAGGCGAGTGAGCGTGCACCAGATCGAAGTTTACGGAGTCGATCTTGTAGTCGAACACCCAGTCCATCCAAGGGACACCGATCCTGTACGGGCGTCTGGTAGGCACCGTAAAGGAATTATAGCGATAGACAGGATATGGGAACTTGGTGTAATCGTATGCCGGCACGTTTGCCGTAACGACGCAGCAACTGTGAGTTTTCTGCCACATCCATAGGGCATAGTTCTCCACACAGACGGCAACGCCGTCCATTATCGGAGGGAAACTGTCGTTGAAAAGTCCGTAGAAGGGAGATTCGGCTGCAGTTTGTTTTTCTTCCATCATATTTTCATTATGTGTTTCTCAAGTGCCAACTTGACCATTTCAGTCGTGCTGTTAATGTTCATTGCCTTTAATATGTTATTCTTGTGAGTTTCCACCGTACGGATGGAAATGTTCAGTTTCTGTGCTATCTCCCTGCTTCTCAATCCATCGCAGCAAATGTCCATTATATCCTTACAAACATCGAGCCTTGATCCGCTGACAAGCGATTCAAGTTTCATGTTCAGGCATAAAGCCATGAATATCACAGAGATCATGATGACATTCCTGTTGCATCTCTCTTTCAGCTTGAAAAGCTGTATCTCATTTTCCTTCTGCTGAGTATCATAAAGGACCTTGAAGTCGCCCATCATACAGAATGCACAGTCCACTGTGGAATAGCAGTCTGAAAGCATGGCCGAGTTCTTGGGATTCTGATTTCCATTCGCTTCCAAATAAATGTTGTAAAGACTGTCAATGTATGCCGAAGCCTCTGCCTGAGATGTCAGTGATACAAGCAGGCAAACAAAAATGAAGGATAAAGTCTTTTTCATTCAGGTTCGATCCTCAAAGCTGTGGTTTTGCTATGAACTGAATGTAAATTTAAAAATTATTTACTAATGTATGCGTAAAATGTAAAGGTATAGCTGCCCACTTCGGCAGTCACCGTTGCTGTGACAGAAGCGCCGGCTGCAGTGATCTTGCCAGTGGAATCCACGTTCAGGACGCCTGGGACAGGTGCGGTCCAAGTGACTCCGGTCACCTCTCCAAGAGTTCCGTTGCCGTCCTTTTCATATTTCACGGATAGCTGATAGGTGTCTCCTACCTTCATCTTGACCGACTTGAGGTCTTCGGCTTCAGTGTTGCCGTAGTAAAGATGGAGCTTCCCGAAATAGATTGTAGTATAAGCCTTTAAGCCATACAGGTTCGAAGCCGTAACCAGAATGGAAGAGGTGAGGTTGACTTTGTTGGTAATAGTGGCCACGCCCTTGCTTATGGATGCATAGCTGGAATTGCTGCTGCTCCAGTTCAAGTCCTTGCCTGTCGTCGCATAGTCCGGATAATAGACAGGGGTGATGGATACCGTCTGTCCGCTGTAGCTGCGGGTAGAGTCGGTTGAACTGTGGACAAGAGTGATCTTCAAGACATCCGAAGTGACAGACACGATGCAAGTCGCGGCATAGCCGCCTTCATCCGTTGTTGCAGTAATCGTCGCCGAACCAAATTTCTCCCTGACTCTCACTATGCCGTAGTCGCTTACCGTGGCTATGGTGGTGTCGGAAGAAGTCCAGATGACTTTCTGATTGTCGGCGTCAACTGGCGAAACTGTGGCTACAAGGGCGAATACACTGTCCTTGACGGCTTTGACAGAAGTCTGGGAAAGAGAGACTCCGGTTACGCTTGTCCATTTGCCGGAGATGCTTACAGGCAACGATACGGAAGCGCCGCCGGCTTTTGCGGTGATGGTCACCGAAGTTGGCGTCTGGATGGCTTTCAGCACCCCGCCGGAGGAGACAGTGGCATAGGCAGGATTGCTTGATGTCCACGTAACAGTGCCTGAAGGCATTTCGCTGAGCAAGGCAGTAGCGCTTTCATAGAGCGCCTGCAGTTGAGTCGTCGTGTTGGCCTTGACCGTAAGCGAAGACTGCTCTTCGTCGCCGATTCCTATGGCTATGCGGCCATAATAAATGAACGATGTCGCAAGGAATCCGTTGTCCGAAGTTACCGTGATCATGTCCATTCCGCTTCTGTTTTCAGGATTCGAAATGTTCGCTGTCGCATGAAGGGATGAAGCTCCGGCATCGATTGAAACGGGAACCGTGACAGGCTTGTCCGATTTCCAGGTCATGAGTGTATCGGTATTGGCGTCGGCTGGCTCATACGAAGCCGTCAGCCTGACCTTCTGCCCTGGGTAAAGACGGCTCGTCTCGCCTGAGGAAGGCGATGCCGAGACGCTTACCGATGTAATGCGGATGGGCTTTTTAGTGACATGTACCTTAAGCGAGGAATTGCGGCCCAAGTCTTCGGTAGTGACGGTAAGGATGGCATCGCCCACTCCAACGCCTTTAATGACGCAGTAAGGAGCGCCGTAGGTATCATAACCGGACTCGGTCACCTTGATTATCTTGCTGTCGCTGACATCCCACGCTACATCCTTTGTGGTGGCGTTCAGCGGGGTGATGATGGAGTAGACCGTATAAGAATCGCCATTCGTGAACGAAACGGAATCTCTGGTGATTGCAATGCTCTTGACATGGATCGACGAATCCGAAACGGTTACGTGGCAAGAAGCCGTGAAACCTCCGTCATCGGTGGTTGCGGTGACATCCGTAACTCCCTTCGACACACCGCAGACCAGACCCATCGTGTCAACCTTTGCAATGTTGACGTCGGCACTGCTCCAATGCACTTTCTTGTTCAGCGCATGACTTGGCGAAACTGTGGCTGCAATCTGCGCAGTGGAATCGACGGTCACGTACAGGTTCAAAGGGAACACGCTAATGCTCTTGACTTTATATGATTTATCCACGACCTTGACATTCACCGGAATCTGCACCAGTCCGACCGAAGCCGTGATTACGGCAGTTCCTGTCTTGACGCAATTCAGCTTTCCTCCCGAAACGTACGCTATGGAATAGTCGCTGGACTTCCATGATAGGTCCACATCAGGTACGGACGTGAACTTGGCCGAGCTTTCGTTCCACTTGCAACTGATAGCCAGCGAGCTGTCGGCTTCACATTCGAGGGTGTCAGTCACCTCGCTGTACTGGTCGAACACTGCTATCCTGCCGAAGAAGATCTGGGCGGTCCCTTTCACTCCGTTCTGCGATTCGGCCTCCATTTCAGCCGAAGAAGTGGAATTCGAAGCATTGACCACAGTGGCTGTGGCACTTCTGTCGCTGCCGGAAGAGGCAGAAACTCCCACTTCGGCATTCTTGGTTCTCCACGTCAGGCCTGTGAGGTAGTTTGAATTGGGGGGGGACAGCGTTGCTGTCAGATTCACTTTCTGCCCAGAATACAGCCTTGCCGATTCGCTTGACTTCGGATACTGGGACAATGTCAAGCCCTTCACATAAATCGTGTCTCTGCGCACTGTAACGTGGCAGACGTCCTTGCAGGCTATGTTGTCGTTGGAATAGACGGAAACGTCAGTCTCTCCTTCCGAGATAGCTATCACCATTCCGTTCTGGCGCACATAAGCCACCATCGAGCTGGTTGCGGACCAGATCAGTGAAGGATCGGTCGCATCTTTGGGGTATACAGTGGCACTCAGCTGCAGGCTGTCGCATAAAGTCCTTGTGAAGTTCAATACGGTGTCCTTGACATTCATCACGACTGAAGTCACGTGAACTGTATCCTTCAACACCTCGATGCTGCACTTCGCAGTCTTGGCCCCCTCGTCGTTCGCCTTTACCGTCACTGTCACCTTGCCTGCCTTCAGCGCACGGGCTACGAACATTCCATTCTTCGGCTGGGTGACGTTCACTACCGCAGCGTCGTCGACTGACACTGAATATGTCTTGTCGTGGGCATAGGAAGGGCTCATGGTTATGTTGACTGTGTCCTTCTTGCCTATGTCCATAGTCAGGCTCGTCTTGCTTAAAGAAATGTTCCCTACCAGCGCGTAGCCCAATACTGTCACCGTGCAGGAAGCTGTCAGGCCGCCATCAGTCGATTTTGCAGTGATGGTTGCCGTTCCCTTTCCGACTCCGGTCACATTGCCGTCTGCGTCCACCGTCGCAACCAGAGGGTCGTCCGTACTCCAAGTCACCGACTTGTCCGTGGCATCCGACGGCATTACGGAAACCGTAAGCGGAGAAGTCTGGTCAATGCTGATCGAGAGGGTTCCCGGGCTGACGCTCACATAGTTCACATGTACTTCCGCTGTTTTAACTGTTATGAGGCATGATGCCCAATAGCCATTTGCAGAACTAGTCCTTATTGACGTCTTACCCAACTTCAAGGCCTTGACTGCCACGCTCGTGTCGCTGTTGGATTCCTTCTCGAAGGATACATAATGCGAGTCGGGATTGGTGTCCTCCCATTTGAGGGACCTGTCGGTCGCATTCAGAGGCAGCACCAGAGCCCTGAGAATGATCGTATCGCCTATCACAAGGGAAGTGTCACTCCGGTTCATCGTGACTTTCTTGACCTTGATTTCCGCTGCAGAAACAGTGACCATGCATGTCGCAGTGAAGCCTCCGTCGGCAGTTGTGACCGTTATCAACGCCTGCCCGGCAGCGACTGCAGTAACGAGGCCGTCCACTACGGTTGCAACTCCAGCGTCGCTCGATGTCCAGGCCACTGCCTGATTCTCGGCGTCGGAAGGTGAGATCGTGGCAGAAAGCTGTGCGGTTTCAGATATCTTGAGCGAAGCCGATGTCTGGTCAAGAAAGACTGATTCGACTTTCACTTTCCGTACGCAGCCTGCTGAAAGAGCTGCCGCAAAAATGACGACAATCAGTGTCGTCAAATGTTGAAAATGAGATTTTCCGGGCATAACGCAAGTTTCACTTTCCAATTTCGCGCCAAGTTAGTCATTATTGGACAAAAAAGCTGCGGTCTCAAATGTCGCAGCTTTAAAAGAATCGACAATCTTCTCCAAGGAATGTCAAGATTCACTATCTCTTTTTCCTCTTGTCATTGAACGTCGTGGACAGCACTACTGCAGTCCCGACCACCAAAATGCCGACAACTATCAGCCAGATCAAGAGGCCCATGATTATCTATATGTTACTGAGATATTGCCGTTCTGGTCTACTGCGGAGTCAGAATTTTCGCCTTGCCGCAATGCTTGCGGCCAAGATTATGTTTCTAAAGGATTTCATTCTGTAAGCGATTAAAAGTTATACAAAGATAGTTCTTTACGTAAATTATGATCTATCTAAGATAAAATATGGATATTTGCTACAACAAAAAAACCAAGTGCAGAAAAGGACATGGCTCTGAAAAGTAAATTTGCATCGCGCCTTGCATTGACAATGCTCAGCTCTGCCCTATTGCTCAGTTCAGGCTGCGGCAGCGCATTTCCAAGCGGAGTGGAGGCTTTCCCCAAAACAGGTTCTGCCTATGTTAATCCCGACACCAGGCTGATCCTCAGCTTTAAAAGTGGCATGCCGGCACAAGGCGATGGCAAAGCCTGCATCGGGAAAAAAGGGAAAATAAGGATATTCGATGCCGCCACGGGAGATATCGTCGACAGCATTGACCTCGGCATTCCTGCCGGGCCGACCGAGAAGAGGGACTACGCCACCGACATCGACTATGCCAAGATACCCTACGACTATTCACGCAGTTCAATGCCTACAAACCGAGATACCAAGCCGGGGACGCCTTCAGGCACGGCAGAGCCCACTCCGCCTGATTATCAGCTCAACATCATCGGCGGCTTCACCGACGCCTTCCACTTCCGCCCCGTGATTCTCCATGGTGACTCAGCCGTCATCTATCTGCATAACAACATGCTGGATTATGGACATCGGTATTATGTCACCATCGACGGTGGGGTTCTAAATTTTCCCGGCAGCGGTTTTGAAGGCATAAAGTCAAAGCGGGCATGGAACTTCAGGACGAAAAAGACAGCTCCGGCACGGCACGACTCAGAAGGCGGCATTGACACCCTTGCTGTCAATGCAAACGGCAGCGGGGACTTCAGCACTCTGCAGGGAGCATTGGACTTCATTCCTGACTTCACCCCCGGCAGGACGGTGATTCTTGTGGCAGAGGGAGATTACGAAGAGCTGATTTACACTCGCAACAAACAGAATGTTACAATCATTGGAGCAGGAATGGAAAAGACGAGGTTCCATTACCCCAACAACGAAGTATTCAATCCTCACCCGCTGACGGTCAAGAACAACGAGCGCCCAGGCACTTTCCCTTACCGCCGTGCCGCATTCGCCCTCGACAACTGCCGTGACATCACGCTGAAGGACATGACAATAGCTACCGACCTGAAGGGGCAGGCAGAAGGGTTGCTGATAAACGGCGAGAGGATTGCGCTTTACAGAGTGCACATAATAGGCGACGGCGACGCGTTGCAGGCAAACGGAACGATTTATATGGAATCCTGCGAACTCGACGGCGGCTGGGACGCATTCCTGGGTCGTGGCAGCCTGTTTGCCTATCGTTGTGCACTGCGCAACCAAGGCGGACCGTTCTCGTGGGTGCGCAACACCGAAGGAATCCACGGCGATGTCTTCGTAGAATGCTCCTTTGAGGCCTTTCGCAGCGAAGCTGACACTGGCAAGTCCGGCGAAAGCCTTCCACAAGGCATAGGGACTTCCTGCTACCCTTCCGCACCGGCGACTTTCGGACGCACCGGAAAGGTTGCAGAGAAATATCCGTTCTCCGAGTTCGTAGTCATCGACTGCAGTCTTAAAGGCATATCCCCTGCCGGGTGGGAGCCGGACGAACCTCGCGCCTCTACATCCATAATGTACGAATTCAACTCCAGAGACCTCGACACAGACCGGCCTGTCGACGTTTCGCGACGCCGACCAGGAGTGCGGCAGCTGGCACTTCCACGGGACTCGGCCCTGATTCAGGCTTATCGCAGCCCTGATTACATTCTGAAAGGCTGGAATCCGGATGAATGATCCGGTCCTCCGGCCAGTTGCAATTTCAGATTGAATTCAGGCAAGAACGAAAAAGAGGGACACCTTTCGGTATCCCTCTAAATCCATGATTTGTGACCCGCTCGGGGCTCGAACCCGAGACCCCAACATTAAAAGTGTTGTGCTCTACCTACTGAGCTAGCGGATCTGCCCTGTCAGCGTCAAGTGGTTTTTCGGAATGCACCTTTCACTATAGGGGTTGCAAAAGTAGATATTTTTTACAGAGCAGCAAAATTTTATTCAATGCAAAGCACCGCGCAGTGCAAGGCATTATGCTTCCACTTCCTTATATTTCGGAACAAGCAGCTTCATTATGCACCAGCCTATCAGGTAGGCGACGGCGCAGATGGAGAAGATGATGAAGTAGCCGGCCTCGATGCCGTGGAAGCCCATATAGCTCATATTCGTGGCAGCAGCATGGTCGAACAGGCGGCCGGAGCCGAAGTTGATCAGAGCTGAACCGAGGCCGCCGGCCATTCCGCCGATTCCGGTAATGGTCGCAACGGCACTCTTCGGGAACATGTCGCCGACGGTGGAGAAGATATTGGCGCTCCATGACTGGTGGGCAGCACCAGCAAGGCCGATCAGGCAGACCGGAATCCAGACTGAAATGTGTCCCAGAGGCTGAGCCAGAAGCACCAGAAGCGGAATGAATGCAAAGATAAGCATTGCACGCATCTTGGCATTGTAAGGCTGTATTCCAAGTTTGTTCACGAAGATGGTAGGCAGGTAGCCTCCGAAGATGGAGAGCAGGGTTATGGCATAGAGCACGAAAATAAGAAGCTGTGCCTTAGGCATATCGGAAGTCAGGCCATAGACGGACGAAAGGTAGGCCGGAATCCAGAATAGGAAGAACCACCACACGCCGTCAGTCATGAACTTGCCGACTGCGAAGGCCCAGGTTTGCTTGAAGCTCAAGCATCTCCAGAAGGAGATCTTCTTCGCGTCGCGGGCATTCGCTGCAGCAGCGGCAGCTGCAGCGTCAGCGGAAACGGTTCCATCGGAAGAAACAGCCACGGCATTGTCCTGCAGTATATAGTCGAGTTCGGCCTTATTGACGGCCTTGTTCTTTTCAGGCTTGTGATAGACGAACACCCAGATGCCCATCCAGATGAAGCCGAGAGCGCCAATGACAAGGAAAGCCATCTCCCACCCCCACGCCTTGGCGATTACAGGAATCGTTACTGGCGCAATGAGGGCTCCGACTGTAGCGCCGGCATTGAAAAGCGACGTCGCGAACGCCCTGTCCTTGCGCGGGAAGTACTCTGCCGTCGCCTTGATGGCCGCCGGAAAGTTCCCTGCCTCGCCAAGCGCCAGCACAAGCCGCGCGCAGATGAAGAGCGTCACGCTGACAGTTACGATCTTGGAAACGTCCGACACGGCGACGAGCGCCTCCTTCGCTCCGGCGAATCCCACTCCCCAGGTTCCCGCTGCTATTCCAGCCGTCGCCATTCCGCAGAATGCGTGCAGGCAGGCGCCAAGGGACCAGATGCCTATGGACCAGAGATATCCTTTCTTGGTATCGAGCCAGTCCACGAACCTTCCAGCGAAAAGCATCGCTATTGCGTAGAATATCGAAAAGGTCGAAGTTATCGCTCCGTAATCACTGTTGGTCCAATGGAACTCAGGCGCAATGAAATCCTTCCACGTAAGCGAAAGGACCTGCCTGTCCATATAGTTGACAGTAGTGGCGAAAAAGAGCATGAAGCAGATGAGCCATCTGTATGAGGTCATCTTGCCGAAAGCAGCGTTACCTTTTATATTTGCCATCAGTTTTTCTTTTATCAGTTATTCAATGCCAAGCGCATTGGCACGCGGGGCTTCATTTCCTATTTGCTTCGATTATGCCGAAAGCGAACTTGCAGCGATCTGTTATCGCCTGCCAGTCGCCGGAGGCGATGTCCTCCTTCGGGAAGAGCTTCGAGCCCATTCCGACTGCGAATACGCCTGCCTTGAACCATCCGGAGAGATTCTCCTCAGTCGGTTCGACGGCACCTGTTGCCATTATCATCGCCCAAGGCAGCGGTGCGGCTATGTTCTTTACAAAAGCCGGTCCGCCTACGCATCCCGCAGGGAATATCTTGCAGACGTCGCAGCCGAGTTCCTCAGCGTCGCCGATCTCTGTAACCGTTCCACAGCCCGGGACGTATGGCACGCCGTGCCTATTGCAGACCTTTGCCACTTCAGGATTCGTGTAAGGTCCGACAATGAAATTGGCGCCATACTGTATGTAAAGCGCAGCCGTTGGGGCGTCGATTACCGTGCCTGCCCCGAGAATCATCTCAGGGCACTCCTTTGCTGCCCATTTTATGACGGTCACGAAGACCTCAGCCGCAAAGTCGCCCCTGTTCGTGAACTCAAACAGCCTTACGCCGCCTTCATAGCACGCCTTGATGACGTTCTTCGTGATTTCGGCGTCGCTGTTGTAGAAGACCGGAACCATGCTGCGGTCTTTCATCGCCTGCAGCACCTCGAGCTTTGAAAATCTTGCCATTATATCATCATTAAATTAATATTCAATACCTAGCGCGACACTCTTCCTGACGCATCGCCGTTCATCAGCTTCTCCACCTCCGGAACCGTGACAAGGTTATAGTCTCCATATATGGTATGCTTCAGGCAGCTTGCCGCTACGGCGAAATCAAGACTTTTCTGGTCGTTCTCATAAGTCATAAGACCGTAGATCAGGCCGCCCATGAAAGAATCCCCTCCTCCTACCCTGTCAACGATATCCGTTATCTCGTAGCGTCTGGACTGCTTCAGGCTCCCTTCGGAGTAGAGGCAGGCTCCCCAAGTGTTTATGTTTGCATTCACGGATCCCCTTAAAGTCAATGCCACCTTCCTGCAGCGCGGGAACCTCATCATGAGCTGCGTGCATACGCTCTCGAACTTGGAAGCGTCCACTTTGCCCTGAGTAGCCTCAACATCGAAGCCTTGAGGCTTGATGCCGAACACTTTGTCGGCGTCTTCCTCGTTTCCGAGAATAAGGTCGCAGCCATCCACAAGATCGGGCATTGTCTGACCGGCGCTCTTTCCGTATTTCCACAGGTTCTTCCTGTAATTCAAGTCGCAGCTTACCGGCACGCCCAGCCTGTTTGCAGTGCGCACGGCTTCAAGGCACGTATCGGCAGCATCCTGAGATATGGCCGGAGTAATTCCGGTCCAATGGAACCATCCCGCATCCTTCAACACGCGCTCCCAATCGATCATTCCCGGATGTATTTCCGAAATGGAAGAATGGGCACGGTCGTAAATGACCTTGCTTGGACGCGCCACAGCCCCGGTTTCAAGAAAATATATTCCAATTCGTTCTCCGCCGCGTATTATGTTTTTCGTGCAGACGCCGTGCTTTCTTAGGTCAGCGATGCATGCATCGGCGATATCGTTTTCAGGAAGTCTGGTAACGAACTCGGCGTCTATGCCGTAGTTTGCCAAAGACACGGCGACATTGGCCTCGCCACCGCCGAATGTTGCATTGAACTGGTCTGCCTGACCGAATCTCCCGTATCCGGGAGTGGCAAGGCGGAGCATGATTTCTCCGAATGTGACAACTTTCTTCATAAGATAAAATAAAACATTGTTTCCTGAACCGTATGGTTCCAAGTTTACGCGTTACAAAAATACATATTTTTCGGGATTCGCGTGCACGTACACGGAAAAGAATGGAAAAATTTCTATATTTGCATTGGAATTCATACTAAAACCTATGGAAAGCAAGAAGAAAATAACCATCAAGGATGTCGCACGCAAGGCGGGCATTTCAAAAGGCACGGTGGACCGCGTAATCCACAATCGCGGTGAAGTATCGGAAGAAAGCGCTGTGAAGGTCAGCAAGGCCATAGAAGAGCTCGGTTATGAGCCTAACGTCTTCGCATCAATGCTGGCGAGCAAGAAAGAGCATCTCATCGCCTGCCTTCTCCCTGCCTTCAGTTCCGAGGATTACTGGTCAATGTCAAACGAGGGCGTCGAGCGTGGCGCTGCAATGGCCAAATCCTTCAATGTGACTGTCCGCACCTTCAATTACGACCAGTACGACATCGAGTCCTTCAAATCTGCCTGCTGTGAAGTGCTTGATGCAGAACCATCTGGAGTCGTCCTGGCTCCGATGTTCAAGAACGAGACTCGCAACTTCGTAGAGAAGCTTTCCGAAAAGCGCATACCTTATGCCTACGTGGACTCCAAGATAGAAGAAGACGACTACTTTACCTATTTCGGACTTCCGATGTACCAGAGCGGTTACCTGAGCGCTTATCTGCTCACCATGCGCGAAAAGCCTTCCAAAGCCGCCGTCGTCCGCATCCTGCGCGACAAGGCCAAGCAGTCGGACCCTACCATCAACCGCCGCGAAGGCTTTATGGACTATATGTCGGAACATTTCCCGGAATGTGAAATCCAGAACATCTTCATCAACCCTAACGATCCCGAAAGCATCGCCACGACACTTCAGGAATTCTTTGCGAATCATCCGGACTTCCATCACATCGTGATGTTCAACTCCCGAGTCTTCCTCATCACCACTTATCTGGAATCCCATCCGGATTCTCTCCGCCGCGTCATCGGCTACGATAATCTCAAGCAGAACCTGGCAGCGCTCCGCACCGGCACCGTTTCAGCCCTCATCACACAGCACGCCGACAACCAGTGCTTCAATGCCATCCAAGCCCTCTCTGACCTGATAGTCCTCAAGAAGACTCCGGCCAAGAAGGACAACTACATGCACATGGACATCCTGACGCGCTATAACATCGATTATTACTAGCGCATCTATCCCCTAGATTAAAGTGTGACCCCTGTCTTGAAGATTGCAAGATCCCAGCAGCGGTGGCGCTCGTTGTTGGTGCGAATTCCCGAAGCGGTCATAAGGACATAGTCCACGAATTGAGGAAGGACCGTCTCTATGGACTCTCCGTCGACTATACGGCCGGCATTGAAATCAATCCAAATCTTCTTGTTCTGATAAAGAGGGGTATTGGAAGATATCTTCAACGTAGGGACGAAAGTTCCGAAAGGAGTGCCGCGTCCTGTGGTGAAGAGCACCATCTGGCATCCAGAAGCAGCTAGGGCGCTGGCGGCCACGAGGTCGTTGCCTGGAGCGTATAGCAGGTTCAGGCCGCGTACTGAAAGCCTGTCGCCATACCCAAGTACGCCTCTGACAATGCTGCGTCCGCTCTTCTGCGTGCAGCCGAGCGATTTTTCCTCAAGAGTGGATATTCCTCCCGCCTTGTTTCCGGGAGATGGATTCTCATAAATCGGCATTCCATTCTTGATGAAATATTCCTTGAAGCCGTTTATCATGGAAACGGTCTTGTCGAAAAGTTCCTTGTCGGCACACCTGTTCATAAGAAGAGTTTCGGCACCGAACATCTCCGGAACCTCGGTCAGCACGGTCGTGCCTCCCTGCCCTACCAGCCAGTCGCTGAATCGGCCGAGAAGAGGATTCGCAGAGATGCCGCTGAAGCCGTCGCTTCCCCCGCATTTCAATCCTATTTTCAGCTCTGAAGCCGGACATTCGGTCCTCTCGTCCTTGGAAACGACCTCAAAGATGGAATCAAGAAGGCTCTCTCCATAATAAAGTTCGTCATCTACTTTCTGCGCCTCGAACCATTTCACTCTTGCCGGATCGACCGGCCCAATGAAGTCGAGAAAAGATGAAAGCTGGTTATTCTCGCAGCCGAGGCCGATGATCAGCGCACCGCCGCAATTGGGGTGCAGCACCATGTCGCGAAGAATCTTTTTGGTATTTTCCATGTCATCGCCGAGTTGCGAGCAACCGTAGTTGTGCGTAAACGCAACGACTGCATCAACGGATCCGAAGTTGTCGTCTGAGTCGGCAGAGGAATCCACGCCTGCAAGAGATTTAAGCTTCCTGCGATAGATGTTTGCGAGTTCCTCGCATACGGCATTCACGCATCCGACGGTAGGAATGATCCAAATCTGATTGCGCACTCCGACTTCTCCGTTGGGACGGCGGAATCCCTTGAAAGTACGGGTAGCGGTCGCCGGAACAGCTTCAAGCGAAGGAGAATATGTATAATCGAGGATACCGTCAAGATTTGTATGGTCATTCAGTTCATTGACAAGTTCTCCTTGGCGCACGTCCTGTGTCAGGTGCCCTACCGGATAGCCGTATTTAATGACCGCTTCACCTGCTGAAAGGTCACTGAGAGCGAATTTGTTGCCTGCCGGTATCTCGTTCCGAACGATTATCATGACGCCGTCGACCGTAACGGTGCTCCCTGCCGCCAGCGTATTGACTGCGACTGCGACGTTGTCATTGGAATTGATCTTGATATAGTCTGCCATAATTGTTTTTTAATTGCAAAAGATACGCAAAAAATGTCCGTCGACCATAAGCAGGCGGACATTTCGAAGCTTTTCGATATTTAAAGTATGCTTTCTACTGCGGAGCGCATCCCTTTCGTCTGGATAATGTCCAGATCCCTTGCGAGAAGTTCGGTAAGGCCGGGAATCGAATTCAGGTCCTCGCCCCAGATGCTAGTAGCTCCAAGGACGCCTTTGGCCAGGCAATGCACGCATCCGCCAGCCCAGAGTTCCTTCAGCAGCTGCATTATGGCCGGGTCGTCGTTCGGGACGATGTCGGCGCCATCGGCGCGTTTTCCCCCCTTGTAATATGTGCAGATGGCAGCCAGACCCAGGACAATGCCCTGCGGCAACTTTCCGTTTCGCTCCAGATAAGTCTTAAGTCCCGGCAGGTCGCGCGTCTTGAACTTAGGGAACGAGTTCAGCATGATGCTCGTGACCTGATGCTTTACGAACGGATTGCAGAACCGGTCGTGAACGTCGTCGGCGAACTTCTTCAGCTCGCCGTGAGGAAGGTTCAGCGTCCCCAGAAGCTCGTCGTACATCACCTTGTCCACGAACCTGCCTATCAGCGGATCCTCGCAGCATTCGCGTACCGTGTTCAGACCGCTGAGATAGCCTACAGGCGAAAGTACGGTATGTGGGCCGTTGAGCAATGTCACCTTCCTCTGGTGATAAGGTTCCTCGGAAGGCACGAACTTCACGTGCAGTCCAGCCTTGTCGGCAGGGAACTCCTTCTCGACGCTTGCTGGCGCCTCGATTACCCAGAGGTGGAATATTTCGGCCTTGTCCACGAGGCGGTCGTCGTAGCCTATGCGTTCCAGAAGCTCGTTTATGTTATCCTTGGGATAGCCAGGCACGATCCTGTCCACCAGCGTGCAGTACACTCCGCAGGCATTTTCGAACCAGCTCTTGAATGTCTCTCCGAGATTCCAAAGTTCAATGTATTGTTCTATGCATTTCTTCAGCTCCTTTCCATTCAGGAAAATCAGCTCGCAAGGGAAAATGATCAGCCCCTTGCCCAAGTCTCCCTTGAAACAAAGGAAGCGGTGGTACAGCAGCTGCGTTAGCTTGCCGGGATATGAAAGAGCGGGCTTGTCATCCAGCTTGCAGCTAGGATCGAATGCAATGCCTGCCTCAGTGGTATTCGATATCACGAACCTGATGTTCGGATTCTCCGCCAGCTTGATATAGGAGGCAAAGTCCTCGTAAGGATTGATCCCTCTGCTGATGACGTCGATAAGGTCGATGCTGTTCACCGGCTGGTGGCTCTCGTCGAGTCCCTGAAGGTTCAAGTCGTAAAGTCCGTCCTGCTCGTTAAGCACGCCTACCATCCCCTTGTCGATAGGCTGGACGACGACCACCGAGGCGTCGAAGCCGATCTTCTTGTCCATATTCCAGATGATCCATTCGATGAATGCGCGAAGGAAGTTGCCCTCTCCGAACTGGATGATTCTCTCCGTGTAGGTATTGGCATTCACATTGGTTCTGTTAAGTCTTTTCATAATTATATCGATGTTTTGTTTTCTCGAATACAAAAGTAGCAATTATTTTCGTGCACGTACACGGAAACACAAAATTATTGTTATTTTTGCATAAGAAACCAGTTAAAAAAACACAAAAACGATGGATACTTTTATCAATAAGGACTTCATGCTCACTTGCGACGCGGCTGGCGAGCTGTATCACGAAAGCGCGGAATCAATGCCTATCATCGACTACCACTGCCACCTCGTTCCGAAGATGATCGCCGAGAACTACCAATTCAAGGACCTCACCGAGGTCTGGCTTGGTGGCGACCATTATAAATGGCGTGCAGAGCGCGCCAACGGCATCACCGAAGACTATATCACCGGCGACCGTCCGAACTACGAGAAATTCGAGAAATGGGCTGAGACCGTGCCTTACACGATGCGCAACCCACTCTATCACTGGACGCACCTCGAGCTGGCACGCGTCTTCGGCATCTACAAGCTGCTGAACCCTGGCACGGCACGGGAAATCTACGACGAGTGCACGGCAAAGCTGCAGACCGAGGAGTTCCGTGGCCAGGCATTGATGAAGAAGTTCGATGTCAAGGTCGTCTGCACCACCGACGACCCGACGGACAGCCTCGAATACCACAAACAGATCAAGGAACATCCTTTCGGGATAAAGGTGATTCCGGCGTGGCGACCCGACAAGGCTATGGCGGTCGACAAGCCCGTAGAGTTCTCCAAGTACGTAAAAAAACTCGGGGCCGCCGCCGACATCGACATCCGTTCTTACAGGGACATGCTCGATGCGTTGCGCAAGCGCCACGAATTCTTCGCCTCCATGGGCTGCAAGCTTTCGGACCACGGCATCGAGACGTTCTATGCTTCGGACTATACGGATGCGGAAATCGAAAACATATTCGCGAAAGCCATGAAAGGCGAAATGCCGACAGCCGAAGAGAAGGACAAGTTCCGCAGCGCCGCCCTTTACGATTTCGCGGTCATGGATGCCGGATCGGGTTGGGTACAGCAATTCCATATAGGCGCCATAAGGAACAATGACAGCAGGATGATGAAGGTACTCGGCCCGGACACGGGATATGACTCCATACACGACCTGCACTGCGCAGCCGCCGGCAACAGACTTTTCGACCGTCTCGACGGCGAAGGGAAACTGGCGAAGACCATACTTTACAATCTCGATCCGCGCGACACCGAAGTGCTCACTACGATGTGCTACAATTTCCAGGACGGAAGCTGCATAGGGAAAATGCAATACGGCGCGGCGTGGTGGTTCCTCGACCAGGAGGACGGGATACGCAAGCAAATCAACGCCATCTCCTCCCTCGGCCTCCTCAGCCGCTTCGTCGGAATGTTGACCGACAGCCGCAGCTTCATCTCATATCCCCGCCACGAATATTTCCGCCGCATCCTCTGTAGCGTCATCGGCGAAGACGTGGAGTCAGGCCGCCTGCCTAAGTCGGAAATGCCGTTCCTGCACAGGATGGTCAAGGACATCTGCTACAACAACGCCGACCGCTACTTCGGTTTCTAAGCTGATTGAGGCTATTGCAGTCCGGACAGGTCCACCTTATAATGTTCCGGCGCCGAGTCGTCCCTGCAGATGAACATTGCCATATAGATTGGAGCATATACTGTCTTGCCTTCGGCGTTCAGGTTCTCATTATTGAGCACCAACGCTTTCGGCAGGTCATATTCTCCGCAATCCATAATGTTTGAAAGGGCCCGATGCACTTCATAGTCCTTTCCTGACTTTACCTCGATGGGCAGCACCTTCCCGCCAAGCTCGATCACGAAGTCAACTTCGCCTCGTTTCTTGCTATTGTAATAATACGGTTCGATCCCATGGGCCACGAGCTCTTGGGCTACGGCATTCTCATAGATTGAGCCGAAATTGATATCCTTGTCCCCGTTGATGATACGCAGCTGGATGCCCTCGGCATACTGCGCTGCCAGCAGACCGACATCGTTTTGGAACAGCTTGAACAGGTTCCTCGACCTTGCAAGCAGCAAAGGGAGCTTCGGTTCTTCAACATTGTAGACCGGCAAAGCGGCGCCTGCATTTTTCAGCCAAAGGAAACTGTTCTCATACCGTTCGAACTTTGCATTCTCGTTCAGCCGCTTCAGGATGAAGCGCTTGTTGCTTGCATTGAGCTCAGGCGGGATCAGGTCGAATATCTCTTCTAAGAGGAGCTTGTCGTCTGGGTCATATTGGGCGATGTCGCGCTTGTACAGCCGTATTATGTCCTTCTGTATAGCCATCACCTCCTGCAGATTATTGCTTTCCAAATACTTGTCCACAGCCGCAGGCATTCCGCCCACTACGAGGTAAAGCCGGAAAAGTTCCATCATCTTTTCATGGATGAGCCCGTCCACGGCAGAATGGTCCGTACAAGCCTTTCGAATCGATTCGATGACTTCATCGCTGATTCCGATGCAGGAGATGAATTCTTCGAAATCCAGCGGAAACATCTCCTTGACTCCCATATATCCTACAGGTTCCGAACGCAAGTCCTTCAGTTCCACGCCGAGCAGAGAGCCGCTCATAATGTAGCGGTAAGACCCGTCTTCGACCAGGAACTTTATTGCCGAAACCATCTCCGGACATTTCTGCACTTCATCGAAAAAGACAAGCGTATCTCCTTTTATCAGCTGTTTGGTAGTAATCGCAGACAGCCTGAAAAGGATATCAGCACTGCTCTTGGCTTCCTTGAACACCTCGACAGCTTCCGGCATCTCCACAAAGTTGATTTCGACGAAGCTCTTGAAAGATCTGCCGAACTCCCTTATCGAATACGTCTTGCCTATCTGGCGAGCCCCAGTAATGAGCAAGGCATTTCGAGTGGTTGCATAAAAGTTCTTTATATAATTGTCTATCTTACGTTTAAGCATAGCATTTCCATTTTTACAGCACAAATTTAGTATTTTTCGCCGCTTTTACAAGACAAACTACCTGAATATTTCCATTTTTCCAAGAATTTACTCTCAATCATTCCCCCAGCGCTTTGGATTTTGAATACCATTTTCTGCCGACACTTTCGATTTTTGCAACGGACTTCACGCAATAGAAAAAGGCAGCCCCCTCGAAACAGAGTAGCCGCCTTTGTCATTAATCATTATTGTCTATTTTATCGTCTTGAGCCACAAGGACATTACCGGGTCTGCGAGGACAATGTCCTTACCTTCGACATCTATCAGCTCCTTCTTGAAAAGAGACTGCTTGATGATGTTGATGTTAGCCGATGAGCCAAAATGATATTTTTCAATAACGGCTTGCGATGAAAAGCCGTTGTGCACGCCATCAGCGATAGCCAATAGGAAATTCATTTGATTTGCAGTCAGGTTTTCTGTTTGTTTTTCAAATAAAAAGGAATTGTGGTCTATTATTTCCTGACAAGACAGCGCGAATCCCTCCTCATCGGCAACTTTCGTAGTATGAGTCCACAACAGCCATGCAAGTTGCTGCACGTAAGATGAATTGTTGTCTACCGCCTTACAAATTCGCTCGGCAATCTCCTTCGAGACACATTTCCCCGTCGACTTGAAGCGCTCGCAGATGTAGGCGATCCAGTCTTCTGTTGGAATTTTAGGCAAGTTGACAACATCGCCAAATTTATAGAAAGGATAGCTGCTCTTGGCAAAAAGCTCGTTCATAAGATGCTTCTTGCTTCCGAACAGGCAGTAGGAAACACATTCCTGAAGCTGCCAAACAGACCTCAGACGCTTTTGGAATGTCTTTGAATCGGAGAATTCAGCTATCTGCTGGAATTCATCGATGCAAATGACAATATTGATTCCCTTCTTCTTGGCTATACTCTCGGGTAACATCAAGACGTCTTCCACATTTTCCTGCTTGGGCTTCAGGTTCAACGACATCGAAAAGTCCGCATTCGGATCGGGGCCAAAAGAGAATGTCGGAGCGAGACGAGAGAGAAAAGATTTTGCGCTATCGATCCATTCTTCATATTTCGACGAGGTCTGCTTGAGTACTGCGGAAGCAAAAGATTGATAAAACTCATCTTCATTTCTACAAGCGAAGATATCCAGATGCAATACCTTCAACTTCTCCGACTGAGCCATCTTACCCACTTTCTGCACAAGGGATGTCTTGCCCCATCTTCTTGGCGAAATCAGGATGGTATTTATTCCGTGTGTAAGGTTGGCCAGCAAATGGGATGTCTCTTCAACCCTGTCGGTGAAATTTTCGCCGGAAGCCGTCGTTCCGAATATGAAAGGCCTGTTATCCATGACTGTCAAGTGTTATCTATGCAAATATAAGTAATAATCTTATTAGTAATAACTTTATTAGTAATAAACCTATTACATCACTCGGTGGCAGCATCCGGATTCTGCTCTTACATAATGACAAAAACGGCCCCAGAAGCAGAGGGGCCGCCTTTGTCATGCTCGACGTCACAATTAAAATGCATAAGCTACAGAGAACCTGAAGCCGTTTGAAAAGACATATCCCTTTGCTGAATACTCATATCCGCTTCCATGCATATAGGAAATGCCCATCGAGAACCTGCAGATATCAACTCCAATCCCCCCGGAAACGACTGTACCAAAATAGCCAAACTCTGTTTTTGAAACACTATCATGAATCAAGCAGCATCTACTTATCAAATCCTTCTGGGGAAACACCGAAAATGCGGTCAGAATATAAATATATGCCGCCATCTGCGCTTACTGTCTGGTAGCAATCGTCGAACATGACTGTCATCTGAACAGAAGTACCTTCGAAGTCCTCAGAGTTATCAGTGCTTCCCTTCTGGACAAGACACCTATCCCTGAACTCTTCGAAAGAATCCCAGTTCACGATGAAGAAATATGTAAGGAGGATGCTGTTCAATTAAGTTGTATTTTTGGGTGGACACTAATGCCGATAATCAATATTCCATCATTCATTCATTTCATCCACTCATCTGATATTGAACCTGACTTTGAACATCAGGGACCACGGCCTCAATTTGTAAACGTATGAATAAGCCGTTATGTCGGTGTATAGTGCCTGATTGAACGAGGTGGTATTGAGCAGGTTGCGGCCCGATAGGATGTACTCTACCGTCGGGGTCTTGTATGTTATGCCGGCATCGAGGAAGAACATCGAGCGGCTGCCGTCTTCCACTTCGCTGTTATGGTAGTGCTCTCCGGTGACATTGAAGGTCAACCCTTTCACGGCCGTAACATTAACGTCCAGTTTCTGGCTCAATGCGTCGATCGGGTCGAGTTCCTCGGTACTACCATAGATGATGCTTTGGCTTCGGCTGCAGGTCAGGCTGTAGTTTATCCTGAGCATTCGCTTTAGCATGTCCGTAGAAATGTTCAGGCCTACCGGCAGCGACCAGTATGCCGTCGGCATGACCGTTCCCTGGCGCAGTACGCTTATGTATGTGCGGCTATACGATACCGGTATTCCCACGGTCGTCGCTATGTCGTCGAACCGCTTCTCGATCCTTCCGCTCAGCGAATATCCCTGCGTCATATTGTCTACCGCATAGGATTCTATCCTCGTCAGGGAACCTGAATATTCGTAGCCGTACATCTGGTTCGATTTCCTGCGGTAATATGACGCTTCCAGTGAGCCGAAGACGGAAACCAGTGCATTCCCGTAATCAATGCCGGCAGATAGATTTGCAGACTTGGCTTCTGTAATCTTTCCATCATAGCTGGATACGACCCGGTAATCGCTCATCACATAGCCGCTGCAGATATTCGAGGCTCCGCTGCCAAGCTCGTTGCCCGTAAATGCGTAGAAGTGATATTTCAGGTCCGGACTTATCTTTCCCGATATCATCAGGAATGGATTTACGAAAACGCGGTTCATTTCCCGGTCAGTTCCGCGCATGGCATCGTTTATGTGAAGGTTCATATAGTCCGCAGTTGCGGAAAACGAGATGCTAAGGCCTCCGTCATAATACGACAGGTAAAGTGGCATCAACACATCCAACCGCCGCCAATATATGTCGTTCGCCAGTGAATCCGGCGATGTCATAAGCGAACCGGAGGAATCCGTCCGGCAAAGGCTGCTCTTCAACCGCTCGATATCCGCATTCGCCCCCAAGCCGCCTGCAATGCCGAAGTTCTTGATCTTCCAGTCGAAATTTATGGAATTCCTCGTATCAAACTTTTTGGTGTTTACATCTTGCACTATGCTGCCGACATCAATCTTTTCTTCGCCGAAAATTTCAGGGAATACGACGGGCGTTACCGTCAATTCGTCCGGCAACTGGCCGTAATCAGTCGTGGATACGAATGAAAGGGACACATTACGGAAGCGTTTATTAGAACGGAACCTGTTGTTGAAACGCACTTTCGGGGTTCCGTCATAACGCTGCGCAACGGAATCCTCCCCGGTCTTGACATAACCGTAATGGCTGTCGAAGTCCGCACAGGCGGTGAAAGACTCGTCGACATACCTCTTCCTGGAATTGCAGTTATAATCCATGCCGATTTCCATGGCGTCGCCTTTCTCTGCGGCAAACGTGTTTTCCGCTATCTCCAGCGGCTCGGCGTCGGGCAGGTAATATACCGTCCGGGACTGCGAAGCGAACTTCTCGAGGTCATGGATATATTTGCATTTGACCGTTATCGTCCTGTCCGAATCGAGTTTGAAAAGGGTGTTCGCCGACAGGGCATGGGTGATGTTGTCCATATACCTCTCCCTGTCAACGCCAGGCGTCGAAGGAGTATGCACATTCGTAAGAGGATCGAGGTCGGCGAGCCCGCCGTAAAACGAGCTCAGCTCGGAAGTTATGTCCTCCCCGCAATTATTAGTCTTGAAAGTCGCGAGGAACTGGTGGCTCGCCGAGAACTGCATCGCGGCGATCGCCGCATACCACATGAACGGTTTGTAGCCGCCACCGAGGGTTACGGTCGAAGCGAACGTGCCCTTGGCCTTATCCTTGAGCTTCAGGTTTATGGCCGCCTTATCACTGAAAGATATGCCTTCCAGCATTTTCACCGGCTGATGATTCTCGAGAACCTGCACAGACGCTATATCCCCCGCCCTTACGTTGTTTACCGCCTGACCGTAACCGCCACCCATCATATCCAGCCCCTCGATGTAGAATTTGTTGATAGCCTTATTGTTATAAAGTATCTGTCCGTTGCTCTTCACGTCGATGCCCGGCATCTTCCGCAACACGTCGCCTATATTCCTGTCCAGGGAATCGATGTAGCTCGAAACATAATAGTTAAGCGTGTCACCACGCCGCTCCACCGGTTTCGCCTTTACCACCACCTCGCGGATGGCAATCTTGTCATATTCCACCTCGAAGTTCACCGTCTGGCTCCGCAACGGCACCGTACGTATAACTGGTTTTACGTTGAACCCCGTCACCTTCAGCACGACGGTGTCCCGCCGCGCGTTATACCGGATCGCGTAATTCCCGTCTGCGTCCGTACTTGCGAATCCCAATACGACCTTACCGTCTTCGGCCATCAGTAGGACATTTGCCCCGACCACCGCCTCGCCGTTCTCCTTGAACCTCACAAAGCCGTCGATTACCGTCGTCGGCACCTGCTGTGCCTCCACAGCAACAGCTCCGAAGAGGAGAAGGAAAACAAAAATTGTTTTCAGCCTTTCCATAGTTACTTCTTTTGCATATCAAATATAACTAAATAATTTAGTTGTTAAACTATTTGTTTTAGTTATATCCCTGGGATATGGGGCACATACATCCCGATCTGTGCATAAAACACGGCGGGCATAAACGCAAAAAACAAAATTGAAAGTGTTTTTTCATTTCACATTTCATGGCTTGAATGACCTTCGAATAATGAGGTTATTCGAGTTCCATGGGATTGTATGGATATGTCAGGTTGTCCGCAGTGAATACCGTTTGAAGGTATCCCTGTCCACCCATAGCATCCATATAAAAGAGAGATCCTGAAGCTCCTTGCGTATACAAGACCGGCTCTTCATACAGATGCCTTTCCGTCTTACGGAACTCCTCGCGGCTCATCTTACGCACTTTGGCCTTGCCGTATTTGCCGTATCTGACTATCGGATCGCTTTCCTGCAATATGGTCCTTACCGTGAAGACATAATCCTTCCTTTCGTCATACGCTTCGAGTATCAATCCGGGAAGGCCCGAAAACTTCCATAACCCGCAGTCGGCCGGTATCTCCGGACTGAACCATACCGTCCACTCCCTTCCGCAGTATCGGCAAACGGCCTTCTGGCACCAGTATCCGTCAATCTCCTTGCTATCCCCGCTCAAATTCCAAAAAAACCTTGGTTGCTTCTCTTCATATCTGAACAATTCTCCCATAATTAAGGGAAATATCGCGAGATTGATGATCGTGCCTTCCTTCTTGTTGCGGAATACCGTCGTGCAGATTACCTTATCAAGACCATGTTCTATCCTGTATAGGCCTTTGCTTCCGTCCGGGTCGAAGGTAACCGACATATTATCTTTCCACTCCCCTTCTCCGTAAGTCTTATCCCAGTCCTTGCCGATCAGAGATATTACCCTGTCCTTGTAGTACTTTCCCGAAAGAGTGTCAATGACGACGCTGACGTCATAGGTCACCTTTAAATAGCTGTCATCGATTTTGACGGGATTTTCCATCTTGACGCAGAAAAAAGAGGGGGGGCAGAAACGGTACACTCCTTCATAGACTTTAAATTTCGGATACATCTTGAGGGATTGGGTAAGTGGTATCTTATCTTGTGCGATAACGTTGCAGCACAGAAACAGGGTAGAAAGTACAAGAAAAATTCGTTTCATCGTTAAATCTTTATTAAGAAGCTGTTTAAATTTCAATCGTAGATTTTGTTATACATAAGCCTGCAGAAGGCGAGCTGCACCATCGCCACTCCGGCATCTGAGTGGAATTCATAATCCATGGCAATCCTCCTGAAGTTCTCCAACCACGAGAAAGACCTCTCCACAATCCATCGCAGCGGCAGAACCGCGAACTTTTTCGAGGATTCATCGGGTCTGAGGACGACGATGAACTCCGCTCCGAGTTTTTCCCTGGCTTCATCAGCGAGTTTCTGCCCCTTGATCTTCTTGTTGCCATCAATGCCCCAGTCGGTATTGACATGATGAGACGACTTGATGTTCCTGGAATCTATGATCCCCTCGCTGGGCGTACCCTCCCTGCCCATCAGTCTTCGGACTGTGACATGAAGGGAATCCATAAGCTCTTCAAACGTCCATTCCAACTTCCATTTATTGAAGTAATGGGATATGGTGTTGTAAGGTGGAAAATCTTTTGGAAGCATACGCCATTGGCATCCGGTTTTCAGCATATACATAATGGCATTCATAATCTCTCTAAGAGGGTATTTTCTTTTACGATGTTGCGCATCCAGGATAAATTCGGTAACTTGCTACACTTGGCGACAGCATCCGGATTCTGCTCTTATATAATAACAAGGCGGTCCCTCGAAGCAGAGGAGCCGCCTTTTCAATATTCAATGTCCGTCATCGCGATGGAGCAAGATTACATTTAATGATAGCTCCTCTCATAATATCTTTACGAATATTATAGTCTGACATAAGCATATAAAGCTTATGGGCATTGGAATTGCCATCCATGTCGGAGCGAATGAGGAGATAGACATCGGTAGTGTAAGGGTATTCTCCAGATTCGATGTCCTGATATGTCAGGAACCAGCCATTCACATTGACGATTCCCAAAACACTGCCTTCATTATGATTCATATAATATGAGTAGCTGCTGTATGTCATGGAACCGCAATCTTCAGCAAGCGGAGCAAAAGGCTGCTTTGAATCCTCGTCAATCGACGGCAGACCTTGAGAGACCGGCCTGGCACCTCCCATCATCTCGTTTTCCATATATGCTCTGCTATCCGATCCTTCATCTCTATTATAACATCTAATCGCGAGATTATCACCACCCACTTCACTCCAATTGGAAATTTTTCCATTGAAGATGCGTTGTATCTGATTCGAGGAAAGAGCGAAGTCACTCAAATGATTGTTGGGATTGGCCAAGAATATCAATGCATCGTGGGCTATACCTATCTGGGTTAGCTTCACACCTTTTGCAGATGCGTAAGCCCTTTCATCTGATGTCAAATTTCTTGATATCAGTATCAGGTCAGCTTTCCCATCAATAAGATTCCTTATCGCTCCTTCAGTCCCGGAACACCGAGTTATCTTGTCAAAGGATGCCGTATTTATAGAGCCGAAGATTATCGATGCGACCTCCTCCTGCAATGGTAGTTCCGACTCAGAACAATCGACATTTGGATAATTGTCGTAGTTTATGCCGTCAATGTAAAACTCAGGGACGCCGTTGGGCGTCATCTCCTGTTTGTTGCAGGATGTCAGCATCCCAAATGCGATTGCAACGCCGGCTGCGATTGGAAGAATAATTCTTTTATTCATTATTAGTAGTTTGATTGATGCGGTAAAGGTACTGCTTTCTACCTACCATCGGCTCAAACATCACTTTAAGGCGACATCAAAATCAACTACATCAAATAGCTGATAATATGATGTTTGCAAAACATCGATATCAAACTGAGGTAAACGGGGGAATTCAGCTCTTGGCTTTCAGGAAATCCTCGAGCTTTTGGTCGGTCCCGAGCTTCTTCCTTACCTGCGTCTTGCGGGTGGCCAGGGACTCGAAGGAGGAGAAGTTCATAAGGAAGCAGATCATCGAGGTAGGAAGTCCGCAATAGACCATACAGATCAGGTCGACCTCCTTTTCGGTCAAATCGGGATGATCCTTCTTCAACCTTTCGGTGAGGCCGCCGGACTTTGCGTCGACAACGCTTCTCAGGTCCCCGAGCAGAGTCCTGTCGGCTTTGATCGCATCCATGGACTTCTTGTATTCCTTCAACAGAAGGCTGTCGTCGCCGCCGTAACGGTAGCTGGGATCCACCAGGCCGGCTATGAACTTCATTCGGTTGTCGAAGGCATCGGAGAGGCGGCGTTCCTCTTCATTGGTCCGCAACAGCTGGCCGATGAGGGAGCCTGAGATGGCTCCTTTCTCAGCCTGAAGGGATTCTATCAGGGCTTTTTGCCGAGACATCGCAAGATTGCGACGCTGGAGAATGATTATCAGGAGTGCTATAGCGATGGCGAAGGCTGACGCAATCAAAGCCCAGAGCTGCATCTTGAGCCTGTACCTGTTGGCGACGATGGAGGCTTCGCGACGGGCGCTTTCGGCGTTGTAGCTGGCCTCGATAAAATGAATCTTGGCTGAGTTTCTGGCAGCAGAAATAGAATCGGTATAGGCAATGCGCTTCTGATTGCACTCCAAGGCGGTCTTGTAATCCCCCTTCGCCTCGGCGATGCTCTCACCCAGTATCAAAAGGCTAAAATAGGAAGCCTTATTCGGCTCATACAACTCTCGATAGTACTCGGCAGAATCTGCCTTGCCTATTTTGGCGTAAGCAAATGAAAGCTGATAATATAAAATATCTCCGCTCACAACTTGGAATGACTCAAGAGTCGAAAGACACTGAGTAATGGCACGGCGATACTGCTGCTGATCGTTGTACGCTTCAGCCTTAATTGAACTGCAGCAGAGCAAGGTCAGCGTGTCCTTGAAAGGGACGGCCATTCTCTCAGCTTCATTGAGGTAGAAAAGGGCGCTGTCCCACTGCTTGAAAAGAATACAGTCACAGCCAATGAGCCAATATGTCTTATAGACATTGTCGTCCTTTCCGGCTTTACGGTAATAGGCCAGGGCGGCCTTGTCTCGGGCCATGTTCTCCTCATTGTCGAAAACTTTTGAATATACGTAGCCGATGCGCGAGTTGATCAGCCCGAGAAGGTACCAGTCCGTGGTCTTCAGTGCCTGTTCCTCGGCTTTCTTGTACTGCTCGATGGAGCCGACGAAGTCATTGGAATCGAACTTGACCACGCCGTAGTACATCAGCGCGCGGGCATACTCGCGATGGTCATTCGTCTTCGAATACTAGTCGACGGACTTCGAGATGAGCGTGTCTCCCGTGACGTCGAGGTCGCTCTTGTACTTGCCCTCCACCAGAAGCAGCTCGTACTTGGCCGCCTCCTCATTCGTCATCTTATCCGGCTTCTTCAATTCCGTAAGCCGGCTGTAGGAGCTGTCGTGGCTGTCGACCATCTGGACCTCGATCTCGTTCAGCTCGCGAAGGAAGGACGAAACGCTCTTCCCGCACGCTGCCAGCGACAGGAAGGCAGCGATGGACAGTACGGCAAGATGGAACTTATGAGTAAGCATGACCGGGTTCTGCGGGAGAGCCGAATTTTAATACTCCACGACGAGAGGGCGCTGGATGGAGCCGATTAGCTTGCTGATTTCTGCGCTCCAGGCTGTGGCGTCCTTGATGTTGCCCTTGGACCAGCCGGCTCCGAAGTAGTAAGTCAGCTCTTCACCCGGCTTGACAGTCTTGACGCAGACTGAGTGCTTGGGAACCACATCGGTGTAGACGAGATTTGCGGAAGGCATATAGACTGCAGTGCCGATCATTCCATCGGATGCAGGATCCTTGCTGTCGGACGGCTTCTCCCAGACGGAGACGAAGTTGCCGCCGTTTTCCTTGGCTTCGGCATCGTGGACGACTATTCCGGCTGCGACGTCGATGGTATTGAAGTTGCCGTGATAGACATCTACGACCTTGACGAAGTTGCCGGAGGCAGGGATGGTGATGTTCTCGTCAAGGGAGACTGTGTCATCTCCTGCCTTCCAAGGAGCATATTTCAATGTAAAGCTCTGCTCGATGGCGTTGTGCTCGTTTACCACGAAACTGGAGTAATTGTGGTCCGATTTGGCCAGAGTATCGGCTACCAATGGTGCGGAGCCGCCGCAGCCGAGAGTGGTGGCTACCTTGTAGCAGTCCTTTCCGTCGCCGCGATCGATGTGGTAATAGTCGGGCTCTCTCTTGGCGTGCTCGTACCAGTCGTCGCAGACGAGCTTGCCGCCGGTCTTTACCCAGACGTCGAAGCCCGGGGAGATGGTCTGGCTTTCAAGTCCCTTGCCGTAGGCGCGGAAGGCAATCTGGAAGTTCTCGAAGGAGTAGTCGTCTTCACGCTCGGGAACGGCGCGAGAAGCTACCATAGGCTTGGTGTCCCTCTTGCCTGCCTTCAGCTTGAAGCTGCACTTTGCATTGGCGGGAACGGAAGCCACGAAAAGCAGCGTTCCGGTCGAATCGACGTCGCAGTTCAGCTTGTGACCGAGGGAATCGCAGACCACTGCGTTGGCTGCATTGATTTCAGGCTGGGATGCAGCCACTTTGCTCAGGTCGATGCGGACGACTTCGGAACGGTCAAAAGGACTCGGATTCGTAACTGTCACAGGGACAGACACAGAGTTGCAGCCGGCAAGGAGCAGGACGGCAACTGCCAAAAAAGAAAGCTGATTTCTCATAGATATCTAAAATTTAATTATCTGCTATCAAAAAGCGATGGATTTCATTTAGGGAATCCATCGCTCAAAGATACGAATCTTATCTCAGGTCGGTGGTCTTGCACCAGTCCATGTCGCCATAGTCCTGGTTCTCGCCGCACATTCCCCAGATAAAGGTGTAATTGCTTGTGGCACAGGCGCTGTGGATGCTCCACTGAGGGGAGATCACTGCCTGTTCGTTGTGCATCCAGATGTGGCGGGTCTCCTGAGGTTCGCCCATGAAATGGCAGACGGCAGCGTCTTCAGGCACTTCAAAATAGAAGTAGACTTCCATCCTGCGGTCGTGGGTGTGTGCGGGCATAGTGTTCCAGGTGCTGCCCGGCTTAAGTTCGGTCATGCCCATCTGCAGCTGGCAGCTCGGAACGACCTGGTTCACGAGAAGGCGGTTGATGACGCGCTCGTTGCTGCCTTCCAGGGAGCCGCAAGGGATGATGACCTTGGCCTCCTCTGCGTCCTTCTTCGTGACAAGCTTGCAAGGATAAGGGGTGTGCGCAAGGGCGGAGTTGAAATAGAAATGTGCCGGCTTGTTCGGATCGAGGCTCGAGAATTCAATGTCACGCTCTCCTTTCCCTATGTACAGAGCCTCCTTGTATTGGAGAGTGAATGTCTCCTCCCCTGCCTTGACTGTGCCTGCGCCGCCGACATTGATGATGCCGACTTCGCGGCGGGAGGTGAAATGGTCCGCCTTGAGCACGTCGGGTGGAGTCAGCACGAGCTTTTCATTGACAGGAACGGCTCCTCCGGCTATGATGCGGTCGAACATGGAATAGACCATGTCGATCTCATCGGGAACCATTACGTTCTCTATGAGGTACTCCTTGCGCAGGCGCGCGGTGTCATAGTGCTTCGCATCGTCGGGATGTGACGGGTATCTTACTTCGCAGTTTATCTTCATTTTGTCCAATGCTAAAGTTCGATTCGTTTCGGAATCAGATGCTATTGCGGCTGCTTGCCGATGTAAGCGAGGATGCCTCCGTCGACATAGAGGATGTGGCCGTTCACGAAGTCGGAGGCAGGACTTGCAAGGAAGACCGCAGGGCCCATAAGGTCCTCGGTAGTGCCCCAACGGGCAGCTGGAGTCTTGGCGACGATGAAAGAGTCAAAAGGATGACGGCTGCCGTCAGGCTGGCGCTCGCGGAGCGGAGCGGTCTGAGGAGTGGCGATGTAGCCCGGTCCGATGCCGTTGCACTGGATGTTGAACTCGCCGTATTCGGAAGCGATGTTCCTGGTGAGCATCTTAAGGCCGCCCTTGGCCGCTGCATAGGCAGCCACGGTCTCGCGGCCAAGTTCGCTCATCATCGAGCAGATGTTGATGATCTTGCCGCCACCGTTCCTGATCATCGAAGGAATGACTGCCTTCGAGACGATGAAAGGGGCGTTAAGATCGACGTCGATCACCTGGCGCCACTGCTCGGCCGTCATGTCGCACATGGGGATGCGCTTGATGATGCCCGCATTGTTTACGAGGATGCTTATGGCACCTACCTCGTTCCCGATGCGGTCCACCATTGCCTGCACCTCTTCTTCCTTAGTGACGTCGCAGACATAGCCGTGAGCTTCGATGCCTTCTTCCTTATAGGAGGCGATTCCTTTGTCCACAAGCTCCTGCTTGATGTCGTTGAATACGATTTTGGCGCCAGCCTGCGCAAACGCAGTGGCGATGGCAAAGCCGATTCCATACGAAGCGCCGGTTACCAGCGCAACTTTGCCTTCAAGAGAAAAACTTACCATATCTTAAATTTTGTTTTATAAAAACCGCGGGCCCTTTTGTCCGGACCCGCGGCAAAGTTACTTAATTTATCAGTTCCATCGAGGGTCTCCGGTGCCTCTTCCTTTAAGTTGTCCGGAAACGGTGAAATCTCCGTTTGCGCCGTTGACGCAAGGATTCTCGGTAAGGATGCCGCCGCTGTTGACAATCGCGTCGGCCTCAACGACATTCGCATAAGCCTTGGCATCGTCATCGATGAAGAACCACTTGGAACCCGTGCAACCATAGAACCAGTTGTTCGACAAAGAGATGGCAGCAGCCTCAGCCTTCGCGCGGACGAAATGCATTCCGTCGGGCATGTTCAGGAAGATGTTCGAAGAGCATTCCCATGCAGCAGGCGTACATCTTACGTAGAAGAATGCCGGGGTCTTGCCGCTGACGTCTCCGAGGTTGGAGAAGGTGTTGTTGCGGACTGAAAGGGTATTGCAGACCACTGCAGCATCGATCCTGAAGAACTCGCGGGCGCTGTCGTAAGCGGTCATTCCGCTGACGTTCACAGTGTGGAGCTCGCCCTTGCGGATGTCGATTCCATCCTGCGCGCCGCCAAGATTGTACATCAGGTCGTTGGTGAAGGAGAGAAGATTCACCACACCGCCGGCGTTGTCGTAGAACAGGCTCTTTGCAAAGCCGGTGAGAGTGCATCCGTTTACTATGATGGAGGAGATGCTGACGTCCGCTGTCCCGATTTCGATTGCAGTTCCGAGAGCCTTTGCATTGCCGTCGATCTCAATGCCTTCAAGCCTGAAGGCTTTGACGTCGGCGCCTGAGAGCTTGAATCCTCCTATGATCTTCGCGCCGTTCCGGCCCCGCAGGGTCAAGCCATTGGTGACATTCATTATGCCTGTAGAAATGGAGGCATCGGCAGAAACAGTCATATCGTAGATTCCGGCTTTCAGGGTGATGTCGTTCTTGCCCGCCGAAATCGCGGCGAGCATATCATCCAAAGTGCCTACTTCAAAGCTTCCTGATGACGAGGTGCCGGCGTTCGGATTCCACTCAGGATCTCCGACGCCGCAAGCCTGCAGCACCGGATTCACAAGGGTGAAGTCGCTGGAAGAAGCATTCTTGACAGGGTCGCCTGTCAGGACCCCTCCTCCGTTTGCGACTGCGGCAGCCTGAGCCACGTTGTTGTAGGCCTTTGTATCGTCCAGTATCTTGAACCAATTAGCCCCGTTGTTGTAGAACCAGTTGTTCTTCAGGACAGGAATAACGGATTCAGGCTTCGCCCTGAAGAAACATATATAGTCGGACTCGTTCATGAAAAGGTTATTCTCCACTTCGACAGCCGCTCCTTCTACCCTTACATAGAACATGGCGCCGGTCTTGGCATAGCCTGGAGCCGTAGCGCTGACTGTGTTGTTCTTGAAGGTGATGGTCTTCACGATGGCTGCCGCATCCGTGCGGAAGCCTTCGCGCAGTGCATTGGAGATGGTGGAATTGGTGACAGTTATGGCATCCACCTCACCCTTGCGTATGTCGAAGCCGTCCTGGCTGCCTCCGGCATCGTGTATGTAAACGTTGTCGAACACGAAGCTGCCTATTTTGGACCCTTCGATGGGACTGTAGATTATGCTCTTCGCATAGCCCGATATTTCGCAGTCCCTTACCGTTATCGTCCCCGCTGCCAGAGCGGCGTCCGCCACTTCGAAGCAACTGCCGCTCAACTTAGTGGTACCGTCTGCAGCGAATCCGTCGAATGCGATGTTGCCGAAAGTGATGTCGCCTGCATTGGCGCCCGAGAACTTGATCATTCCATTGATGACAGGCCTGGTTGTCCCGGATTCTCCCGTCAATGCGATCGGCTGGGTTATGGTCCATACGTCTGTCAGAATATATGGGGAGCCGGATGCGGCCAGAGTGATTTCACTCTTGCCGGCCGCGACTGCCGCCATGAGTTCGTCCACCGTCTTTACCGTGACACCTGTGGATCCTCCGCCTCCTGCAGGCAATACTACGAGGGAAGCGGCTCCCTTGGAAGACTGCGTGTAGTAAACGTCGTCGGCTGCAGGGTTTGCATAAACCTCGACAGGATATGCGCCTGAATCGAGGAACTGGACGGTCTTCGCAGGTATGGTGTACGCCAGATCGGTGACAGTGTATGACTTGCCGCTGAAGACGACCGTATAGCTTCCGGCGTATGGCACTTCAGGCCAACTTACGGTCACATCCGAAGCTTCGCCTTGAGTCACAAGCGCAGGATCCGCTGAAGGTTCGGGAGCAGGCAGCGCGGTGCTGACCTGAGTGGAATCCGAGCTCCATTCGAGTGCGCTGATCCCGATAGGGCCGCTGCCGTAAACATAAACTCTGGATTCCTCGGTGATGCCGCCGATGAGGATTTTCTGGACGTTGTTCATTCCTTCGCTGTAAGCCGCACCTCCCTTGACCGCACCGTTTACGCTTACCGACACGTGGCTGTCGGACCCGCTTACGCCGGCAGTCCTTATGTAGAGAGCTCCAGGTTTGTCAATCAGGAATTCAAGGTCACAGTCGCTTGGAACGTTGGTTTTCGCATCGACGGTTGCGGCACCGCTGAACCAGACGGCAGCGCCCTTAATGCTTATCGGCTTGGAAATCACCCTGAAGAGCAGGTTGTCCTTTACGGTGGATTTGCTTGCAGTGCCATTGAACACCTTGGTATTCGAGAGCGTCCATACCTTCGGAGCTTCCACGACTTTCAATGTCAGGTCTTCTTCGGTTTCCACATAAGGGATGAACCATCGCGGATCGCCTACCTCAGCCGCGAGAGCGTCGGAACTTGTAAGGTTGAAGGTGCCGCTCTCGATGTTATAGCAAGGAGAAGTGCCAAGGACCTTGCCTCCCTGTGCGATTGCCTGGTCCTGGGTACACTTTGTCGTCCAGAATGTCGAGGCGATGTTATAGAAATAATTCTTGGAGAATGCGAACTTCTCAGCCGTTATGTTGGCTGCGACTTCGCCAATGAAGGCGGCTTTCGCACCCGTCTCGCCCATGATGAGATTGTTCGCCACTGTAACGCTCGCAGGAACGCACTTGATGTTCATCAGGCCGCCGTTGTTAGTGCTTTCATCAAGGCTGCAAAGTCCTGCGAAGGTATTGTTCTTGACAAGGACATCACCCACAGTGACGCTGGCATCCAAGCGGATGAAGCTGCGGAAGCTGTTCCAGACGGTGTTGTTCTGCAGAGTCAGCTTGTCGACCCTGGTAGCTGCGTTGCGAAGGTCTATGCCGTCGCCTCCTGCCAGTCCGGTATTGATATCGGTAATATAGCAGCCTTCATATATCAGGGAGCCGATCACCATAGGCTGGCTCCATTCATACAGCAAGCCCTTAGAATATCCTGTGATGTTGCAGTTCTTGTAGTGGATTTTCCCGATGGTTATGGATGATGCACCCCCTCCGTTCTTGGCTTGGATTGCGAAGCCGTAGTTCTGGCCGTTGCCGTCGAACGTGACGCTTTCAGCATAGAAATCGCCAGTAAAGTCCTTCGTAAGGTGAATCTCGCCGAGAAGGGTAGGCTTTACGCCGGTGGTGGTCTCTTCACCGTAGATCTCAATGCCGCCGGCGACATCGGCGGATCCGATAGGATAAGCGGTATCGCTTGCAGCGACCAGAATCTTGGCCGCCTTATCGGCAAATGCCTGCAGGATGGCCGCTGAAGATGCAACCCTCGTCAAGCCATCGGTCACCGGACGTGTCCAAGCCTCTATCTGACCACGGTCGGCACTCTTGAAATAGAGCGTAAGATCGTAGCGGGTGGATGCGGTGAGGTTCTCGATGGTAGCTGCTCCTGCAGCGATCTGGTCGGCATCAAGTTCGACCTTATATTCGTCGGCTCCTTCAGGAGCTACAAGGATGTGAGTGACTTCAGGATCCTGGGTCCATGCAACTGTGATGGATGTGGCAGTCCTGGACTTGATTTCAAGTGGCAGTTTGTCCTTTACGGCATAAGTCTTTATGGGCTTGACATAGGTCGCCCATTTGGAATCCTCCTTTCCAGAATCGCTCTGTCCCTTTACCCTGTAATAATAAGTCATGTCAGCCTCCATATCCGCACTGTAAGGCACATCGGAAGCTTTTATCGTGTATGTACCGACAAGATTTTCCAAATCGGGGTCAGAATATACCTCGAGTACGAACTTGTCAGTGCCGGTCGGCACGTCCCAGGAGTAGGTGACGGTCTCGCCGTCGCTCGCAATCTTTGCGTTGAGGTTCATCGGCTCCAGGCAACGTTTCAAATCCAGGGCGGTGATGATGTCCTCGATCGGAGAGACGCACCCCGCGAAGGCGAAAACCGCGGCCGTTAATGCTAATGTTCTGAATATTTTTTTCATATAGCGTTCGAATTAAGTCTGTTAGTAACCGTAGTCATTCTTGACATAGCCCTGGCTGTTGGTGATTGAGGCATCGAAAATAGGCCAGAATTCGCGTGTGTCCGGATTGACGGCATACATGGAAGAAATTTTGGCATCCTTCAGCTTGTCAGTGCTGACGTAGCCTTTTTGCAGCGTCCATCCTTCGCCCGGATTGCCTGTTTCGCTCGGGTCGAGTCCGTATATCTCTAGGCTCATCCCGTCGTCTGCGACCTTGTAGTAAACATCGCCTGTGAGGAATGAATACTTGCCGGTCATATTGGAAAGGCCGGTCATATCTTCCATCGCGGCGTCCATGCCGCTCTTAAGTTTGTTCCAGCGGATCAGATCGCCCTTACGCAGGAACTCGCCGCAGAATTCGAGCTTGCGCTCCTCCTCGATGGCGGACTGCATGGCATCAGCGCTGCTTATTGCATTGACATAGGCTTCAGCCATACTCTCGTGTCCCTCGTAGGCGCGTTTGCGTACGGGAAGAAGATAGCCCTTGGCGGAAGCCAGATCGCCTTCGGCATTCGCTATTTCGGCTGCCATGAGCAGGATGTCCGCATAGCGCATATAGATTGGCTTTATCCCATCGTCGTTGCCTCCGGTGTAAGGCGATTTTGTCATCCATTCGAAGCGGTACTTTCCGAAGTACCAGCTGTCTATGCCTGCAAGTACGGGAGTGGAGGTCTTATCCCATTTGAAATTCACGCAGCTGACATCGCGGCGTACGTCCTGCGAGCCATATTCGAAATACAATGTCGGGACAGGGCCGGCGGCGCCGCCGCTTGTCTTGCTTGCACTGTAAGTGGATCCCTCGCTGCGTACCGCAAAAGTGTAGTTCCAACGGCCGCGGGCGTCTCCGAAAGGAATCGAGAAGATGACTTCCTTGCCTGCAGTGAGGTCGAGGTTGTTCATATCGGTCCAGATGTCCTTGAAATTTGCATCAAGGGATACCGTACCGCTCTTTATGACATCCTTCAGGGCCGTCAGAGCCTTGGGATAAAGGACATCCTTCGACAAGTCGGCGTCTGTGGTAAGACGTACGGAACCCGTATTGCCGGTTCCTACGGCTCCGTCGTCAGGACGGAGGGCGTAACCGGAAGCCGCGAGAGCTATCCTCGCATACAAGCCCTTTGCAAATGCCAGGCTTACGCGGTCCGTCTTTTCAGTTTCGGTGCGCTCATTTGGCCAGGCAAGGTAATTGAAGGATTCCTCGAGATCGGCGAGTATCTGCTCGTATATGACGTCGCGGCTGCTCTTTGCCAGATAAATCGTGGAAGAAGTGACCGGTTCGAAGCGGGCCGGGACATCTCCCCATCCCTTTATGAGGTCAGCATAAAGCATGGCCCTCATGGTCAATGCCTCGCCAAGCAGGTACGCCATATCCTTATCGGTTTCGGCCTTCCCGTACTTGCGGATTCCCGCAATGCAGAGGTTTGCCCTCTCGATGCCTACGTACATCTCATTGTAGGGACCGTTATCGAGATTCATGTTAGTGTTGCTGGAGGCTGTGGAATATTGCGCTAGGTCCAGGTTCGCCTGGCTGCCAGTTGTGCTGTTGTACCACTCCTCGTCGTTGTTGAAGCCGTACCATGGAAGGTATCGGCCACGATAGCAGTTGACATGTCCGAAGACTTCGGAGATGGAATATACGTTGTATTGCGCAAGCGTATAATTTGAGAATACGACGGATTCGTCAAAGGAAGACTTCGTCTCGGTATCCAGCATATTTGAGCAGGAAACCGATATTGCCGCCGCTGCTATTATGCAGAGGACTGTATTTGCCTTATTGATTGTTTTCATCTCTTTGCCGGATTAAAAGGTTAAGTTGATCCCGAGAACGCATCCGATGCTTTTTGGGTAAGCGGAGTAGTCCACTCCCGGTGTAAGGGGAGTCGATCGGCGTGTATCGACCTCAGGGTCGTAGCCTGAATATTTCGTAAGAAGCCATAGGTTGGTGCCGGTGGCATACAGGCGCAGTTTGCTTATTTTAATCTTCTGTGTCAGTTTTTCAGGAACAGTATAGCCGAGAGTGGCCGAGCTGAGGCGAATGAACGAACCGTCTTCCACAGCGTAGTCGCTGAACACTGCCGTTCCGACACAAGGAGACCACATGGTGGTATTCGCATTTGCAGCTGCAAGGGCGTCAGGATCTTCGATAAGCTCGCCTGTGGTCCAGTCCACGTTTGTCCAGCGCTTGTCGACGTCCATGGTGTTCAGCAGGTTCCTGTTATAAAATTTGCGGGAAGAAGTGAACTCTATCTTGTTTGCATTGTAAATCTGGTTGCCGTACACATAGTTGAAGTTTGCCGAGAAATCGAATCCGTAAGCGTAGCCGGAAAGCGAGAATCCGCCTGTCAGCTTGGGGCTGGCGTTGCCTATGATGGTCTTGTCCGCCACAGTCACCTTGCCGTCGCCCGTACGGTCCTTCAATTTCATTGCCCCAGGGCAGAGATAAGTAGAGCCAATGACGGCGGAATCGTCCGTAACGCCTTCGTTCAGCTTCCATTTCCCATCGGTGTAAGTGAAATCGCTGACTTCATAGCGTCCGTCGGACTTGTACCCGTACATGTTTCCGAGAGGCTGACCTACCTGGACGAGGTAGTCTGTCCCGATTTCAGTGGAAGCCCAATATGAAGTGGCTTCAATCTGGTCGAGGCCCCCAAGGGATGTCACCTGGTTCCTGTTGTATGCGATGTTGAACGAAGCGTTCATCCCGAAGTTCCTCCGCTCGAATATTACTCCGTTAAGGGTAAGTTCTACACCCCTGTTCCTGGTGGAACCGATATTCCGGTACTGATTGTCATATCCGGAGCCCGCCGTAGGGAACTTGATGAGCAGGTCCTCGGTATTGTTCTGATAAACTTCTATTGAACCGTCGATACGGTCCTTGAACAGGCCGAAATCGAGTCCGATGTTGTTCGAAATCGTGGTTTCCCATTTCAGGTCAGGATTGCTCATGACAGTCTTGCCGTCGCTGTCCTTTACCGTTGTCCAATAAGTGGTGCCCTGGCTGATCCATGTGGTGGCGTAAGCGGCATATTCCTGCAGTATGAGCCCGGCGGGTATATTGTTGTTGCCAGCGGTACCGTAAGAATAACGGAGCTTCAGGTTCGTGAGCCAAGGGAACTTGTCGCGCAAGCCGTCGTATCCAGAAATCCTCCAGGATGCGGCGAAAGAAGGGAAATAGCCCCAGCGATTGTTCGCGGCGAACTTGGAGGATCCATCCGCACGCATCGTAGCCGAGAGGGAATATATGCCTTTATACGAATAATTGATTCGGCCGAAGAATGAAAGCAGCTTGTCGTCCGGATCGTAATAGTTCGAAGTGGATACGGCGGTCCCGGAGCCGAGAAAGTTCCAAGCCATGTTTGAATCGAAGAAGTCGGGGAATCCCTCAACCCAGTTGGTCAAGGTGTTCGATGTGGTCCTTATGAACTCTTCGCCGAGGAGAACGTCGATATGGTGGCAGTCGCTTCTGATGAGGTCTTCGAAATCATAGGTAAGGGTGTTGGTGTTGCTGAACTTCATACGGTCGTAGTTCTTATATTGGGCGGCAGGCTGCCCCTTGATGGTGGCGCTGTTGTTCACGTAATAGGTGGTTGTGCCATAGAAGCGGTCATTTATCTGGTTGTAGTCGTCGAGGCCGCCCTCAATCTTGAGCTTCAAGTTCTTGACTATTTCCCAAGTCATCGCGCCGTTGGCGTTCCATTCGGAGCGGTTCACCCGGCTGTCGTTGTCCCATACTGACTGTACTGGAGGGGCATTGTCTCCATAATCGGCTTCCTCGTCGACTCCCTGGATGGCTGAAGAGATTGGAATCGGTGTGTAGCTGATGGCATGCTTCAGACGTCCGTTGCCTGAAGTGGTTCCGGAGTCATTTATGCCGTTCGCACCTGAGCCGTTCACCTTCGTCTTGGAATAGCGGACAGAGATGTCGAACGTCAGAGGCTTTAATGGCTTGTACTGGCTCTTGAGAGTAAGGTTGTCGCGAGTGTAGCTCGACCCGAGCATTATGGCATTGTCTTGCATTCTGGCATAGCCGGCGGTCCAGTTGGCCTTGTCACTGCCGCCTGAAATGGTGATGTCGGTGTTGCAGGAACTGCCCTGATTGCCGAAGACCTGGTCTACCCAGTCGTTCGTCTTCATTCCCGCATACTGGTCTATGTCGTCGTAGGTGCCGAAATAAGGCTCGTACTGATCGGAAATGTTGTCCCTGACCGCAGCAAGCTCATACTGGAACTTCACGAAATTCTCCGCATCCATGGGAACGAGGGCGTCCTTGTTGGCTATCTTTTTCAAGCCGTAGTAACCGTTGAGGCTTACTGTCAGCTTGCCTTCCGTCCCCCCCTTGGTCGTCACTATGATGACGCCGTTGGCGCCGCGTGCTCCGTAAATGGCGGTTGAAAAAGCATCCTTAAGCACATCTATGGACTGTATGGACGAAGTGGGAATGTCCGAGATGCTTTCGACAGGGAATCCGTCCACTATGTATAGCGGGGAACTGTCCTGCGTGATGGATCCGCCGCCGCGGACGCGGATCTTGACCTGAGCATCAGGGTCGCCCTCGGTCATCGTAACCGAAACGCCGGCCATTTTTCCCGAGAGAGCCTGATTTACACTTGTTACAGGCTGTTCGGTAAGTTTTTCATTGCTTACTGAAGAAACGGATCCGATGAGGTCGCGGCGCTTTACCGTAGCATAGCCGACAACGACGACTTCATCGAGGAAAGTGTTGTCGTCCGTCATTGTGATGTCAACGACGGATTTGTCGCCGACGGGGATTTCCTGCGTCTTCATGCCAACGAAGGAGAACACCAGCATCTTGCTGGAATTAGCCGGAACGTTGAGCGTGTAATCGCCGTCGATGCCCGTAGTTGCGCCAACACTGGTGCCCTTGACTACGACGGAAACCCCTATCAGAGGCTGTCCGCCGGAATCCTTGACGACACCTTTCACCGTCTGGGCGGCCAGTGGAAATGCCACCGTCAGCAGCAGAGCGATGAGAGAAAGTTTCAATGTTAGTTTTTTCATAGAGATTATTGGAGATTTTGTTGATTATTGTTTTTTCGGTTTCAGTTTTGATGAAACGTGCGACAAAAATAACAATTATTTTATTTCCGTGTACGTGCCCGACAGATTTTCTGCATTGATAATTTCCTTCACCAAGTCGTGCAAATAGACTTCTAGATTAGTATAACGGCTCTTTGGGTCAAGTGTGAAGGACTTTCCATCGGAAGCATCAGTTTTTTTCAAGCCGTGCTTTTCTTCCCACGAATCAGGAATGCCATCTCCGTCCATGTCCGTTTCCGCCGTGCCTGCCGCATAGGACGGCCAGCCTCCGACATCTGTCTGTGAGTCGATTATCCCATTTGTTCCTCCGTTGGATCCTTTGTATGTATAATTTCCGTTATCGGTCTCGGAAACGACACGGGAATCCACGGCATCGCGCACGTTGCTGCATCCTGCATAGTCAAGTACGCGTCTGAAGGCAGTTGCGGCCGTATGAGTTGTCACAAATCCGCTGCCCATCCTGAATATCGATGTCGATTTTACGGTCCCTATCCCATTCCAGCATGAAGCTGTGTCCTTCAACTTGATTCCTTTCCAGTTGTCGTCATTTACAGCCTCGCAGGCTGCCTTTTCCTTATCCGACAGGGCTGGGCAGGAAGCATCGAATATATTTCCTGACAGATAGAACTGTCCCCATACACCTTTTGCATTCGTATTCGAGCCGTCATCGTAATTCGGCGCGAAAAGCTGGTCGCAAAGCGAGCTCTTTGCAGCGGTCGACGGGCCCGGCTTGTAATAATTATTCACGAAATTATAGGATCCTCCTTCTCCGGCATATCCGCCGCCAGTCGGTCCCCAGTTGTAGAAAACGTTGTTGCGCAAATCCGCCTTTTCCGTCGCCGGAGTTCCGGTGTATCGGCTGCCACAGAGTCGCGGCGTGCGTGAGGTATGATGCGCAAGCAGGTTGTGGTGGAAGCTTGCAGGTTCCCCTCCCCAAATGCATCCGTACCCGTGAGCTCCTTTGGAATGTACTGAATTGCAAAGACTTTCCGAAAGGATGCACCATTGCACAGTCAGATTCTTGATATCGTACCATGATGAACATTCGTCGATGCTCCAGCTCATGGTGCAGTGGTCTACGATAACGTTCTCCCCATCCTTCCCCCAGATGGCGTCGTCCTCATTCTTCATTTCGTCCCCCTCGCGGAAACGAAGGAAACGCAGTATGACGTTGCTTGTCTTGCATTGGACGGAATAGTTCTTCAGACAGATTCCGCCGCCAGGAGCCGTCTGTCCCGCAATAGTCACGTCAGGGTTCTTTATTTCCAGAGTCTTGGTCAAAGCGATGATTCCGCCCACATCGAAGACGATTGTCCTTGCTCCTGACTGGTTCAATGCCCAGCGCAGCGAGCCTTTCGAATCCGTGTCCTCAAGCGTTGTGACGTGGTATACCACGCCGCCCCTGCCGCCTGTAGCGTACATTCCGCAGCCCTCAGCGCCTGGAAACGCTCTTGCAACACCGTCGTCCTCACTCTCGGGGAATCCAAAGTCGTACTTGGCCGTCGTGTCGACAGGAGTGACGGGCGTTCCGTATGACGGAGTCCCCGTTACCGTGGACGAATATTCGGAAAAAACGTTGCTCCTCCCAGCCTTTACCACAAAGCTGTAGGTCGCACCCTTGGTCAGTCCCGTCAGCGTCACAGTCGCAACCGTAACGGAACCCCACGTCTGGACCGTGCCATCTGAATTTTTCAGCCTGTAGGTGTAAGTGTCTGCCCCCTCGGAGGCTGTCCAGCCGAATGTCAGCGAAGTAGCTGTAGATGAAGTCAATGTAACGTTCTGCGGCACTCCTGGCGCAGTGACCGAAGGAGTGGCCGGAGTGTTGTTGCAGGACGAAGCCGCAGCAGCAAGGATGGCTGTCGCAAGGAACAGCGTCTTCAATATCTGTTTCATATTATTATTTCAGCATTTCGTATTCAAGCGAGGCCAGAATGAAGGGCCCGACACCTTTTGGGTCGTTGTCGACCACTTTGCAGTTTATGTAATAGTCATAGTCGCCGCTACGGTTCTCCTTTCCTCCGAGCCCCGCGACCGCGCAGCATTTGTGCAGCGTCAGGATTCCATCCCCGTCCGAAGTGATGAAGGTCGAGCATAGCCGTTCGTAGCATTGTCTCGCATAAGGAAGAAGGGATTCGTCAAGCACTCCGATGCGGATTCCTTTAAGCATCGAATAGACGAACATCGCGCTGCAGGTAGCCTCGACATAGTTGCCCTCCGCCCCCGGACGGTCCATTACCTGGTACCACATTCCGGTCTTCGGGTCTGCATATCTCGGCAGCTGCTCGACGAGATTTTGAAAGATGGAGACGATCTCGGCTCTACGGTCATACGTGACGGGCATCTTGTCGATCACGTCGGCCATAGCCATCATATACCAACCCTCAGCCCTTCCCCAGGCATGCTTGGACTGCCCGGTAATGGGATCGCACCAGAACATCTTGCGCGAATCGTCGTAAGCGTGCCTGTACAGCCCTGTGGCAGGATCGAAAGTATGCTTTGCGGCCAGTACGAACTGGTCTGTGACATCGTTCAGGGACGAATCCCTCTTAGCGCCGGATTCGTAAAGCATGGCATAGTCGGTATAAAATAGTTCAGCCATGTAAAGCCCGTCAAGCCACATCTGGTCCGGATAGGCCTTCTTGTGCCAGAATCCTCCGTCCGGAATCCTCGGCTGCTCCTCAAGCTGCATTCTGAGAATGCGCATGGCCCGGCGAAATTTCGGCAGCAATGCTCCATTCTCTCCGAAATCGAGAGCGTAGAGCGCCAGCAACGCCTCGCCCGGGCAGATGTGGTCGAGAGTATAGTTCCACGGCTTGTATGAGGAAATGCTGCCGTCGGCGGCAATGATTCCGTCATACCAGTTGAATACATACGGGTAAATCGAATCGTCGTCGTATGTCAAGCAGACCTCGAGAAAAGAGAGCAGTTCAAGCCCTGTCGTGTAGTTCCACTTGTATTCCCCCTTCATCCCGTCGATATACGTCGCCTCAGGGTTTCGCCTCATCTCCGAACGCACCATCCGCTTCGACATCGAAATGCCGCTGTACGCGAAGCCGGAAGCGGCTTTTGAGTCGTTCTTGCCGACATCCGAAGTCGTCTTTCGCCCAACGCCGCATCCGGTGCAGGCTGCGAGAGCCGACATAAGCGTCAACGTCCATATCGTCTTTCTCATGGCAGGGCTGACTTTATTCGTTGTTGTAAGGATCCCAGTTGTCGGAGCCCTTGACCACCTTCTCGTAAGAGTAGCGTTCAAGCTCCTTTGCAGTCAGCTGATGGCTCCATGAAACTCTCGTCTTCGGAGAGGCGCCGGGACCATAGCTGCCGTATTCTGCATAATACGACGACTTGTGGTTGTCGTTCTTCGGCCATTCGCTCCACCCTTGCGGAACGATGTGAGGACCCATTTCACAGTTTATGAAGACAGTCTGCGCTCCCGGCCTCCAAGGCCTGCCGAGGTAGCATTTCGTGACGCCGGGGTCGGCCGTCAGCCTGCAATCCTTGAAGACAAGGCCGTACTCTCTGCCCGGATTGGTGGAGGAGGCAGTGATGTAGCTGTCCTCCTTGCTGCGGATCTCGCAGTTCTCGAAATATGCCTGGGAGAAGCCGAAGATGAAGTCCGTGCTGCCTTCGATGTAACTGTCCTTGACATAGAACTTGTTGTCCTTGCCGTAAGCGTAGAAAGTGTCCTGCCAGCCCAGGAACTTACAGTGGTTGAAGAAGATATGGCTGCCGTGAATATGCACTGCCACCGCTTGTCCGACCTTGTCGCCGTGTCCCGCCCCGTTTGCTATCGTCAGGTCTTGGAAAGTTACATAGTCGGGATGGATGTAAAGCGTCGCGCTTCCGGAAGTGCCGACGGGCAGGCCGTTCTCCCACTTCTTCGTAGCGCAAAGGTCATAGGTCAGGATGGTGCTGTCCTCGCTTTCGCCCTTGATGAACAGCCGGTACTTGTTGTGGGGGATGCTCACGCGCTCTTGGTACACGCCGTTCCTGATGAGTATCCTTGTGATGTAGTTGTGCATGTAGTCCGGCGCGGCGTCGATGCCGTCCTGGATGGTCATATAGTCTCCGTGGCCGTCCTTCGAGACGACTATGTCGTAATAGACCAAGTGCTTGGCAAGCTCGGGAAGCTGCTCCCTGATGCCTTCCACTGCTGATTCGCACTCCTTTCGGGCTCCGCTTGCCTTGGTGTGGGTGTTGTCCTGCTTCCCTTCAGGCATTGCCGTGAACGTGCCCGAAGGAACCCACATGAAATATTTCCTTGATGCGCTGTCGCCCAAGTCCTCAAGCCATTTCGCAGTCTTTGCCTGCATGTCTATCAGCGGCACCCCGAACTCGGCTGCCACTGCCTTCATCGCGGCAGGATAATCGCCATGGCAGTTGCGTACAAAGACTCCGGTCGAATCGAAATATCTGCGAGCCACCGGAGTCATCAGCACCGGATGGCACCCCTTTGCGAGAGCTGTCCTGACGAACAGGCGCAGGTTATCCCGATAAGCGCCCCAGGGTGCCGCATATCGTGTGCTGTCGCTTTCCTTGGAGTCATTGTGCCCGAATTCGATGAATACGTAGTCGCCAGGCTTCAGGTTGCCCTTGACTTTGTTCCACAGTCCCATGGCGATGAAGCTCTTGGTGCTCCTGCCGTTCCGGGCATAGTTTATCACCCTGACGCTGTCGTCCAAGAAGTTCGGCAGCATCATTCCCCAGCCGCGTTCAGGATTGCCTCCTGACAAGTCTTTTTCAGCCATCGTCGAATCTCCCATGAGATGGACGGTGACGGTCCCGTTCGGATGCGAGACCTTTTCGGGCATCACCTCCGGAGCATAGGCGAAGCCGTTCCCGAAAATGAAGGTAAAGGCCGTCAAGGCCGCGATTCTCCTCAGATGATTCATAATCCTAATAATTGATTGCCATGAGTGAAGCTCTATCTTATTGAGGTGTCCTTCGTCTCTTCCTGCACGAACTTTTCACCTTCGGTGCAGCGTATGTCCACATTGCTTATGGATACTCCGTCGCAATATTTCAACTCTGCCCCCCGCACGGAAGATATGGTGCAATCCTTCACTGAGATATTTCTGATCGGCATCTCGGGCAGCCCGTCCAAATACATGGCTCTCGCCGCTCCCTTGCAGACGACGTTGGCGATGAAAATATCCCTGAATTCAGGCGTCGTTTCGTCGGCTTTAGGCGCCGAAACAGAGCCGTTTCCGGTCTTTCCGAATTCCGTTGTCGGGTCGTTTCCGCTGTAGAACAAATCGAACAGGAGCGCATCAGTAACGATATCCGTCATGTAGATGCCGTCGATGTGGATGTTCTTCACGACTCCGCCGCGGCCCCTCTTGCTCTTGAAGCGCAAGCCTACGTCTGTGCCGATGAAGCGGCAGTCTGACACTTTTATGTTCTCCACGCCCCCCGACATCTCGCTGCCGACCACGAACCCTCCGTGCCCGTGATAGACATTGCAGCCGTCGACGATGAGATTCCTGCAAGGCATAGCGCGCCTGCGTCCGTCCTCGTCCTTTCCGGACTTTATGCAGATTCCGTCGTCGCCAACGTCGAACGATGAGTTGGTAAGGACTACGTTCTCGCACGATTCTATGTCGATTCCGTCGCTGTTCTGCGCGTAATCAGGATTCCTGACAGCGATGTTGTCTATCACGACATCCCTGCACATCAGGGGATGCAGGCTCCAGCACGGGGAATTCTGCAGGCGGACGTCGCGCATCAGAACGTTTTCGCACCTTCTGAAGCTTATCATCACCGGCCTCAGGAAACTTTTCGCCGCTTCCCATTCTTCCATGGAGTCAAGCCCGACAGGTACGTTCATATTGGCTTTTTCAGCAATCCTCATATATGTCGCATCGGGGTACCAGGTGTCCTTCTTCTCATTAAGAACGCCTCCCGACGCCACCTTATCCTTCCACTCCGACGCCGTCATCTTCGATTTCCTCACCGCTCTCCATGCATCGCCTCCTCCGTCGATGATTCCGCTTCCTGTAATAGAGACGTTCTTCGCGTTCTCCGCCGAGACCGGCGATTCGCAGCGATACGTGTCCAACCCCTCGAACGATGTCCTTATCAAGGGATAGAGGTTCCTGTCGGAAGAGAAAACGATCACTGCATTTGCAGTGACGTGAAGGTCAATGTTGTCCTTCAGCCTTATAGGGCCGGTGAACCAGATTCCCGCAGGAACTTCAAGATGCCCGCCTCCCTGCCTTTCGAGAAATTCCACAGCATCGGCAAAAGCCTCGGTATTCAACGTAGTACCATTTCCAGCACCTCCAAAATCCGAAACGGAAACAGTTCTGTCAGGTATGACGGGATCAGCCACTTTATCCATATTGAAAGGTAATTTTTCATAGACATCACGGTTCTTGGCCTTTCCGGCAGATGCAGACGAAGCAGCCATATTGGAGGCTCCGCATCCCGCCGCAACGCCGGCAGCCACCGTCAATGCCAGTATCAAGCCTGTACTATTCATATCTTATTCAAATCTGATGTAATCGATGTCCATCCAGCCTTTTCCTGCTTCGGTGAAATTCTCGCAGAAAAAGCCGATCCTGGCTCCGACCCACTTTCCTTCCTTTGCCTCCGCCTTCACCCCTGCATCCTTGAATTTCACTCCGTCAATGCTGAACGAGTACTTTACTGAGGCGTCGGCACCTATTTCAACCCTCAGCCACACCGGGCCGCATACATTGCGCGAGAAAATGCCTTTTCCGAGTTCCTTGGCACCCGCCTTTGACAATGCCACGCGCACCTCGGGCCCACCCTTGTCTGCCTTCTTGCATGTCACCAGCGAAATCTCGAACCTGTCCCCCATATTTTCAATGCAAAGTGCTGAATAGTCAAGTCCAAACACGGTCAGCCCGCAGCGCTCTCCTTTTATTATGGAATCAAAGGAGACCTTTGCAGTGGCAATGCATCCTACTGCAGAGACCTTCTGAAGCAGAATGCCAGGCACGGTCCACAGGTTCGAGCCGGGCGCAGCATTGAATGAAAGCAGCCTGAAAAAGCCTTCGGAGCTTGGAAATCCATATTGCTGCGAGCCGCAGTCAAGGCTCCACTGCCATTGCAATCCCGTTTCAGGGGAATTGAATTCATCTGAGGTCTCGAGGGATGCATTGAATTCGGGAAGGTCCGGTGTTCCGCAGTCCGCCACAGGATCGCCGCATCCGTCTCCGTCCCCATCGGTTCCGATGACAGGCCATCCATCCTTGCTCCAGCGCATCGGATTCAGGTAATCGACTCGCCCGAACGGGCCCGTGTCGCGGAAATTCAGGAACCAGTCCTGCACTCCTGATCCATCCGCACCATTATTTCCTGCGCCGCCCGATGTGCTCACCCAGGCGCCCTGGTGAGGACCGTTGATTCCGCTTTTTCCCTCTTTCATGACGATGCGGGCTTCATACGGGCCGTATATGTCCTGAGAACGCATGGCCAACTGCCATCCCTTCTCGACGCCGCCCGCCGGAGCGAAGATCCAATACCATCCTTCGCGTTTGTAAAGCTTCGGTCCCTCCACGGTGTGATTTCCGTCGGTATTGCCATCATAAACAAGCACATCACTTCCGATAGCGCCTGTACCGTCAGGGTTCAGTTCGCTTATGCACAGCACGCTGTTGAACCCGCAGCGGCTCTTCGCCCATCCGTGGACAAGATAGCAGCGCCCGTTTTCGTCCCAGAGCGGGCAAGGGTCGATGAGTCCTTTGCCGGGTTTTACGAGCGACGGAGCGGACCAATGCCCATCTGGTTCCGTTGCCTTGACCATATAGATTCCATAGTCCGGATCTCCCCAATAGATGTAGTATTCCCCATCGTGGAAGCGTATGCTCGGAGCCCAGACTCCGTCGCCGTGCCCTGGCAAGCACGGACGGCCCACTGAAGCGAGGCTGGGCAGGGCGTAATTCACAAGTTCCCAATGCACGAGGTCGGTGGAATGCAGGATGGGCAGTCCTGGACAGCCGGCGAAGCTGGAGGCAGTCATCCAATAGTCGCTTCCGACACGGCAGACATCCGGGTCGGAATAGTCCTGAGGTATCACAGGATTGACAAATCTGTCTTTTCCATCCGTTTTCAAGAAAGGAAGTAGAACGGCCAGAGCGACTGCGAAAAGAGCGTTGATCATCTGATTACGTTTCATATTCATCGCAAATATATGTAAAAGATCACTATTTTTTTCACTTTCGGACAAATTTCCGTTATCGTGCACGGAAATAGTGGTGCGAGACGTTGGAAAGCACGACATGGGAGCGGAAAAAGTGCATTGTGCAAAATGGCTTAAATTTTGTACTTTTGCCGCCGTATTAATCAATCAAGGTAGTTAATGAGAATTATCGGAACTGGAAGCGCACACCCGGCAATGGCAGTAACCAATGACAGGCTGTCCGATTTCCTCGACACGAGCGATGAATGGATACAGAGTCGTACCGGCATACGCCAGAGGTACTTCATCTCCGATGAAAAGCTCGAAGACATAGCTGCAGAAGCCGCTCTTAAAGCCATCGAAAACGCCTGCCTGGCCTCTTCCGACATAGATTTCATAATTTGCGCGAACATGGCGAACGATTACGGCACGCCTACGCTCTCATCCATGATCCAGGAAAGGATTGGAGCATCGTGCCCATGCATCGACATCGACGCCGCATGCGCCGGATTCATCTACGCCCTCGACTTGGCTAACGCATATCTTCACACGGGCAGGATGAAGAACATCCTTATCGTCTGTGCGGAGGAACTTTCGAAGATGATGGACTGGAAGGACCGTTCCACCTGCATACTTTTCGGCGACGGCTCCGGAGCTGCTGTAGTATCTGTCGGCGACGGCTATGGTTGCGCCAGCCTTTCCACAGTTGGCAAGCGCGACGTGCTTTACCAGAAGCAGGCCATGCGCAGAAGCCCGTTCCAGATAGGTGAAGAAGACGAGAGCGGAGTCGTGATGAACGGACGCGAAGTATACAAGATGGCAGTCAGATACTCCACTAAGGACATTGAAAGCGTCCTTCTGGAATCAGGCGTGAATGCTTCCGATATCAATGTCTACGTCCTCCATCAGGCGAACAAAAGGATCATAGAGACCATCTCGAGCTATCTCGGCCAGCCGATGGAAAAGTTCCCTACGGACATAGAGGAATTCGGCAACACTTCTTCCGCATCCATTCCCATCCTTCTCGACGCCTTGAACCGTGAAGGCAAGCTACACGATGGAGACCTCATCATGATGAGTGCCTTCGGAGCCGGCTTCAGCAGCGGTGCCTGCCTGCTGAAATGGAACGTCAAACACTAATGGACTAAAACCTGAATCAATGATAGAATCACCGATCTGCAATCTTCTTGGCATCAAGTACCCGATTTTTCAGGGCGGCATGGCATGGGTTGCCGATGCGTCTCTCGCCTCTGCTGTCTCAAACGCAGGAGGTCTCGGACTGATTTCGTGCATCACCGCGGGAAGCGAAGCCGTGCGCGAGGAGATACGCAAATGCAAAAAACTGACTGCCAAGCCTTTTGGAGTGAACATCATGCTCCAAGCTCCTAACGCGGACGAAATCGCCCAAATGGTGGTCGATGAGAATGTGCCTATCGTGACGACAGGCGCAGGCATGCCGACCAAGTACATGGAAAAATGGCTTGCAGCAGGCATCAAGGTCGTGCCAGTGATATCGGCATCCTTGTTCGCCCAGAAAATGGAAGCTATGGGAGCATGCGCCGTAGTTGCCGAAGGCGGAGAGTCCGGTGGCCACATCGGAGAGATGAACACAATGGCTCTGGTTCCGGCAGTCGTCGACGCAGTGCACATTCCCGTAATCGCAGCCGGCGGAATCGCCGATGGACGAGGAATGGCCGCAGCATTCATGCTCGGAGCGTCTGGGGTGCAATGCGGCACCTGCTTCCTGGTCGCCGACGAGTGCACCGTCTCAGATGTCTATAAGGACAAGGTGATTGCCGCAAAAGACGGCGACACAATGGTGACAGGGAGGTCGCTCGGACAGCCGGTTCGCGCCCTGAAGACTCCTTTCACCCGCAAGTTCGCCGAAATGGAGAAAGACGCTGCCATCAAGCCTGATGAAGTCATGGCTTACGGCACCGGATCCCTTCGCAAGGCAGTCAAGGACGGAGACCTGAAAATGGGCAGTTTCATGGCCGGCGAAAGCGCCGGATTGGTACATAAGCGTCAAAGCGCAGCATCCATCATTGAAAACATGGTCAGCGAAGCAGAGAAACTTATGAATAAGGAACTATGAATAGAGAAGAAATCAAGAATCTGATTCCACACCGAGAGCCGATGCTTCTGCTCGACGAAGTGGAAATCGACGAGAACAACGTCTCTCACGGGAAATATGCCATCCGCGGAGACGAATTCTTCCTTCAGGGACATTTTCCCGGCTTTCCAGTAGTGCCCGGGGTCATCCTTTGCGAGATAATGGCGCAGTCGTGCTCTCTTCTCATTGGCAAGGGGATCATTGAATATGTCCCAATGTATGCAGGAATAGACAACATGCATTTCAAGGCATCCGTCTATCCCGGCGACACTTTGGAAATAACATCCAGGATCACCGCCAGCAAGGGCAAGATGTATTTCGTTGACAGTGAGGCTACAGTCAAAGGAAAAACAGTCTGCAAGGGCAGCATCTCATTCGCCCTTATTCCCAAAGACCAGCTTTTGGCATCCAGAAAGTAATGAAAGCATCGGCGCGGCAAACTGCGCCGATGCCTCCATCATTTTTTCAGAACGAGTACTGACTTGTAGGGTTGATCCCTACAAGTTTGAAATATGCAGCTACTATCGTTCCGTAAACCCATATCTCATTTCCAAGATTCCCAGGATTGTCTTTCAGATTGACGGCAGTCCGGATGTCTCCTGAAGGAAGTTGGACCGACATGCAGTTGGCTGATGCGCTCTCAGAGGAAGACGAGGCTATGGCAATGTGAGTGTCCTTCGTAAAAGGAGTGGCAAAGGTCACGGTCCCGGAAGTCGACAGGTCTCCGCCGACAACATAGCCGTGGACCCAGACGATTTCGCCTATGTGCTGCCTTGACTGTGAAACAGTATAGGCGGTCGCCTTGCTCTTTCCGTCTGCACTCCCGTTCTCTTCATCATAAGTCAGGGTCTCGCTGACATACACAGCCGACGTGTCCACATAGATCTTGAACAGAGGAGTGCCCGTAGTTTCAGTGGAAGTCGCATCCAGTTTTATGGTAAGCACCTTTCCCGCCTCAAGGCTTCTCTTGAACAACAGCACGGAAGTCAGTCCGCTCTTTGCATTGTAAGAGACGTCCTCCGGCATGAAATAAGCCGTCCCGGTCTCAGTGAAGCCGTAGTCAAGAGTTCCTTTCGTGGAACTCAGGGTCATGATGTAGTCTGCGAACTTCTTTTTAAAGCGTTCGGTAAACTGGATCCTGAGACCCGAGTTGATCCTCGAACATTCCAGGTCGACGCTGACATGCTCACCCGCAGTGACGGCGATAGTCTGGCTGTCGCCGTAGACCGGAGTGTCGAATTTTGGAACGTCGAATGCCGCCGAAACGACTTCGATGGCGTAAGTGCCGGACGGCACGGCAAGTTCCGACGGCCTTTCCGAATATGATCCGGAATAGACGGCGACGCCTGCCGAATTTGTAATGGTAAGTACGAAATCCGCAGTGTCCGGGACAGACACGGTTCCTTTAGTGTTGAGCATGGAGACGCTTTCGCGGTCGAATCTGAGATCGATGTAGCCATCCTTCTCAGAGAGATTGTCGCAGCCGGCTGCAAGGCAGGCCGCAAGTCCAACAAATAGAAGGGAGATTAACCCTCCTTTCACTTTTTCCTTCATTTTTAACCTCCTGTTTTGATTTGTTATCAGTGCGGCAAAACTAATTACGGTTTTTGGGAATATGCCTTATCTTCATAAAATTTACCCACTCAATTCAGATATATTTATTTAAATTTGCAGAATGTTTTTAAAAAAAGGCATATAATCGTTTGTAACCGTTTATAATTTTTTTACTAATGAGCAAGATTACGTCTCATCCCATCCTCGACATTCCTGTTGAAGAGCTCGTGGAATTCGATTTCGAAGGACACAAAGTACAAGGTCAGCGCGGACACACCATAGCCGCCGCACTGCATCAAGCAGGCTATCCAGTCCACAAGCACAGCCTTAAAGGCCGTAACCGCACTTTGGAATGTGGCATCGGCAAGTGCGGAGCTTGCGAAATGCTTGTCGACGGAGCGGTCCGCCGCATCTGCATAACCAACGTGGATGGAGTCAAGCACGTCGAGAGAATCGGTGACGCGAATGAAAGCGGGAAGATAAAGACCGTGCTAGACGTTGACATCCCTGCTGCAAGAGACGGAAGGACCGTTTACAAGACTGCCGTTGCCATCATCGGAGCAGGTCCGGCCGGCCTTGCTTGCCGTGAAGAACTTCGCAAGGCGGGCGTAGACTGCCTCGTCATCGACAACAACAGCTCCATCGGCGGGCAGTTCAACATGCAAACCCACCAGTTCTTCTTCTTCGAGAAGGAGCGCCGCTTCGGAGGAATGCGCGGATTCGACATTGCGAAGACACTCGCTGGCGACAGTCAGGAAGGGATATTGCTCGACAGCGTCGTATGGGATATTTTGGAAGGTAAACGCCTTGCTGTCAAGAACATAAAGACGCGTGAAGTATTCTACGTCGACGCTGAAAGCCTTGTCGTCGCTACGGGAGCCGTGCCTTTCATGCCTGCCTTCAAGAACGACGACGTTCCGGGAGTCTATACTGCAGCCGTGGTCCAGCGTATGATGAACCGAGAATTCACTCTTCTCGGCAAGAACGTGCTTACCGTTGGAGCCGGCAACATCGGCTACCTTACATCTTACCAGCTGATGCAGGCCGGAGCTCATGTCAAGGCAATAATCGAGGCTATGCCTAACGAAGGCGGCTTCCCTGTCCAAGCCAATCGCCTTCGCAGGCTCGGCATTCCCATAATGACCTCTCACGTGCTTCTTGAAGCCGTTCCAAATGCAAGCCGAGACGGCATCACCGGAGCCATCATTGCAAAATGTGAAAACTTCAAGCCTATTGCCGGCACCGAGCGTCTGCTCGATGGCATCGACTGCATCAACATCTGCACCGGGCTTCTCCCTGACAACCAACTTTTCACCAAGGGAAGCATCGTATTCGGCAGGAACTGCTACGGCGCAGGAGACTCCGTAAGAATTGGGGAAGGAACCTCGGCAGTGCTCAGAGGCCGCCAGTGCGCTCTAGAGATCATGCAGGACGCAGGGCGTCGCATTGATTACAATGAATATCTCACAGTCTCCAAGGATTACATCGACTCTCAGCAGAAGCCGATAAGAGTGCTTCAGGAGCCGCGAATCCCCGAGCCTAAGCGCCGCAACGACAAGGGATTCGTGATAACCGACTGCCTTTATGGCTTTGCGTGCAATCCATGCTCCTTCGCCTGCAAGCAGGGAGCCATCACCAAGAGCAGCACCTCAGTCACTCCTATTGTCGACTACGACAAGTGCATCGGCTGCATGGACTGCGTGAACCAGTGCCCTGGCCTTGCCATATTCGGATACAGATACTCTCAAAAGAAAGTTTATCTGCCTGTTGAATACAGCGTTACAGCCGGAGCGGAAGTATTCCTGGTCGACGACGACGGTGCCAAGGTCGGCAGCGGAGTCATCGAGAAAGTCATGCCGAAGCCGAACAAGACGAACGTGGCGGTCGTGGAATGCAAGGACCTTGAAGGCGACGACCTGCTGAAAGTCAGGGGACTCATCGTCAAGGAAAACTATCCTGCCCCTCTGGACCTCAAGCCCGCCACAATCGACGATGCCAAGATGTACATCTGCCATTGTGAGGATGTCACAGTAGAACGCGTTCTTGAGCTCATTGGAGACAGGAAGAGCATAACTGCGATGGAACTCAAGCACATCACCCGCATGGGCATGGGCGACTGCCGCGGAACACGCTGCCTGCCTCGCGCGAAGCAGGTACTGAGGAGTCACGGAATCGAAGTCATCGGTGAATTCACTCCGCGCGGACCTATGGCCAATCAGGTCGGTCTCGGCGATCTTGTGAACCGCCCTGACACGGAAACATACGTCACATCACCTAAGTTTACGGTCGACATTCCCGAAAAGGTAGGCGCCATCATAGCCGGAGGCGGAATGGCAGGGTCTTCACTCTTCCGCTACTTCTCCGAAGCAGGTTTCAAGCCTATCCTCTTCAACAAGGATCCGGGCAGCTCATGGCGCTGCATCGCCGGCGGACGCCCTTCGTTCTCCGTTCCTGCCCTCGCAGAAATCGCCCGCGGCAACCTGGAAATTTTCCGCGAACTGCAGAAAATATCGAACATCGACATGAAGATGACGCGCTACGTCACATTCTCGCACAATGATGCCACATACAAGTCCCTCGAGGATTCACTCGCCTTCACCGACGGTTATATGGTTCCCCGCAAGGACTTCCAGAAGGAGGTCTCACCATACTTCAATCCCGCTCTTGACATCTATACAGACGCGCTCATCAGCAAGGAGTGCTGGCAGGCCACGCCTGGCAAGACCATAGACCTAGTCCGCCACATTGCAGTCGAACAAGGAGGCACCCTGATGGAAAACACTGAGCTAGTCGACGTCATGCATGAAGGCAAGGGCTTCAAGGTCGTCGTACGCCTCGGTGACGGCACCTACAAGACTTACCATACCGACATCTTCGTCAACGCACTAGGCACCAGCGCAGGCAAATTCGCAAGACGTATCGGCATCGAGACCGGACTGTACCCTGTCAAGCATCAGGCATTCATCACGAAGCGCCTGCCAATGATGGGAAAGGACGGCGATTCGCTCGACATGCTCATCGACCGCCGCCTTTACAAGGGCTTCTCGGCCGTTTACGGCCAGCAGCTCCACGAGACAGGCCAGATCATCGCGTGCGCATCTCCCGCCAACGAAGCATTGCAAGTCGGCAAAGACCTGAAGTACAACACCCAGGAATTCCTTCAGCTCGTCAGCGAAGTCTTCTGCGACTGGCTTCCTCAGCTTGGCGGCGTTGGCTTCCAGGCCATCTGGGCCGGCTACTACACTGAGCCTCGCTACATCGTCGACCCGTCACTCGGTCTTATGGTCGGCATGCGCGGCCACGGCTTCATGTTCAGCCAGTACATCGCCAAGATGTACGTCGACTCAGTTCTAGGAAAACCGGTCCCGGATTACTTCAAGCGTCTCAGCATCACCGGCGACGCCCTCGAAGAGAAGGCCTTCGCCTAGCCATAACCGCCCCTGCCGCCACATCTGGACACTCCCCGCGGCTAGACTCGCTAACGCAGACCCATCGAGACGCTCCCCGAGACAAGCACGGCTTGATTGGACGGACTGATTTAATTTCAATTATAAATGCCCGCAGTTTTCTGCGGGCATTTCCTATTAAAAGTTGTCGTAAAGGATGTTCTCAGGCGGGACGCCAAGCGAATCCAGCATAGCTATCGCCGACGAAGTCATCATAGGCGGACCGCAGAGATAGTACTCCACGTCCTCCGGATACTTGTGGCTCTTCAGGTATTCGTCGTAGAGTACCTGGTGGATGAAGCCCTTAGGTCCCTTCCAGTTGTCTTCAGGGAGTGCATCAGACAATGCAAGATGGAAGCTGAAGTTCGGATATTCCTTCTCTATCTCAGCGAAATCCTCAAGATAGAAGGCTTCCCTCGTCGATCGGGCTCCGTACCAGTAGCTGACCTTGCGGGTCGTATGGAGCTGCTTGAACAGATAGAATATGTGCGAGCGCAGAGGGGCCATTCCGGCTCCGCCGCCGATGAACACTATTTCGCTGTCGCTGTTGTCCTTCAGGAAAAACTGGCCGTAAGGGCCTGAAATCGTAACCTTGTCGCCTGGCTTGCGCGAGAATATGTACGACGAACATACGCCAGGATTCACCTTCATGAACTTATGGGTGGCCCTGTCCATAGGAGGGGTGGCAATCCTGATGTTCAGCATGACGATCCCTTTCTCCATAGGAGCATTGGCCATCGAGTATGCCCTGAAAGTAGGTTCGGCGTTATGCATCTTGAGAGAGAATGCATCCATCCTGTCCCAGTCGCCGCGATACTTTTCCTCCACGGAGATTTCCTTGTAGTCCACATCGCATTTCGGAATGTCGATCTGGATGTATCCGCCGCTCTTGAAGTTCAGGTTCTCCCCTTCAGGCAGCTTGACGACGAATTCCTTGATGAAAGTCGCCACGTTCCTGTTTGAGACTACTTCGCATTCCATCTTCTTTACGCCGAGAATGCTATCCGGAATGAGCATGGAAATATTGTCCTTGACTTTAACCTGGCAGCCGAGGCGCCAGTTGTCAAGCTGCTGCTTGCGCGAGAAGAAGCTCGTCTCAGAGGACAGGATGGTTCCAGCACCGCTCAGCACCTGACACTTGCACATTCCGCAGGTAGCCTTTCCGCCGCAGGCGGAAGGAAGGTATATCTTTTGCGAAGCAAGCGTAGAAAGCAGCGTTCCGCCGCTCTCCACCTCAAGTTTCTTCGCTCCGTCATTTATGTCGACGGTCACCTTTCCAGTCTTCACCAAGCGTGCCTTCGCCCACAGAAGTATGGCTACCAGCACGACTGTTATTACCAGAAAGACGACTATCGCAGATATCAATGTCAATGTTTGATCCATTTCAGAAACGCTCCTCCTACAGCTTGATGCCCATGAAAGTCATGAACGAAATGGCCATCAGGCCGGTGATTATGAACGATATCCCGATTCCGCGAAGCGGTTTAGGCACATCGGAGTAAGCCAGTTTCTCGCGTATCGCCGCAAGGCTGACGATGGCCAGCAGCCAGCCGAGGCCGCTGCCAAGTCCATACGCGAAAGCCTGTCCGGCGTTTGCATAGCCCCTCTGCTGCATGAATAGCGATCCACCGAGGATGGCGCAGTTGACGGCAATAAGCGGCAGGAAAATGCCGAGAGAATTATAAAGGGATGGCGAATACTTCTCCACTATCATCTCCACTATCTGAACGATGGCCGCAATAACCGCAATGAACACGATGAAGCTCAGGAAACTCAGGTCGAGCGTCGCAAACTTCGGCCCGAGCCAAGCCAGCGAGCCCGGCTCAAGCAGATACTTGTCAAGCACGTAAGTCAGCGGCACAGTCACCGCCATTATCAGAGTGACTGCCACGCCTAATCCGGCGGAGGTCTTTACATTCTTTGACACTGCAAGATATGAGCACATTCCGAGGAAATATGCAAATATCATATTGTCGATGAAGATCGACTTTATAAAAATATTTAAACTGTCAAGCATAATTCTCGAATTTTATTTTTCCTGAAGCTCCTTGTCCTTGCTTCTCTGGATCCAGATTATGCAGCCCAGAATGATCAATGCCATAGGCGGCAGTATCATCAGGCCATTGTTTTCATACCAGCCTCCGTTCACTACGTACCAGGAAGAAGGAATGACCTGATATCCTAACAATGTCCCGCTCCCCAGAAGTTCGCGGAAAAAAGCCACTATCACAAGGATCATGCTGTATCCCAACCCGTTGCAAAGCCCATCGACGAATGACGGCCAAGGCTTGTTAGTCAATGCGAAAGCCTCTATTCGGCCCATGATGATGCAATTGGTAATAATCAGGCCTATGTAGACTGACAGCTGCTTGCTGACGTCGTAGGCATAAGCCTTCAGGAACTGAGCGATTACGATTACGAACAGCGATACCACCACCAGTTGGACGATGATCCTGATCCTATTCGGAATCGTCTTGCGCAACAGAGACAGCAGCAGGCTTGAAAGCGCGGTAACGATGGCGACTGACAGTCCCATCACCATGGCACCCTTCAACTGTACCGTGACGGCGAGCGTCGAGCAGATGCCGAGTATCAGCACCGTTATCGGGTTCGCCTTGAAGAAAGGTTTAGTATATATTTCCTTATTCATTTCTCATTCCTCCATTATTGGTGCCTTACGTCCTTCATCATAGGCACGGAAGCAGGCTTGGAAGCAGAGTCGGCAGCGAGCTTTATGGCAGTCGAGTCGCTCCTTGAAGAAAGCGTATCTGCGGCAGCGGCATCAGCGCTGATCTTTGCATTGAAATAGCCAAGGTATTCGGAGAGCCACTGCTGCACGGTAGTTCCTACCGCCCTGCTGGTAATGGTGGCTCCGCTGATGGCGTCGACTCCGTTAGGGTTGTCCTTCTGGCCGCCGCCCTTGACGACAGAGACGGAAACGAACGATCCGTCCTTGTAAAGCTGCTTGCCGTGGAACTGGCCCCTGAATTTATCTTCAGTGATTCTGGCTCCGAGTCCCGGTGTCTCGCTTTCATGGTCGAAAACGGCACCGTAGACCGTGTCACAATCCTGCTGGACAGCGATATATCCCCATATTGGGCCCCAAAGTCCGGCACCATAGCAAGGATAGATGTTTACATTGCCTGCATCCTCAGTACTGCAGACGAATACAGGGAGCAGGAGCTTGGATTCTAGCGCCTTGCGCGAAACGGAATCCTTCGCAGCCTCCATCTTCCTTATCGTCTCGTATTGCGACTTGAGGTTGACCGTGAACGCGTCGGCGTCCGATACGGTATCCCCTGCGGCGTTCAACACGAATGTCGAGACTATATGCTGTCTATACAAATCATTGATATATGCAGTTTTATCAGCCTGCTTCGAGGCGTCCAGCCCTAAGCCTGCCGCCTTTAAGATGGTCTGTTTCTTTTCCAATGCAATGTTTTCGTCCTGCTTCGGCTTCAATGCGGAGTAGACGACAGCCAGTATGGCTGCCACAGCTACGACGAGCACGACGGAATATATGAACGTATAGACGCTGCTTTCAGTATTGATCTTCATATCTATGCCCTCCTCATTCTCTTTTTTACGTTTGCATTGACAACGAGCCAGTCGATCAGAGGAGCGAACGTGTTCATCAGCAGGATGGACAGCATCATCCCTTCAGGATAGCCAGGGTTGAAAAGACGGACCGTCATGCACATCGCCCCGACGAGGAATCCGAAAATCCACTTGCCAGTTTCCGTCTGGCATGAAGTCACAGGATCGGTGGCCATGAAGACCGTTCCGAACAGGAATCCGCCCATGACGAGCTGATAATAGAAAGGTACCGCCATTGCGGAAGCTGCATTCGGAGCGAGCAGATTGCCCAGTCCTGCGATGCAGCAGAAGCCGATGATGCTGCTGAGCATTATCTTCCAGCTCCCAACTCCGGTAATCAGGAGGATCAATGCTCCGAGCGCGATGGCTATGACAGAAGTCTCTCCTATCGAGCCTGGGATGGTTCCGAGACACATTCCGAGAATGCTGTAGCCGCTGTCTGCGAGCCCTTGCATTCCGCCTGCAGAAGCCACTGCCAAAGGAGTAGCTCCGCTGACGGCATCCACTCCGGCCACCCAGACCTTATCGCCTGTCATGTGGCTGGGATAAGAGAAGAAGATGAAAGCCCTGGCAAGCAATGCGGGATTCCAGATATTCATTCCCGTGCCTCCAAAGACTTCCTTTCCGAATATTACGGCGAATGCCACTGCCAATGCAAGCATCCACAGAGGGACGTTCACTGGCATTATCAGAGGGATCAGCATCCCTGTAACCAGATAGCCTTCATTAAGCTCCTTTCCGTGTATTTGAGATGAAATGAATTCAATGCCGAGTCCGACTATATACGAGACCAGATACATAGGAAGGATCTTGAGGAACCCGAACCAGACAATGGGCCAGAAGCCCACGTGTTGTCCGAGCGCCACAAAATGCTGATAGCCGATGTTCCACATTCCGAACAAGACCGCCGGAATCATTGCGATGACCGGAATTATCATCCAACGCTTCAGGTCGACGCAGTCGCGTACGTGAGATCCGCTTGAAGTGCAAGTGGAAGGAGCGTATAGGAATGTGTCGAATGAGTCGGCTGTGGCGTGAAGCCAGTACATGCTGCCGCCCTTTTCGAACTTTGGGTTCAGCTTGTGTGTTCTGTTATACTTTGCCATAGCTTTACATTTCTTTAATCATCAGGTCTATGCCATTCTGCACGATCTGCTGTATTGGGTTCTTTGACGGATCTACGTACTCGCAAAGCGCCACATCCTCAGGAATCACCTCGTAGATGCCGAGCTGTTCCATCTTGTCCACGTCGCCCGCTATGCAGGCTTTAAAGAGGTATACAGGATAGATATCCATCGGCAGCACTTTTGAGTAGATGTCGTTGCAGACAAACGTGCGTTCGCCGCCATTGGTATTTGTATCCATGTTGAACTTCCTTCTCTTCAAGAGGAATGACAGATAGGTATGGCTGTGGCTGTACTTCTCAAGTCTGAACGGCTTTATCCAGCCGAACTGCTCGCGGTAGTTGCCTTCTTCAAGCACTGTAACCTCGTCGTCATAGAAGCCGAGATATCCTTGTTCCCCTACATTCTCGCCTGTCAACACGTTGCCGCTGACAATCCTCAAGTCCACGCCGGCTTCGCTCTTGTCGAAATATTCTGAAATCTCTTTCATCGAAAGACCTTGCATGGCCCGGACGTAGGAAGAATCGTTAGTCTTCGGACCAGTTATAGCGACAAGCCTGGAAGTATCATAAACTCCTTTCTCAAAAAGCTTTCCTATTGCAGGAAGGAGCATCATGCTCACGGTCCACACTTTTTCCCCCTTTGCCATGGGGCTGATGTTGTTTATCTGGACGCCGACATTCCCTGCCGGATGCGGCCCTTCAACTTCATGGAAAATGACTCCGCTCAGCTTGTGGAATCCGGCTTCCGCAAAAGCACCGGGTCTGAGGCATACGTGTATGCCGCCTTTTGTGAGTTTGCCCAAGGCGTCGATGGCTGTCTGGATGTACCTGACATCATCTTTAAGCGTAAAGTTCCAGTCGGCTGCCAGCGGTGCGCTGTCAAACGAAGAGATGAAAATGGATCTTGGTGTATCGGCCGGGTCGGCGATGATGCCGTAAGGCCTCTGGATTATTGCAGGCCAAAGCCCGCCCTTGAGCAACGTTTCCGTGACCTCTTTCTTGCCGCTGTCGATCAGGTGCGGCACGTCGAAATGCACGGCTTCCTTCTTGCCGTCGCACTTGACGCGGATGGCCAGGATTTTCCTCTTGTCGCCTCTTTCGATGGACTCTACCGTGCCGCTTTCCGGCGACAGGAAAAGCATATCCGGATGCAGCTTGTCGCAGAAAAGCGGCGAGCCTGCATTTACCGCATCGCCTTCTTCGGCGAGCAGGTGCGGAATTATTCCCTTAAAGTCCGTGGGTTTTACCGAGACGAGGTCAGGAAACACTGTCCTTGAAATTGTGCGGGCGGCTTCTCCGCTTATTGGGAGATCGAAACCCGCTTTCAAACGAATGGTATCTGACATATCGGTTAACGTATTAGTTCCAAATGACCCGCAAAGGTAATTATATTTCGACTCAAACAATAGTATGTCTCGGGCTTTGTTTTCGCGAAACGACTTTGTATTTTTGCATTGTGATGAAAGAGGAAGAAAAGATTTTTGAAGGTCTGAACAGTGCTCAGGATGAGGCTGTAAGATGTATCGATGGCCCTTCGCTGATAATAGCGGGGGCAGGAAGTGGAAAAACTAGGGTTCTCACCTGCAGGATTGCGAACATCCTCGCCCAAGGGGCGAATCCGAATACTGTCATTGCCCTGACCTTCACGAAGAAGGCAGCCAATGAAATGCGCGAAAGGATAGCAGCCATGATTGGCGAAGACCTCACCAGAAGGCTTTGGATGGGCACATTCCATTCAGTCTTCGTCAGGTTCCTGCGCGAATATGCCGAGCTCCTCGGTTATCCCAAGTCCTTCACCATCTACGACCAAAGCGATTCCCGCAGCGCCGTCCGCACCTGCATCAAGAAGCTCGGCCTGGATGAAAAGAATTACAAGCCGAACGACGTCCAGTCACGCATTTCTCTTGCGAAGAACAGCCTGATAACCCCTGCCTCCTACGCTGCCACATCCGAACTCACAAGCGACGACTTCCAGCATAACCGCGGCAAGACTTCCGAAATCTATTCGCTTTACTGCAAGACCCTGAAAGATTCCGGAGCCATGGATTTCGACGACCTCCTTCTCAATGTGAACATTCTCTTCAGGGATCACCCTGAAGCACTCGAAGCCATCCGTGCAAAATTCAACTACATCCTTGTGGATGAGTATCAGGACACTAATTATGCCCAATATCTGATTCTGAAGAAGCTCGCTTCAGGCCACCGCAACATCTGCGCCGTCGGCGACGACTCCCAGAGCATCTACGGCTTCCGCGGAGCCAGGATTAGCAACATCTTGAACTTCAGGAAAGACTATCCCGATCTCCACGAGTTCCGCCTCGAGCAGAATTACCGCAGCACCAAGACCATAGTCAGCGCCGCCAACTCCCTCATAGTTCATAACACAGCCAGGCTGAAAAAGGAATGTTTTTCAGATGGCCCTCAGGGTGAAGACCTCGCAGTGATCAAGTCCTACACTGAGCAGGAAGAGGGATTCATGATCTCCAAGTCCATCCACGACCGCATCTGGCAGGAAAAGGCACACTACGGGGACTTCGCAATTCTTTACAGGACCAATGCCCAGTCCAGGGCTTTGGAAGAGGCTCTCCGCAAGGACAACATGCCTTACAAAATCTACCAGGGCCATTCGTTCTACGATCGTGCGGAAGTCAAGGACATACTCGCCTACTTCTCCCTCGTCCTGAACGAGAAGGACAATGAAGCCTTCAAGCGCATCATCAACTTCCCCGCTCGCGGGATTGGGGACACCACCATTGCAAGGCTGATGGAAACGGCGGATGCAAGCGGATGTTCCCTCTTCGAAGCGGTTTCCCTTCCTTATGAAAAGCTTGAAGAGCACTCTCTCAAGCCCGCCGTAGTCGACAAGATACGCCAGTTCTGCAAATTCATCGTCTCGAAATCCGCCCTAGCCGAGACCGCCGACGCCTACACGCTCGCTGTCCAGATTGCCAACGAAAGCGGTGCTCTGACGGCAATGCAGGCCGACAACACACTAGAAGGCATATCCAGGTTCGAGAATGTCGAGGAACTTATGAATTCCGTCAAGGAATTCACTGAAGACGAAAGCGAAATGAGAAAGGAAACCGGTGAAGGCTACGCCGACGGCGGAGCAGGAGACCAGTCCTCAGTCATTACTCTCGGTGAATACATGGAGAACATCGCACTCCTGACCGACATGGAGAAAGAGGACGACAAGGAAAATGCAGACCGCATCACAATGATGACGGTACACGCCTCAAAAGGACTCGAATTTCCGTACGTTTATGTCACAGGAATGGAAGAAAGCCTGTTTCCTTCCACCCTATCCATCAATTCGCTCACAGAAGTCGAAGAGGAGCGCAGGCTCTTTTATGTCGCCATCACCCGTGCGATGAAAAAGGTTACTCTCAGTTTTTCCCAGACTCGATTCAAATGGGGACAGCACACAAGCAACCCGCCAAGCAGGTTCCTCAAGGACATCGATCCGAAATATCTGGACCATCCCGAACTTGTCCAGACAGCCGGAGAAGAAGATTTCTTCACTGAAGGCATACAAAAGGATCCTTCCTATGGCAGCCGCGGAGCAAGCCGCTACAATGGCTACGGCAACAGATTTTCAGGGAGCAGCTCTTCCAGACGGCCTGACACCTCCAATCAGCGCCCTTCTTTCGTTCCACGTCAGGCTTCATATACGCCGCCGATGCCGCATCCGAATCCATCAATGCCCGCCGATCCCAATTTCGTCCCGGACCCCATATCGAAGCTCCATGAAGGTCAAACTGTTGAGCATGACCGTTTTGGGCAAGGCAAGATAATATCCATACAGGGAGAGGGAAGCAACATGAAGGCCGTAGTCGACTTCGTCGTCGGAGGCCAAAAGACTCTTATGTTAAAATTCGCCAAACTTCGCATTGTATAGCAAATAATGGCACGAGAATTGCTTATAATTGCATTGAAGTTTTTCATAGTTTAAGTTTAGGTTAAGTAGCAAGGCCTTCTGAAACGTTCTTTGTTTCGGAAGGCCTTGTGAATTTCAATCCTCTTCTGCAGCCAGCCCGGCAGCTCGAAAGACTGCCACGACAGACGGAAAAGTGTCTGAAAGACATTCGGGAAGAGCCGAAAGAGGTTTCCAGAAAACTCCTGTGATGTCCTCTTCTGTTTGCGGCACAAGTCCTTGATTTGAAGCACAGCCCATAGCATACCATGCAGTGCGTTTCATTGACAGGATTCCTTCAAGGCGATAAGTGTGGTAAGTCGAGCAGATCTCAGAGATAATGGAAAGTCCGGAGACTCCGGTTTCCTCTTCTACTTCCCGCTTTGCGCACTCTTCGAGGGTTTCTCCGGCTTCAAGATGTCCTTTTGGCAGGTCCCAGACTCCACGCCGCCTCTCGAACAGGCATTCACCGTTTGCATTGCGCACAAGCCCGCCAGCCGCCAATTCCACTTTAAAAGCCTTAATGACATTCTCGAAGGCCTTTTCAGGATTACTGGAAGGAATCATAAGCCTGCTGATGGCAGTATTCCGTTCAAGCCATTCAGGTACCCGAGCAAGCTTGGAGCCACTCATGCCGCACAGCACCACGGCATTTGGATTGCGCAGGTCCTTATTGTCCATCTCGCAGATATCCAATGACCTGTGTCCAAAAAAAATCCTGTACATCGTCATTGTCTAGTCTATTTTATAATAGAATCTCAGTGCGCGCTGGGTCCACGAGGAAGGCATCCAGGTGCTGCACTTTGCCATCGTGACCTGAAGCCAGGCTCCAACCTTGTTGTGGAACCTCGGATTCCTGGCGTCGACTATCCTGCAGACGGCATGAGCCATCATCGCCGGCTTGCCGCCATTGTTTTCCTCATCCTCCATCTCTTTCAATGCCCTCTTGAAGAACGGACCGTAATCAGGATCGTCCAATGTAGCTTGAGATTTGATTCTGGCGGCAGTGAATCCAGTTGCAAAATCACCTGGCTCGATTACGCAGACTTTAATGCCGAACGGATGGAGCTCCATGCTCAGGGCAAGGCTGTATCCTTCGATGGCATACTTGGAAGCGGAATAGAATCCCTGGTAAGGTATTGACATCACTCCAGCCAGAGAGCTGAAATTGATTATCTTGCCGTGCCTGACCACCCTCATGTATGGCAGCGCCGCCTTGCACATGTTCACGCAGCCTCCGAAATTGGTATCCATCTGCCTGTCCATCTCATCCTGGGTAGCAAGCTCGACAGCACCTCCAATTCCCATTCCTGCATTGTTTATCAGCACATCGATGTGCCCCTGCTCTGAAATTACCTGCTTTACCGCCGACTCGCATGAAACAGGATCGGTTACATCGAGCTTGAGCATCCTTATCTCGCCAGATGGGGCTTCCTTTCTGCTCGTTCCGTAAACTATATGGCCTTCTGCGGACAACGCCAAGGCAGATGCCTTTCCAAATCCTGACGATGCACCGGTTATGAGAATGACTTGCTTTTCCATACTAATTTGTATCTTTGCACAAATATACGATAATAATGGATTCGGTTGAAAAATCAGTAGCCAAGGACCTTCTCGACATCAGAGCCGTAGAACTGCGTCCTGACAAGCCTTTCACATGGGCATCAGGCTGGAAAGCCCCAATATATTGCGATAACAGAAAAATGCTTTCCTACCCTGAAATACGCAGCCAGATTGCAGATTTTCTGGTCGCTTCTGCCAAAGAGCACTTCCCTCAGGCAAACTATATCGCCGGCGTCGCCACAGGCGCCATTGCACTCGGCGTCCTTGTAGCCGACAGGATGGACCTTCCTTTCGTCTATGTCCGCCCGAAACCTAAGGATCACGGTCTCTGCGCCCAGATAGAAGGCTATATTCCCGACGACGCGAAAGTCCTCGTCATCGAAGACCTTATCTCCACAGGAACGAGCAGCCTTTCAGCTGTCGACGTTATCCGCAAGCGCGGGGTCGACGTCGAAGGAATGGTTGCATTGTTCTCATACAATTTCTCAAAGGCTCGACGCGAATTCGAGGATGCCAATGTCGAGCTGCACACCCTTTCGAACTACGAAGCCCTGGTCGACGAAGCCCTTTCGCGTGGCTATATCACCAAGGATCAAGAAGATGTCCTTAAGGACTGGCGGTTCAAGCCCGACACCTGGGGACAGGAATAATTTACCTTTCCCATCATGAGCACAGAACAAGTAACTGGCAAGATAGTCAACATCAAACGCCCGGCAGCTCTGATTTTCTCCGCCTTCTCGGACTTGAGGAATTTCCAGCAGTTCATTCCAGCCGAGCGCCGCGACCAGGTCGAACTCGACCAGGACAGGATTGCAGGCTCCTACAAGGGCATTCCCCTGGGAGCTGAGATTACCGACCGCTTGCCTTTCTCGAGAATCAATTTCAAGGATTACAAGACCAAGCTGTTCCCATTCACCTTCTCTATCTGCCTTGAGCCCCGCACCGACAATTCCACAGACTTTCACCTCGAGGCTACGGCGGAGATGAACCCCATGGTCAAGATGATGGTTGGCGGCCAGCTTCAAAAAATAATCGACGACGTCACAGACCAGATAGCCAAAGCATCCGAGCAAAGCGCCTAAGTCACTTTCATCAATAGTGGAAAACATCTTGCCTGACAGATTCTGGCGTCTTTTCGAAGACTCTCTTGGGAGTGGGAACGTCCGCACATTTCGCGACGCACTCGCCCAGCCTGCCGTCGTGTCCATCCGACGCAACCCTGCCAAACTGCCGGAAGACCGTTTCCTTTCCCTATTCAATGCCTCAGACGGCACCGACATCGTGCCATGGTGCCATGAAGGCAGATACTTGAATGAGAGGCCGAGCTTCACATTGGATCCGCTTCTCCATTGCGGAGCCTACTACGTCCAAGATTCCTCCTCCATGTTCACAGGAGCACTGTTCAGCCTCCTCTTGAATCAATGCAAAGACCAGAATGGACTCCGGATTCTGGATCTCTGCGCAGCCCCCGGAGGCAAGACCACACATCTGGCATCCATCCTCCGCTCATCCGGACGCCCCGACACGCTCCTGGTCTCTAATGAAGCAGTAAGTTCGCGCGTAGCCTCCCTCGCCGAAAATGTCGCCCGGTGGGGAGAGCCAAACGTCGTCGTCACGAATTCAGACCCTTCGGAATTCATAAAGCTGAAGAATTTCTTTGACATCATACTCGTCGATGCACCCTGTTCCGGCGAAGGGATGTTCCGCAAGGACGAAGATTCTGTGAAGGAGTGGTCCGAAGAGGTCGTGAAAGCCTGCGCGACCCGCCAGAAGCACATTCTTATCGACGCCTGGCCTGCCCTTAAAAGCGGCGGATTCATAATTTATTCCACTTGCACTTATAACCGCAACGAAAACGATTCAATTCTGGAATGGATTGCAGCCCAGCTCGGTGCGGACATCATCAAGCCTGATTACGTTCCTATGGGAGTCCATGTGACAAGAGCGGGCGGTTGCCAGTTCATTCCCGGCAATATACGCGGTGAAGGCCAATACGTCTGCATGCTCAGGAAAAAAGGCGGAATGAACAGCGACGCCTCCGCCAAGGTACTTCATGACAAGAAGGCAGATGACACTTCCTGCGATTATGTAGTGGGCGATTACAAGCTTATCAGGAAGGGGGACCTGCTGAAAGCCGTCCCGGCCCGGATGGCGGATGAGATAGCGACTGTCGAGCAGAACATGCGATGCGTCATGAGCGGCATAGCAGTAGCTACAGTCAAGGGATCCGACCGGATACCAGAATATGACTTGGCACACTGTTCGCCTTCAATGCTTAACAGGGATGCCTTTGAATGTGTCGAGGTCGGCAATGAGGAAGCCTTGAGATATCTCCGTCGCGATACGCTGTCTTTTCCTGCAAAGTCAAAAGGATATCTTTTGCTCACTTATAAAGATGTGCCACTTGGTTTTGTAAAGAATCTCGGGCCAAGGGCAAACAATCTCATGCCCATCTCGAGAAGGATAAGGATGCAATAGGGCACCCTACTCTCGGATTTTTTAAGATAAAATGCGGACCAAACAACTATTTTGCGATTTTTGGACTTAATATCGATTAAATAGTACAAAACGCCAACAAACAATCTATTCTCGATGAGTATCTTTGTACTCGGAAGCGCGAGAAACTTCCTACATAATAGTAAAAGTTAGTAAAAAGTAGTTTGTCTGTACAATAGCCGCGGCACGAGAAACCGCGGTTTTTTGTGTTTATGCAACTCCCTATCTAAGGTCGGTCACGTAATAATCGTCGCCCAATTTGGAAGTGTCCAGGACGTAATATGACTTCTCCTTCAGAGGGATCTTTTTCATAGACTTGATTTCCAATGTCATCACAGTACCGTTCTGTTCCAAAGAAAGAAGCTTGTTCCCGTTGGCGGCTTTCGTCAAAGTGCTTTTTGCGATGAACGCCTGGATGTTATGTACTGGATCGGTAGCATTCGGATTCACTTTCGATATCTGTACCTCTCCGGAGAACTTGTACCAAAGGCTTGATCCATCGCAATAGAATTCAGAACCGTCCGAATTAATGTCCTTCCACAGGTTGTCCTGAATCTCAGCCCAACCTGTCATCTCGACCGATGGCTTCGATTCCGTCTTGACTTTATATAGGTATTCCACTTTAGCCGCTCCCATCGCCTTGATCTGCCGAAGCAGTTCCGAGGAAGTATCCTGGGCGAAATCTGAAACGCTTGCAGCAAGCATAAGTGCTGCTGTCGAGGCTATGGCAATGAATGTTTTTTTCATGGTCACCGATTGGTCTTATTGCATGTTTTGCAAAATGCGGTCCAAGGAGTCGAGGTCGGTAACCAGAACGTCGCGAGCTTTGCTTCCCTGCATTGGCCCGACGATTCCTGCAGCCTCAAGTTGGTCCATTATCCTGCCTGCGCGGTTATAGCCCAGACCCATCTTTCTTTGGATGAGCGAGGTGGATCCTATCTGATTCATTACGACAAGAGTGGCAGCTTCAGAGAACTTTTCATCGCGTTTGTTCAGGTCTACGGTTCCCGGCATGTCTCCCGCATTGTCGTTCGGATCGACGTATTCGGGCAGGATATAAGGCTCTGAATATTGCTGCTGTTCACTGATATACCTGGTTATCGACTCTATCTCGTCCGTATCAATCAGAGCACATTGCACGCGGGTCAGCTCTATCCCGGTTCCCATCACGAGCATGTCGCCACGTCCGATCAGGCGGTTCGCTCCGGAAGCGTCGATGATGGTCTTGGAGTCGACGCTTGACATAACCCTGAAGGCTATTCGCGAATTGAAGTTCGCCTTGATGGTTCCTGTAATGACGTCTGTGGTTGGCCTCTGGGTCGCTATTACAAGGTGGATGCCGATGGCGCGGGCCTTTTGTGCCAAACGGCAGATAGGCTCTTCTATCTCGCGTCCGGCTGTCATCATAAGGTCGGCGAACTCGTCCACTATGACCACGATGAAGGGCAGATACCTATGTCCATCGTGAGGATTGAGGCGACGGTTCAGGAACTTCTCGTTATACTCTGAAATCTTGCGGACCCCGGCGCTGCTGAGAAGGTCGTATCTTGCATCCATCTCGATGCAGAGAGACTTCAATGTATAGACGACTCGCTGCGTATCAGTGATGATGGCCTCAGGAGAGTCTTCCATCTTTGCCAGGAAATCATTTCCGATCTTGCCGTACATCGACAGCTCGACCTTCTTAGGGTCGACCATCACGAACTTTATTTCTGACGGATGCTTGGTATAAAGGAGAGATGCGATGATGGAATTCAACCCTACGGACTTGCCCATGCCAGTCGCGCCTGCCACCAGAAGGTGCGGCATCTTGGCAAGGTCGAAGAAGAACGGCTCATTCGAGACTGTAAGTCCCAATGCCACAGGAAGGTCCATATTCTTTGCAGCATCGCGGAACTTCTGGGAGCCGAGCACTGCCTTTAGTGCAACGACGCTCTGCTTCTCATTGGCGACTTCGATTCCTACGCAATCCTCAAGCGTTACCACGCGCACGCCTTTGGCGCCAAGCGACATTGCAAGGTCTTCGTCAAGGTTGCGGATCTGCCTGATTCGGGTTCCCTCCTTTGGAATTATCTTATAAAGAGTGACGGTAGGACCCACATCGGCCGAAATCTTCTTGACTTCTATCTTATAGTTAGCCAATGCGGTTACTATCTTTGACTTGTTCGCCTGAAGCTCGTCGGAAGAGACGTCGAACCACTTGTCCTTATAATCAAGAAGAAGGGACAATGGCGGCTTCTGGTATCTGGAAAGAGTCTTGGTAGGATCGAACAGACGGTCCTTTTCAGCTTCGCTCATTTCTTTCAGGAAATCGTCGTCTCCGCGAGTGACTTCGAACTCGACGCCGTCATCCTGACCTTCGATCTTGACGGTGCCTTTATCAGCCTGTGCGGCTGCAGGCTTGGAATTGAATGCAGCAGCCGCGCGAGCTGCCGGCTCCTCATCTTCCCCATCCCCCTCTTCCTGTTCCACGCTCTTTCTTTCATGGCGCCAATCAGTCCTTTCAGGCTCTTCATCAGGCTCTTCGCCTGTCTCGGCACTGTCAGGGGCAGATACGGGAACAGGTTCCGGCTCCTTGTCGAAATCTGGATTGCGTACAATCTTGTCGAATCGCCCAGCAACCTTAGAGTTAACAAGCACGAGCCAGCAGAAGAAAATGATGACGACTACGCATCCCGCACCGGTCTTGCCAAGCATCGAAATGAGCCACTTGACGGCAATCTCTCCATAAGATCCGCCGGCTCCGCTCCCGAAAAGGTTGGTAAGGTTCGTGAATCCGCAGATGTATGAGCACAGCAGCGATGTAGCGACCGATCCGAAGATAGCGACAAGCAATATGCGTAGCAAATTGAATTTGCGAATCTTGAGGCAGTAGAACGTCAAAGCCAGAAACAAGAAAGGAATGGCGAAGGCTCCAAAGCCAAATAGCTTTGTTATCAGAAGATTAGCATACAAAAAGCCCACTTTTCCCCCACCGTTGCGCGCGAATGATTCGGCATCTCCGAGAATGGCCTTACCTTGTGAGAGAAGGCTCTGGTCCTCGGCCCACGTAAACATATATGAAAGCAGGGCTACAAAGGAAAATAGCGTAAGCGCTCCGAAAACAAGTCCGAGAATGATCCTCAGCGCACTCTTGTCTTCACCGCTTGCCGGCACCGTTCCATTTTCAGCTGCTTTTTTGCCCTTTAATTCTTTTTCCACTTTTTATTCTTCTTGAAATTCTTCCTGTTGTTCCCGTTTCCATTGCCGTTTTCAGGATTGTTGCGCCCCATATTTCCGATTCCCGGACGGGCGAACTGCGAAGAGTCGCCTCGCACCTCTCCCAGATGCACGTCTGCAGGAACCTTGAGCTTGCCTCCGGAAATCCGTTCCATATCGGCGAAGATGGTCTCTTCAGCCACTGAGTCCTTGTTCCAGATCAGATATTGCTGACGCATATAATACGCAAGTGAACGAATCAGTTCCTTTTTCAAATCCCCGTCTTCACGTGAAGCGATGACGTCGATCATATTCTGGATGTTCCTGCCATAGCATGAAGCCTTGATGGGCGTATTCTTAAGAGGGATGGGATCGGGCTTCAACTGGTCGTTCTCCCTGCCTGGGAGCACATAAGGGGCATCAATGTCAAGAGAATAACCGGATATGACCTGAGCGTGGTCCCAAAGCTTGTGCTTATAGTCCACTTGTTCCTTCAGCTGCGGATTAAGCACGGACATCACCTGCACAACCGCCCTGATTTCCTCATTGCGTTTCTGCCTGTCGGGAATCTGGTTTACATACTCTATCATTCTCTGTACGTTGCGTCCGTATTCGGGAAGGATCAGCTTCTCGCGCTGTGTATTATAGTCTTTGTCCTCGTCGAGGAACTCCTGCCTCTTGAAGGGCTGGTCATTGGTTTCCATATCGTCGCTAATTTTGCACAAAGATAATTATCTTTGCCGAAAGAAATAACCAATGCAAAAAATACTTGTCACCGGAGCATGCGGCCAACTCGGCACCGAACTCAGAAACTTGAAAGGCCATAACAAGCATTTCATTTTCACCGATGTAGCCGCGAGCGAAGGAATTGAGGCCCTGGATATATGCAATCCAGCAGAAGTATCGACTTTCATATCAGGCCGAGGCATAACCTCCATAATCAACTGCGCAGCCTACACCAATGTTGACAAGGCCGAAACCGATTCTGAACTCTGCCATAAGGTCAACGTCGACGGTCCTTGCATCCTGGCAAAAGCCGCCAAAGCTTCAGGAGCCACCCTTATCCAGATTTCGAGCGACTACGTATTCGATGGCCGACGCAAGCGCGGAGTCTACCGCGAGAGTTCGGCTTGCAATCCGATTTCGGTTTACGGCGAGAGCAAGAGACGATGCGAAGTGAAGCTCCGCCGCATAGGCTGCCGAGGAATAATAATCCGCACTGCCTGGCTCTACTCGCCTTACGGCAATAACTTCGTGAATACAATGCTGCGCCTTGGTGCAGAAAAGGACGAGGTGCGTGTGGTCTGCGACCAGTTCGGTTCTCCTACCTATGCTCTGGACCTTGCCAGGGCAATCATCATGATCCTGCCTCAGATCGGCGGCCGCAAGTGCGAAATCTTCCATTTCACCGACGAAGGGGCCTGCTCCTGGGCGGAATTTGCCAAAGCCATTATGGACCTCAGCGGAAGCAAATGCATCGTCACTCCAATCACTACTGCCGAATATGCCAGCCATACAGCCCGTCCAGCCTACTCCGTACTTGACAAGTCACTCATCCGCTCCACATTCGGTGTGGAAACGCCATGGTGGTATTTTTCCCTTCGAGCGATGCTCAACAGAAAAAATTAGTACATTTACAGACTAAAATTCTAAAACCTCATAAATATGACCGAAGTTACTGCTAGAGTCAACAAGCTTTCTGAAGTTAAAGTCAGGGAGATTTCTACCAAGAAAGACAAGCTCAGATTCATCGAATTCATCAACAAACTTTATAAGGACAACAAATATTTCTGTCCTACGCTTACCGAGGACGAGCTTGAAGAATTCGACCCTGCCAAGAACGGAGCATTCGTCTATGCGGAATGCAGGATGTTCCTTGCCGAGCGCGACGGAAAGGTCGTCGGAAGGATTGCAGGCGTTCTGAACAGGAAATACAACGAAAAGATGAACGTGAAGCAGATGCGATTCACCCGCTTCGACTTCATCGACGACTATGCCGTATCCGCCGCCCTCTATGACACTGTCAGGAAGTGGGCTCTGGAATGTGGAATGACCGAGATGCTGGGTCCTATCGGGTTCTCCGACCTGGACAAGCAGGGACTTCTCTACGAAGGCTTCGACGTCATCGACATGTATGTTACTCCTTACAACGCTCCGTATTATGTAAACCATTACGAACGCCTTGGGCTCGTCAAGAAGGTCGACTGGGTGGAATATGAAATCATCATCCCTGACGAACTTGATCCGCGCGTAAACGCCATCGCCGACAGAGCTAGGGAGAAATACGGCTATACCACCAAGCATTTCAAGAAGATAAATCTCATCAAGCCTTGGATAAAGCCTGGCCTGGACATCATGAACGCGGCCTTCGCTCCACTGTTCGGAGTAGTTCAGCTTGAAGACAAGCAGCTTGAAGATTACGGCAAGACCCTCATGATGGTCGGAAATCCGGATTTCATCCAATTCGTATTCAACAAGGAGAACAAGCCTATCGGCTACGGCTTCATGGCACCTAATCTGACTCGCGGGATGCGCGCCTGCCATGGCCACATATTCCCTTGGGGCGTCTTCACCATCCCTTGGGATTTGAGACACAGCAAGATACTTGATATGTACAGCATAGCGGTACTTCCCGAATACCAAAGCCTTGGCGTCAATGCCATCATCATGCAGGAAGGCCTGAAGGGAGCAAAGAAGCACGGGATGAAGAAATGCTATACCGGACCGGAACTTGAAGACAACTTCAAGATCCAAGGCCAGTGGAAACTTCTCGAACGCAAGATCGTTCGTCGCCGCCGCTGCTACATCGCACCTGCAAACCTGGCTGAATAATCATCCGGGATGAATTTCATCAAGACCGACATTGAAGGAGTAGCCATCCTCGAGCCGAAGGTATTCGGAGACAGGAGAGGCTACTTTTTCGAATGTTTTGAGCAGCGCGAATTCGACGCCGCATTGGGATTCCACGTCGAATTCGTTCAGGACAACCAGTCCATGTCGGCAGAAAAAGGCGTAATCCGCGGCCTGCATTTCCAGAAAGGAGACTCTTCCCAAGCCAAACTCGTCCGTGTCATAAGCGGTGCAGTCATGGACGTCGCGGTCGACATGCGTACCGATTCGCCCACATTCGGCAAATTCGTCTCAGTAGTGCTCACCGGAGAAAACAAGAGGATGTTCTTCATCCCACGCCACTTCGCCCACGGATTCGCAGTTCTTGAGCCTAATTCAGTCTTCACTTACAAATGTGACAATTATTACGATCCATCCTCAGAAGGAGGGATCATCTGGAACGACCCGGACATCGCAATTCCTTGGCCTGTAACTTCCGAGGAAGTCATACTCTCCGACAGGGACAAGTTCTGGCCGAGTATGAAAGACCTGTCTAAAAATCGATAGACCACTTGAAATTGGGCATTATCGGTACAAGTGATATCGACTGCCACACTTTCCTTTCGCTATTGTAACTGATGGCGAAGATGTTGTGTCTGTTCAACACATTATACACTCCCAGATCCAAATGCTGTTTATGGCGGGGCTTCCTGAATTCCATAGAAACGCCGGCATCGAGACGCCTATAATCGGGGAGCCGAAGATTATTCAGTTTCGAATAGTAATAGAGCGGCACTGTCTGCCCTCCGATTAGTATTCCGGTGTATCCGCCCAAAGGCACAGTCACGTAATGGCCAGATTGCAAAGTATATAGTACGTTGACGCGCAACTCAAAGCGACTGTTGTCACACATCTTGTAGGAAGATGACGCATTGAGTATGTGCCGCCTGTCGAACTTGGCGGGAAAAGTCTCACCGTCATTCAGCCCTGGGAACGTCCTGTCCGTCTTCGATAGCGTGTAAGCCACCTTCCAGGCAAGCACATCACCCTGCTTCTGATAAAGGAACTCAAGCCCTCTCGACTTCCCTTCCCCGATTTCCACATCATTCTCCCAGCCAGCCTGAGATGAATTGAAGATGAGAGAAGCATTTGAATAATAAAGAAGCCCTTTCATATCCTTTAGATACGCCCCTATCGAAAAATGGTGCTTTCCAAGATCAATGAATGCACCAACATATTCCTGCAAGGCCGTCTCAGGAGAATAATGGTTGTCTGAAGGTATGATCATATCCATAGACCACCCTAAAGGGACACCCTCCAATGTATGATAATATTGGACAAGCCTGTCGAACGATCCCTCCACCCCAAGCCATTTATTGATATTTGCACGGACGAATATGCTGACTTCGGGGTCGAAAGAAGTGAATGGCGTCATGCGGACCTTGAAGAAAGTGTTTGCATTGACTCTCAGGGCGCATCTAAGAAGGAACTTGCTTGCATTTGAATACTCGACTTGTCCATGAAGGGTATTTGTAAGGCTGGTCGAATAATTGTTTGACAACTGAGTCCCCTTCGATGACGATGATAATGTCCCAGAATAATAATTCGCCGAGCCCGGATTGAAGACAGCAGCCCTCGACTTTATCCCGAATCGAATGTCAAGGTACTTCCCGACTTGAAGCCAAGCCAGGCTCTGTATGGCGGCTTCATATATGCCGCCTCCGATTTCCAAAGTGCCGACACCTCCGGCAGGCATTTCTCTCTCCTCGCCTTGATGGTTTGAAAACTTGTTGAAAGAGACATTGTTGCGCAATTTAAAGGACTTCCCTGCGACGGCATCGTGCTGGAAGTTGACTATAAGATTTCCCCAATTCATTCTGTCGTGGGAAGAAGACCCGTAATCAAATTGATATGAATCCAGGGTGTTAAAGACCGAGAGAGAGAGAGAATTTCTTTCATTGACGACATACTTGAACTTGCCGAACAGATCGTACATCGAGACATTGAAATTATTCAAGCTGTCCAACAATCTTGTCAATGGACGCTTAAAAGCCCGATATTCGAGATTAATTGGAGAGACTCTGATAGAACCGATGAATGAGAGGCGCCCCTTTACAAGGGGAGCGCTCAAGGATGCGCCGATATTGAAGGTGCTTACGGAAATACTTGAAGAGAGCGTATCGAGATTGCCATCAGCAGTTATCAATCCGATATGAGAAGAGGTTAAATTCCCCTCTTCGGAAGTAAATCCGCCTAAACGGAAACAAGTTGAAGAAATAATGGCCTGTGGATAAATGGATGAAAATCCGAGCAAGTGGCTGGAGCCGAACACCTGGACTCCATCAAGCGTGATCACGTTGCTACCCATGTTGCCTCCCCTTACATAATACGCAGATGATCCCTCAGCCCCGGTAGCGACGCCAGGAACAGTCTGCACAAACCTAATGATATCAGGCTCTCCTGTAACCGAAACCACTGCGGATATATCGGATTGTCTGATTGGCATAAGGCCATTATAGCTCCAATGGAATTTTTCGGCAGTCTTTTTTGCCGCAGGCAAGGTGTCGCGCACGATGACCTGAGCTTTCGCTTCAAGTATGCCGCAAGACAAAAGCGAGGCAGCGCAAAGTGTAATGATCAAGTCATGGCATCTCATACTCATCATCAGCGTATATGTTTACCCATATTACCACAATTAGTGCTGCGTATTACTGCACCGAATATTCCAATTCCACCAATAATATTGGAGTTTACATCCGAATCTGAATACATATAGGACAAGTCCGTTTCATATTTGCCATACTTCACTGCGACATCCTTCAAATACAAATCGTAATCTTTCGTGACGAAGGAAACTTCAAAACGGCCCTTATCATTGAACAACTTTTCATAAGCGAACTCAAATGTACTTGCATCCTTGTACTCACTGGCAAGGACAAAACAGAATTTCCACCAATATGGAGATTTCGGGTCATCCGTGTCGTATCCGTTGTCGAAATTTGCAGGCTGCACTATGTGTACCCAGGTATCGTGCATAGCCATATTTGGAAAATAATCAGATATCAGCCTAAGACACACATTGTTATGTGCGGCACCGCCAGGCCCGAAAGATGGCAAGTCAGTGAGCAGCTTGGAAGTGAGATTGTATTTGTCGGCAAAAGGATGGTCGGTGCCGATGTATTGCGATATTGGAGATTTCCAATTCCCTTCATGCGCTCTGATCCACATCCGGCATTCATAAGGATAAAGAGTGTAGCGAATGTCGGTGTGTGTATCGCACAACACGCCATAACTCATCAGAATAGAAGTGTCACCTTCGGCAACTGCAATGACCTTGCCGAAATTACACAATGCCAATTCGGGGGGAAAAATGATTTTCGATGAAACTACTTCCTTATTTTTTAGGACAATCCTCAATTCACAATTGGCTCCATAATTAGGAGTGAATCTTGCAGACCAATAGTAGCTGGAATCATTTCTGAACAGATACGACACATTGCCGTTTTCCCATCTTTCTTTCTTGTCAGTGATAATCTCAACAGTATCTGCTTCAACAGGATCATAACCTCCCTGAGAAAAGCCTTTTGCATAATATAGCTGGAGAGTCTGGACCGTGTCTTCTTTCAGCACGCAATAGACGGCTATGCGTCGTTCACCCTCAGGCTCCAAGGAGATGTCCTGAATGCACGAAGGCAATGCAGCGACGCACAGAATAAACAATATCACGAAATGTCTCAATCTCATAAATAATCTGAAGTTTGAATATTATATATGACCGTCGTCTGCTCTCCCAATGGATTATTGAACACGACCCAGACACTAGTTGGGGGATTGTCTGGATCTCCATCGAATTCACAATATGGATATCCTGAGTACTGAGGAGTCCACGACTCCTTATCGCAGGACCATACATAATCTGAATATGACGAAGTAGGGACATCCAATGTGACCTCGCATAAACCGCTACGAACACTTGCATTAATAAGCGTTTCAGTTATGCAATAGCCAGATTTCCACAATCCAATATTATTAATCGAAGAAGAATAAATGACATTCCCCACCGTAGCATGGGCCTCAATGCGCCCGGAATTACCAAAGTAAGCTTCAGAGTACCCATTTCCTCTAACTGCGAAAGTGGTATCATTTACAGCTATCCCATATATATTCGATTGTGTAGTCCAGTTAATTGTTACACCTGATGGTAAACCCAAAACGGAACAAATACTCGGATTGTAGCTAATATTCGAAGGTCCAAATAAATGTGGCAAATAGATATAGTCTTCCAACAGGCAATGATGTTCACCAAGATTAGAAGGATTAGAATCATACTGAGGATGATTTCTCCCATCAAGAATTGACAACACACTTGTATTTGCCTGAGAAAAGGATTCGGAAAAAGAGACTTGATTATCTGTTTCTAAAAGAGATTGATAGTATCCCCTGACTGATTGCATCCATTCGTACAAGAATGTACTTCGACCTTGATCATCAACAATGGCTTGCTCATCTCCTCTGCAAGAAGTAAGGATCACTCGGTTGGCAGATGATAGATTGTCAATAAATCCTCCACTATAGCACTGTCCCATCACGAAAGTCATCATAGTCCCAGGATTGATTTCACTCACAAGAAGAGCAAAATCCGTATCGGTAATCGAAGTTTGATTCCATAACAAAATAGTTGAATTATCGTTCCCATTCGAATCTCCATGATCAGTTACAAAAAAAAGTATCTGGTCACCTGAAGATGTAATGTTAGCCAATGTATCAACGACAGCTTGTAAGTTTGAATAAGTTGCAGCACCGTCAATATCCGAAATTCCGTCTTCGTCAAGGTCAAGAGGTGATGAATCGAAGACGCCATTATTATTTCTATCGATTGCAGGATTTGTCCCGTCAGACATTAGTACAAAAATATGGTCATCTTGATAGCCATATAAATTTTTTAAAATATGATAAATATCATGGCAACTATTCCAGTAACGTACGAAATTGTTGTATGGATTGTATCCGCCACTTAATATCACAGCGTAATTATTACAGGAAGAAGAAAACACAGTTTTTGTGGCACAAGAGACTTCATTGACGGCTTTGTACGAAGGGCTTTTGAGGATCAGGCAATTATCGCCTAAATACTTATCTTCGTTCCAATAGCAGCAGCCATCGTATCTGACAATCTCTCTTGTGTGGATGTTGACGAAAAGATAGGAATACTTGAAAATGCCTTCACTGTTCGGGTCTGAGTCCAACATAAAAAGCCAGCTGTCAAAGGAAGGAGACAGGATTGGATCCCTCATAGGGGTTTGGTCCAAAGACGTATTTGCAGGCAAGACATTCCTATACGCCAATGCGAAATCCGATTTATCCCAAATCGGCTTTGAAATCTGGACTGCTTCGTCAAATTCCAGCGGATTATGATAGAAGAGACCTGATTGACAGGAGCACAGGCATACTACAAGAAAGGAGGATAAGATTATTTTATTCATAGCAAGCGATTTATTTGTAACAAATATACAAATAATCGCTCGAATGATCTCTATATCTTTATATTATCCCTGACACAGTCAAGGAGCGCCTGGTTTCGGATCGGCTTTGCTATGTAATCTGTAAAGCCGCTAGCGCGGATCCTTTCCTCGTCTTCGGCAAAGGCGAATGCAGTCGTGGCGATGATAGGTATGTCTGCAGATATCTTGCGGATTCTCGCCGTAGCTTCGTAGCCGTCCATTACTGGCATCTTGATGTCCATCAGGATGAGATCAGGTTTGTCTTTCGAGAACATCTCCACGGCCTTCTGTCCGTCTTCCGCATGAAGCACGTCATAGTCATTGCGCAGGATTGCCTGGAAAAGCATGAAGTTGCTTTGGTGGTCTTCCGCCACAAGAATGACAGGGCGTGATTTATTGATTTTCGGAGCGGAAGCGACATAGTCGTTTGATTGCCGTTCAGACTCGCTTGATGGAGGAGCATCAATAGGTCTTCCTTCTGCCTTCTTTACAGGCGCAGCCTCTTCAACCTTGTCGTAAGGAATGGTGAACCTGAATGTGGATCCTTCACCAAGTTTCGATTCCGCCCAGACCTTGCCTCCGAACTGCCTGATAATGGTCTTGCAGATGTAAAGCCCGAGGCCGCTTCCCTGGGAAAACTGGTCAAGCTTGGTGTACCTGTCGAAGATCAAGTCCAACTTGTCGGGAGGAATTCCGATGCCTGTATCAGAGACATAGAAGCAAAGTGTGTTTTCATCCTGTTTCATGCAGCCGAAACGCACAGTACCATGAGAAGTGAATTTCAGGGCATTTGAAAGAAGGTTTCCAATCACCTGATTCAACCTGACGGAATCAGTCCTTATTGTGCCGAGATCCTCCCATTTATGTTCAAGGATCACCTTGACGTCTGGACTGGCCGTTTTCATTGTGAAAGTTTCCTCGAGCTGTCCCATCAGGTCATTGATCTTCACAGGGGCATAAGAGAAAGGCATATTTCCCGACTCCATCTTTGAAAGGTCAAGGACATCGTCGATAAGTTGCATAAGAAGCGAGTTGTTGCTTTCAATGATTGATATGCATTCCTTTTTCTCGTCAGGCGTCGTTTCGGGCTCGGCAAGGACTCTTGAGAATCCGACGATGGCATTCAAGGGAGTCCTGAGTTCATGGCTCATGTTTGCCATGAAAGAAGACTTGAGCGCATCGGCCTTTTCAGCTTCCTCCTTTGCCACCTTAAGTTCATCAACCGTCTTCTCGAGGTTAGCCTGAAGCTTGCGTTGGTGCAAATAAAAAATGAGGACTATGGCGATAATAGCCAGAAGGAGAAGGACAATGATCATAGTGACTATGAAATATGGCTTACCTTGCTGGAAGAAGGATGGCGGCATGTTGACTATGATTGAATTCTTTGGTATCTGGTTCCTGCTGATGTTGTGGGATTCAAGCTGAGTATAATCGAAAGAATATACGTTAGGGACAAACTGGACTGAATGTTGCTGCTTTCCTTGTGAATCGGTAAGGAAAGCATGGGCGGCCTTGGCCAAATCCGGCCCTTGATTGCGATAACTTGGAGCATAGCATCCCAAGACTCCATCATTGAGTCCGATGGAAGTGATTGAGAATACTGGCAGCTTCGTATTGCCGAGCAGGACTGGAAGGGAGCTCGACATGAAGAAGGCATCCGTGGAATCGATTCTCCATGTTCCCAAAAGAATTGCGCAATCGCTTGGAAGAGATGCGAATTGCTGCATTATTTCAGAAAAATTGCGAGTCCTTCCATCAAGAAGGATTAGTTCGACGTCAGGATATGACTCGACCGATTTTCGGACATAAGACTGAAGGAGCACCCCTCCGCATGTATTGTCCGTAAGGAGAGCTATCTTTCTGACCGAAGGGTAGAACTGCCTGATCATCTTCAGATTCTCATCGAAATTGTAGGAGTACAGGAACCCTCCTTTCAAGTTCGTCGAGGTGAAATCCCTAAAGATGTCAAGCACCTTGAAATTGCCGTCGACTTTTGCCGAATCAAGGATCTGGGGAGCGAGGGACATCGTATTCTGACTGCATTGGCTGCAGAAAACAGGCACGTTCTTCATCAGTGTGTCGGACTTGGAAAGATACGAGCACCAAGCTTCCTGGCCAAGCAGAATGATCAAAGAAGGGGGATTTGAAGCATACTTTGACAGCAGCTCCGTCATTCGTCTGCTCCATTCCCCCGCTTCTGAGAAGCTAAGGCAGTTCATGTTCTCTATCAGCACCTGCGAATCTCCGCCAAGCTTGGAATACTCTTCGATGAAAGAAGTGATGGTATTGGAAGTTGCGATTGCATCAGGATTGTAGGAACTGATGAGAAGTATGCTGTGATAGCTTGTAGGCTGACTTTTGACAACGGCATCCGCATCATTCACCTGTGCCGGCGAGACGACGGGGAAAAGAAATAAAAGAAATAATAACAGTAGCCTTTTACTGTGCCGTGCCATAAATCAACTGCTAATAACCTGCGAGATGGAATCCGTCTATCTTGTTCCAGGCTCCGCGAGTGAAGTCAGGAACCTCGACTGGGGCGCTTCCGTTCTTGACGGAAATTTCGCTGAGTTCAACAAGACAAGACCATTCCGCTGCATCGTATACGTCCTCATCAAGAGGAAGACCGTTATGCAGGCAGTGGATCAGACGGTAGTTCATGATGTAATCCATGCCGCCGTGACCGCCGACTTCCTTTGCCTTTGCTCCTAATTCCTTGGTAAGAGGATGTTCCCATGCAGCAAGCATGGAATCGAGTTGGGCGCCGGTCATGAACCTTTCTGCTTCAGGATCGATAGCGATGCCCTGGATAGGATATTTCTGAGCTACGCCCTTGGTGCCGCGGATGGTGTGAAGGCGGCTGTAAGGAGTGGCGTCGGAAACGTCGTGCTGAATCATGATGGACTTGCCCTTCTCAGTGCGGACCAGAGTAGTGTTCATATCCCCGAGAGCGCGCTTGGTGGTCGCCTGTTCGGAATCCTTTCCGAAGCGTTCAGCAGCATAGGAGCTCAACCCGGCTTCATCTGAAGAAAGCGAGACAAGATAATTCATCTTATCGCCGCGGTGAATGTTAAGTATCTGGGATATAGGGCCTAATCCATGAGTAGGATAAGGGTTCCCGGTGTGCTCCGTATTATATTTGAGTCTCCAGTATCCCTGATATCCGTCGTGGTCCTGATCATTGAAGTTCATGCCGCGCAGGTCATGGATGTATGCTCCCTCGACATGCATCACGTCTCCGAAGAGTCCGTGCTGGGCCATGTTAAGGGTGGTCATCTCGAAGAAGTCGTAACAGCAGTTCTCCAGCATCATGCAGTGCTTGCGGGTCTTTTCTGAAGTATTGACCAGATCCCAGCATTCCTTTACGGACATTGCTGCAGGAACTTCTATCGCTACGTGCTTTCCGTGCTGCATGGCATAAACTGCCATTGGAGCGTGGGCCATCCAGTCAGTGGCGATATAAATCAAGTCGATGCTGTCGTTTTCGCAGAGCTTCTTCCAAGCATCTTCGCCGACATACTCCTGGGCGCGCGGCTTTCCGGCGCGTTCGAGTATCTTTTGAGTGGAATCCACCCTGTTCTGATAGAGGTCGCAAAGTGCTACGACTTGGCAGTCTGGAACGTTGCAAAGAATGCGGACATGGTCCGGTCCCCTGTTCCCGACTCCGATGAAACCGATCCTTACAAGAGGAATTGGATCGCATTTGAATTCGAGCATGTCAGTCTGGCCGGCCTCGCGTGGAGGAACAGGCAACTTGATCATCTTGCTCGTGCTTGAACTACTGGCGCAGCCGCTCATAAGCAGCACTGCCGAAATGGTGCAAAGAATTGCAGTGAAAGTTTTTTTCATGATACTAATAAAACCTATGTTAGAAAATGTCAGTGCGTTACATGAAAGACGGCTTGCTCTTGCGCACCAGATATGCAATGGTGCTGTCCATCTCCTTCTCGTGGCTTTCCAGACTCTGGAACATGGTGAGCTGGGCCATAGTGCGGTCGTAGTTGTGTCGAGGATACTTTATCTTGTAATAAGTGTCACCGTTAAGATAGTCCGTTAGGAAACGGACGGTCTGCATGTATGTCATGAGTTCTGCTCCGAAAGGCAGATAGTTCGCCTCTTGCAGGGTCAGGAACGGCTTTGTGCCGTCAAAGTAGCCTTCTGAGAAGCAACGGAAGATCTCCATGTTCAATCCTACGTTCCCCAAATTCCTGTCGTCTTCGGCTCCGTTGTTTCCTGCAGTGCGTATGAAATCGCCGAAATCAGACAGGACAACGCCTGGCATCACGGTGTCAAGATCTATGACGCACAGGAACTTGCCATTCTCCGAATCGAACAGCATGTTATTCACTTTAGTGTCGCAATGAGTGATTCGCATCGGGAACTGGTCGGCTTTCACAAGTTTCTGGACGCTGCACATCCTCTCGCTTCGCTGAATGAGCTGGTCGATGACGGGCTGCATCTCCTCCACCCTTCCGGCGGCATTGTACTTGATGGCTTCATTCAGTTCCCCAAGGCGGAACTCCATGTCATGGAAATGCGGGATAGTGGCTCCGAGAGTACCTTTCGGGATGTCGCTTAGCATGTTGTGGAAATCGCCGAAAGCTCTTCCGGTGACATAGGCAAGGTAAGGTGATACGGCTTCAAAGCTCTTTGACCTCGCAATGAAGATGCTGATTCTCCAGTATTCGTCGTCGACGCATACGTATGTCTTCCCTCCCTCCTTCGTTTTCACGAAGCGAAGGCATTTGCGGTCGAGGTCTAGGTCGCCACGCTTGAGAAGGCGTCCACGGATATGGTCCGTAACGGTCTCGATGTTGTTTTGAAGCATGTCTACATCCTTGAAGACATTGTGGTTCACCTTCTGAAGGACGTAGTCAGGGCACTCTGGCTCTTCTGTCCTAATGATGTAGGTATCGTTTATCAGGCCGTTGCCAAGTGGTTTTGGCTCACTGACGGTACCTTTTAAGTCAAATGCTGATATGATTCTTTTCCAGTCAGGCATTGCAAATTTGTTTTTAATGCGACAAAGATACATAAATACAGGTGAGTTTTTTATAATTTTGCGCATTAAAAATTAACAGTCATGGCACAAAAACCTTCCATTCCGGCAGGCACACGCGATTTCTCTCCTGAAGAGACAGACGGAAGAAATTACATATTCGACACTATACGCTCCGTTTTCCGCAATTACGGCTACCAACCCATTGAAACTCCGGCGATGGAGAACCTCTCCACCCTGCTTGGAAAATACGGCGACGAGGGAGACAAGCTCCTCTTCAAGATCCTGAATTCCGGCGACGCTTTCGCTGACGTGGACAAGAGCCTCGGTTCAAACGCCTTGGCCATGAAGGTCTGCGAGAAAGGACTTCGCTATGACCTCACGGTACCTTTTGCCCGCTATGTGGTACAACACCAGAACGACATAGTATTTCCATTCAAGCGCTACCAGATTCAACCTGTCTGGCGCGCAGACCGTCCGCAAAAAGGCCGTTATCGCGAATTCTATCAGTGCGACGTCGATGTCATCGGTACCACCTCGATGCTGAACGAACTGGAGCTTATCCAGATCGTCGACGACGTCTTCGGCCGCTTCGGCATCCGCGTATGCATTCACATCAACAACAGAAAGATTCTCGCCGGACTGGCAGAAATCTGCGGCTGCCCGGACAAGATGGTAGACATTACCGTAGCCATCGACAAGCTGGACAAGATAGGCCTGGAAAAGGTTGAGGACGAGTTGCGGGAGGACGGGCTCTCCGACTCCGCCATTGCTGTGATAGAACCTGTCCTGAAGCTCGAAGGAGCCAATGCAACGCGCTGCAATGCCATGCGCTCTGCATTGGCTTCATCGGAAATTGGACTGAAAGGCCTCGATGAGCTTCAGGAAGTGCTGGACATTTCTGCCTCAGCAGGAATATCCAAACCCATCGAGGCTGATTTTTCCCTTGCTCGCGGCTTGAACTACTACACCGGAGCCATCTTCGAAGTCAAGGCTCTCGATTTCGAAATCGGCAGCATCTGCGGTGGCGGCCGCTACGACAATCTCACAGGCATCTTCGGGATGCCTGACGTTTCAGGCGTCGGCATATCATTCGGCGCCGACCGCATCTACGACGTGCTGAAGAATCTTGACAAGTTCCCGAAGGACGCCCTTCAAGGCACGCAGGTACTCTTCACAAACATGGGCTCCGCTGAAACAAGATACATCCTTCCCATCGCAAAAGCCCTGCGCTCTGCGGGAATCAGCTGCGAAATCTATCCGGAAAATAGAAAATTAGGCAGACAGTTCGAATACGCCGACAAGCGCAAAGTACGCTTCGTAGTCGTGGCAGGAGCCAACGAAATTGCCGCCAACACCATAAATGTCAAGAATTTGGCATCAGGCACGCAGACTCAGGTCCCAGTTTCAGAAGCAGTGGAATTCGTCTGCAAAAAATAAAATAAATTTGCTTTTGGCGAATTAATGTTATCTTTGCAGTCCAAATCACCGCGGAGTAGAGCAGTTGGTAGCTCGTCGGGCTCATAACCCGGAGGTCGTTGGTTCGAGTCCTTCCTCCGCTACTACACAAAAGACATCGCTTTTCAGCGGTGTCTTTTGTGTTTATGGCAGCTGTAAAGCGATGCTCGCCTTTTAGGCTTCGATTACAAGTGGGGAAGGTAATGTATTCTCCTTATTATCAAATAAAAGGGGCCGCTCTCTCTTCAGACGGTCCCTTCTGTCGATTCTACAGACAGCCTCTTTTTACATATTGGTGCTTGAACCAACGTTGGTCCAGCCCTCCACGGTAGGATCGAATGTTATACCTGAGCCTTCGAGTACGGATGTCCCGCTCGATGCGTAGACCGCCGTGGCCGACGTGCTGTCGCCGAACACTACTGTGTAGGTGTAGCTTGCACCTGCGCTCCAGTTCGGCTTTAACGGCACGTATACCTTAGCATAGCCTTCTGCATCATTCTCCGGGTCATCCGCTGCAGGGAATATCTGGTACCCGCTGTTGTCCTTCATCTTGCAAAGGATCGCAATGCGTGCACCTTTGTCCTCCGAGCTTTTCGTCCATGCGGAAACGCCACTTTGTGGAATCAGCAACAAGGCGCTATCGCCGGTGAGCTCTACGGTCTCGGTAGATATTGTCTGGCCGACAGTCTTGTAATAGCTGCCGCCGTTTGATTCTGTGTCGAGCATCCACGAGTTCGACGTGTAGTCGTACGACCCCTCGCTGTAGATGTTCTCTATCCCGACGCTCTTCACGTCGATGTGCAAGGCCGCGCAGTCCGTCTTCGCCTCTATGCTCACCTGCGCGAGCACGTGCTGGAAGTCAAGGTCCGCCGACGATGAGTATACGTTCAACGCCTTTGCCGCCACAACGTCCTCCTGGCTCCCGTTCACCGACGACGGAACGCTTACGCTCAGGGACTGGCGGCTCATGCTTATCTCCGCCTTTACGTTCGGCGTCGCCATCGGTGCGTATGCGTAGAACGACTGCGTCCCAGCGTTGCTGCCTACGCTCACTACGTTGTAGTTCGAGCTGATGTTCTTAGCCACCAGCGATACGTGGGTTACCGTGTTGACGGTCTCCGGCTGCTCCAGGATCGTGTCCTGAGAACATGCCGAAAGAAACATGACTGCTGCTGCAGATGTCGCGATGATTGTGAAGAGAGACTTTTTCATGATCTTGGCTGTTTTATTCGTTTATCTTTGTCTTGTCAAGCTTCCGGAGTTGCTGTTCCTTCCCGTTTGACATTGCAAAAATACCTTCCCAAAATCCAAGATACTTGATGTTTTATACAATTTAGTCTCTATTTAATCCAATTTGATGAAAATAGACGTTTTGTCCAATAAAACAACTGAATTATCCAACTTACGCCCCTAAAAACTTGCGTTTGGTACGGTATTATACACGTTTAATCCAAAAT